>Ga0210038_1000597_pt1 | contig 21561 bp, 12 predicted proteins | sample CryGeyCG2114_020_FD_183970 | JGI IMG/M metagenome (GOLD analysis project Ga0210038, IMG submission 183970) | Groundwater microbial communities from aquifer - Crystal Geyser CG15_big_fil_post_rev_8/21/14_0.20 (SPAdes) (version 2) | ecosystem: Environmental > Aquatic > Deep subsurface >... | reverse complement strand
CCTGTATCCGGGACGCTGCTCCAGCCATTTCTAGAGCGCGAGTGATTTCCAACTGCTGACGACGGATCGGTTCCAGCGTGCGCTCCATCTGCTCTATCACACTCAGATAGGGCGGCTTGGCCAGCCGGTTGATGGCCTCCATATCCTGATGGAGCTTGGCGAGAGCAGATTTTGCAGTTTTCAAATTATCTGACATAGAACCACGATTCTTTGATTGCGCTTCCTCTACAAGAGTTCATTCATTCTCTCCTGGAAATAGGTCGGATACTTCTCAATCACCGCGATGGCTGCATCCCGGTTTTGTTTCAGTGCCTTGATCACATCTTTTTTCTGAGTAGCTGAAAGGTTCAATGACGCAGCCAAATCCTGCGAAATAACACGGTCAGAAAATCCGAGTTCATATAGGATAATGGTGGTTTCCGTGGGCAAGCCATATTTGAGACGCTTCTGGAAAAGCTGCAGGCGGCTTATCAGATCGCCGGTGCCATCTTGGTCGAGTGTTTCAATGAATTCACACAACGCGCCAACCAGCAACGCACCGTCATACGCGAGTGTCCCTTCGCAGACGCCGACGACATGATCGATCTTGAACTCCCGCCTCCGGGTGCCCCATATCATCTTGGCTTTTCGCTTACGGATGATTTTCAGAAGATCACTGAAGGATTTTCCAATAATCCATCCATGGGCGATTTCTTTAAGCACCTCCGGTTTATCGAACTTGGTGAATACGCCACCTTTGATATGCCGGGTGAGCAAAGGCCAGGCAAGGTCGAGAGCTTCTGTTTCATCAACAATCGAAAGAAGACTGGCAGCGTTGGATTGAACCCAACCCTCAATGGCTAGGGCATCCTGAACACCGTAAAGCGTCCTGCCGTATATTTTTCGGCGTGCAGGATCGGTGATTTTTGTTGAGATATTCTCAGCGAGGAGCTGAAACAACTCGCGAATATGACCCTTTTTCTGATCATCGGCCAGGAAGAATGCAAGTGTTTCTTCAGCCAGCCGAATCACATCTTCTTCCGAAAGGCCATTCTCTGTCTCATCCCAATGAGATAACAGGTAACTCTCAACGGCGCAGATGAGATTGATTCTCCAGGCGACTTGTCGCTCGACACCGTCTCGTGAGAAATTTTTGCCCCTGTGTCGAGCGGCTATATCGGCGGCCAGTTTGGCAACTTCATCAGGATCGGTGATATAGGCCTTGGCAAAATCCAGAGCCTCCATTGTGATGGTGTATTTCTCGTCATCACTCTTGATTGGTTCGAAGATGGAAAGGAGATTGCTTACACATGGCTCGGCATTACGAGGTTCTAAAAGCTCTTTAACTTGATGCCATCGCCACTTATCATCTCGGGATTTTCTTTTGTCATATACCACAGGATCTGCAAACAAGACGCTGCCTTCGGTATGCATTCCCGCACGACCGGCCCGGCCTATAAGGTTGTGGAAGTCTCGAACTTTGATTCGCTCTAGTCCTTGATAAACACTTGTGACTATCAGATATCTGATCGGAAGATTGACCCCTTGTGCCAGGGTTGACGTGCAAATGACAAATCGAATGCGTTCATTCCGCATCGCATGTTCAACTGCCAATCGTATCCCATGAGGCGTATTCCCATGATGGGAGAAAATACCTATACGAGCACTAATTGCAGCTGGACTTTCCGATCCAAGATTTTTGTTGATTAGGTAAATCAGTTTTAAAATTTCATCGTGGTCAGAAAACTCCACAGGAGCAGCCAATGGCAGATTTCGCGAGAAGCGTTCAGCAGCCAATTCACAAAGACCAGATGCTGTGTCCTTTCTCCCGCAAAAAATCGCTACTGCCCCTTTTGAAACAAGTTTCAGCCCAAGAAATATTGCAATTTCTTTCCCTTCCTTAGGATTGGGGAAGTATTTTGGTTTGGTCAGCGATTCGCCTTTTTTTCTATCGAGCTTAATTCTCTCAATGACTTGCGGCACAAAATATTCAAGATCTTCAGGGCTTTCAGGATTTACATACTTCATCCATCCAGTTCTGATTGCTGTCCCTTTCAGGTCAATGAAGCTGGCAAACGCTACGCTGCGATGGGTCGGTAATAATTTTTGCCCATCAACAGTTTTAGGTTCACCGTTCAGCCATTCTCCAACAGCCTCGGCGTTGCTGATGACTGCCGAGATCAACACCTTTTGGGTTCCTTCGGGAATCATGGAGCGCAGTGATGTTAGGAGCAGCTCGTATGTGATGCCTCGAGTGCCGCTGTCAAACTGGTGACCTTCATCAAAGACAAGCAACCCAACGTGGGCAGCCAGCTCCGGCGCGTGCCGAAGGACGTAGACCAGCTTCTCGGGGGTTACAACCAGGATCTGCTGATGCCCCAGCAGTTCGGCAATTTCGAAGTCGGCCTGCATCGCATCAGACAGCTCATCGACCTTAATGGGTTCATTGTGAAAGGCCTCGACAAGGCTGTTTTTGATTTCGTGACAGAGCGCTCTAAACGGCGCGATAATGATGGCTAGAGATGTACGCTCGGCAAGAAATGCGCTCCGGAGCACCAGTTCGGTCGCCTTGGTCTTACCCGCGCTGGTTGGCATCTGAACGATGGCGGATTCGCCTTTTAGGACATCCGCCTGGCCAAGAAGATGTTGTGCTGGCCAGAGTTCCTTAATGAAGGACTTCTTTTGCAAAGCAAACAGCCACTTGTCTCTCGAAAGCCCGGAATACAATGGCAGTGCCTTCCAACTGGAATTCTGGAGTTTTTTCCTGAGCAAAGCGGTAATGACGTCACCAAGCAAGAGTTGCCTTGGCGTGCCAGATTCATAGGCTGCGAACCTAAGTGTCTTGGCCAAATCAAGCAGATTATCCTCGCCGGTTCCGTCCTTGAAAAACTGGAGAACCCACGTGGAAATTGAATCGATATAACCTCCAAAAGGTCCTTCTGACCCCTCGAAGTAGGTTGAAAGATCTGCCTGCAACAACCAGAGCAACAGGTCTTCCAAACCATCGCCATCCAGATCCGGGCAGTCGCCATCGATGCGTTTTGCCAAGACCGAGGCACTTCCGGGTAGATCACAGAGGTAATAGGAAGCTGAGCCAAGTAGAACGAGGTACGGGTCAAGAGTCTCGTTCAATTTCGACTGCAGGTAAGCATCAAAAAAGCGGGCTGAAAAAAGCAGGGTATTTCGCAGTTCTGTCAGGGCGTCAGGCGGCAGTTCATCACGGTTAATTGCAGCGGCAAGGTCGCCCAACAAGCCAATCGAGAGCGTGAAGAGCTTAGCCGGATCTTGTGCGATTTTGATGTGATGCTCTTCCGGAACACTGTACTCCAGCATCTTGGCCTTCGACCTGGTAACACCCAGCAGCAATTGGGATCTTTGTTCAGGCCTCATCCGCAGCCCTCCTGTAGAGCTCGTGGACAAGGGTCATCATATCTGGGCCTTTAATGATCACGAGAACCAAACTCTTGCTGTTGGGATGAGGTATCAATTCCTTTGACTTTGCTGATTTTGGGATTTTCCCACAGTCGGCTCCGGCAATTATCTTGGCATCGAAGTGTTCGTCTGAAATTATCGCCGCCGCGCCGTAAGTCTCTTTGTATGGCACATCAACTGGACTCTGAAATCTCTCGACCAGTTGAGCCTGTTCAATCTCCTTTCTTTCGAAGAGCTTTTGCTTAATGAAATTCAGTGATTCATCTATCCGAAGGTGATCCTTTGCTGAATCGTTAATCGCATCCTGCAACCTGTTCTTCCCAGAGCCTGAGAACTTAGTCTTAGCTTCAAACACAACAAGCACATCCTTCGGAGACGTGCCATCCTTTTTGTGGAAGCGAAATCCAATTACATCGCTTCCTTTTGGTGACTCGTCTCGAATGACTTTGGAGCCCCAACGTACTCTAGGAACCCAGAAGCCGAGGAGCCACTGGAGGTAGTCAGCAACGAGGATTTCACCAAAATCACCAGCTCGAATTCCTGGGCCAAGTTTCGATGTACTGCAGGGAAATTTAATGCTGTTCAGATAGTCTTGGCGTGTTCGCTTGGCCCTGAAGAAATCAATTTCAGCATCCAGGCAATAATGATTCCGGAAATGCTTTGCCCATGCGGAGAGCACATCGTCGTCGTCCTGATGCTGGAACTCCCAGACCTCGACATCTTTTCCGTCTGCGGTCTTCAGTCGTTCGCCAGTATCGACGAGCCATTTAGTGTGTTCCGATGTCCAAGGCATCCACGTCCCATCCCTGAGTTATTTGACTGTTAACTTCAATAGCTCATCGTCCAATCCATAGCGAACCACGTCGATCCGGTCGCTGCGCTGGGATACAAAATCTCCTGTCATCACAGGGAGCTGGAATGGGAAGAATGCCGGGTTGTTCAGGAGCAGCCCCAATGCGCCCTTGGCCTCCGGGGTTGCCAGGAGTGCGGATTCGAACATCATGATGGCCAGGTTTGGCTCGGCAATGCTCACAGGAGCGGCTTTCTCATAGCAGCCTTTAGCCTCGGAATCCTTCAGGGCTCCCCAGGCGACAAAGGAGCGGATGACAAATCTCGCATAGCGGCTCACGGTCTGCCGGTCGCCATACTGCTCCTTCAGACGGTTGATGATTTGCGTCTGGGTCACCTGGTCCTGCAAGGCCAGCAGACGACCGGTCTGCCGGGCCACATTGAACCAGAACGGATAGACCGCCGAGATCATCCCCCAGTGAACTGCCAGGGCCATCGCCGGGTTTTCCCGCAGAAACGCCAGCGAGGCATCCCGGAATGGAATCAACTCAGGGTCAGGAGAGACCCATATTTTCATCAGATTGTTGACGACAAAGGTTCGGGTCTGGTCGCTTCGTTCGCCTTCGGAACCGTTGCCTTTTCTGTCCGCGAGAAATTCATGCAGCTCTTGACGGATGGTTTTGGCGTCGAGTCCCGCCAACAGCAGATTGGCTGCTTTCTGCATCCACTCGAAACGGATCGCCTGTTTGATACCGATGGCTTCGTGTCTTTTGCCCATCACCGTGTCCTCCTTTCAAACTTCACAAGGGGCACAATGACTTCTTCGATGGCTATACCGCCGTGACCTACGATGACATCTCCCGGGTTCACGAATGCGTCGCGGCCACCGGCCACCAGAGGGAAATAGTCCGCTGGCAATCCGACCGGCTGCCACTCGTGCGCAAACGGAAAAGCGCAAGCGACCTGAGAACGGAGTTCCGGCGTGGGATAGACACGAACCCGCTCGCCGCGAGTCTCGGCAATCACACCCTCAGATGGGCGTCCTTTGCCTTCGCATTGAATATTGCCGTGATCGGCTGTCAGCCAGACCTCATAGCCGTAATCCAGCAGTTGGCCGACCAGCGCGGAAAGAAATCCTGCATGGCACCACTGCTTGATCTGGTTGTGCATCCCGGCCGAGCCGAGTTGCATGCCGTGCATGATCTTGTCCACCTTGTCCACGACCAGCCCCACCACCTTGGTCTTCCCGGGATGGATTGCGGCGTCGAGGACGCCCGCAGCATCGCCGTCGCCAAGGCCTCGCTGGTAGGCGACATCCAGCCGTGACAGACCATGGCCTTCCCAGAACTGCTTCCAGAGTTTCTCTTCGCTGTTGGTCGAGTTGATGGATGACGGAAAATAGAGCGGCGGCTTGCCCGAGAAGATCGATTGCCGCGATACCGAGGTCAGCGTCGGAATCCAGGCGAAGGTCGCGGATTCGCGCATGACTAGATTGGCATCCTGCTTTTGCAGAAGCTGGCGGATGGTCACCCACTGATCCAGGGCCAGACCATCAACCACGATCAGCGCGGCACGGCTATTGCCGGAGTCCTCGATATCCCGGGCCAGGCGGCGCGGCACATGGTGCAGCATGGCCGGATTGGTCGGCGGCAAGTTGATCAAGCTGGAATAGTGGTCGGCCAACCAACCGGCAAAGGTCGTGTTCAGTGCGTCGCCGATTTCCCTGAGCCGGGTCTGATACTCGGTGCTGTTGCCGCAATGAACCAGCGAAGACAGTTCGGCCCATTTCAATGCAAAAGCGGTCCAGTCCGAGTAACGCGCTTCCGCTGTGGGCAGCTCCTTTTCGACAAGGTCAAACAGGCGGGAAACACGAAGCTCTTCGTCATCTACACCGGCCACTGCAATGCCGCTTCGAACCCAGGACCCGGCATCCACTTTAATATCTGTGGCCTCGACAGGCGTGAGTTTCCCCTCCAGGAAGAGGTTGTCGATATAGACTTTGATGTCCTGATGATCGAACGGCAGATGATCTGGGCCGGGATACTTGAGGCCATATTCCGGCGCGTCTTCCCGTACCTGATTGGCACTGCCAAGCCTGGAGAGAAATAGCGGCCAGCGTTCCTGCAAAAAGGCGAAGAACGCCTCGTCGTCTGGAACGATTTCAGAGAGCGGCCAAGCCTTGAATCCATCATGCCCTTTGAGAACCTGGATAAGCCGCTCAGCCAGCATCTGCGGGATCTGTAGCTTCCCATAGTGCAGGCGCAGCAAGGCGCGAAGCAGTTCCACCTCGCTGGCAATCAGCTCAGCGGCGATGCCGAACACATGGCGAAGGATGAAATCCTTGGTGGTGTTATCGCCCATGCGATCCGGCGGCGACTTGCGTTGAGCCTCAAAAAGTGCGTCCAGCAGGCTTCGGTCGAGCTTCTCGATGACCGGATAGCTGAGCGTTGGGAACAGATCCCCCAGATTGAATGAAAGCTTGCGGCCCGCTTGCAGCAGGTCGTAAGGCAACGATTCCAGCTCGGCATCCTGCAACCGGAGAATCACCACCAGGTCGGTATGTTCGCCGCGATCCCAGATTGAGCGGTATTTGGACTCATAGGCGTATCTGAATTCGACCGGGTCATTGAACTCGATCAGGTCGAAGCCGCGCCCGCGTAATTCAAGCGCCAGTTTCTCCTCGGTCAACAAGCAGTCCGGATCGGCGACCAGGGTCAGCTTGCTGACATTGGGAACGAAGTCATTCAGGATAGCGTCTCGCCAGCTACTCATTGAGCGCCTCCCTTGACGATGCGCAGCATCAGCAGCGACCGGATTTCCGGTACGATCTGCCGCGCTGATTGCAGTTCATGTCGCCACTCAGTTTCCTCGGCAGCACAGCGGGCCAGACGGTACTGGCGCACTTCGGGCAGCCCCACCCGCTCGATGGCCTTCCGCCGAGATGTAAAGGCGACCATGCCGCGTTCCTCTTCCCGGGTCACCGAAGCTATGTGCGCCTGCTGCAGGGCGTCGAACAGCTCCTGTCCGGCCTGTTCGGCAGCAATCTGCAAACGCTCATGGGCGGTGATGGATTCATCCTGCCCGAGGGTGGCTTGCACTTCGGCTTCCGCTGTCTGTAGCGCATCCCAGATATGCCGGGCCGTGGGCAGAAACAGTTTGCCTTCCTCGCTCAAGAACACGCTGACATAGCCACGCCGCACCATGGGGATGCGCAGGAGTTGTGTCTTCTGGTGCATTCCGGCCTGAAGACGAATCTCAAACAGCCCCCAGAAACCCGTGATGCTGGCCGGTAGTCCGCTCACGGTTACGCAAGGCAATGGCTGACCTGCCGCGACCTGGGGCAGGTTCAGGGCAAGACCACGGACACGGCTATTTTCAAGGTTGAGCAGAGTTGCGTCGGTCAAGCGATTCGCTTCTCGGGCGCTGAATACGGCTTTGCGGTGTTCCTGACCGTCCGGCCAATTCAGATCCCACCAGGAGCGCTTGCGACTGGCCATACCGCCATGGGAGTTGAGGTAACCGACCGTCATCCGTTCCACCCAGTGGGGCAGTGGATGGGAGCGCAGACGCTCAGCGGTTTGCACATCCGGCTCTTCGGAGATGCCATAGATGGCGGAGGACTCGCGCACCTGCTGAATCTCATCCCGAATCCTGGCTACCGTGTGCTCGACGGAGGTCTCGATACCGTCAGGATTAAGGATGGCCGAGGCGAACACATCCTCGAACAACTCACCGGCCTGGGCGGAGTCGAGCACGTCACCGGTCTTGTCGATGCCGAACTCTTCGAAGATCACCGAGAGTTTCTGCTCCAGCACCTCGCGCACGCGGAACTCGACCGAATCTTCAAAAACGAAATTGATCGCCTGTACAGTTTTTGGCTGACCAATACGGTCCACACGACCGATACGTTGCTCCAGCCGCATGGGGTTCCAGGGGATGTCGTAGTTGATGATGACGTGGGCGAACTGCAGGTTCAGACCCTCACCACCCGCATCGGTGGAGACCAATACACGATGCGATTTACGGAAGGCATCCTGGGCTGCCCCACGTTCCTCCATGCCCATGGAGCCGTTCAGGGTGGCCACAGAGATTCCCCGGGTTTCCAGAAACTCCTTCAACATCTGCTGGGTGGGAACGAACTCGGTAAAGATCAACACCTTCAGGTCCGGTTCGTTTTCCTCGGCTTGCAGCTTGTAGATCCACTCGATCAGCGCCTCGGCCTTGGCATCGGGGCCAGCCTGTTCACAACGGACCGCCGCGTCGAGCAGGGTCTCAACATGGCTGCCTTCGCTCTGCAGAGCAGACACATGGGATTTCAGCAGCTCATCGAGCAACTCCTGGCCGTCCATGTCGTACAGCTCGGCTATTTCATCGTCTGGGCTTTCCGATCCCTCCGCGCCATTTTCAAGTTCCGCCAGGCGCAGGCTGGCTTGTTGCTCGCCATCCTTGAGCACCGCCAGCCGCCGTTCCAGGGTGGTGCGGATCGCCCGGGTGCTGGAGACCACCAACCGTTGCATCAGGATCATCAAAAAACCGATGTGGCGCTTCTTCTCGCGCAAGGCCTGGTTGTAGCCCTCGCGCACATAATCGGTCACCGCCTCATAGAGGAGCTGCTGCAAGTGGTGTCGGCTTTCCCAGGCCACCGGGGCCATCTGGGTGCGCCGGGGTTTGAAGAGCGGCTTGCCATCGGCATCGATGGCCTTGCGCTTTTCGGTGCGGATAACATACGGAACCACCCGGTCGCGGGTGACGCTCTCCATATCCGGAAAGGCGTCGTCATCCAGCAGGCTCATCAGGCGGTGGAAGGCATCGGTCTTGCCCTGGTGGGGCGTGGCTGAGAGCAGCAGCACATAGGGCGCGGCTTCCGCCAATCCCCGGCCGAGCTTGTAACGGGCGACCTGGTCGGTGCTTCCGCCGAGGCGGTGGGCTTCGTCCACGATCACCAGATCCCAACCGGCGGTAATCAGATCCTCGAACCGACTGCGGTTGTATTCGGCGACCCGTTCTGCAGTCCAGCCGCGCCGCTTGTCCATGGGTTTGACCGAATCAAGGGAGACGATGACCTGATCGAACATCGACCAGGCTGAGCTCCGCTGGTCCGCCCCTGGAGCCAGGCGTTGCAAGGTGCCGATGTCGTCGCCCAGCACGAGCTGGAACTGCTCGTTGAAGTGGGTCTGCATTTCCGCCACCCACTGAGTGGCAATACCTTTGGGAGAGACAACCAGGGTTCGGCGCACCAGCCCGCGCAGTTTGAGCTCGCGCATGACCAGCCCGGCCTCGATGGTCTTGCCGAGACCCACCTCGTCGGCCAGCAGGTAGCGCACGCGGTCGCCGGAGATGGCCCGGGACAAGGCTTGGATCTGGTGCGGCAGCGGAATGACGTTGGACTCCATGGGAGCCAGCAATACATGGCCCTCGGTGGCGCTGGTGGAGCCTTCAAGCACCTCGGCTACCTTGGCTGCGGCGGCCACATAGGCAATGCGTCCAGCCTCGATCTCCGGCTGCAGGTCGGCATTCAGCGACCGCAAGGCGGAACGGGGCACGCGCACGACCGCGTCCTGGTTCGGCAACCAGACACGGCACACCGTCTGCCCCCACAAGGTCTGTTCTTCAATGACCTTGCAGGCGCTGTTATGAACGGTGCTGTATTGCCAAACATCCTGCATCGGCATCATCCCGGAATTGAAAAATCGTTGTGATAAACCACGGACGCCAACTCGACTGTCCCGTCGGCGCACTCCCAGTAATGAAGGTGGAATTCCCTATCGATATCTCGACGCTGCGCCTTATCAGAGCCACGCATTCTTTGCGGGTCATTTCCGCCTGGCCCTGTCCGAAGAGCGTGTACGGCGGGTAGATTGTCTCCTTTGATAGTCTCAATGATTGATCGGAGAATCTTGGGTGGCACGGAGTCCCCTTGGTCGGCACAAACCTGCTGGCACAACTCCCGGAATCTGGACCCAATGGCTGGAACAACCACGCCGCTCCAGTCAGGGGAATCACCTTGCGCAATTGCATTTTTGAACAGAGCGATTCGGACGGCTAGATCAATTCCAAGGTCGTCAGACGCGCCAACCAGAATGGCGGATTCATCGAGACAATCGATCAGCCCTCGAAAATCGTCACAGACCAACACATCGCCTTCAAATAACTCGGGCGGGCATGGCAAGACAGGGATATCGTCTCTGGAATGTTCGAGCTCGTGAATATGGGCTCTTACCTGGATTACCTGTTTGGGCGCTTCTCTTAGTATGAGCGAATGGCCACCAAGAGGTTGGGAGCAGTGCTTGCGTAGGACGGCGATCAACGTGATGCATCGGGCAAGATCGGACTGGAGGCCGTCATGGGTTGTCAGCCGAATAACATCCGGATCTGTTTCCAAATGTTCTGACAAGACATCCTTGACCCGATAGTAGGTTTCAAAGGATGGAGTGATCGCCAGAAGCTGGTTGGCAATTCTCGCAACCGTATTGACGTCGTATTCTACTATGCCGTGGGCATTAAACAGTTCTCTGAGTTGATCCCTCAGTGGATACAATCCATCGGCAAAAAGGGACTCTGAAGCCCGCTCGCTCATGTAAATGGCTACCCAGGGCTCATCAAGCAACTTGCTCCAGTCCAGTAGCGTGTCCACGTACTGGAAAGCATCATCCTTGGCGCAATCAACATGGGGAACAGCGAGCACGCCTGCGTCAATCGTTACGCTGGGCAGGCTATGCATCTTTATTCCTCCTGCTTGCTTTCCGCTTCATCGCCGCAGCTCTCAAAATTTCCTCGGCCTGCTGTTGAGACTGGTCAAAGAACCCTTCCGGCCAGTCTGAGATGGCTCCGTACTCGTTAATCACCACCTCTCGGAAAGATGAACCCTGCGACGGCTTTTCCACGAAGTAAATCTTGGCCTGGCTGTTGAGCTCCTTCTCGGGTGATGCCGCAGCAATTCGGAAACGGAGGCGGTCGATGAAATATTCGCTGTGGGTTTCAACAATGCACTGCTTGTTGCATAGCGCCATCGAAAGGAAAAAGTCGCCGAGCAGGGTCTGAACCTTCGGATGAAGATGCAACTCCGGCTGCTCAAAAACGAGTGTAGAGTCCGTGTCAGCGAGAAGGCACATGACGAGAATTGGCAAAACCTGGCTGACACCTACGCCCACATGCGTGAGGTCATGCGTGCTATCCGAATTGAAAAGCCCCACCTTCAGCTCGTGCCCCAATTTCCCCTGATCGCGGCTTTTTACCGAACTGGCCACACCCAGATATTGGAGCCAATCGATAACCGCCGCTTCGAGTGTCCGGGTAACCGTTTTGCGGTCAATTACCGGGGCTTTGAAATTTGCCGAAGGGATGTAGCGGATCTTCTTGTTCTTGTGCAGTTCAAGAATGGAAGCAGTGTGTTCTCCGCGTAAGCCTACGTCATGTGGGTCAGCTGCTGGCGCGAGCGGATACAGCGGTTTGGGAGCATCCCTCAATGGGCCGAGGTATTTCAAGGAGGAGGCGAAGAAATTGTCCAGATACCAGGTGGCCTCGGCTATTAAACGAGGTGGTCTCAGTGGGGCGAATGCATGTGATTCTGGCCTTTGGGCAACAGAGCCCTTCATGGCCGCATGAATGCGGTCAAAAAGGTCCTCCCGCTCACGCAGTACCTGCTGAACCTTCAGGCGCTCATCGCGTGGGAGGCTGCGCAGCCGTTCATGCCAAGCCCGGAATGTAAGTGTCTCGGACTCAGTACCAAAAAGTGACTCCTGCCGATACTTGTCCTTGAAAGCTTGGTCGAAATCAATTGTGCCTTCGAGGACTTCGCGCAAGACCGCAATGATCTCTTCGGAAAGAAGAATCTCCCTTCCCATGCCGCGCCGTAAGCCTATGGCACGACGGCCATCATCCTGGAGAGCCATGGCGATGGCGTTCGCGTCCTCTGCGATGGTATCGATGGCGTAAACGATTCTCTCAGGAAGGAAGTGTCTCAGCATGCAGCCGATAGGCTTGGCCGAACGAAAGTCCTCCTTAACCTCTGTCATGGAGCTCTCGTCCAGTTCAACTGCGTAAGCCAAACTGGCACGTAGCTGATCGTCGATTTCACTTGTGCCATCAGCGCCTTCAATCTCGGAGATGGCCTTGGTGGATTGGTGAATAGAGATGTCTGCTTTTTGATCAACGTTGTCCTCGTCTCTGGATACGCAGGACAACTGGGTGGCAAAAAGCCGAGGTTGGATTTGAAACAGATCACGCTGGGAGCTTGATGGATCGGCATCAAAAGAGATCTCGCAAGCGATTTCCTGAAGCTGATTGGAGCGCGGCCCATAGTAAATAGCGCTACGGGGGGCGAATTGAGAGCGCCTCGGGGGTACAGTATCCTGATTCGGCAGCGGCCGACATGTACATTTGATGGTGATCTGATCCGACTCGCCGCCATTGGACTTCAGGTCGTCAAACTGGCCTAAGCTTGTGAGAGCACCATTCAATACGACAGATCGTGATCCGACTTTATGAGCCAATGTCTGCGCAACGAGAAGGACGGATTGAATAAATGTGCTCTTCCCACTGCTGTTTGCGCCAGCGAAGATCGTAAGCGGGCCGAGATCCAGCTCGGTTTCCTCGCGAATCGATTTAAAGTTGAAGACCTTCCATTTGGTAATCATGGGCTATTCGCCTCCCATTCTTGTTACTGCCTGGTCGTACCACATGAGCAGCTTGGGATCTTCTTCCAGGACGTTGTTGGGGATCTTGTCGGCCACGGCGACGATGACGGCGTAGTCGCGCTCCTGCCAGGCTTTCTTGAATCCGGCGCGGACAGCTTCCAGGCGGAAGACCTTGAGTTTCTTTTTGACCTCTTTGTACTCCTCGAACTCCTTGAGCAGCGCCTTCTCGCGCAATTTCTCAAGGTCGCCTGCCTTGTTGGGATCGGGCACGTACCAGCGGTCACGGGCCTTGGTGACCAGGGTCGGGTCATCCTTGGGCAGGTTACGCAGCTCCTTCCAGTTGGTGGAGAGGTATGCGTGGATCTGCTCGGGCACGAGGCCTTTGCCGTCGTAGCTGAGGAAGTTCTGGTTCAGCAGTTCACGCAGGTCGAGCTGGGCCTCGTTCTTGCTCCAGCCACCGAGCTGCTGCATGAACTGCGGGTTGATGTCGGAGAAGGTCTGCGGCTTTTCTCGGATGAGCTGGCGAAGCCATTGGATCGACGAGGCCTCGTCGGAGACGAACATCGAAAGCTGCTGTGGGGCACCGGAGGTCATTTTCTTTCGGTCGTATTCGGCGACCTGATCCGGCAGGAAGTACATTCCGTCCCTCTCACTGAAGCGTTGAGAAAGCCCGATCTGAAACTCCTGACTGGAGATCGGCACAGGGAATCCCTTGCGAACGTAAAACGCGATCATCTGGTCGAACAGGATGCGTGGATCGCGCTCGGGCACGAAAAGCATCAACGCGCCTTGGCGTTTGGTAACCGGCAAATATTTCAAGTGGGTGCGGACGAAGTCCCATACACCTTCTTCAGTTTGTGCCTCCTTCTGGAAGCGCTCTTCAAAACCGCCATTGGGCTTGTAGGCGGAAATGACGAGGTCCTGCTTAACTGCCGTTGGCGTCGTTACGGCTTTGAAGCTGCCCTGTTTTTTATCAAGAGCGGATACATTAGCTACAATAAATCCAGCCTCGGTAAGTGCACTTTGAATACTATTCCAGACAGATGCTTTTGTATTTGAAAACTCTACCGTCATCCAGCGGCCAGGTTTTAATGCGCGATAAACTTCTTTGAAACAATCCGACATTAGTCGCCTGTATTCATCAAGTCCCTTGCCATGTGCCGAATTTTCAATTGCCTCTAAAGTGTAATTTGTCCATGTCCGAAGCCATGATTCCCATAAGTAATTCAGTTCAGAATAATTTAGGTTTGCTCCAAATGGAGGATCGATAAAACAGTAGTCGAGGCTCTCGTTTGGCATCCTTGAGATATCTGTCAGGCTTGAACATCCCTTCAAACAATCATTTTTATCAAACGTAGAAAGTTCACTGAAAACCGCTGGCAGTTTGGATATGAAACGCTGAATTGCCCCAGGTGCCGCTATATCTCGTATTATTGATGGAATAAAAAGCGTGCCAGAAAGTGGGCCTCCGCCTTCATAGTTAGGTGTCCATCTGTACATTTTACATGCTGAAAAGAGCGGTCCTGTAAAAACAATCAAAGGCAGCCGCTCTCTGAACGCTTTAGATAGAAATGCAGCAAAGAACCATAGATTTTGCTTGGTGTAAAAATGATGAACATGTGTGATCCCAGCTGGATCGTTGCGCCTAGATTCTTTTCCCTCCATCATCCTGTTTGAGGGAAATGGGTAGGGTATTTGTGCTGATTCAATTTTGCGGAAAAGCTCCATGTCATTAGAGTCTGGAGATTTATCAAACCTTTTTCCTCCAACAGAGTAGTTCACTAATACTGGAACGATTTTTGTTTGTCGTACAGAATCTCCTGTGGCGGAGTCCCAATAAGTTGTCCAGGCTCGATCCATATTTCGTTTAGTCAGCGTTGAACTGCAATGTGGACAGCGGAACTCATCAAGAACTTTCTGAGTCTTTTGATCGATTGCTGTTTCCCAAAAAACAACTTCATTGGCGCATTCAGAACAAACGAAAACGTCAGACCATACGGAGTAGATAACCTTCCCTTTTCGGCCATCTGTATGTGTGGTTTCAAAAAGCCATCCGCATTCTTTTTCTGTCTCGGTAAGGATTTTTTTTGCTGTAACTTCAAACCACCTAACATCCAATGGGGTTGTATAACAATATGAGATCATACTTGCAGACGGAGAGAGGTCGTTAAGAATTACCTTGCGTGCCCCTAATCGAGAAAAGGGCACCCAGGTTTTCTTTCCATTTTCGCCAACTTCCTCCTGCAAAATTATTCCGTCTGGGTTCACTTGGTAGCCGAGAGAAATTACAGCAGTGCGGCTGGCGCACATTTGTGCAGCAACGCCAGTCATGCCTGTTCCACAAAAACCATCAAACACTATGTCTCCCGGCTGCGTGTAGTGGAGGATGTAGCGCATGATCGCCTTATGAGGCACCTTGGTATGAAAAGGATGGGCACGATAGATTGGATCATGCTTCCCTTCAGTCACATCCGCCGCAAAAGGCTCTCGATGATAGCCCTCAGCCTGCTCAGGCTTCTGCGCCTCCCACTCGGCGATGAATTCGGCAATCCACGGGTTCGGACAAACCGTGTAGTACGGCGGATCGCTCAGATTCAGAATGTCTTCGTCGCTGCCTATGGGAAAGCCTTCGATCTTGCGAAAGTCCGGGTCTTGCAGCTTCTTTTGGAGCTCCTCGGTGAAATGGGCACGGCGGGCCTCGTCGTTCTCGAACGTCATGCCGAGGCAAGTCACCGGGCCGGAGGGCTTCTGCGGCTCTTCAAGCAGCGAGTCGAACAAACTGGTTTCTTTCATCTTCATAATCCTTGGCTTTCGTCTTGTTTCTCAGCTTGGTCACTTTGTGAGTGACCAAGCTCGGCGAAGTTGGTCACTTGCTTAGTCACTCTTATTCCATGACGATCCGCACCTTGGCCGGGTCCTTGCCTTTGGTGAGTTGATCGATGTACTCCTCAAAGCGTTTTTTCATCTCCGCTGGGGTGGCCGGGCCAGCGGTGACTTGCAGGGCCTGTTGCAGCTCCTGCGCCTTGACGGTGACCTTGACCAGTCCGGAGAGCACTTCCTTCAGGGCGTGAACGAAGTTGCTGTCCAGCGGCACCGGCAGTTCCTTCGATTTGATGAAAGCCTCCAGCGGTTCGCGGTCGTCGATCTTCAGCAGATCCATATTGGCCTGGGTGATCGGGTCCTCCAGGTTGCTGAGGATGGTGGAGGTCCAGGCCGCCACCATGGCGTCGAGCTGGGTGTCCATCTGGTCGATCATCTGCGAGCCTGCCGCCGCACCGGTCTCCATCGAAGGCCGGAACCCACAATGCGGGCAGATGGGCGAGGCGTCGAGGTTTTGCTCGGTCAGGGCGAAACAGCTCTTCAGTCCAGCCAGGCGGTTCTGGTAATCGGTGAGCTGCTGTCGGGGCATCAGGTCGATACCGGCCAGCTTGAGCAGGGTTTGCAGGCGCTGGTCGTTGAGCAGGCCCGCCTTGCGCTTGTCGTCGTTCACGCCCAGCCGGGCCTTGGTGTGCAGGCCGATATAGGCGACGATGTAATCTTTTTTCAGCTTCTGCAGTTTGGCTCCGATACCCTGGGACTGGCTGGCCAGCTCGGTCAGATCGGCCTGCTTGAGGGCATCCAGCACATCCTGCCGGGAGGTCTTCATGCGGTCCACCCAGTCATGCTCAGCGGGCAGCACCGCCTCGGCGGTGGAGAGCCAGGACGCGGTCGGGCTGTGATCCATGATGAACTCGCGCAGGGCATCCAGCTCATCCAGAGCTTTCACGGCCTTTTCATGGGCCAGAACTTCGGGAGCGCTGTAGCGGAAGTTTTTCAGTTTGCCCGGCGATGAGTAGGCCTGAAGCGATTCAAAGAAGGTCTTGGCCTCGTCCAGTCCGCTGGCCTGGCTGGCCAGATCGGTACCCGCGAGAAGATCCAGCCCCCAGAAGGAAAGGCCTTCGCGCAGGGTCTGCTGGGTCATGACGATGCGCTTGACGATCTTGCCCACGCGATCAAGCATCTGAATAACAGGGGTATCGTCCCCTTTTGTGATGAGTTGTGGGTATCCGGATGGTAGGCCGAGGAGTTCGAACAGCGCCTTGAGCGCGGGCAGGTTCCATTCCTTGGGCTGCTCCAGGTGCTTGAAGCGAACCAGCTCGTCCATGCCGGTCGCGGCAAGCTGCGGCAGTCCGGTGGCGTCAAACTTTTTGCCCGGGATGGCGAGCACGATGTCGCCGGAATAGACCAGTGAAGCCAGAATGACCGCCACCCATTCCGGCTCAAGCCGACCACCGCCGGGGTTCATGTATTCCAGCCCGTGGTCGTCCTGGATGATCTCGCTGCGGTTGACTACCTGGCCGTGGCCCTTGGCCTTGACGGCATCGAGGATGAACTTGGTGTACTTCGACTTGTAGGGGTCGATCTTCTCGCCGTCGAGCAGTTCCAGTGCGTCCAGCACGGCGGTGGCCTGTTGGGTGCGATTCTGCCCGGCGATGGCCCGCAGGGCGTCCTGCGCTGCCTGGGTGCGGCTACTGCCGGTGACCAGCCTTGAAAAAAACGGATAGTCCGGTGCCTGGTTCTCAAAGTTTGGAGCCAGACAGACACCGGCGATGGTGTTGACCAGATCGCGGAAGTTGATGGTCTCGTGAGGCGACAGGCCGGACAGATCGCGGATGGATTTGCCCTTGGCCCATTCGGTCATGGATTTGGCGCGGCCCTGGTAGGTGACCTCGAAGGCATCGCTCATATGCTTCTGCAGCCACTGGACCAGCTTCTTCAGGAAGCCGTTGGCCTTCGATTCATAGGTGGCCTTGGCGTGGCCCGAGGAGGTGGCGGCAAGGTCCAGGGCGGCCGCATAGCTCTTCAGCGCGGTCTGGAATTCCTCGTCGGTGCTTCCTCCTTTAAGTCGGAAGAAGACCTCGTCGTTGACTTTGTCGTCCTTGAAGCGGGGTGGGTCGTTGGGCTGGATGAAATACAGGTAGAAGTCCCGCTGCGGCACGGCGGTGGAGCGCTCGTTCGGTGCCCCGAAAAAGAGGTAGCCGGAGCGGGCTGCCTTGTGCTCCTGCCAGACCAGTTCGTGCTGCCAGATCTTGTAGCCGGTCACGTAGGTGGCGTCCTGGCATTCCATGACCCGCTTGAGCGCCTCGTAGTAGAAACGGTCGAGCTGAGCCTGCCCCAGGCTTTCGGCCCGCTTGTCGATCAGGGCGTCGAAGTCGTCGGTCTTCTTCAGATCGAGGTAGAACTGGCGGTTGTCGGCATTGAAGGAGATGAACTGGCCGCTGACTGTCTTGTGAATCTCGCGCAGAACCGTTTCCACATGGGTCTGCAGATCCTTGTCGGGTTCATCGCTACCCAGCTCGGCGATCAGCGGATCGAACAGGCAAAGGCGGTCGCGCAGTTCCTCGGCGGACGCGCCCATGGGCGCATAGATGTCGCCGGTGGTGAGGCGGTGGACAGACAGCGCATGGATCAGGCGCAGCGCCATCGGCTTGTATTGCTTGCGGGTGATGGCGTTCTCGATGCGGGATTCCAGTACCTGGCTGCAATCAATGACCGCCCGGATCTCGGGAATGGCACGGAACGAAGCGTTCTGCTTGAGGGTACCCCAATAGCTGTCGAAGGCGATCAGACCGGGCTCGTCCTGCGGCACGTCCTTGCCGAGAATGCCTTTCATGCCCATGGACAGGGTCTTGAGCACCTCGCGTTTTTCCACCACGGTGACCCGCTCGAAGGTGTCGATGTAATCGGGATGCACCGGGAAGAGCCGGACGAATTCATCCATGCGCTCGTTGATGCCGCCATAGTATTTGGCAAAGGGCATCAGGTAGTCGCGGATCTTGGCCTGCTGCTCGGCGGTCTTCTTGAGCAGGCGCTCGGCCACGACAAATTTCACGTCGCTGCGTGCAATAAGGATCTGCTCGAAGCGGTCCTTCACCCGGCGGATGCTGTCAGCAACAAAGGCGAAGCGCGGGCTGTCGAAAATGGCTTCCTGGACACCGGCCATGAAGCGGAAGCGCAGATCCTTGCAGACCTCGCCGACCTCGCGGAGGAAGTTGAGGTCGAGGATCAGTTCCTGGTCCTTGCGGGTGCGCAGGAAGTCGAGCAGCTCGTCGACCACAAGCAGCAGGCCGTGTTCGGGGAAGACCTCGCCGAACTTGGCCATCATGTCTTCGAAGGCCCGTTTGTGGCTGGAGATGGTGCCCGCCTCGGGAAAGACATATTCCACGCCGAGTTTTTCGAGATGCTCTTCCAGTTCGGCCACCAGGATGTCGCGCAGGGACATGGTAGTGGCTCCGATCTCGGTACGGATAACCTTGAAACGTCCGGCGATCTGAGCGGCTGCGTCGCGGACACCACCGTTCTTCAGCCCTTCCAGCAGGGAGGCATCTGCGGCAAGGCTGGAGACCACCGACATCAAGTGCGACTTACCGGTGCCGTAGTTGCCGACCACCAGCAGGCCCTTGTTATCGACCGGCTGTTCGAACTGCATCTGAGGAATGACAAGCTGCGTGAGCCGTTCCGCCATTTCATCTGAAATGACATAGGTGTTCACCAGGTGCTGCGCGGCGCTCGATTTGTCCGCGTCACGCAACTGAACGACCGACTCAATCGGGTCGAATTGGATAAGGTCTCCGTATTTCATACTTGTCCTGCCTCTCTATTGTTTTTTGCCGAATCGACCGTGGCCGTGCCATCCATGCCCACGATCAGGGCATCAACCGAGTCATAGCTGCGGTACTCGGGATGGCCGGTTTCGGCGTATAAAAGCCTCCCGAAGGTCATGGCTCCGTTCCATGAAGCCACCACGGCCCGATTCCTCGAAATGGACTGCAGCAACCGCAATGGGTCCTGCTTGAGGTCCTTGTCGAAAAGGATCTCAAGATTACCCAACACCACCGGTGATTGGGCTTTGTCCGCGATCTGGTCGAGGATGCCCGGCAGCCGCAGTGACCGCTGTTTGGCTGTCAACTCCAGGAGTTCGCCTGATAGCGCCAGATTGACGTTGATAACAGATGTGCCGAACTCCTCGGCAACATCCCGAAGAACGCCGGTCTTGCCGGAACCGGTCTCACCCACCAGCAGCACCAGGCGGTGATACAAGCCTTCGGCTGCCTGTAGGGATCGTTTTATCTTGTCGTGAATCGGCTCGGCCATGGTCGCTCCTTATTGCTCGATGTCCGGCTTATCGGATTTATCAGCCGCACCACCAGAGCGGACCCATTCGTCCACTTCGTCTTGTTTAAACATCCAGCGACGGCCGACACGGTGACCGGGCATAGCCCGTTGCTCGATCCACTTGTAGACCGTCTCGTTGCTTACATTCAGATACTTGCAAATGTCATCGACCGTCAGCCATCTCTCATCCATAGCCTTCGTCCTTCGTTCATCATGTTTTCGGTAAAAGCCCGAAGGTCTCCGGGAAACCCGAAATCCGGACACAGTGCCGCAAATTACCTCCACAAACTACTTTAATGGATTGCCATAATCAAGCGTTTTGTGCCGAATAGAGACGACTTTTCCAAAAAACGGCCTGATTGTCGTTTGTTATACGTTCGCCGTTCTGAGGCGCATACATGGTGTAAGTCCATACAGCACAGGCGATTGAACCCCTGGCTACCGCCACCATCACCCGCTGGTACATGCTGTGCCCGCCGGGCCGAAATCCTTCCAGCCGGTCGATGGGCGGCAGGTCGCGCTGCGGGTCGCTGAAGGTCACCAGTTCACCATGGATCAGATCCCAATCTCCGGTCGGTCGGCCGAAGCGTGGTGTGCCGATCTCCTGCTGCCTGCGGGCGTCGGCCAGCGGATCGGCGGTGCCCCGGGCCAGGATCAGACCTTCCGGCACCTCAAGCGCCGGGAACCCGGCATGGAGGTCGTAGAGCCTGCCCCAGACCACGGCCGGTTCGATACTGCGGGCCTGGGCGCAGAAACGTTGATGGTTCCAGTAGCCCCGTTTCAGGGTGCCGTAGACGAAGAGCCGGAGGTTGGTCTCGGGACTGTCCTCCGGATTTGTGTTCAGCTTTACGGTGTCTCCAATGTTCATGCATTCACTCCTTCGGGCAATGTCCCTTTGCGCTCCTGGGGTATGAAGCGGAATTCACTGTTTTCGATGGCCCGCACATCCTCGTGGCGGATGGTGAGCATGGTCATGGGCGGCACCTCCAGCTCGCGCCAGCCCTTCTCGTTGTCCACGGCAAAGTCAATAAAGGCGTCGTCCGAGGCGTAGAGCACCACCCGGTGCAGGCGGTGGATGCGCAGGCAGAGCGGCTTGTTGCCCTTAAGCACGGTGATGGTGCCGGGGTCGAGCCGCGAGACCAGCACGGCGCTCATCTGACCGCGACAGAGAGCAAGCGCCTTTTTCAGGCCCTCCTGGTCGATGGGGCCTTCTGGCGCGAAGCGGTCGGCCAGACGGAAGATCAGCTCGCTGTCCACCTCGGCGTAGCGCGGCAGTCCGAGACGGCGGAACAGATAATCGGCGTTGTAGATGGTGCCGTTGTGAGTGCCGATGACGATCCCGGCCCGGATGGGATGGTTGTTGCGGTTGTTGAACTCGTTGCCCCGGGTGCGCCAGCGGGTATGCCCCATGAGGATGGTGGTCTCGTTGTCGAGCTGCCCGAGCAGCTCCTGGAACGGTTTTTCGTACACCAGCTCGTGCGCCCGCATCGGCCGCTTGAAAATCCGGTGGCTGCCGTCGGTCTTGAGCCAGGCCAGACCGGAGGCGTGCGGGCCGCGCTCTTCGCTGTGC
>Ga0210038_1000595_pt1 | contig 21601 bp, 16 predicted proteins | sample CryGeyCG2114_020_FD_183970 | JGI IMG/M metagenome (GOLD analysis project Ga0210038, IMG submission 183970) | Groundwater microbial communities from aquifer - Crystal Geyser CG15_big_fil_post_rev_8/21/14_0.20 (SPAdes) (version 2) | ecosystem: Environmental > Aquatic > Deep subsurface >... | reverse complement strand
CAGCGATGTCATGGCAGCACGCGCTGCGGGTTGCCCCGTCTTTTGTGTGCCTTACGGTTACAATCACGGCGAGCCGGTGGAAACACTGAATGTCGATGCCGTGATTCCCGATCTGGCCGGCGTGTTGTCACTTATCCGGCCCGCGTAAATATGAAACCGAAAAATCTCTTCTGTTGGCGATGGTGCTGATATGTGGGTCGGACTTCAGTCCGACAGATCACACAAAACCGCGTCGGACTAAAGTCCGACCCACAACACCCAGGAGATTTTCATGTTGCATCCCATCACCGAACAAGAGTTCCATACTTTAGCCAGGCAAGGCTACAACCGCATCCCGTTGGTCGCCGAGACCTTCGCCGACCTCGACACACCGCTTTCGCTGTATCTCAAGCTGGCGAACAAGCCGTTCTCCTATCTGCTGGAATCGGTGCAGGGCGGCGAGCGTTTCGGGCGTTACTCCTTCATCGGCTTGCCCGCCGACACACGCATCACAGTACGCGGGAAAGAGGTCATCCTGCACGAAAGCGGGCATCAGACGGCGCAGAGCGTGGCCAATCCGCTCGATTTCATCCGTGAATACCAGGCGCGTTTCAAGGCCGCGCCTCTGCCCAATCTGCCGCGTTTCACCGGCGGTTTGGCGGGCTACTTCGGCTACGACACCGTGCGCTACATCGAACCGCGCCTGGCCGCCACGCAGAAGCCGGACACGCTGGGCACGCCGGATATTCTGCTCATACTCACCGAGCAACTGGCGGTCGTCGATAATTTATCAGGCAAGCTAACCTTCATCGTTTATGCCGATCCGGCGAGGGACGATGCTTACGCCGCGGCACGCGAACGCCTGCGCGAACTGGTTGGCATGCTGCGCCTGCCGGTGGACATTCCGTACACCCCGCCCGCCGCGCGCGAGGAAGCGAAATCCGAATTCGGCGAAGCCGCATTCAAGGCGGCCGTGGAAAAATCCAAGCGCTACATCTTCGACGGCGACATCATGCAGGTGGTGCTGTCGCAACGCATGGCACAACCCTTCCCCGCGCAGCCCTTGTCGCTCTATCGCGCGCTGCGCAGCATCAACCCGTCGCCCTACATGTTCTATTACGACATGGGCGATCACTACGTCGTCGGCTCCTCGCCGGAGATTCTGGTGCGGCTGGAAAACGATACCGTCACCGTGCGCCCCATCGCCGGCACCCGTCCGCGCGGCAAGACGCCCGAACAGGATGCGGCTCTGGCGGAAGAATTGCTGGCCGACCCGAAAGAACTGGCGGAACATTTGATGCTGATCGACCTCGGCCGCAACGACATCGGTCGCGTCGCGGAACACGGCACAGTCAATCTCACCGACAAGATGGTGATCGAGCGTTACTCGCATGTCATGCACATCGTCTCCAACGTCGAGGCAAAACTGAAACCGGGCCTGAGCGCGATGGATGTGCTCAAGGCCACCTTCCCCGCCGGCACCGTTTCCGGCGCCGCCAAGGTGCGCGCGATGGAGATCATCGACGAACTGGAACCCTCCAAGCGCGGCATTTACGCCGGTGCGGTCGGCTACCTCGCTTTCAACGGCGACATGGACGTTGCCATCGCGCTGCGCACTGCCGTGGTGAAAGACAATATGCTGTACGTGCAGGCGGGTGCCGGCATCGTCGCCGACTCCAACCCCGACAGCGAATGGACGGAAACGCAGAACAAGGCGCGCGCGGTGCTGCGCGCGGCGGAGATGGTGCTGGATGGGCTGGACGCACCGGCCCATCGTTAAGGAGGAGAGAACATGTTATTGATGATCGACAACTATGACTCCTTCACTTACAACCTGGTGCAGTATTTCGCCGAGCTCGGCGCCGACGTGCTGGTCAAGCGCAACGACGAAATCACCGTCGAGCAGATCGAAAAACTGAATCCGCAACACCTCGTCATTTCTCCCGGCCCCTGCACGCCGAACGAGGCGGGCATCTCAATCGCCGCCATCAAACAGTTCGCCGGCAGGATTCCCTTGCTCGGCGTGTGCCTCGGCCACCAGAGCATCGGTCAGGCCTTCGGCGGCCACATCATCCACGCCAAGACCTTGATGCACGGCAAGACCTCACTGATCCATCATCACGGCAACAGCGTATTCACCGGCCTGCCCGACCCGTTCACCGCCACGCGCTATCATTCGCTGGTGATCGAGCGCGAGACGCTGCCGGATTGTCTGGAGATCACGGCGTGGACGGACGATGGCGAGATCATGGGGGTGCGCCACAGGACGCTGGCCGTGCACGGCGTGCAGTTCCACCCCGAGTCCATCCTGACCGAACACGGGCACGACATGCTGAAGAACTTTCTGGAGGGAAAACCATGATCACGCCGCAACAAGCCCTGGCGCGCCTGGTCGATCAGCGCGAGATTTTTTACGACGAGATGCTGTCGCTGATGCGCCAGATCATGCGCGGCGAAGTCACTCCGACGATGATCGCGGCGATTCTGGTCGGCCTGCGCGTGAAGAAGGAAACCATTGGCGAGATTTCCGCCGCCGCGTTCGTCATGCGCGAATTTGCCAGCAAAGTGCCGGTCGCACAGCGCGACCATCTGGTCGATACCTGCGGCACCGGCGGCGATGCGGCGCACACCTTCAACATCTCCACCGCCAGCGCCTTCGTCGCGGCGGCAGCGGGCGCGCGCGTGGCCAAGCACGGCGGGCGCTCGGTGTCTTCGACCTGCGGCTCGGCGGATGTGCTGGAAGCGCTCGGGGTGAATCTCAACCTCACGCCGGAACAGGTGGGTCAAAGCATCGACGCGATCGGCATCGGCTTTATGTTCGCGCCCAATTTCCACGGCGCGATGAAGTATGCCGCGCCGGTGCGGCGCGAGCTGGGCGTGCGCACGATTTTCAACATCCTTGGGCCGCTGACCAATCCGGCCGGCGCGGACAACCAGGTGCTCGGCGTGTTCCATCCCGATCTGGTCGGGATTCAGGCGCGCGTGTTGCAACGCCTCGGCAGCACGCATGTGCTGGTGGTGAACGGCTGCGACGGACTGGACGAAATCACCCTGAGCGGCGAGACCAACGTGGCCGAACTGAAGGACGGCAAAGTGAGCGAATACCGCATCAACCCGGGGGATTTCGGCCTGCCGCGCGCGCCGCTGGATGCGATCAAGGTCGGCACGACAGAGGAAGCGAGGGCCATGTTGCTCGGCGTGCTGGAAAACCGTGCCGGCCCGGCGCGCGACATCGTGCAACTCAACGCGGGCGCGGCGATCTATGCGACCGGATTGAGCGACACCCTGGCCGGTGGCGTGGCCAAAGCGGCAGAAGTACTCTCCTCCGGCGCTGCGCTGGCCAAGCTGGAGCAGTTGAAACAGTTCAGCAACCGCTGAGTCCAGTGGTTTCCGTCCAGCATCCCTTCCCGCCGCTTGTCGGCGCGGACAACGCCGACATCCAGACCTGGCTGAACGCGCTGGCCGGTGTGTTCGCCCCCGCCGAGGTCGGGTTGATCCGCCAGGCGTGCGAATTCGCCGCCCCGCTCTATCACGGCAAGAGCGACCTCACCGGCACGCCGCTGTTACAGCACGCGCTTGGCTCGGCCTCCATCCTGCTCAACCTCAATCTCGATCACGAGACGATCGCCGCTGCCATATTGCATGCGGTGCCGGATTGGCTGGATGACTGGAAGCGGGTGCTGACCGAACGCTTCGGACACAACGTGGCAATGCTGGTGGACGGCATCGCCAAAATGGAACACGTGCGCCAGTTCAGCGAGATGCGCGGTTCCGACAACAAGGAAGAGGCGGCGCTGCAGGCGGAAAGCCTGCGCAAGATGCTGCTGGCGATGGTCGAGGACATCCGCGTGGTGCTGATCAAACTGGCCGAACGCACCCAGACCCTGCGCAATCTCCCGCGCGCCGACGCCGCACAGCAACAGCAGATCGCGCGCGAGACGCAGAGCCTGTTCGCGCCGCTGGCCAACCGCCTCGGCATCTGGCAGATCAAGTGGGAACTGGAAGACCTGTCGATGCGCTATCTGGAACCGGCGCTGTACAAGCAGATCGCGCAACATCTGGACGAGCGCCGCATCGACCGAGAGCGCTACATCGCCGACCTCATCGCGCAACTCGAACAGGCGCTGACACGCGCCGGCATCCAGGGTGAAGTGAGCGGGCGCCCCAAACACATCTACAGCATCATCAACAAGATGAAGCGCAAGCAGCTCGATTTCGACCAGTTGTACGACGTGCGCGCGGTGAGGGTCCTCGTCGAAAACATTGAGCAGTGTTATGCCGCGCTGTCGATCGTGCACGAGCTGTGGCTGCCGATCCAGAAGGAGTTCGACGATTACATCGCGCGCCCAAAACCGAACGGCTACCGCTCGCTGCACACCGCCGTGCTCGGCCCGCGCCGCTTGCCGGTGGAAGTGCAGATCCGCACGCGCCAGATGCACCACGATTCCGAACTGGGCGTCGCCGCGCACTGGCGCTACAAGGAAAACCGCCAGGCGGAAAGCGCGCTGGACCAGAAAGTCGCCTGGCTGCGCCAGGTGCTGGCGTGGAAAGCCGAACTGGCTGACAACGGCGAACTGCAGCAGCCGCTGCGCGACGAAATGCAGCAAGACCGTGTGTACGTGCTGACCCCGCAAGGCAAGGTGATCGACCTGCCGCAGGGCGCGACGCCGGTGGACTTCGCCTATGTGCTGCACACCGACCTCGGCCACCGCACGCGCGGCGCGAAAGTGGACGGCAACATTGTGCCGCTCAAACACACACTGCAGACCGGGCAGCGCGTGGAGATTCTCACCGTCAAGCAGGGCGGTCCCAGCCGCGACTGGATCAACCCGCAGCTCGGCTATCTGCAAAGCGCGCGCGCCCGCGCCAAGGTGCGCCACTGGTTCGCCGAACAGAACCTCGACGACAGCCTCGCGCAAGGTCGCGCCCTGCTCGAACGCGAACTGCACCGCATCGGCGTGAACGACATCAATCAGGAAAAACTGGCGCAGAAGCTGCGCTACAACAAACCGGACGACCTGCTCGCCGCCCTCGGCCGCGGCGACATCACGCCGCGCCGCGTCAGCCTAGCCATCACGCCGGAGGCGCCCGCACCGCGCAAGATTCCCGCCGGCCAGCAGCCGGCCCATGCGCCGCGCATCCTCATCGAGGGCGTGAACAACCTGACCTACAAACTCGCCCTGTGCTGCCGTCCGCAACCCACCGACGCCATCGTCGCCTACGTCACCCGCGACCGTGGTATCACCATCCACCGCCGCGTCTGCCCCTTCATGCAGCGCGTGCCGGAGGAACGGGAAGACCGGCTGCTGGATGCGCGGTGGTCGGCCTGACCGTTGACTACGCAGGATGAATTTGGCCGATGCCGGCAAAGCACATATACTTCGCCGGACGGATGCGGTGCGATTCCGTCGCCGGACGTTTTCTGAAAACGAGCGAAGCGAGTTTCGCCAAAAGGAGGCCACGATGAAGACCCTGATGACAAGTTTACTGGTCGCTGCAGGCATGCTGCTCGGCAGCACCGCGCAGGCGGAGGACACGGCGGCGGCGTCTTCACCTGCTGTTCAAAATGAAGCTGCCGCGCCAGCGCCCACTCAGCAAACACCCAAGGCCAAGCCCGTCAAGGCATTGAAACTTCTCCCCGGCGTACCCCGCCCCAGGGACATGGATTTGCGCCATTGCCTGGAACTGCCGACCAACGCCGAGATTGCGGCATGCGCCGGTGAATGAGCGCGCGGCCCGATCCCATCGGGCCTCGGTGCACCTATAAGGTAAAATCGCGCATCAATCCGTTTGCCGCCCCGTTTGGGTGATGGCATCAAATCAAAGAGTTACACCCTCACCCCTTCCCCGAGGGAAAGGGGATTTAACCAGTGCACCCGCAGGATGCAACAGACCCGATGAATAGACTCAAGCTGCACTGGCAGATACTCCTCGCACTTTTACTCGCCGCACTTGCCGGCTCGCTGGCCGGCGCCGACGCCTCGCTGTTCGGCGTGCGCTACTACGCGGTGTTCGATTTCATCGGCACACTGTTCCTGAATGCGCTGAAGATGCTGATCGTGCCGCTGGTGGTGTCGTCCATCATCGCGGGCATCGCGGGCATCGGCGGTGGCGGGGAGTTCGGGCGGCTGGGGTTGAAGACGCTGGCCTATTACGCGACCACCAGCCTGTTCGCCATTCTGATCGGCCTTGCCATCGTCAATCTAACCGCGCCCGGCATCATCGACGGTCAACCCGCAAAAGAACAACTGGGCATGGAACAAGTGAGCGACGGGGTGGTCGCGCGCGTGGAAGGCAAAGGCGCGGGTGATCTGGTCGGCATCTTTCTGCGCATGGTGCCGACCAACATCGTGGCGGCGGCCGCCGACGGCCAGATGCTGGGACTGATTTTCTTCAGTCTGCTGTTCGGTTTTTTCATGACCAGGATCGAGGAACCCCACGCCGAGAGCCAATACAAGTTCTGGCAAAGCCTGTTCCGGGTGATGATGAAGATCACCGACTGGGTGATGAAGTTCGCGCCCATCGGCGTGTTCGGTCTGGTGGCGAAGGTGGTGGCGGGCACCGGTTTCGCTGCCATCGCGCCGTTGACCTGGTTCTTCTTCAGCGTGCTGGCGGGGCTGGCTGTGCATTCCCTGCTGGTGTTGCCCGCCTTGCTGTATTTTGTGGGCGGGGTGAGCCCGCTGCGCCACTACCGCGCCATGGCGCCTGCCCTGCTCACCGCTTTTTCCACCAGTTCCTCCGCCGCCACCCTGCCGCTGACCATGGAATGCGTGGAAAAGAACGCGGGCGTGTCCAACCGCACCAGCAGTTTTGTGCTGCCGCTGGGGGCGACGGTGAACATGGACGGCACCGCTCTGTATGAGTGCGTGGCGGCGATGTTCATCGCGCAGGCTTACGGTATCGAGCTGGGTTTCGTGCAGCAGTTCACCATCGTGCTGCTGGCGCTGGTCACCTCCATCGGCGTGGCGGCCATCCCTTCCGCCAGCCTGGTCGCCATCGCCATCATCCTCGGTGCCATCGGCCTGCCGCTGGAAGCCATCGGCCTGATTCTGGCGGTGGACCGCGTGCTGGACATGTGCCGCACCTCGGTGAATGTGTTCAGCGATTCCTGCGGCGCGGTTATCATCGCGCGCCGGGATGGTGAAGAGAACGTGTTAAAGGCTTAAACCCACTTACCACAGAGACACGGAGACAGAGCGTGTGTTGCAGTGGCTTCGGCCCCGTACAACCACGGCCTACCCCTTGCGGGTGCAGAGAAAGTCAACGCCGTGATATTGGCTGGTTTTACTCGGTGTTCTCTGTGGTGAATCTAAGAAGTTGTTGTTAAATTTGTCGTCATATTCAGGAGTAACCGTTGAGCGTCAATTACGATGAATCGTCCTTCAAAGTGCTGCGCGGCCTCGACCCCGTGCGCCAGCGTCCCGGCATGTACACCACGCTGGACAATCCCAACCACATCATCATCGAAGTGGTGGACAACGCCTGCGACGAGGCGCTGGCGGGTTACGCAAAAAACATCTCCGTCATCGCGCACGGCGACGGCTCGGTGACGGTGCACGACGACGGGCGCGGCATCCCGGTCGGCCTGCATCCGGAAGAACATAAATCCGTGGTGGAAGTGGCGTTCACCGTACTCCACTCGGGCGGCAAGTTCGACAAGGAAGCGGGCGGCGCCTACCAGTTCTCCGGCGGTCTGCACGGCGTCGGCGTGGCGGTCACTAACGCGCTGTCCACCGCAGTCGAGATCGGCGTCTTCCGCGACGGCGGCGAGCATTTCCTGCGCTTCGAGCACGGCGCGGCACAACAGCCGCTGGCGCGCGTCGCCGATTGCCCGAAGCGCAAGACCGGCACCAGCGTGCGCGCCTGGCCGGATGCAAAATATTTCGACGCGCCCAACATCAACCTCGCGCAACTGGAACGCGTGCTGCGCTCCAAGGCGGTGCTGCTGCCGGGCGTAGTCGTCACGCTGCTGATCGAGAAAAGCGGCGAGCGCAAGGAATGGACGTATCCGGACGGACTGCGTGGCTATCTGACGCAGGCGCTGGATGCGCAGGAAGACGGCGGCGCGCTGGTGGCGCCGATCTTTTCGGGAGAGCGCCACATTCCAAAAGGCGACGACAACTACGCCGAGGGCGAAGGCGCGGCCTGGGCGCTGGCGTGGACCGAGGACGGCGCGCTCACGCGCGAATCCTATGTGAACCTGATCCCCACCTGGAACGGCGGCACGCACGATTCCGGCCTGCGCGACGCGATGTTCAACGCGGTGAAGAGCTTCATCGAACTGCACGGCATGCTGCCCAAGGGCGTGAAGCTAAATTCCGACGACGTGGCCAACCGCGCCAGCTTCGTGCTCTCGGCCAAGGTGCTCGACCCTTCCTTCCAGGGCCAGACCAAGGACAGGCTGGTGTCGCGCACCGCGCTCAAACTGGTGTCCAACCTGATCACCGACCCGCTGCTGCTGTGGCTGAACGATCATGTCGATTACGGCAAGCGCATCGCCGAGGTCGTCATTAAGCAGGCGCAGAGCCGGATGAAATCGGCACAGAAGGTAGAGAAGAAAAAAGGTTCCTCCGTCGCCGTGCTGCCCGGCAAACTGACCGATGCGGCGGATTTCAATCCCGATCGCAACGAGCTGTTCCTGGTCGAGGGCGATTCCGCCGGCGGCTCGGCCAAGCAGGGGCGCAGCAAGGAGTTCCAGGCCATCCTGCCGCTGCGCGGCAAGGTGCTCAACACTTTCGAGGTGGACCGCAACCGCCTGTTCGCCAACGCCGAGGTGCACGACATCGCGGTGGCGATCGGCGTCGATCCGCACGACCTGAACGACAACGCCGACCTGAGCGGCCTGCGTTACAAGGGCATCTACATCATGGCCGACGCGGACGTGGACGGCTCGCACATCGCCACGCTGCTGCTGACGCTGTTCTTCCGCCACTTCCCGAAGCTGGTCGCCAACGGCCACATCTTCCTCGCGCAACCGCCGCTGTTCCGCGTGGACGTGCCGGCGCAGGGCAAAAAGCCGCCGCGAAAAATTTACGCATTGAACGAAGACGAGCTGACTGCCATCGAAGACCGCCTGCGCAAGGACAAGGTGCGCGAAGGCGCATGGGGCGTGTCGCGCTTCAAAGGACTGGGCGAGATGAACCCGGAACAACTGTGGGACACCACCATGAATCCCGACACGCGGCGCGCGCTGTGCGTGGCGCTGGATGCGTCGAGCAAGGACGACACGCAGCGCATCATGAACATGCTGATGGGCAAACAGGAGTCGGGCGCGCGGCGCGCCTGGCTGGAATTTCACGGAAACGAGGTAAGCGTCGATGTCTGATCTTCCGCAAAACGATCTGTTCGAAGGCGTCGGGGGCGAGCAGCCTGTCGATCATGCACGACAGGAAGTGAGCGAACCCGCAGCGGGCAACGGCGGCGGCAATGTCCGCCAATTTGCGCCGCTGCCACCGCCGCCCGACGGCGACTCGGTGCCGCTGGCGCAATACGCCGAGCGCGCTTATCTGGAATATGCGGTGTCGGTGGTCAAGGGCCGCGCGCTGCCCGATGTGTGCGACGGCCAGAAACCGGTGCAGCGCCGCATCCTGTTCGCGATGCGCGAGATGGGCTTGGCGCACAACAGCAAACATGTGAAGTCGGCTCGCGTGGTGGGCGAGGTGCTGGGCAAGTTCCACCCGCACGGCGACTCGTCGGCCTACGAGGCGATGGTGCGTCTGGCGCAGAGTTTCTCCATGCGCTATCCGCTGGTGGACGGTCAGGGCAACTTCGGTTCGCGCGACGGCGACAACGCGGCGGCGATGCGTTACACCGAGACGCGTTTGACGCCGATCGCCGATCTGCTGCTGGCCGAGTTGAACCTGGGCACGGTGGACATGCAGCCGAATTACGACGGGCATTTCGACGAGCCGGCCATGCTGCCCGCGCGGCTGCCGATGGTGCTGCTCAACGGCGCGTCCGGCATCGCGGTCGGCATGGCGACCGAGATCCCCGCGCACAACCTGCGCGAAGTCGGCACCGCCGCCGCGATCTGTGTGCGCGACCCGAAATGTTCGGATGATGAATTGCTGGCTTCGATCAGCGGCCCCGACCTGCCGGGCGGCGGCCAGATCATCTCGTCGCCGCGCGAGATCGCCGAGTGCTACCGCACGGGACGCGGCTCGCTGAAGATGCGCGCGCGCTGGAAGGTGGAAGAGCTGGCGCGCGGCCAGTGGCGCGTGGCGGTGTACGAACTGCCGCACGGCACCTCGGCCAAAAGAATCATGGAAGAGATCGGGGAGCTGACCAATCCCAAGGTGCGCGTTAACAAAAAATCACTGTCGCAGGAACAGGTGCAGAACAGGCAACTGCTGCTGTCGGTGCTGGACAAGGTGGCGGACGAATCGGACAAGGACCACGCGGTGCGTCTGGTGTTCGAACCAAAATCCGGCCGCCAGTCGGCGGACGAGCTGATGACCATATTGCTGGCGCACACCAGTCTGGAGAGTTCGCTGCAACTGAACATGGTGATGATCGGTCTCGACGGTCGTCCGCGCCAGAAACCACTGGCGGAGATCCTGCGCGAGTGGGCGCAATTCCGTTTGAGTACCGTACGCCGCCGCTGCGAACACCGGCTGGCGCAGGTCAACGACCGCATCCACATCCTCGACGGTCGCATGATCGTGTATCTGAATCTGGACGAGGTGATCGCGCTGATCCGCGAGTCGGACGAACCCAAGCCCGCCTTGATCGAACGCTTCGACCTGTCCGACCGCCAGGCCGAGGATATTCTGGAAATTCGCCTGCGCCAGTTGGCGAAGATGGAAGGCATCAAGATCGAACGCGAGCTGCAGCAACTGAAGAACGAAGGCGCGGAACTGGGCAAGCTGCTCGCATCGGATTCCATGATGCGCCGCCGCGTGGCGAAGGAGATCGACGAAGACATCAAAACTTACGGCGATGATCGCCGCACGCTGATCGAGCAGGCCGAACGCGTGGTGCTGACCACTCAGGTGGTGGACGAACCGGTGACCGTGCTGATCTCGAAGAAACACTGGGGTCGCACCCGTCAGGGTCACGGTCTCGACCTGTCCGGCATCTCGTTCAAGGACGGCGACGGCCTGCTGTCCGCGTTCGAGTGCCGCACCACCGACCACTGCATCGTCATCTGCAGCAACGGCCGCGTGTGCAGCATCCCGGTGCATCTGCTGCCGGGCGGGCGCGGCGACGGCGTACCGCTGGCGACTCTCATCGAAGTGGCGACCGGCGCGAAGATCGTGCATGTGCTGTGCGGCAAGGCGGAGCAGCACATGCTGCTGTCCACCGCTGCCGGTTACGGCTTCACCTGCACGCTGGGCAACATGGTGGGCCGCAACAAGGCGGGCAAGCAGTTCATCAGCGTGGAAGGCGAAGCGATATTGGCACCCGCACTGTTCACCCCGTCCGACAATGCGCTGGTGGTGGCGGCTTGCAAATCCGGTCGTCTGCTCGCCTTCCTGCTGGCCGAGATGAAACAGCTCGCGGGCGGCGGCAAGGGCGTGGTGATCATGGGCATGGCGGAGGGCGATAAGCTGGTCGCCGCGACCGTGACAGACCAGCCCAAGGTCACCGTGCTCACTTCCAGCGGCAGCAAGGAGCACACGATGCAACTCAACGGCAAGGACCTGCAAAACCATTTCGGCAAGCGCGCGCGCATGGGCAGGGCGCTGGCGCTGAAAGGCAAGGCGGTCGTGGTCGGTCTGCAACCCTGATCCATCTTCCTCTTCGAATGCGTAGCCAGCATTCCCCCCTTTGCTAAAGGGGGAAGCGAGTGTGGTGACGGAAGTCAGCTATCGTTCGGTCCGACCTCGCCATCCGCGTTAGAATCCCGCTCCTTTTTTCTTCACAGTCCAAGTCAAACTATGTGGTTCAAGAATCTGATCCTCTACCGTCTCAACAAATGGGACGTCACGCCCGAACAGTTGGAAGAGAAACTCTCCGCCCTCGCCCTGCAACCCTGCTCCGGTCTGGAGATGCAGCGCACGGGGTGGGTCGCCCCCAAGGAGAACGAGCCGGCCTTCGTGCACACACTGGGATCGCAGATGCTGTTCTGTCTGGGGGCGGAAAAAAAACTGCTGCCCGCCAGCGTGGTCAACACCGTCGCCAAGGCGCGCGCGGTGGAGATGGAAGAACAGCAAGGTTACAAACCCGGCCGCAAACAGATAAAACAGATCAAGGAAGCGGTCACCGACGAATTGTTGCCGCGCGCCTTCGCCGTGCGCCGCCGCACTTATGCGTGGATCGACACAGCCGCCGGATTACTGGTGCTGGATGCGGCCAACCTGGCCAAGGCGGACGAGTTGGTGGAACTGCTGGTCAAGTCGGTGGACGGCATCGGCTTTGCCCCGCTCAAGACTGTCGTTTCACCCGCCGCCGCGATGACCGCCTGGCTGGCGGGCAACGATGCGCCGGCGGCGTTCACCATCGACCGCGACTGCGAACTGCGCGCCGCCGGCGAAGAGAAATCGACCGTGCGCTATGTGCGCCACACGCTGGAAGCGGAAGAGATCGCCAAACATATCAGCGGCGGCAAGGAAGTGACCAAGCTGGCGCTGACCTGGCATGACCGCATCTCGTTTGTGCTGCACGAGAACCTGCAACTCAAACGCTTGCAGGCGCTTGACCTGCTCAATGAACAGACCGGCAGCGACACGCAGGACGATGCCTTCGATGCCGACTTCGCGCTGATGACCGGCGAATTGAAAAAGCTGCTGCCTGCTTTGGTCAACGCACTGGAAGGCGAGGCGCGCCAAACCTTGGATTGACTCATCATGGGGGGCGGGTTAGGGTGCCGCACATGATTTTCCCGCCCGCCGCCGGAGTTGCCGTCCATCGGCCCTTGCCCGCGCCAACCCGCGCCTGCCCGGCTTTCCTCGCCGCGTTGTTTTTGTTGCTGAGCGCGCTGGTCGCGCCCGTCTCGGCCGCGACGCCGGTGTTGCGGGTGTTGGCCTGGCCCGGTTATGCCGAACCTGAAGTGATTGGCCGCTTTGAACTGCAACACGGGGTGCGGGTCGAACTGACGGTGATTACCCAGGACAGCGAGCTGTGGAACAAGATTAGTCACGGCAACGCGGATTACGATGTGTTTGCGGTCAATGTCGCCGAATTGCAGCGCTACATCGCCGCAGAACTGGTGCAGCCGATTGATTCCGGGCGCATCCCCAACACCCTGCGCCAGCTTCCCCGATTCCGCGATCTGGCCGCGATCCCGGGGCTGACCCGCAACGGCACGGGCTACGGTATTCCCTACACTTACGCGCGGATGGGGCTAATCTACGACCGTGCGCAGCTCGCCGCCCCGCCGACCTCCATCACTGCGCTGTGGGACCCGCGTTATCGCGGCAAAGTGCTCGCCTACGACGGCGGCACACATAATTTCTCGCTCGCCGCGCAGTCGCTCAATGCCAAATCGCCTTTTCATCTGGCCCCTTCAGACTGGCCCCGCGCGGTGGAACGGTTAATTGCATTGCGGCGCAATGTGCTCGGCTTTTATACCAGGCCGGAAGAATCGGCGCGGCTTTTCCTGCGCCACAAAGCCGCGCTGATGTTTGCCAACTACGGCCTGCAACAGGTTCAGCTTCTGCAAGCGGCGGGCGCGGATATCGGCTACGTCATTCCCGGCGAGGGCGCGCTGGCCTGGCTCGACTGCTGGGTCGTCACCCGCGCCGCGCGCGATCCCGCGCTGGCGCTCGCGTGGATCAACCATTTGCTCGGCGATGAAGCCAGCCGTTTGCTGAACGCGCGCCAGGGACTGGCCAACACCCTCAACGACCCCGCCAACACGCATGGCGGGCGTTCGGTATGGCTGGAGCCGGTGGAGGACGAAGCCAGGCGCGAAACCTTGTGGACGCGCATCCGCTCCGGCGATAGCGCGGCCAGTGTGCTGGCGCAATGAAGCTCTCCATCGCCTGGCGTCTGGGTCTGGTGCTGGCGGGAGTCAGCATACTGGGAGCGGGAATGACCGGCTATTTTGCCTATCAGGCGAATCGCGACCATCTGGTCAAGGCCTCGGAGGACCGTCTGCTTACCGCCACCCGCGTGCTGATGCGCCAGGTTACGGTTGCCCTTAACGACATCGCGGCGGATGCCGGGCTGGTCGCCCGTCATCCGCAGAGTGGCCGCATCCTGCAACGCAGCCTTCCGGATTTTCAGACGCTGGGCGAGAACAATGTGGCGGAATTGTTCAAAGGCATGATGCAAGTGCATCCCGAGTATTTCCAGATTCGCCTGATCGAGACCGCCCATTACGGGCAGGAGCGCATTCGCTTCGATCGCGATTTAACCGGCCTGTTGCGCATCACCGGCGATGGATTGCAGGAAAAAGGCCACTTCGCCTACGTCTTCGAAACTCTTCGACTGCCCCCCGGCGCGGTGTATGTTTCGCGCGCCGCCATCAATCACGAATCCGGCGCCCACGCCGGCGCGGAACAGCCTTCACTGCAAGTCGCCGCGCCGATCCACGACCGGCAAGGCAAAGCAATCGGATTGGTGGTGATCAATGTCGATCTGAACCGGCTCTTCGCGCAGCTTGCCTCCGACTTGCCGCCGGAATTCAAACTGTATCTGGCCAACAGCCGGGGCGACTATCTGATTCATCCCGACCCCGCCCGCCGTTTTGCGTTTGACCGCGGGCAGGAAGCCCTGATCCAGACGGAATTCCCCGCCGCCGGCGCTTTGCTCTCCGGCCAACCGCCGCCGCGCGATTTCGCGGTTATCTCCAAGCCTGCCACAAAGGACGCGCCTGCCCTGGCGGCCACTTTCGTTCATCAGTCGCTGGCCGAGTTGTCCACCGAGGAAGATTTCATTATGGGCCTGTCCCAGCCGCTTGCGAGTGTGTTGCAGGACAGCCGCCATCTCGCGCTGCAAATTCTTGGCATCGTTTCGGGTTTCAGCGCACTGGCGATTTTGCTCGCCGCCTTGCTCGCGCGCGCGCTCAGCCGCCCCCTGCTCCATATTATGAAAGCAATAAGACGCTTTACCGCGGAAGGAAAAATCGGCGCGCTGCCGGTGGCGCGCAACGACGAGGTCGGCGAACTGGCGCGCAGCATCGAGCAGATGGAAATGCAGATCAATCAACAGATCAAAAACCTGCACGCGCAGCGGGAAGCGCTTGATCATCTGGCCAGCCATGACACGCTCACCGGCATGCCCAACCGCCGCCTGTTTCTGGAACGTCTGGATTTGGCCCTGGCGCGCGCCAAGCGGCAGAAAACCCGTTTCGCCCTGTTTTTTATCGACCTCGACGGCTTCAAGGAGATCAACGACAGCCACGGGCATGAGGCTGGCGACCGGGTGCTGCAAACTGTGGCAGAACGGTTGGGCATGATCGTGCGCGAGACCGACATCGCCGCGCGCCTGGGCGGCGATGAATTCGTGGTACTGGTGGAAGACAGTGGCGACGAGGCGGCCATTGCACAGATCAGGGACAAGCTGAAAACCTCGCTGTCCCGGCCGGTTCCTTACCGCGACATTGCGTTGCAATCCGGCGGCAGCATCGGCATCGCCTGTTACCCGCAGGATGGCGACACCACCGCTGCGCTGATCTCCGCCGCCGATTCGGCGATGTACCGGCACAAGACCGGCAAGCGCTAACGGGCATGGCGAGCCGCCACGCCCGATGGTGAAACTCGCCATACCCGTTTGCCCCGCTCTTCCCCGGAAGGAGAGCGCAAACGAATCGCCTCACAAGTTTCACTCTACTCGGGATTTCCCCAATATCAAATCCAGTTTGCGCCACGCCCGCGCATTGGTTTCGCTGTCGGGCGCTTGCGCGGTGGTGAAGCGCGCCGTCCAGGCATGTTCTTCCGGCGCGAGGGGTTGTTGCACGGCCCGCAATTTTTCCAGTACCGCCACGTCCGCTTCCGATGCGTCGTGCTGGCGCTGGTTCAGGCGTTGGCGCAGTGCAGTCTCTGGGGCATGCAGGCTGGCAATGGCGAACGGCACGGACAATTCCCGCGCAAGCTGGCGGAACTGCTCGCGTTCGGCGCGCTGCAGAAACGCGGCATCGACGATCACGACATAGCCCGCCTGCACTATCTCCCGCGCCAATTCGTGCAAGCGCGCATAGGTTTTCTGCGTCGCCGTGACGCCATACATATCGCCAAACTGAACATGATCGTAACTTTGTGGGTCGGGTTTCAACCCGACATGTCGGGCTAAAGCCCGACCCACAAATAGCTCCGTGTCGCGACTGCACCTCCGACACGTTACCGACGCAGTCAGCCGGTTGCGGGAGGAGGTGCTTTGCAGTCGCTCCCGCACCAGACGGCTCCGCCCCACCGTGTCGCGACTGCTCTCCAGCGCGGCAAGACCATGCAAACGCTTGCGCTCGACATCGGAGCGGATGCGGATGGCGCCCATCTGCTCGATGAGGTATTGCGCGAACGTGGTCTTGCCCGATCCCGGCAGACCGTGGGTGATGATGAGCGCGGGATGACGATGGTTCAGACAGCGTTGCGCCAGCGCCAGGTGCTCGCGGCACGATGCCATTTCCATGAGGCGAGTATGACGGCCGACATCCGTCTGTGCGGCGCGAATGGCGCCGACCTTGGCGCGCACGGCCGCGCGATAGGCGAGATAAAAACGCAGTACGGCAACCCCCGCATAGTCGCCGCTCGCTTCAAGACAGGCGTTGAGCCAACGCCAGGCATAATCTGTCCGCCCGTGATGCAGCAGGTCCATCATCACGAACGCCAGCTCGTCCATCACGTCGATCCAGCGCAGCGCGGGATTGAATTCGATGCCGTCGAACGGCACCGGCGCATCGTCGATGCGCGCGATGTTGCCCAAATGCAGATCGCCGTGGCATTCGCGCACGAAGCCTTGCATGCGCCGCGCCGCGAACAGGGCGGCGCAGGCGGCGAACTCCGCTTCGCTGGCGCGCGCCAATGCGGCGAGACTGGCGGCATCCGCCGCGTCCTTCAGCAGGGGCCGCATCTGGGCAAAATTCTGGCGCATGAACGTTTGAATGGTTGCGGGTGTGCCATATAACGAATCGTGTGCGGCAGCAGTCAGGCCCGCGTGAAATCGCGCGATCACGGCGGCGAGACGATCGATGTGGCACGGGGATAGTTCGTCCCTGGCCAGCAGCCGGTCAAACAACTCATCCTGCGCGAAACGCCGCATCCTGACGGCGTACTCGAATGCCGGTTCGCTCCCGAACACCGGCGCGTCCGGTGCGCCGCCGAGGGCGACGACATCAAGATAAAGCTCGGGTGCGGTGCGCCGATTGAGTCTGATTTCTTCGGCGCAATACTGCTTGCGCGCGGCCAGCTTGGTGTAATCCAAAAAACCCAGATCGACTGCTTTCTTGATCTTGTAGGCAAATTCCCCCGCCAGCACGACCCACGAGATATGCGTTTCGATCACGCGGATGTTTTTTGCGGCATGCGGATACCACTGAGGATGTTGCAGGGCGCGGACGAGGCGAAGTTGCATGTCGGTGTCGTTCATCGCGCAAGCCGTTGCGGGCAATCTGTTTCTTGTGGGTCGGGTTTGTGCGTGTGTTGTTGGGGCTTTAGCCCCGTACAACCACGGCCTACCCCTTGCGGGTGCAATCCGACAGAATTGAGAGTGGCGGGATGGGTCTGTCGGGTTGAAACCCGACCTACAACGTCCAATGCACGGTCCATCCTCATTCGAAATCGCCCCACGCGCTCTTGCGCGGTGTGCGTTCGCCCTGCACCATGCGTTCGATCTCGCGCCGGTCGCGCTTGGTCGGGCGTCCCTTGAGGTCGGATTGCGGCAGCAGTTTGTTCTGCTCGGCCTGCACCGCGCGCCGCTGTTTGCTCGCATCGGTCTCGCGATACAGTTTCTGCGCCACCGGCGCCGGGCCGCGCTTGGCCGACAGGCCGAGCACTTCGACCTCGTGCTGATACGGCCCGAGGCGGATGACCAGCACGTCGCCCGCGCCGACGGTCTTCGCCGGTTTGACACGCGCGCCGGCCATCGTCACTTTGCCGCTCTCGACCGCCTCCGCCGCCAGGCTGCGCGTCTTGAAGAAGCGCGCCGCCCACAACCATTTGTCGATGCGCAATTTGTCAGCAGGTTCGCTCATGTTTCATCCGGAAGAAATTCGGTCGGAACCTTATGCGTTTGCACGCATCCGATGAGGCGGATTGTGTGGCAGTCTGGCAGGCGCGTCAAACCGCCGCCCCATCATTCGGGCATACCCGATAGAATCCGTTCCGTTCCCTGCGAAAGCCCCGACCATGAATGAAGACACCTCCCCGCGCCGTGCGCCCACGTTGAATCCCGTCACGCCCGGCAAACGGCGCAAAGTAGCGATTGCGCTGGGCGCCCTCCTCCTGCTACTGGCCGGGTGGCTGATGCTTTCCCCCAACAGCCACAACGGCGCGCGCTATGTGACCGAGGAAATCAATCCGGGCGATCTGGTCGTGACGGTTTCCGCCACCGGCAAATTGTCGCCGACCAATCAGGTGGATGTGGGCAGCGAGCTGTCCGGCATCGTCGAAAGCGTTCTGGTGGACGAGAACGACCTGGTCAAACGCGGCCGGGTACTGGCGCGTCTCGACCTGTCGCGCCTGAACGACCAGGTGGTCAAGTCTCAGGCTGCCGTTCTGGCCGCCGAGGCACAGGTGGCGCAGATGCAGGCGACGGTGAAGGAAACCCGCGCCACGCTGTCCCGCCTGCGCCGTTTGTCCGAACTTTCCGGCGGCACACAGCCGTCGCCGAGCGATCTGGATGCGGCAGAAGCAACACTGGCGCGCGCCGTGGCGAACGAGGCGAATGCACGCGCGGTCGCGGCACAGGCGGCAGCCACTATGCGCTCCGACCAGACCAACCTGTCCAAAGCCTCGATCCGCTCGCCCATCGACGGCATCGTGCTATCGCGCAAAGTGGAACCGGGACAGACTGTGGCGGCCTCGTTGCAGGCGCCGGTGCTGTTCACCCTCGCCGAAGATCTGGCGCGCATGCAGTTGCAGGTGGATGTGGACGAAGCCGACGTGAGCCAGGTCAGGCCCGGACAGACCGCGTCTTTCACCGTCGATGCCTGGCCGGGGCGCAAATATCCGGCGGAGATCGAACGCGTGGGCTTTGGCGCGCAGACCACCGAAGGCGTCGTCACCTACAAGACTTTGCTCGATGTGGCCAATGACGACTTGAGCCTGCGTCCCGGCATGACCGCCACGGCGGAAATTGCCACCGCCAATCTCAGCGGTGTGCTGCGGGTGCCGAACGCCGCGCTGCGCTTTACGCCGACGGCGGCGAAATCCGCACCTTCCGGCAGTTTCGTTTCCAGCCTGTTACCTAGCCGCCCCATGCCCCCCAAGTCAGTCAAGGAAAACACCAACAGTCACAACCGCACGCGCACCGTCTGGCTGCTGCGCGACCAACTGCCGGTCCAGGTCGAGATCGTCGTCGGCCTGTCCGACGGGCACACCACGCAAGTCGTGAGCGGCGACCTGCAAGCGGGCGACCTCGTCATCACCGGCACACAAAATTCCGCGCAATGAGCGACGCGCTGATCCGGCTCTCCGCCATCACCAAGACCTACGGTCACGGACAGGCCGCGCTCCAGGCTTTGCGCGGGATCGATCTGGCCATTGGCGAGGGCGAGTTCGTCGCCATCATGGGCCCCAGCGGTTCCGGCAAATCCACCGCGATGAACATCCTCGGCTGTCTCGACACGCCAACCTCGGGTGAATACCTGTTCGAGGGCACGCACGTGGAAAGCCTGTCGCGCGACCAGCGCGCGCTGCTGCGGCGCAATCATCTCGGCTTCGTGTTCCAGGGATTCAACCTGCTGGCGCGCACCACCGCGCAGGAAAACGTCGAACTGCCGCTGCTGTATCGCGGTGAATCGGCTGCGGTGCGCCATGCGCTGGCGCGCGAAGCGTTGCGGTCGGTCGGGCTGGAAGACTGGGCGCATCACACCTCGTCCGAACTTTCCGGCGGGCAGCAGCAGCGCGTCGCCATTGCGCGCGCCATCGTGACCAATCCGAAAGTGTTGCTCGCCGACGAGCCGACCGGCAATCTCGATTCGCAACGCGGCCACGAGATCATGGAACTGCTGACCGGCATGAACCGCGAGCGCGGCATCACCATCCTGATGGTCACGCATGAATCCGACATCGCCGCCTACGCCCAGCGCACCGTGCATTTCGTCGATGGCCAGATCGCGCGCGACGATGCGAACGGAGGTGCGGCATGATGGGCTGGACCACACTGCTGCTCGCCTTGCGAGAGATCCGGCGCAACCTGATGCGCTCTTTCCTCACCGTGCTCGGCATCGTCATCGGCGTCGGCGCCGTGGTCACCATGGTCACGCTGGGCAACGGCGCGACGCAATCCGTGTCGGACCAGATCAGCAGCCTCGGCAGCAACCTGCTGATGCTGCGTCCCGGCCAGCGCATGTCCCACGGCTTCTCCGGCGCGCCCGCGTTCAAGGCCGAAGATGCGGAAGCGATAAAAATCCAGATCGGCGCGCTGAACGCCGTCGCGCCGACCGCCAGCCAAGGCGTGGTGGTGGTGGTCGGCAGCCGCAACTGGACCACCTCCGTCACCGGCAGCACCGCCGATTATTTCGCCGCCGGCAACTGGAAATTGACCGCAGGCCGCCTCTTCAGCGCCAGCGAAGAACGCGCCGGCAAGGCCGTGTGCGTCATCGGTGCCACCGTGCGCCGTGAACTGTTCGACCCGCACAGCGCGGTCGGCGAAACCCTGCGCGTCAAACAGTTCTCGTGCGAAGTGATCGGCGTGCTCGCCGCCAAGGGACAAAGCGCGATGGGGCGCGACCAGGACGACACCGTGGTCATGCCACTGCGCACCGTGCAACGGCGGCTGACCGGCAAACAGGAAATCGGCACCATCCTGATCTCCATGCAGGACGGCGCGTCTGCCGAACAAGTGGGCAGCCAGATCAAACTGCTGATGCGCGAGCGGCGCAAACTGGCGGACAATGAGGACGACAACTTCAACGTGCTGGACACCAAGGAAATCGCCAAAACCCTCTCCGGCACCATCGGCACCATGACCACCCTGCTCGGCGCGGTCGCCGCCGTCAGCCTGCTGGTCGGCGGCATCGGCATCATGAACATCATGCTGGTGTCCGTAACCGAGCGCACGCGCGAAATCGGCATCCGCCTCGCCATCGGCGCGCTGGAAAAAGAAGTGCTGATGCAGTTCCTCACCGAAGCGGTGGTACTGTCCGCGCTCGGCGGACTGGTCGGCCTGCTGCTCGCCTTCGTCGCCTGTTACAGCCTGGCGAACCTGTTGGCGCTGCCCTTCCTGTTCAGCCCCGGCATCAACCTGCTCGCCTTCGCCTTCTCCGCCGCCATCGGCGTCATCTTCGGCTACGTCCCCGCCCGCCGTGCGGCAAAGCTCGACCCGATCGAGGCGTTGAGGCATGAGTGATGGGGTGTTGGTAGTGTGGATGGCTGGAATTCGGCCGCAACGGACTGTGGATATGTTCTGAAATGACTGATTGCTAGTTCTGAAGTGATGTCCGCTTCACGCTCAAGAACCGACACTCGAATCTAGGCGATTGCAGGACTTGCGATACGGTGCATGCCCATTAAAATATCGTGAAGTTTTTCTTCTGCCAGCCATAGATCATATTTCGTTTGCATATCGACCCAGAGCT
>Ga0210038_1000592_pt1 | contig 21652 bp, 21 predicted proteins | sample CryGeyCG2114_020_FD_183970 | JGI IMG/M metagenome (GOLD analysis project Ga0210038, IMG submission 183970) | Groundwater microbial communities from aquifer - Crystal Geyser CG15_big_fil_post_rev_8/21/14_0.20 (SPAdes) (version 2) | ecosystem: Environmental > Aquatic > Deep subsurface >... | reverse complement strand
CTCGATCCGAGCCCACTGCGTATCCGAAAACCAAAAGAAATCAGACATCTCCATCGCCTCCTCACTGGAGACAATGAATCACGACAGACCCGATTAGGGAATCCCCTTAATGGGTCCGGACCCTAGTTGTGGTCGGCTGGTTCGGCGGCCTGACTCGATCTCCACGAACTCTGCGACCAAATTTGCGCCCCTGACGGCGGCCAGTTCGGCAACGGCTTGTCGCTGAGCTTCTAAGCCGAGGCCTGAACGGCCTTGCCGCTGTGTCGAGACGCGGAGATAACTGATGAAGTTCAGGTTTCCAGACATATCAGCCTCTTAGCTACAGCTTCGGCCGCGGCGCGGGCATCCACAGAAGCTCACGCCACGTTGAAGTTTGTAACTATCTGGGCTTGTCGGCGGTATTCAATGACCGTCCGAGGCGATCAGGCCGGTCCTGATTAGGCGGCTCGAACGCGGCGCTGGATGCCCATGTCGGCTACCCACCAGGCGATCATCGTATCGACGGCTTCGCGCCTGCCGACACCGGCGTCGATCAACTCGTTCGCCTTGATGACGAGGTAGGCGCTATCGCGATTGAAGTGGGCTTCCGCTTCGGGCGTGCCTTCGACCAGGAAGTCGGGCGCCTCGGGCAGGTCGACCTCTTCCAACGCCGCCTCGTACTCTGCCAGACCGGCTTCCCAAATGCCGTCGCTCAAGTGGATCGGCGCGTCGGGATGGTCGAACTGCTGCTTTGCCAGGTATTCGAGCAGCTCCGCCAGGCCGTGCTGTTCGGCGTTCTCGTACCACGACTTGAGCTTCTTGTTAGAGAGGTTGACCGGCTGACCGAGGCTGTAGCGAAAGAAGTTGCCGTCCGTCACGTTTGGGCAGCGGGCTTTCTTGCGTTGTGCGTTGCGGGGCGCCAGATGGGCGACAAGGGCTTGATGCAGGTTCCGGGCGTGGCGGCTCCGTGCCCTGGCCTTCGGCCATGCGATCAGAGCGTGGACGTGCCGGTTCTGCGGCAGGTACTTCGAACGGTCGCGCCTCGACTTACCTTTGCGGCGCCCCTCTTCTAAGACGCCCACGCAGGCCCAGATATGGCCGAAACCTTCGTACACTTGCCGCAGGCCGGCGAAGAACTCCTCGGGCTGCTCGCCGGCCTTTAGCTTGACCGTCAGCATGTAGGGTTCGAAGTCAGGCCCGTAGCTTTCCAGCGCCCGAATGAGGTGGCGTTCAGCAAGACGGATGACGAGTATGGGATGGGCAGGAGCAGAAGAAGAGATTTGGCAAAAAACCAAGTCATGCCAGTAGCTTTGGCGTCTTTGAAGGTCACCAAGCGCTCCACGCTTGCGACCATCACGTCCGGCGGCATCCAACCGGGCACAGCAACGCACGGCCTCGACGAAATACAGAGGGAGTTGGCTGTCACCCATCGTCGCCAAGGAGGCATCGACAATCTGCGATTTCGAAGGTCTGCGGGCAGGCACGTTCATTAAACTCCATGCAAAAGCGACTTCGCCCGCCGAACAATTCGGCGGGCGCGACCACTCATCTCGCTCTCTCCAACGGGATAGTTCAGCATCTCACGAATAGTTGCATTTGTCAAAATGCCGACCCGTTGCCGATCTACAGGAGTTTCCCCTGATCGTCGGCCACTTCCTTAGCTGCCTTCTTGAAGCCCAGCGTCGGGTCAAGACCCGGCACGTTCGCCTTCTTGCCGCCCAGCAGTTCCTCGACGGTCAGGATTTGAAGACGCGGCACCTTGCCCCACGCCGTATCGACGACGCCGGCACTAGCCGCCTCGGCGGTCATTGGTTTCGTTGGCGGATGTAGCGTGACCAAGATGCCGAAGGGTGCCTTTTCGCGATCCAAGACGCCCTTCAGGTCGCGGACCATCGCGACGTTCACATTCTTCCCGCCCTTGACGGAAACGATCACGCGCTCGGTTTTCTTGCCGTCCGGCTTGCAGTAAATGATGCCGTCGATGCCGCTATCGGCCCCCTTCTTCTTGCCGCCAAAGGGGACTGCGCCAACGAGCGAGACGGCCCACCATTCGAACTGGAACTTGTCGAGGTCGGCGAGGGCGATGGCGCCGCCGAGATCCTTCGGCGTGCCATGCACCTCGTATTTTATGCCGGGGAAGGCATCCGATAGTCGCTTTTCAATTAGGCTGATCGCGAGATGAGTAACGTCTATTCCGATCCAATCTCTGCCTAATTTCTCGGCAGCGTGTACCGCCGTACCGCACCCACAGAAGGGATCTAAAATTGCTTCGCCGGGGTTACTCGATGCGCAGATAATTCGCTCAAGAAGTTCGACCGGCTTTTGCGTCGGAAAGCCTAAACGCTCTTTTGCCATCGAATTGATCGGTGCGATATCCGTGATGACATCTTGGATAGTCGTGCCTTCGGTCAAATAGCGTTTTAACTGAGGGAAGCCGGGTTTGCCACTTCGCCCTGGCGTCCAATAGATAAACCCCTTTTCGTCGAGGACATCTAATTTTTGCTGGGTCGTCATGCCTGTCGGGTCGACAAACTCTTCGATGATTGCCCGTGGCACCCCCCAGTGGCGTCCTGTCCGATTCGGATCAAAGCCTCTCCACGGTTGCCCCGAGTGACCAGCCCTGGTCCCGGCAGCAGTTAAGTCGGAAAGCCTATACCGACCCCGAGCGTCGTCATACTTGTACTTTCCAGCGACGTATTCCGCATCGTGGACCTGAAAGACTTTGTTCCAGGTAAACTCGTTCGTCTTCGAGTAGAAGAATATGTCGTCGTGCACTGGCCCCCACCGACCTGGATTGTTCGAGGAGCTGGTTCGTTTCCAAATTACTTCGTTGCGGAAATTGCGAGCGCCGAAGATCGCATCTAACAAGATTTTAAGATAATGGCCTGCGGTCGGGTCGCAGTGCAGATAGATGCTGCCTGTGTTCTTTAGAACACGATGAAGTTCTAGCAGGCGTACTGCCATCATGGTCAAGTAGGCCATAACGTCGTTCTCTTTCAAGAACGCGCGCATGGCGTTGAGCATGTCTGCAACATCCGTATTTCCAGATGTCATGACTTCATCGAATGCCTGCTCGGCCTCGTTCGACCAATGCCAGGCGTCCTCAAACGCTTCAATTTGCGCTTGGCTTCCAGCACCTTCGGGTGACTTGAAAAGGACGTTGTAGGTGGCGTTGGAATTGAACGGCGGGTCGAGATAGATCAGGTCAACGCTCTCGTCCTTGATCTCCTCCCGCAGCACCCGCAGATTGTCGCCGTAATATAGCGCTTTCATGCTGCCCCCACACGCATCGGTCGCAATGCTAGTTTGGCTTACTTGTGCGCTTTAACGCCGCCCAAGGTCAAGCCTGCTGGCCCCGCTGGTCATTGAGGACCGCCGAGCCGCTGCGTTATCGCGCCTTCGTTCATCAACAGAATGGAGGCAACCATGCCCATCAAGTACGTGATCTCGGCGGCCCTGATCTTGGCCGCGACGACGGCGACCGCCGACGTGGCGCCGAACTGGAAGGAAGTCAGCACGGCGGCGGTCAAGGCCAAGCTACTCGACCAGGAATCCGCCCGGTTCAATTTCGAGAAGCCGTTCTCGAAGGAAAAGGGCATCACCATCGTCTGCGGCAAGGTCAACGCCAAGAACCGGATGGGCGGCTATGCCGGCTTCACCCGGTTCGCCGTGCAGATCGATGGTGGCACGGCCAAGGCCTTCCTCGACGGCGAGGACAGCCTGGATACGCCCTTCATCAACATCCTCTGCGACTTGTTCAGGAAGCTGTAGTTCCGGCCTCGGCGTGGCGGCGCATGATCGCCGCCACGTCTTCCGGCGTCATGGCTTCGACCCGCAGCGTCGGCAGTTCATGTTCCTGCGCCATTGCTTCCTGCTGGGGCAAGACCACTTCCCGCCAATGCTGGATCGGGTTCGGCCCAAGCGCCTGCAAGATTCTGACGACCTGACCGATGACCTTCGGCGACATCTTCGGCGCCCGGCCCTGCTGTTCCGCGACGAACACGTCCAGCACATAGGCCTGTACCTGCCGCCAACTGGCGTGCAGGGCCTTCGCGTACTCTTTCAGGCGCCGCCCCTCCGCTTCGATTTCCTCGTTGGAGAGGCGCAGCAGGTCTAGGAAGGCAGCATCCGCTTCCGCGAGCAGGGCTGCGGCATCGGCGGTGGCAGGACCGCCGGCAGGGTCAGAGGCTGGCTCGGCCGCCGGCCCGTTGGCCGGGCCTTCGGGCGCGCACGACCCCCGACGATCCTGAAAATTTTTCGATTTGGTCTGCACCACGCCGCGGGCTTTCAGCGCTCGGCGCACCGCTTCCCTGCCGACGCCAAGCTGTTCGGCGATCTCAGCCTGGGTGATGCGGCTCGCCCGGTAGGCGTCGATCAGGTCGTCGGTCAGGCCGGCGATGCCAGGGCCGGAACGCGCCTGCCGACGCCCTCGCGGCTTCAGGGCGGATTTTCGGCGGCCCGGCATGGTCTTACGCCTTCGAACGCCCGCCACGGACATTCGCGGCATCCATCGCCTCGGCGAGATCGAACTCAGCGGCGGCGCATTCGATCTCGGTTAGCCGGTCGATGGCCGCCGACACGATGCGGATGGGTTCCTGCTTGGCCTCTTCCAGGGCAGCCTGCAGGGCCTGCGGCCAGGGCGTCGGGTCGTTGCAGGCCATCGCGTCCTGCGCCCACAGAAGGTACAGCATTTCCATGTTGGCCTTGAACCGGCCCACGGCGTCCGTCTCCCGCAAGTCGAGGTATCGTAGCAGCGAATAGGCGGACTGGCGCTTGACGCCGTACCGTTCGGCCAGTTCGGCGACCGACATGATGCCCAGCAGGGCCTCGATCCGCAGGACCAAGCGCCCGTGTGTCGTCAGCTTGTAGCGTGGGTTGTTGGCGGCAAACGGCATCGAAGTTTTCCCTAACCGGCGAGGCCGCGCTTGATGCGGTCCAGCCCCCGGGTGCTGTCCGGCGCCTTGCGGCGGCTGGCCCTGTGGGGATCGGAGAGCCTGCCGCGCTGCGTATGCCTCTCACGCAGCGCGGCAAGCTGCTCACCCAGGCTGGCGACGGCGGTATCTGCCGTGCCGGCAAGGGCGGGGGTCTTTTCTGATTCCCGTTGGCGATAGGCGGCGACGGCCTCGGCCTTCTTGTCCCGCTGCCATTCCAGCTCCGCCATCTCGGCGACGGTCATATGGTCGCCGTCCAGGTCGCCGGCCTGCTCTTTATATTGCTGTTCGAGCGCGGCGAGGCGTTCGGGGCTGTAGGCGTAATTAGGCATGACCTTTGTACTCCTTGATGGCTTCCGGCGTGGCAAGGACGCGGACCTCGCCCGTGACGCCCGCCCGACGCAGGAAGTCGGCGGCTTGGTCGATGGACTCATAGAAGTGCGGCTCGCCGAACTTCGGCAGCGGATTGGCGCGGGCGCGTTCCGGGTCAACGTAGACGGTGATCATCGCGGCGCCTCCAACGACACCAGCAGCGGGTTGCCGAGGCCCTTGGCCTGCGCCGCCAGATCGACCAGCCGCCAGTCGAGATCCTTCAGGAGCCGGTTCTTAGTGGCCCGGACGGTCACGAGGGCGGCAAGCCAGCCGGCTTCGTCCCGCACGGGGCTGCCGCGACCCACCGCCTGTTCGGACATGAACATGCCCTTCGTCTCCTGAATGCCGGCGTCGCCCCTGTTGATGGGATCGCTGCTGCGCTCGGCCCGGCGCGTCAGGCGCTGGACGATAATCGCGTCCATGCCAAGGGCGTCGGCGATCTCGGCGGCCCCGAGACGCGGGTTCACGGCGAAGGCCAGCCGGACGGCGACCCGCTGGGCGGGCACCACGGCCGCAGCGGCCTCGTTCAACCGGCGTTCGGGATTGATGGCGTTGGCGATCTCGTCCGTCAGGGCGGCAACGTCGATCAGGCAGTTGCCCTCCGACTTCTGCTTCACTTCCTCGATGGCGGCTTCCCAACGCTCGGCGAGGACCGCCGTGCTGCCCGAGAAGCGCCGGTCGGCGAAATAGCCTTCCTTTGCGAAAGCAACGCCGGCACTCCCACGGCCCATCTCCCAATGCCGGCGTGGATCGTCGACTGGATTAAGGCGCGTGATCAGGTAGACCGCCTCGCGGTCCAGCTTCAGGGCGCGGGCGATGTCCTCGACCCTGCCATCGGACAAGGCGAACGTCAGGCGGACCTCGGCCCGCTTCCAGACGGGGATGGCGTCAAGTAGACGCTGAACGTCCGAGACCAGCTTGACGACCGGCCTGGCGATGCCCACCATCGCCGGTTGTTTGGGTTCAGACTCCCTGCGGAGCCTGCGGGTCGCTTCCGAAAGCATGTACTACCTCGCAATTTCGCGGAAACAGAAGGAGGAATTTAGTCGTTTACTTCCTTTGAATTAGGATATTATAACAAGAATAGGAATATGTCAAATTCGGCTACTCTGGCCGGAAAATGCCCTACTCGGGCCGATGCCCGTTCCCCCTTCGAGAAATGACCTGCGTCCCGGCAATCGGTCAGCCGGAAACCCGGTGCGGCAGGCGGTCGCCGCGAACCTGCACGCGGTGTTGATGATCTCGCCGCGACCGTCTGAAGGGCCTTGGCCGAATGATGGCGACCGAGGCACGAGGTATCGGCTGCTGGCGCTGCCAGCACTGGACGGCGATGCCGGTCGCGGCGGCCGAGAGTCGCTGTGAGGCGCTACGAAGGCCACTGATGCGTCGGAATTGATCGGCGGCAAGCCTACCAGCGGCCAGCGAAAATCCGGCCGGTGTGCGGCCGAAAATTTCGCGCCCTTCCGCTCAAACGCCAGGTCCATTGCCGACGTGGCTGGCGGCGCCTAGCATGGCGCTGATTTGGGAACACAGCGTGGTTACACAAGGCGTATACACACAGACCCGAGCCAGCGCGCTAAGTCATTGAATTACTTTGGTACCGGCATTCCCAGGTTCGAATCCTGGCGCCCCAGCCATCCTTCCAGAAAGTCATCTTGAAAATCAGAGGATTTGCCGCAACCACGGTTCACGGCCTGAAGCCGGCGGGCAGGCCGAGCCAGGCCGCCGCCTCGGTTACGGTGCGGAAGCTTTTGCGATTCATGGGCGGCTTGCCGGCCTGCGCGTAGATGGCGTCGCACATGCGCGCGATGATCGCGAACCTCTCGGCGGCGACGCCGTTGCCCCGCCGGTAGACGAAGGCCGCCGTGGCGGGGTGCCTGAACGTCCTGGTGATCTGGTGGGTCAGCACGTCGGCAAAGGCGCCCTGGGTGGAATCCAGGCCCGGCGGCGCCTCCAGGTTGTCGTCGCAGACGTAGAGCCGGCGCATGGCGGGATCGAAATCCGGATCGGCGGCAATATCCCGCAGGGCGTCCACCGTTTCCAGCAGGCTCGACTGCCCGAACACGGAGAAACCGACCAGATTGCCGGCCTTACGGATCTTCCACGAAATACCCATGCGCAGCCCGCATCAAGAAGGGTCCGTCACACCTCACCCCCTCGATACGAGCCCCCGTTCGCGGGCGATGACCGCCGCCTGCGACCGGTTCTGCACGCCGATTTTCTTGAAGATGCTGCGTGCGTGCAGTTTTACCGTCACTTCATGGATTTTCAGGTCGCGGGCGATCTGCTTGTTCGGCTTGCCGTCGGCGATGCCCTCGAGCACCTCCATCTCCCGCGGCGTCAGGCCCTCGGCATTGACCTTACGGTCCGCCGCGTCGGCGGCGAGCGCCTGCATGGTCTCCACCGGCACGTAGGTGCCGCCTTCGGCGATCACTCGGAGTGCACCGGCATAGGCGGAACCGGTCAACGTCTTGGGAAGGTAGCCATGCGCCCCCAAGTCCAGCACCGTCTTCACGTCCCGCGTCTTCGCGACCCCGGAGGTCACCGCGATGGCCAGGTCGGGATAGGTCTCGCGCAGCCGCCTGACCCCTTCGGTGCCTTCCATGCCGGGCATGGAGAAATCGAGCACGACCAGATCATAGGCGCCGTTGTCGCCGCCCTTGCCCGCGAGTTTGGCCGCCACCTCGTCCAACGTGGCGGCTGCCTGGATTTCGATATCGGGAAATGCGCGGTTGAGATGCTCGCGAACCGCGTCGAGGAACATGGGATGATCATCGGCGAACAGCAACCGCATTCTGCCTGCCTCGTTTCTTGTGACCGCGGTTCATCCGCGGCCCGGCACCCCCCGTATCCGATACTTAAGTATGCCGCAATCACATACCTGGGTCGATACCGATTAATCGGCCGAGATTGATCGCCTCGGACCGAGCGACGCCGGTAACGAACCCTGAACGACGCTTCAGGCACCACCCGGATTTCAGGGAGGAACGAGGGGAGGAGCGCTTACCCGCCCAGCAGGTCCGCCAGCATGCGGCCCAGACGCGACGCCGAGACCGGCTTCTGGAAGAAGGCGTCGGCGCCGCCGGCCCGCGCCGTCTCGTCGGTCAGGGTGTCGCTGTAGCCGGTGCACAGGATGCAGGGCACGTGCGGCCGGACCGCCTTGATCTTTTCGATCAAATCCATCCCGCGCATGTCCGGCATGATGTGGTCGGAGATCACGGCCCGCCACAGGTCGGGCGTTTCACGGAACACGTCCAGCGCCTCCTCGCCGCTGGAACACACCCCGACCTCGTAGCCCAGCCGTTCCAGGCCGATGGACACCATGTCCGCGACGTCGCTTTCGTCGTCGACGACCAGAATCATCCCGCGGCCTTCGATCTTTTCGGCCAATTCATCACCCGTATCGCGCTCGGACGCCGGCGCCGCGCAAGGCAGCAGGACTTCGAAGCGCGTGCCGGCGCCTAGCCGCGTGCGGACACGCAACGCGCCGTGGTGGGCGGTCACGATTCCGTGGACCACGGGAAGGCCCAGGCCGGTGCCTTTGCCCGCTTCCTTGGTGGTGAAGAAGGGTTCGAACAGCCGCCGCAGCACGTTCTCCGGGATGCCCGGGCCCGTGTCCTCGACATAGATCAGGACGTGATCGATGCCGGGGTCGATCACCCCCGCCACCACCTGCCAGGCGCCATCCCTCACTTCACGAACGTCCATGAAATCCTCGGGCATGGTCTTGATCGGCCCGTCATGCAAGGCGAGCAGATGGGAACCGGCGGGGATGCGCTCGATGCCGATGTTGATCACCCCGTCGGCGCCGGACAGGGCGTCATTGGCGTTGACCCCCAGGTTCATCAGCACCTGGGACATCTGACCGGCATTGGTCAAGGCGGTGACCTGGGCGTCGGACGGCTGGAACACCACGCGTGTCGTCACGGGCAGGGTTCCGGACAGCAGCGTCGCCGCCTCCTCGCCGATCATGTTCAGGTCGACGACGCTCAACTCGCCATGGGAGGCGCGCGAAAATGCGAGGATCTGACTGACCAGCTGTTTCGCCCGTTCGCCCGCGCGCGCTACGCGCCGGGCGAAATTGTGCTGCGGCGTGTCTTCGGGAAGGTCCTCTATCAGGAACTCGTTGAAGCCCATCATGGCGCCCAAAAGGTTGTTGAAGTCGTGGGCGATGCCGCCCGCCAGGCGCCCGATGGCCTCCATCTTCTGGGCCTGCTGGAGTTGTGCCTCGATCTCGCGGGTTTCCGACACGTCGACGTAGAACGAACAGACCCCCGTGACCTGGCCGTCGGGCGTCAGCATCGGCGCTTTGACGTTGGTCGTGATAAGGTTGCGGCCGTCGGCGCACTTGATGACAACTTCTTTCATGAAGGGGCTTTGCCGGGCGACGACCTGGGCGTCTTCCTGGTCCGTCCGCTCTCCGACCTCGGGCCCGAGCAGTTCCGACGGCCGCCGCCCGACGACATCCACGAGGTTCCAGCCCTTCCAGTCCAGGAAGGTCTTGTTCATGGCCAGGTAGCGGCCCGTCGTGGTCTTGATGGTGATGCCGGCCGGCGCGTTCTCGAACAGTCCGCGAAACCTCGCTTCGCTCTCCTTCAGCGCCAGTTCCGCGCGCTTGCGGTCCGTCACGTCCATGATCGCCGTGCCGATGCCGAACACCGCGCCCTCGTCGTCGCGCACGGGGAACTTGATGTACCGCAGCGTGCGTTCGCCCTGGCAATCGTCGGACAAGGCCTGCGTTTCGAATTCGACGGGTTCACCGGTCCTGAGGACTTCCGCTTCCTGTTCGACGCGGCGGCCCGCGATCTCCCCGTCGAAAAGATCGTTCACCGTCCTGCCGATTATTTCCTCGACGGGCTTGCGCACCCATTGGGAATAGCTTTCGTTGACGAACTGATAGCGTCCGCCCAGATCCTTCAGGTTCAACAGCATCGGCACGTTCTGGGTGATCGCCTGCAGCTTGGCCTCGCTTTCCCGGATGGCGTCCTCCGCCTTCTTCTTGTCGGTGATGTCCATGGCCGCCGTGCCGATGCCGATGACGACGCCGTCATCATCGGCAACGGGAAACTTGATGAACCGCAGCAGCCTTCCGGCCAGTTCCTTGCTGATCGCCGGCGATTCGAAATCCTTCACCTCGCCCGTCGCCAGGACCTCCCTGTCGATCGCTATCAGGTCGTCGGAGGCATGGTCCGGAAAGGCCTCGTGCGGGGTCTTGCCCAAATAGTCGACCGTCTTGTCGGCGCGGATTTCGGCGAACAGCCGGTTGACGAACAGGTACCGCCCCTCCGTATCCTTAAGGTTCAGGAAGATGGGCAGGTTGTCGGTGAACGCCCGCAGCCAGGCCTGGCTCTGTCTAAGCGCGTCGTCGGCAAGCTTCCGTTCGGTGACGTCAAGGATCAGGCCTTCGACGATCCAGCCGTCGTCCGTCCTCTCGACGGCGCGCTTACGCTCCATGACCCAGCGCACTTCCCCGTTCCTGTGGAACAGCCGGCAGGTCACCTCGACAGGCACGCCCGCGGCATAGCCGGCAATCGACGCAGCTTGCCGTACCTTCAGGTCTTCGGGATGGAATATGCCCAAATCGCCGGAATTGACCGCGGCCATGACCTCGGCCGGCGAATAGCCGGTAATGGCCTCGACGCCCTCGCTGACGAACTGAATCCGGAATTCACCGTCTCGGGTTTCCTTGGTCCGAAACACCAGTCCGGGAACGTTCTCGACCAGGGTCGACAACTGGCGTTCCCGATCGCGGAGATCCGTCAGATCCTGGATCACGGACACGATGCGATACGGCCTGCCCTCCGTGTCGGGCACCAGGTACTTGGTGACCAGAAGGTCGTGCATCCGGCCGTCGGCGAACCGGCGTGTCGTCTCGCGCGTGTTGACCTTACCGGTTTCGATGACCTTTCGTTCCTGCTCCCGGGCTTCCTCCGGGTCGATCACCAGGTTGGTGAGACCCTGCTCGAAGGTCAGGCCGAGCACCTGGTTCTCGTCCAGGCTGTGCCAATCGACCAGGGTCTTGTTGAATTGAATGTATCTCCCGTCCGAATCCTTTATGGTCAGACCCACGGGCAGGTTGTCGACGACGTAGCGGAGCAGCCGTTCGCTTTCCTCCAACCGGCGCCGCGCCTCGACCTGATCGGTCAGGTCGATGCTGACGGACACCACGCCGGTCACCTCGCCCGTTTCGTCGCGGAACGGATACTTGGTGATCAGAAGGTTGTGGATCGACCCGTCGGCGAACGCCCTCTTCGTCTCGCGCGAGTGCGTCTCGCCGGTCGTCCGCGTGCGCAGGTCCTGCTCGCGGATCGTTTCGCCGTCCAAGTTCATGCGCGCGGCCAGGCCCGGAATGTCGTTGCCGACAACGTCGTCCATGCCGAGGCCGTACCAGTCGCAGAAGGTCTGATTGACCAGCGAGTAGCGGTCGCTCTGGCCGGCCATGATGATTGCAACGGGCAGATTGTCGATCAACGAGCGCAGCAGGCGCTGGTGCCGTTGAAGTGCCTTGCGGGCCTCGACCTCCTGGGTCACGTCGATGGCCACCGAACCCACGCGCGTGACCTTGCCCTTGTCGTCGAAGATCGGGAACTTGGTCACGTTGACCGTATGCAGCCGCCCGTCGAGGAACCGGCGTTCGACCTCGCGCGTCTGGATTTCGCCGGTCTTCAGGACGGCCTGTTCCTGAGCTTCGCGAATGGCCGCGTCCTCCGGCGTCTGGTACTCCTCGACAAGAACCCCCTTCGATCCGATCAGTTTCTCGGGCTTCACGCCGTACCAGTTCGTATAGGTGATATTCGCCCGCACCAGGCGATGCTCGGCGTCCTTGATGAGGACCCCGACCGGAAGGTGTTCGAAAATCGAGTTGAGAAGCTGTTCGCTTTCCCGAAGTTCACGGGTGCGCGCCGCGACGGCTTGCTCCAGCGTCTCCGCCTGCCGCGCCAGGGCCTCGGCCGCGTTCTTGCGGTCGGTGATGTCGTAATGCCAGACGAGAGCGGCGCGCTCGCCCTCGAACTCCACCGAGCGCGCATCCACGAGCGCCCACCATTCGCTGCCGTCCAGGCGTTTACGCTGGACCTCCTGCGCGACGATGGCGTCGGTCTCGTCGAATTCCCGGGCCAGACGTTCGAAATCGGCGGGGTCGGCGTAAGTGTCCGACATGGGCACGCTGTTGAGATCGTCCTCCGTCGCGGCGCCGAACATGCCGAGGAAGCTCCGGTTCACGAACAGCCGGCGCCGCGGATCGCGCGCGACGACCGCCACGCCGACGGGACTTATCTCCAGGATCGCGCGCAGGTTGGCTTCGGTGCGGCGAAGTTCCGCCTCGGCATGCCTTCTTTCCGCGATTTCCTGGGTCAGCTCGACGGTGCGGTCGGCAACCACGTCCTCCAGCTTTTCCAGGTGGGTCTGTAACGCCTTCTCGGCGCGGCGTTCGTCGGTGATGTCGAGCATCGCCGTGCCGACCCCCGTCACAACACCGGCACTGTCACGGATCGGAAACTTGAACTGCCGCAGGGTCATCGGCTCGCCGTCCTTGAGGTGGCCGAACACGGTATCGGTCTCCAGCACGCGGACCTCGCCGGCCCTCAGCACCTCGCGGTCTGTTCTTTCGATCGCCGCGGCGCGTTCCGGCGGCAGCAGGTCATGCAACGTCTTGCCGATCACTTGATCCGGCCGGATCCCATGCCACTCCGCGAACTTGGCATTGCAGTGCCGGTACACACCGTTCTTGTCCTTCAGGGACAGCATGATCGGCACGTTGTCCGTGATCGCCATCAACCGCGCCTGGGTTTCCTCAAGGGCCCGCTGCGCCAGCTTCTGTTCGGTAATGTCCATCATCGCCGTACCCACGGCGATGATGCGCTCCTCGGCGTCGCGCACGGGAAACTTGATCATCCGGAAGATCGTCGGTTGACCGTCCGGGCGGCGCCGAAGTTCGGAGACCGCCTCGTCAACCACGACTTCTCCGGTTTCGATCACCCGCTGGTCAAGGCCTTCGACAACAGCAGCGCGGCGCGGGTTCAAGAGGTCACCCGACCGCAGCCCGGGAATTTCCTTCACGTCTCTCCCATGCCATCGCGCAAAACCGGTGTTGCCTTCGACATAGCGGCCGTCCAGCCCCTTCAGGCACAACATCATCGGAACGTTGTCGGTGATCGCGCGCAACCGCGCCTGGGCACCCTCCAGGATCACCTGAACGGCCTTCTGCTCGGAAATGTCGGTCCACAACGTGGCGACCAGTTCCACCTTGCCGTCCTTGTCGTACACGGGAAACTTGGAGACCAGGGCCGACCGTTCCACGCCGTCGCGGCCGATGCGCGTGGTCTCCTTGGTGAACGAACGCCCCTCTGCCAGGACGGCCGTGTCCTCCGCTTCGATGGATTGGAGAATTGCCTCGTTGTTGACCCCTAGATCGCGGATCGTCCTGCCGAAGGCTTCGTCGGCGCGAACGCCGTAGTTCCGCTCGTAGACCTTGTTGACGAAAACGTAGCGCTGGTCCCGGTCCTTGAGCGACAGGGAACTGGGCAGGGCATTGACGATTTCGCTGAACCGCTGCTCGACGGACTGGCGGGCGCGGTCCGCTTCCTGCTGTTCCTGGCGGGCCAAAATCAGCGAGGTCAGGGCGGCGAGCGAGCGCGCCAGGGATTGCTCCTCCAGGGTCCAATGTCTCGGCTCCCCGACATGTTCCAGGCACAGCACGCCCTTGAGTTCGTCGCCGATGTGGACGGCGGCGTCGAGCAAGGAAGTGATGCCGTGCGTATCGAGGTATCCTTCGGCGAACTCGCCGGTGCGCGGGTCCGATCGGGCGTCATGGGCGTCGATCACCTCGACCTGTCGAAGCGCCTCGAAGTACCGGGGGAACGACTCGCGCTCCAGCACGACGCCGCGTTCGTGGACATCCGGCGTTCGCCGGTACAGGTCCAGGCATTCGATATTGCTCAACTCCGGGCGGGCCCGCCACACGCTGACCCGCTCGACACCCAGGGTTTCGGCGGCGACCCGGGTCAGAAGCTCGAAGGCGTCCTGCGCGTCCGGCGACGCCATGGCGTCGCTTGCGACAATGCGGTCAAGCGCTTGGTGATAGCTTTCAAGGACACGCTCCCGGTCGCGCGCTTCGCGTTCCCAACGGGTCCGTTCGGTAATGTCGACGCCAAGGGCACCGACGCCCACCATGCGGCCGGTGCGATCGGGAATGGGAAACTTTACGATCTCCAGGCGGTGCTCCGTACCGTCGGCGAACCGGCGGTCCAGCTCGCGGACGATGATCCGGCCGGTCGTCGCGACGTCCTTCTCCTGGGCCTTCGACGCGGCCCAGTCCTTGCCCCAGTCGGCGAACCGTTCTTCGTTGGAAAGGCCCAGGATGTCTTCGTCGCAAAGGCCGTAACGGCGCGAGAACTCCTTGTTGACCAGGATGTAGCGTCCTTCGGGATCCTTCACGGTGAGGCCATGGGGAAGATTGTCGATGATGGCCGACAACAGCGCATCCCGGCGCGTCAGTTCTTCTTCGGCAACGGCCCGGCCCATTTCCGCGGCGACCCGGCCGGCGAAGAATTCGAACACCAGCTTGTGCACATCCTCCAGGATCAGCGGTTCGCGGGACATCGCCACCATCAGGCCGAGGCAGCGGCCGCCGGCACCGTATAGCGGCAAGCCGATGTAGCCCTCTATGCCTTCTTCCGCGAGGAAGCGATCGTCGGGAAAAAGGTCGGCGACACGGCGCGGGTAGACGCAGAACGTCGAGTCCCGGGTTACCGTCTCGCACGGACCGCCGACGATGCCGTAGGCGATGTTGCCGACCAGCTCGCCGTCGACCACGGCGACCAGGCTTTCCGCCGTCTTGCCGTCGTCGCGCAGGCGGGAGATGTAGACCTGGTCGACGGTCAGCTCCCGGCACAGGGCCGTGGCGACGAGTTCGAGAAAGTCCCGCCCGACCGCCTGCGACGTCGCGTTGACGACGTTGCGGACCAGCTTCTCGATCGCCTCGCCCTGGGAAACCCGGCGGCCGGTGCCGCGATACCCCATGAAGCGGCCGCCTTCGAAAACGGGCACGCCGCTGATGGCGATGGGAAAGGTGGTGCCGTCCGCGTTCGCGGCGACAAAGGTGAAATCCCGGTACGGCTCCCGGGCGGCGACGACGCGGCGATAGGCGTCCCACGTCGTGTCCTGTGCGACGACCGGATGGAGGTCCTGCCGTGACTTTCCGGTCCAGTCCGCGGGCGATACGCCGGCGGCGGCGGTCACCTGGTCCGAGACATAAGTGAACCGGTCGTCGGCGTCCGTTTCCCAGAACCAGTCGGCGCTGGCCCGGGCGAAATCGAGCAGCCGGGAATCCGGGTCTCCGTGACCGTCGTGCAGGCCGTGGGAGCGGCCCGTCGTGGTTGGCGTGTCAGATGGTGCCCGCGGCATGCAGCCCCTCCCAGAAGGCGTCACCGATCCGGAAACACGTTGCCCGACGCTCCCGGCGGAGGTGGATTGTGCGATCTTTTCATTCGGCGCTTTGTTCGGCAAGCCGGAACGCCTTGTCCGGCGGCGATGGCCGGTTGGTCGTGAAATCTTGGGCGATGTTCCCTGTCGTCATCTTCCTCCGGACGCGCCGGACCGGACGGAAGGCCGCGCGCGAGGCGTGCCGCGGTCGCGCTCCAGCCATCCGTCGGCGATCACGCCAAGCCGCCGCGCGGCGCGCCCGAGCGGCGCCGCGTCGATGGCCGACAGGTTCAGGCGGCAATCGTCGGTGGACTCGGCCAGGTCCTCGAGCCCGGCCCTGAGTTCGCCGAGCACATCCTGAAATTCCGCCGCATTTTCCTGAAGGGCCCGGTTTTCCCGGTCCAGGGTGTCTACCGCGGTGCGCAGACGCTCAAGGACGGTCTCTCGACGGCTTTGAACGACGGTGTCGATGGCGCGATTGCGTTTGAACTCAGGCGGCATCGGCCAGTATCTCCACCAGGGCGCTCTCCAGGTCTCGCGCGCTGAACGGCTTGTGCAGCACCTTGGCCTTCGCCAGCACCTCGAACAGGTTTTCATAGGGGCGGATCACCCCCTTGTACCCGCCGGTCATGCCCAGCACCGGCACCCGCAACCCCAGCCTATTCAACTCGGTCACCAGTTCGATGCCGTCGGCGCCCGGCATGAAGATGTCGGTGATGATGGCGTCGACTTCCTTCTCACGCAGAATGTTCAGGCAGCTTCGCCCGTTTTCCGCGGGCGTCGCCGCGTGGCCCAGCCGCTCCAGCAACTGGACGACATAGGCGCGGTGATCGGTATCATCGTCGACGACAAGAATTCTGGCCATTTCGGCTCCCTTTGGCGTTATGCGGCATCCCCGCCCCAATTCCGGGCGCGGACGTTTTCCGTCTGTGACGATGCGGAGAATACTCAGTCCGGGCCGCGAATTCTGCTGACCGGGGGGCGAGGCGGCGGGAGCAAAAGTATGGGGTGGGGAATACCTGCGGAGCCGCCGCGCGCGCTGCGGCGGTCATGACGGATTCGTGTACCGCCACGCCCGCCGACAGCTCGCGATGGCTGAACGAGCGCAAATCTGGTTAAAATCCATGCCCAAGGGGACAACGAGGAGCGTCATCATGCCGTGCCGGCCCACATGCCGTTGCAGGCTGGCCGCCATGCAGGGCCGAGCCGTTGTCTGTGCCCTGGCGATCCTGGGTGCGGGCTGCGCCCCGGCCGGGATGCCGCCGCCGGGGGCGCTCCCCGCGAAACACACGGCCCGGCTGTTCTCTGCCGAAGGCGTTTTGCAGGACGGCTGGGAGCACCTGCCCCTGAAGGGCCAAACCGTCTATACCATCGCGGTTCTGGACGGCCGCCCGGCGATCCGCGCCGTCGGCGCGCGCTCGGCCTCGCTTCTGGTCCGCCGCGTATCCGTGGACCCGCGGCGCTGCCCCACCGCCCAGTGGTCGTGGCGCGCGACCAGGATACAGGAAAGCGCGCAACTGGACGTCCGCCGTCGCGAGGACGTGGCGGCCTCGGTGTTCCTGCTGTTCGGCGACCCCGGCTTCCTCTACGACCCCAAGCCCGTGCCGACGGTGCGTTACGTCTGGACCAACGGGCGCGCGCCCGTCGGCGCCGTGGTCGACAGCCCCTACCTGCCCGGCACGGTGCGCAGCATCGTTCTGCGCAGCGGCGCCGCCGATCAACCCGGCTGGGTAACGGAAAGCCGCAATCTCGCCGACGACTTCAAGCTGGCGTTCCCCGAGGCGTCCGAAATGCCGGAACGCATCCATGCCGTGGCCCTGTTCACGGACAACGACCAGACCGGCGAACCCGCGGAAGCCTATTACGGGGAAGGGCGGGTGGGGTGCATGGCGGCAGCTCCTGTGAATAGACCTGACACGCAATAAGATTGGACTGGCTATTTCCGTGTCAACCTGCCGTGCATCGTGTAGCCATTGTACAGAATCTTCCCGTCAAGCCTTCCGTCTCCGATTGCCGCGTCCATCTCGAGCGTCTTGAAGTCAATCGGCCGGTCGACCCTGAAGTGCACCCGATCTTTCGTTACCTCGACGAAACGCGCTTCCTTGGGGTCCCGGAAATTCTTCCATTTTGCAGGCGGGAAGAACATCGCCTTCCACGTCCCGTTTTCCTGCCAAAGCTTGAGGCCGAAATCGTTCCTGTTCCCCGTAGAGCGGTCCTTGGCCTTGGCGAAGTCCGCCTCGCTGCAGGGATACGAATTGCCACAATAGGCGTAGAGGCCGCGATATTCGCCAGTCAGGTTGGATTCCGATGCATCAGCGCCAACGGCAAAGAGCAGTGAGATTGCACCGATAGCACTCGAAAGAGGAATGCTAGACATAGGGAGCCTCCTTTCCACAGGTCGGCGGAGCCTCAGGGAAATCCCAGGCAATTCAAATCTTGCACCTTACAGGAACGGTGGTTTGTTGGGCCTGGCAGGGTAATACTCATTGGATCGGCTGTGGTGGTACTGATAGCTACCATCCTGGAGCCGATAGAATGTGTAGTCGGTCGAACTACCGCTAAGCGTGCCGTCCGCCTTCATCTGGTAGCTCCAAGTGCCACGAGGTGTTGCCTGGTCAAAGTCCTTGTACGTGTAGGTCCCATCTTCCCTGAATAGAAAGGCACCGTCTGAACCGTGCCACGGAGTGCCAATGAAAATTTTTCTCACTTCAGTGGGCGTAAGTTGCGTAGTGGTCTGACATCCCGTCGTTGAAAACAGTACGAGAATGACGCTGCAAAATACTATTATTTGGCAAGTAAGTTTGCGTAGACTTCTCATGGCATTTCTCCTGAACTGATATCGCCACATTTATTCATGTCTGGCCGCCATTAAGATGTTTTTTAGGGCTGGCATACAAAACACGTGCATTCCAGGCCGAGGTCGCGGCAGCGTCGCGCGCCGATTTGCACAACGACGCCCCGACGGAACATCATTCATCATGGAGCGAGTTTTACGGTGCCCTCGTCGGGGTACCCGGCGACGTAGCGGCCTCGCCATTCATCTCCCGCCTGCTTTAACGTGACCCGGACCGCGCCACATCGGCCACCAAGGTCACTGGTCAACGTGACCGACCCATCCGCGTTACGGCTACCGGTGAAAGGCTGAAGCCCCGGGCAGGCCGAATTGCCGAAGTCGATGTCACCAGCTATGGCATTTCCATCACTGTTCTTGGTGCGAATGGTGAGATTGCCGCCCCATGAAAAATCGACCTCGCTCGACCATGAGCCGTCAAGCATGTTCGGCATGGCGACTTTCTCCCCGGCCTTCGCTTGGGGGATGACAAGAACAAGAGCGAGGAATACCGACACGAGTCGAGTACATGGGCGCATGACGAATTTCTCCTGGCTGGCTAGGACGAACATCGCACCGTTCCCACGCCATAGAATGCCTCAACGGCCTCACCGGTCTGGTCGTTGTCGGTAAAGAGCGCGATAGCGTGAACAGCAGGTGGTCGGGCACCTTTGAATGCCAAAGCGTAATCCTCAGCAAGGCTACGCGTCTCTGTCACCCATGATCCTGATTGTTGCGGGCCGTTTCTCAGTACGATGCTCTTTACGAACTCCGGCAGGTACGGATTGTCGATGATGGATTCATGCAGCGCGCGCGTGTTCGTCCAGACGTAACGGATGGTCGGTACCGGCTTTGGGTCGAAGAGAAACCCTGGGTCACCAAACAGGACGAAGACCGACGCCGCGACATCCTCGCGGCTTTTCAGCGTGAGGTCCGCGCTTTGTTGGAGCGTTGTCGCCGACCACGACCAGGAGAATGCCTGACATCGTGTCGGGTCTAGTGACACCCGACGGGCAAGCATGGAGGCCGAGTGTCGTCCGTACGCACGGATGGCCAGCCTGTTGTCGAAGATGGCCATCTGGTAGTCCGTCCCACCTTTAAGCAGAATGTGCTCCCACGCGTCGGTGAGTACGGTTGCCGGGTCAAAGAGGCGGGCGATTCCCGCATCCGTTGACGTGGCAGGCGCCTGGGTTGTGGACGTGACCCCGCAGCCGGCAACGAACCCGCATATGACAAGCAACGCGTATTGTCTTCGGAAACGCACAGAGCTGTATCCAGACTCGAAGGTTATTCGCGCGTCAGACGGCCGTCCATGGTGTAGTCGTTGTACAGAATCTTTCCCGCGAAAGTGCCGTCTGTGACCGTTCCCTCCATGTCGAGAGTTTTGTGGTCGTTTGGTCGGTCAACCTTGAAACGAATCTTGTTGTCAGTGACCTCAGTGAAATGCGCCTCCGTCGGCCACGGAAAATTCGTCCAGTGATCCGGTGGGGAGAAGCGGACTTTCCACTGCCCGTCCTCTTGCCAAATTTTGACAGCGATGTTGTTCTTCCGCTGCCGTGCGCGCGTAAACGCCTCGTCGTCGCACGGGTACTGGTTTTTGCAGAACGCATAGACGCCGTGGTACTCACCGACCACATTCTGATCTGCACCAGCTACGCCAACAAAGAGTGCATATGCCGCGCAGGACATTGCGATGGTTTTGATCATGACGACTCCTTCTCTTCTCACACCGGCTGCGTCCATGTCGCGGCACCTTCGCGGCTGAGCCAGGATGCGACCTGCTAGAAGTTGGTTTTGCTATTCGGAAACCTCGATTTCAGGGCGTCCTTGAATTCCCGGTAGTGGTCTTTCGTTCCACGACCAATTTCCCATACTCCTGGTCGAGGCACGATTGCCACGTCAACGTCCGTACCGTCACCTGCACGCTTCACCAACACGCTCATGTTGACGACGGTCTTGCTGCTCGTGATCGACCCCAACTCTGCCGCGATGAATCCCGTCGCGGCATCCGCACGGACCACGGCATAGTTGATGTCGTTGATCGCCTGCACGCTCGCGGCAAACACATCCTCGTACGGGGCATCGACATGCAAGGCTCCGCGCACCTGGGCTGCGCATGAGGAAAGAGCCATGGTGAAAAGGATGGCAGCGACTGTTCGCGTCATTCGTTTCATCGCCGCCCCTTACCGCGCCCCACGGCTCAGAATTTTTTTGAGCGCCCACGAGGTTTTGCCTCGACGGGCGTGGTTCCTCGTCCACTTCACCAGCCCCAGTTTGGGGGCAAGGTGATAGATGCGGTCGGATGACCAGCCGCTGTTGTCGCTGTCCTCGACGCACTTGATCTTGAAGGCGTCGACGGTGCCGGCGGGGACCGTCACGGACTCGATACCGAGAACTTCGCACCGGCGCCAGCCCCAGCCCATGGCATATTTCCACTTCTTGCCGACCTCGATAGGGTACGGCGTTCCTTCGTCGAGTCTGACCGACGTGTCGCCGCTCCGACCACCGCAGTTCTTCCATTCCTGCGACGGCGCGAACCCCGTGTTGAGGCTGGTCCAGGAACAGCCGTCGTCCCGCTCCCACGTGCTCGTGGTGTCGGTCTCGGCGACTTTGGTCGTGGTTACGTCCTTGCCGTCCTGGTTGACCCCGAGGGTCTGGTACCCGACGGGGTAGTTGAGCCGCTCCATCGGAGCGAGTTCGGCGGCCTGTGCGGTCGCCGCAACGAACGGGGCGGCGAGCAGCGCAAGTGCTATGCAGGATATCTTTGCGGTCGGTCCCATCGTTAATGCCTCACTTTCTGGTACTGCGTGATGCTCTTCCCGCACGTGGCTACGGCGGTCATCGCACCGTCGCCAAGGTCGTTTATGGAGAGATTGTCGTTGGCGGCCAGACAGCCACCTAAGCCCCCTTACTGGTGAAGGAGGTTGTATCGCGCACCATTGTTCGCAAGCCCCCCGAGCGTGAACAGAACGGTGCATTCTGGTCATTATATTAGGGTCCGGACCCATTAAGGGGATTCCCTAATCGGGTCTGTCGTGATTCATTGTCTCCAGTGAGGAGGCGATGGAGATGTCTGATTTCTTTTGGTTTTCGGATACGCAGTGGGCTCGGATCGAGC
>Ga0210038_1000589_pt1 | contig 21754 bp, 21 predicted proteins | sample CryGeyCG2114_020_FD_183970 | JGI IMG/M metagenome (GOLD analysis project Ga0210038, IMG submission 183970) | Groundwater microbial communities from aquifer - Crystal Geyser CG15_big_fil_post_rev_8/21/14_0.20 (SPAdes) (version 2) | ecosystem: Environmental > Aquatic > Deep subsurface >... | reverse complement strand
AACAGCTCGTCAGATGCCGGATATACAGATGCAATCTTTACCTTATTGTGCTCGAGTGTTTTTTATCCTTTACAATGGGGGTGAGTCCATATACAGGCTACGAAAGCTTCGCCCACTGTGCCGCCAGTGCCGCTTTTGCGCTGTGTTCTTGAGCAAGCTTTTCGCGCTCTTTGGCCACCACGGCGTCAGGCGCTTTGTCCACAAAGCTCGGGTTATTCAGCTTGCCTTCAAGGCGGGCAATATTCGCATCAAGCTTTTGGATTTCTTTTTCTAAACGCGCACGTTCAGCGTCAAAATCAATCAAGCCTTCCAGATCCACGTGCACTTCAAGCTCGCCGACAATTTGCGTGGCCGTTTGTGCGGGCAGTGTGTTCGAAAAATCGATTGAGTCGAGTTTGGCCATCGCTAATAATAGATCTTTTGTCGTCGCAAATTGCGCCTGATCATTTGCATTACCCGCTTTGAACGTCACCTTCAACGACGTTGAGGGCGCTATATTCATTTCACCGCGCACATTACGCACAGCCAGCGTCACCGCTTTTAACCAATCGATGCTGGCTTCTGCGCTTTCATCGATTAAAGCGGCATCCCGTACCGGGTAGTGTTGCAACATAATAGTGTCTGCTTCGATGCTTAAAGGTTGTTTGATCGATTGCCAGATCGATTCAGTGATAAACGGCATAATCGGGTGAAGCACGCGCAATAATTGTTCCAAGCTTGAAAGCAGTTGATAACGAATACCCGCTTTGTCTGTCTCGCTCACGGCCTCACTGTTTAAAGCGATTTTTTGCAGCTCAATGTACCAGTCGCACACATCGTGCCAGGTGTAGTCGTACACAGCTTGGGCGTAGTAATCAAAGCGATATTCTGCTACCGTTTTTTCAATGCGCGACAAGGTGCTTTGTAAGCGCGACTGCAACCAACGATCCGCTAAGCCGAGCGTGCTCGGTGCTCGAATAGCTTGATTATCCGTTTGCATCAACACAAAACGTGCCGCGTTCCACAGTTTATTGCAAAAATTGCGATAACCTTCTAAGCGCTTGATGTCAAAATTAATGTCGCGTGCGTTATTGGCCAGTGCGCAATAGGTGAAGCGTAGCGCATCGGTGCCGTGCGGCTCGATACCGTTGGGGTATTGTTTTTCCGTGCGTTGGGTGATTTTCTCGGCAAGCTCGGGTTGCATCATGCCAAAGGTGCGTTTTTGAATGAGTGTGTCAAGGTCCACGCCGTCGATTAAGTCAATCGGGTCAAGCACATTGCCTTTGGTTTTCGACATCTTCTGGCCTTCTTCATCGCGAATCAAGCCGTGGATATACACATCACGAAACGGCACATCCCCCATGAATTTCAGGCTAAGCATAATCATGCGCGCGACCCAAAAGAAAATAATGTCAAAGCCTGTGACCAACACAGACGTTGGGAAAAACGTGTGTAGCTCGTCAGTATCCTTCGGCCAGCCGAGTGTTGAAAATGGCCACAAGGCAGAGGAGAACCAGGTGTCTAAGACATCTTCATCTTGGGTAAGTGTCACGCTTTCATCGAGTGTGTAGTGCGCGCGCACGTCTGCTTCATCGTGGCCTACGTACACACGGCCTTTTTCATCATACCACGCTGGGATGCGATGTCCCCACCACAATTGACGGCTGATGCACCAGTCTTGGATGTTGTTTAGCCATTGAAAGTACGTTTTATTCCAATTTTCCGGGATAAAACGAATACGTCCGTCTTCCACGGCTTTGATGGCGGGCAGAGCCAAAGGCTGCATCTTCATGTACCATTGCTCAGTGAGCAAAGGCTCAACAATCACGCCCGATTTATCGCCGTAAGGCACCATGTTGTCGTGCTTTTCAATGTTTGCGAGCAAACCTTCTGCGTCTAAATCGGCAACGATCTGTTTGCGTGCGGCAAAGCGCTCTAAGCCTTGGTATTTTTCTGGCGCGTTTTCATTGATGTGCGCCTGTTTATCGATCACGGTGATCATGGGCAGACCATGGCGCGTGCCGACCTCATAATCATTAAAATCATGCGCGGGCGTAATTTTCACACAGCCCGTACCAAACTCGGCATCCACGTAGTCATCGGCGATGACAGGAATCAAGCGATCACATAAGGGCACGCGCACCATTTGGCCGATGAGGTGTTGGTAGCGTTCATCTTCTGGGTTCACCGCAATGGCGGTATCGCCGAGTAGCGTTTCCGGGCGTGTGGTGGCCACTTCTAGAAAACCCTCACCGTTGGCTAGCGGGTAACGAATGTGCCAAATCGAGCCTTGTTGTGGTTTGCTGATGACTTCTAAATCGGAAATGGCGGTTTGCAGTTTCGGGTCCCAGTTCACCAGGCGCTGGCCTTTGTAAATCAAACCTTCGCGGTATAAATCCACGAACACTTTTTTTACGGCTTCGCTTAAATCGTCGTCCATGGTAAAGCGCTCGCGCGACCAATCCGGTGAGATGCCCAGGCGTCGAGATTGTTTGACAATCGTGCTACCCGATTGTTCTTTCCAGGCCCAGACTTTTTCTTCAAACGCTTCGCGACCTAAATCCTGGCGCGTTTGGCCGGCTGCCATGAGCTGGCGTTCGACCACCATTTGGGTGGAAATGCCGGCATGGTCTGTGCCAGGTTGCCACAAGGTGTTGCAACCCTGCATGCGGTGGTAACGCGTGAGCACGTCCATAATCGTTTGCTGAAAACCGTGACCCATGTGCAAGCTGCCGGTGACGTTCGGCGGTGGAATTACGATGGCGTAGGGCTCGCCTTGGCCGCTGGGTTTAAAATACCCGCTATTTTCCCACTGTTGGTATAAACTTTGCTCAATGTCTTTGGGCTGGTAGGTTTTGTCCATCGTGCATGCCTTAGATAAATGGATGCGCATTTTAGCGGATTTGCGCGACCTTGCAAAGACACAGGCGGTGTTGCAAAGCTTAGCTCGCTAGCAGTTATTAAGAACGATGGCACTGAGAGAAATGGCGCTACCTGAGTGCGGCAGCAACCTGTCAAGCTCTCTAATAAGCTGTTTGATTTCTTCAATAGCAGAGAGACTTTTTTCAAGGAGCTGTTCTCCTTCTCGCAGTGAAGCGTTATCGTCAGCAATGAATCGGCTAATCTCAGCACTTAATGGAGAGAGACGCCTGTTTGCAAGATCCATGGGGCTTTGGGAGCCTCTGCTGTTGTTTTCTGAGCCAGTGGCTTGGCTGAAAAAATCCGGGGTGCCTCGAGGGCTTACTGTGCGCTCTGTACTGTAAAGTTCGCCGGATAAGAGAATAGCCTTTATGCGAAGGCCGTCCATTTCAAGCTGAATACCGTGAAGTGTTTGGTTGAGTTCTGGTTTTGTATAGTTGCTCATTGGCTTGTCAGTATTTTGCTGCTTGTGCTTAAATTTGATGAAAATTCACCGTCCAGCCGAGCTCTTTAAATTCTTTAAAGTACTCGCGCGCGACGGTTTTCCATTGATCATTGTTGCCTGGAAATAGGTACAAAATTCGCTCGAACTGCGAAGCAAATTCCGGCAGCTCTACACATTCCGTGAGCAGGACATCATAAATCGCTGGCGGCATTTGATCGCCAAAGGCGATGCTGATGGGCGGTTGTGTGTCTTGCGTGTCTGACACGCGCGCGTGGGGGATGAAGCTCGTGTCTTTAAAGGTCCACAGTGTGTCATCAAGCGCTTTGGCTTGTTCTTCGGTGTCGCAATGCACATGCGCAGTCAGCTTACCTTGGTAGACCTTGTCCAAGAGCTTGCAGGCCACGCTGTCAAGCGACAAACCATCGAGCAGGTAAAAATCGATCTGCGCCACTACATTTGTCCCATGAGAAATTCAAGCAACAGCGGCACAGGTCGTCCTGACGCCATATCGTTTTTTGTATCAACCAAGCTTGAGCCAGCGATGTCTAAATGCGCCCATGGCAAATTGTTTTCAATGAATTTATGAAGATAACAAGCGGCGACGATGGTGCCGGCTTTGCGGGTAAAATCCGCGTTAATCATATCCGCACAGCTGCTTTTCAAATAGACATTGTAAGCGTCGCTTAAAGGCAGTGGCCAGGCTGGGTCGTCACTGGTTTTAGCGGCTTTGAGTAAGGCTTGCGTGAGTTCCTCGGAGTTGCTCATCAATGCCGTGTGCTCATGGGCAAACGTGCCAATGGCTGCGCCTGTCAGTGTGGCGACATCAATCAATAATTTGGGTTTGTATTTACGTTGGACATACGTCATAGCGTCACACAAAACCAAACGGCCTTCGGCATCGGTGTTGATGATTTCCACGGTTTGGCCTGATAGAGTTTTGACGATGTCCCCTGGGCGAGTCGCCTCATGGCCAACCATGTTTTCAGCGCAGCTCATCGTGCAGACAAGGTTGATCGGCAAGGCTAATTCAACGGTCGCTTTCATAGTGGCAATCACGCTCGCTGCGCCACACATGTCAAATTTCATGCCATGCATCACGTTGGCAGGTTTAATCACATTGCCGCCCGTGTCGAAAGTGATGCCTTTGCCAACCATAGCAATCGGCGCGTCGCCTTTTTTGCCGCCTTGGTAATTTAAAATAACAATGTAACCAGGCTCTTTACTGCCTCGGCTGACTGAAGCAAAAGCGCCCATGCCCAGCTTTTCGGCTTTGGCGTCGTCGATCACTTCAAGCGAGAGCTCGGGGTGCTTGTCGGCAAGCTTTTTGGCTTCGGCTAACAAGTAGCTGGGTGTGCAGACATTGGCTGGGGTGTTGCCTAAATCACGGCAATAGTATTGCGCATGGGCGATGATGGTTTCACGTGTGACAGCGGCGTTGAGCTTTTCATCGTTTGCGTTATCGACCGGCAGGGTGAAGTGATATTCGCGGTTGTCTGCTACTGTTTTTCTAAAATTGTCGAAGCGGTAATCCGCTTGCAGGCTGGTGTTGATGAGTAAGCTGATTTTTTGTTCTAAGCTTAAGTTTTCAACCGCTAACTCAGCCAATGTGCAGCAGGCTTCTAGACCTGGCAAAGATTTTAGTTGGCTGACCATGCTGCGCACAAGGTCTCGAAAATCCCGCGTGGTCAGCGCGCCATTTTTTGCGCCCAGTATTAATACTAAATGGTCGCCGGCTTTTTCAATGAAAGACTGGCCGGGTTTGCCGTCAAATTGGCTGGCTATAATTTGCTGGCTGAGTGTACCTTGGGCTTTTTTGTCTAAGGATTGACCGGTGGCGGTAAAGCCCGCGTCATGTTGGTAAGCCAATACGATGATGCTTTGAGCCTGAGTGTCTTTGGAAACGAGTTGGAATTTCATGGTGAACCTGCCTATTTTTGAGGCCCAGTGTATGCTTGGCGATTTGGCTTGTCAATTTGCTCAATAATCGTCTAAACGCTTATTTTGGAACGATCTTGACCGAAGAATCATTTTCGGAATGCTTGGTTTTCTCTCATGCCGCGTGCTTTGTTGGATTAAGATCAAAAAAAGCGTCTTCATGACCTGTGCTTTCTGCGGTGGCCACTGAGTAGTGGGCTTTGACATTGATCATTTCATCTAAGTGTTTGGCTTCTTCAATCAGTTTTTCGTCGAAGTTGGGGATAATGTCTTGGCTAAAACGCTGAGAAGGGTTTCGCTTATCCATGCGAGTATTCCTTGTATTTTTTGAGATTGCTTGAAAGTGTAGGGAAAAGCGAGCCTGCCTGCAACTTTCTTAGATGAGGATTAAAGGCTTAATGCCGAGGCGAATTCTTAGCATGATCGCGCTCATCACGCTTAAAAAAACTTCCATGATTGCAAGGCTTAGGATTGCGCCAATGTCGCCAATGGTCTTAATGAGTATCGGCATTAGCACAATCAGTATGACAAGGCTGGTTGAAGTTAGGATGAGTTGTTGTTTTTGAAAGCCTTTGTAATCTAAAAAACTGTAAGCGTTAAAGAGCGGCGCGCTAATCAATTTTGATGCGGCTAGGATATAGAGCCAATCACTGATGCTTAAAAAATCAGGCCCGAACCAGCTTAAAATACTGTGGCTAAAAAAGAAAATCAGCAGGGAGAGCGTGGCCGCAAAGCTAAACGAAAAGACAACGTTTAAATTGTAGTACGTTTGTTGATGGCTTGATAAGCGCTTATCGTTCAGCAGTGGAACGGTGTTGGCTTGCACGCTGGAAAGTAAGGCCCAGTAAACCCCTGAGATAAACAACGCGGCAGCAAAAAAACCGGTGATCTGTTCATTGTCAAGTACGATCTCAACGTACACCAACACCAGGGCATTGTGTAAAATGGCGAATAAATTCGAGGCTAACATTTGAAAGGAGGTGGTTCGCCAAGTGTGAATATCAAAGCGAATTTTTTTGCTGGTATAAGATTTTCGTCGCGTATAAACAAACACAAACAGTGAGGCGCTGCTTAATAGTACGGCCAATGTGTAGGCGATTACGGCGTAAAATATACTCTCAAATTCAGGTAAAAATTTTAATAAAATGTACAGAAAAATAATGGTTAGGGTGAAGCGTATAAACGCTAGATGCAAGCTTGCAATAAAGTACTGATGTAATGCTCGTGTGAAGCGCACTAGGTAGTAAAAAACCGCCTCAATAGAGCCTAGCCAGATGCAGTAAAAATAAAGATGAAGCTCGTTAACCTTCGGGTTGTGAATGTGTTTCATCATCAGCGTGACGATAGCGATGGTGCAGCCTGCAATGAACACACAAGAAGCTGTTAAGCTAATGGTTCGTATGCTGAGTGTGACAAAGCCTTGTGCAAAAGGAGTGTTTTGGTCGCTAATGTAGTCAGGTAAGAATTTACCGACGCTGTAATTTACGCCGAGCATAAGTAGTGAGGCGATAACGAGGCTCATGGCAAGCACGACGCTAAAATCTCCGTAAGCTGCAGCCCCGTAGTGCCTGGCGATTAAGGTATGCAAAAGAAACGTTGCGGCAATGCCAATCAGCCCAAATAAGAGCGCAGAGGTGTTTCGAATGATGTGTTGGCGTTGTTTTGTCGTCATAGCGGGATTCATCATAGTGTTTTTTTTGATCATTGCCAATATACTGTTGTGGTGATAGCCTGTGCGCAAATTAACGTTAGGCCATATTATGCATCAATTGCTCGATGATACAGAGTTTCAGATGGGCTACGCGCCTTTTCGCGAGCCTCAGCCTGGTGATTGCTGTGTGGTCTATTGCGGCGATTCAATCTATTTGCCGAATCAACGCCAGTTACCGGTCTTTTCTGATGTTCAGGCTTTGTCGCTTGAATTAGGTAAACCCCACTATTTGGGTGATGTGGGTGGGCAGGCTTGTTTCATTATTGATAGTCAGCAAAGCACAGAGGCGTTTAGTTCACTTAAGCCCACCCATGCAACCTTGCCCTTGGCGCAATTTCAAGCAGCAGCCTTTGGCCGCCATTTGAATCACTGGCTTAATACACACCGATATTGCGGTGCTTGTGGCTCAAGCCTTGAGCCTTTTGAAAAAGAACGTGCGATGCGTTGTACGGGTTGTGGTTATTTGGCGTATCCTAAAATTTCACCCTGTGTGATCGTATTGGTGAGGGATGGCTCGAAGCTATTGCTTGCTCGCTCGCCGCATTTTCGTGCGGGGCTTTACAGCATATTGGCAGGTTTTATCGAGATTGGTGAGTCAGCCGAGCAAGCAGTGCAGCGTGAATTGATGGAAGAGGTTGGGATTCGCGTGAAGAATGTGCGCTATATCACGTCACAACCTTGGCCATTTCCCAGTTCTTTAATGCTTGGCTTTGTCGCCGATTATGACGGTGGCGAGCTCAAGCCTGACGGCGTTGAGATTGAGGCGGCCGCTTGGTTTGACGCAGACCATTTGCCTGAACACTTGCCGCATGAGCTCAGTATTTCAAGTTATCTGATTCGACTGTTTTTGGATGGCAAGCTGTAATGCTGAAAAAAAGCCTGCGTGGTGATTTGATTTTATTGTTTGTCACCTTGTGCTGGGGTTTGACCTTTCCTTTGATTAGAGACGCTGTGGCGACAGTGAACCCCGTGTTATTTGTTGGCGCACGCTTTCTCTTGGCGGCACTTGTGCTATTGCCCTTTGTTTGGCGTGACAATATCTTCAAGCCCCGGGGTATTTTAAAGGCAGGCCTGATTTTAGGCGTTTTCAATATCATGTTGTACACGGCCCAAACCGTGAGTCTTGAGATGATTAGCTCTTCTCAATCGGCCTTCATCACCGGCTCCAGCGTTGTGTTAGTGCCCTTGCTGTTGCCCTTATTTCGTTTAGGTAAGCCGACTGGATCAGATATCGTGTGTGCTGTCGTGTGTTTGCTGGGTTTATTTGTGTTAACCGGTGCTCGCTTCGCTGCGTTGGGTGTCGGCGACGCTTGGGCTTTTGTGTGTGCGATAAGCTTGGCGATGAGCATTGTTTACCTTCAAAAAGCCACGCTAAACCTCGAGAAAGTCAATTTGCTGGCCTTTTATCAGATTTTCTTCACGGGAGTGCTGGCAGGTTTTTGGGTGCGGCCGAGTCATGCCTCGTCTTTGTTGGCGCCCGAGCCATTGGCAGCGCTTTTGTTTTGCGCCGTTATGGCCACTAGCGTGGCGCTATTGCTGCAAACACGCTATCAGCGCTATACCACCGCCAGTCGGGCGGCTTTGATTTTCACCATGGAGCCGATTTTTGGCACCTTGTTTGCTTTTTGGATCAATGGCAGTCGTGTGGGTTTACAGACTTGGGTGGGTGGCGCTTTGATTATTGCCAGCATTCTCTTGTCGGAAGGCTTGCGTAAAACTCAGGCTAAAAATTAAACAAAACCGCCTGAAAAAGTTTGTCGCAAGCCTTGGCCTCTTGATATACTCGGTGCTCTTTTGAACGTTGGATACTTTCTGATGAAACTGTGGACAGGACTTTGGCGATCGTTTTACTCTCGGGCTTGGTACTTGGATTTGTCAGCAAGCAGCAAACGCCGCAGTTTCCAATACATACTGATTCTGACTTTTGTCTGTGTATTAATTGCAACCATTCGGTTTTCTATGGGCTTTTATCGCATGTCTTTTGCGGCAACAGATTATGTTGCGCACGCCATGCCTGCGATGAGTATTGAGCAAGGGCGGTTGAAAACAGAAAAGCCTGGGTTTTATCGTGTTTATGCGGGTGATAAAAAAACCTTGCTCGCGGTTGTTGATACGGCTGAAAAACCTTCTGAGGCTTTTTTAAATGCCCAGGCCTTGGTGAAATTGGGGCGCGATGAGGGTGAGTTTAAAGGCTTGTCAGGTTTTGATAGCTTGCCGTATGCGCACAAGAACTTAACGGTCACGCCTGCGTATTTGCTTTCACAGGCCAAGCCGTACATTGTTCGGATGAATGTGTATTTCTCGGTTTTCTTCTTTGTCTTGGCTTACTTTTGCTTGGTCGCGTTTTTGTTTTTATTTAGCTACCTAATGGCTAGTTTGCTTACCAGCCTGTCTAACCAGTTTGAGTATCGCTTGAAATATGTTCATGCCAAACAAATTGTGCCGGCTGTGTTAACCCCGTTTATCTTATTTTTGGTTGTGTTCTACTTGTTCACCTGGTTTACTTCGATCAGCGTATTGATTTTATTGTTGGCTTTAGTCGTTTATCCGCCGCTATCGGTTTATTTTCTCAAGCCTAAAAAAGGAGAAAAAGCATGATGACATTGATCAGTATTTTGGTTGTTTTGCTGGTTGGTTTGGCGCTTTTGTTTCGTTCGGCATCGTTGTCAATCAGTACGGCCTGTTTAGCTGTGCTGATGCTGGCGATCAGCGCCTTTCATACCATGAATGCGTTTTTCTTGCTGATTTTCTGGGTCTTTTTTGCCTTGCTGGCAAGCTTAAATTCCCCGCAGGTACGCTATTGGTTGAGTAAAAATATTCTTGCGTTTTATCGCAAGGTGATGCCGAAGATGTCAAAAACCGAGCAAGAAGCGTTAAACGCGGGTAGTGTTGCTTGGGATGGCGAGCTGTTTTCGGGTAGTCCAGACTGGAATGCTTTACGCAATATGAAAAAGCCAGGTTTTACGACTGAAGAGCAAGCCTTTATCGATGGGCCAGTGAATGAGCTGTGTTGCATGGTCAATGACTGGGAGCTCACGCAAAACACTAAAGTATTACCGGAGAAAGCTTGGCAGTTTATTCGCGACAACGGCTTTTTTGGTTTGATTATTCCAAAGTCATACGGCGGCAAGGCGTTTTCAGCACAAGCACATTCTGAAATTCTGATGAAGCTTTTTAGCTGTAGCACGACGTTGGCCTGTACAGTCGCCGTGCCTAACTCTTTAGGCCCTGCGGAGCTTTTGCTGCATTACGGTACACAAGCACAAAAAGATTATTATTTACCGCGTTTAGCCCGTGGTGAAGAAGTGCCATGTTTTGCGTTGACTAGCCCTAAGGCGGGTTCTGATGCGACGGCCATGCCGGATTACGGGATCGTGTGTGAGGGTGAGTTTGAAGGCAAAAAAGTGTTGGGTATGCGCGTGACTTGGGATAAGCGCTACATCACTTTGTGCCCTGTGGCCACCGTGTTGGGTTTGGCCTTTAAACTGTTTGACCCGGATCATTTGTTGGGTGATGAGGAGACGCTCGGTATTACCTGTGCGTTGATTCCGACTTCGCATGAGGGGGTGATTACAGGTCGCCGCCATCATCCAGCTTCATCTGTTTTTCAAAATGGCCCCACGCAGGGCAAAGATGTGTTTATCCCGATGGAGTGGGTGATTGGTGGGCAAGTCAATGTGGGTAAGGGCTGGCGTATGTTGGTTGAGTGTTTGTCGGTGGGTCGCTCGGTGTCGCTGCCAACCAGCGGCGTGGCTGGCTGTAAACTCTCTGCTTCGATTGCAGGCGCCTATTCGCGTGTGCGCCGCCAGTTTAATTTGGCCATTGGTCGCTTTGAAGGGATTGAAGAAAAATTAGCGCAAATCGCAGGCTATGCGTATCAGGCCGACGCGGCCAGTCGCTTTACCTTAACAGCGGTCGATGAAGGCGAGATTCCTGCGGTGCCTTCGGCTATTTTAAAATATCACTGCACTGAGCTTTCACGTAAAGCCACGAATAATGCCATGGACATTTTAGGCGGTAAGGCAGTGTGTTGGGGGCCGAAAAATCCATTGGCTCTTGGCTATGGCGCGCTGCCGACTGCCATTACTGTGGAAGGCGCGAATATTCTAACGCGCAACATGATTATTTTTGGCCAAGGCTCGATTCGTTGTCATCCATTTGTTTTAAAAGAGTTGCAAGCTGCTCAGATGACGGATAAAAAAGCGGCACTTAAAGCGTTTGATAGCGCCGTGTGGGGGCATATCGCCTTTGCTTTTTCCAATGTGGCGAGAAGTTTGATTCACGGTTTAAGTGGCGCACGTTTTGCCAAGGTGCCTTCAAGTCGCGCCAAAATTTACTATCAGCAGTTCAGCCGTTTCAGTGCGGTTTTTGCTTTACTCACTGATGCATCGATGGCTATTTACGGCGGCGCTTTAAAACGAAAAGAGCGTGTGTCAGCAAGGCTTGGTGATATGCTGAGCTTTCTCTATATTGGCTCTGCGGTGTTGAAAACGTATTATGATCATGGTGAGCCAGATGATGAGTGGAACTTATGCCGTTGGGCTTGTGAAGATTTGCTGTATAAACTTCAATCCACGGCGCTGGCAGTGATTCAGGGCTTGCCTGATAAAGTCGCTGCGGTCACGCTTCGCGCAATTTGTTTACCCTTGGGGCAAACTCTAAAGGCGCCCAGTGATAAGCTGGATCATGAGCTTGCTGAGTTGCTGATGTCGCCATCGGCTGTGCGTGACCGCTTAACGCGTGGTATTTGCACGGATGCGCAGGCGCACAACCACGTGGCTTTATTTGATGAGGCCATGGTGGCAGCCATTCGTATTGAGCCAATTGAAAAGGCCGTGAATCAGGCGGTTCGTGACAAACGCGTCGTTGCATTTAATTTTGACGAAGCCGTTGAGAAAGCTAAAGAAGCCGGTATCATCAGTTCATCGCAGTATGAGCAATGGCAAGCTGCCGATAAGCTTCGTCATGAAGTGATTGCCGTTGATGATTTTGAACGAAATTTACGTGATCAATAATTAAAGAGGAAGCGATAATGTTAATTGGTGTACCTAAAGAGATAAAAAACCGTGAATACCGGGTCGGTCTAACCCCGGGAAGCGTGCGAGAGCTTGTGGCGCATGGCCATGAGGTAATGATTGAAAGAAATGCGGGCGCGGCTATTGCGTGCTTAGATGAGCATTATGTTGCTGCTGGCGCTGAGATTGTTGACACTGCTGATGAGATCTTTGCGCGCGCTGAGATGGTGATTAAAGTCAAGGAGCCTCAGCCTGAAGAGTGCAAGAAATTGCGTGAAGGCCAGGTGTTATTTACCTATTTGCATTTGGCACCGGATCCTGTTCAAACACAGTTCTTGCAAGATTCAGGCTGCGTGGCCATCGCCTATGAAACGGTAACCGATCGTTTTGGTGCATTACCGTTATTGTCGCCGATGAGTGAAGTGGCGGGCCGTATGTCTATCCAAGCCGGTGCGCATTGCTTAGAAGTGGCGCAAGGTGGTAGCGGTATATTGCTCGGCGGTGTGCCCGGTGTGGCTGCCGCGAATGTGGTGGTGATCGGCGGTGGTGTTGTCGGCACTAACGCGCTTCGCATGGCAGTCGGTATGGAAGCCTCTGTGACCGTGTTGGATCGCTCCTTGCCGCGCTTGCGTGAGCTCGATAATGAATTTGGCAGCCGTATTAACACAATTTATTCAACGCAAGATGCTTTGGCGATGCACGTTGAGCGTGCGGACCTTGTGATTGGTGCGGTCTTGATTCCAGGTGCAGCAGCCCCGCGTTTAGTCAGCAAAGCCATGCTCGCGTCGATGCGCCCAGGCTCTGTGATTGTTGACGTTGCTATTGATCAAGGCGGTTGCTTTGAGACTTCGCATGTAACCACACACGATGACCCAACCTATGTGGTGAATGATATTGTGCATTACTGTGTGGGCAATATGCCTGGCGCCCTACCGCGTACTTCTACGTTCGCATTGAATAACGCAACCTTACCGTTTATTATTGCTTTGGCGAATAAAGGCTATAAAGAAGCGATGAAGGATGATCCGTATTTGCTGGCTGGCTTGAATGTGTGTGATGGCCGCATTACTAATTTAGCCGTGGCGGAAGCTTTAGACAAAGGCTATTACCCGGCTATTGAAGCTTTGGATAGAGGTACTTATCCGGCTGAAGAGTGCGTATAAGCTTTGTTGTTTGAATGCGTAGAACGCCCTCGTTGAGGGCGTTTTTTTTGGCAATCACGCGATCAAACACGAGGTAAAAGTAGCCTGGGTTGAGGAGCGTAGTGACGATAACCCGGGAGAAACCAAACCTGGGTTTTCAATGCTTCGCATTTTAACCCAGGCTACGCGAGGTGGTGGTTACTTAAATAAGTACTCGTACCGCCCGTAGCCTTTTTGCTTTAGCTCGCTGGCGGGGATGAACAGTAAGGCGGCGGAATTGACGCAGTAGCGCAAGCCCGTGGGCGCAGGGCCGTCGTCAAACACGTGGCCTAAGTGTGAATCACCATATTTTGAGCGCACTTCGGTGCGTTTAATAAAAAACAAAGTGCGATCTTCCTTGGTGACAATGAATTCATCGTCAATCGGGCGTGTGAAGCTTGGCCAGCCTGTGCCGGATTTGAATTTGTCGGTGGAGCTGAATAAGGGCTCGCCTGAGACCACGTCCACGTAAATGCCAGGGGCTTTGTTATCCCAGTAAGCGTTTTTAAAAGGTTTCTCGGTCGCTTCTTTCTGTGTGACTGCGTATTGCTCTTTGTTTAACTGCTTAAGGCGCTCGGTTTTGTTGAAGTGTTGATAGTTTGCGGCCATGCTGGCTCCGGTGATGAGGGTGAAAATGCAAAATGCGACGAATTTATTTTTCATGCCAGATTTTTTCCAAACGTTGATCGCGGCCGCAGTTCCAGCGGTAAAACTTATAACGAATCGGATTTTTCTTGTAATAATCTTGGTGGTATTTCTCGGCCGGGTAGAAATGGGTGGACGGTGTGATGTCTGTGTAAACCGTTTTGCCGAGCTTACGTGCAGTGGCTTGCTTTGAGGTTTCGGCTGTTTTCTTTTGTTCTGCGTTAATGTAAAAAATAGCGGTTCGGTATTGTGATCCGTGATCGCAGAACTGCTGATTTTTAACCGTCGGATCGACATGGCGCCAAAAATAAGTCAACAATTGTGCGTAGCTAATCGTGCGTGGGTTATAAGTGACCTTGATCGCCTCCGCGTAACGTGTGGCACCACTTGAAACCAGCTCATAGTTTGGGTTCTCTCGTGTGCCTCCATCGTAGCCGACGACCGTTTTTGTGACGCCTTTGAGTTTGTCAAAGTCTGACTGCATGCACCAAAAGCAGCCGCCAGCGAAGATCGCGGTGGCCGCTTTAGCCAGTAGGGGCAAGGCTGCAATTATTGTGATTGCAGCCCAATAACGCTTAGTGTTTTTCATTGAAAAAGCTGACTTTCCCGGTGCTTAGGTGATACATCGCGCCAATGATCGCAATTTTGTGTTCGTCTAGAAGTTTGGCGATCACGGGGCTGTCTTTTGCAATGGCATTGACTACGTTGATCACGTTTTGTTTCGCAATGGCATCCACATCGTGGGCTTTTTCGCAATTTACAGCGCCTTGTTTTTCTTTCACCTGGTCAACGGCGGGTTTAACTTTATTGAGTAAGTGGGTGAGGTTGCCAAGCTTCACATTTTGGCAAGCGCCTCGCACCGAGCCGCAGCTATCATGGCCCATGACCACGATTAATTTCGCCCCTGCAGCGGCTGTCGCAAATTCCAGACCGCCCAGAATATCTTTGTTAATTACATTGGCAGCGACACGGCTGACAAAGACATTGCCCACACCTTGATCGAAGACAATCTCGGGCGGCACACGTGAATCGATGCAGCTTAAGATCACGGCGGCCGGGTGTTGTTGTGCGGCGGTTTGTTGTCGGTTGGTGTGGAAGTTTTGATGGTGGGTTTTGTTTTTCACAAAACGTGCGTTACCTGCTTTTAAGCGCTTGAGCACTTGGGCCGATGTCAGTTGATCCTGCACGGCGGGTGTCACCAATGGGGTGTGTTTCGCAGCAAAGACCAGGCTTGGCAGTACTAGGGCGAGAGCGAGTAGGGGTCTGTAGATACGCATCGTGCTATTTCCTTGTGTTATCCATGACAGAAGTAGGGCATGTCCCTAAACTCATCGCTTGTTTTTCGCACCTACCGAGAGTTCAGGGACACGCCCTAGATTAGATCTTTAAACGATGGTTTACAAGCTTGCACGATATGATTAAACTTTGGCCAGACTAAAATCGGGAAAAATAATGTTAAATTGCTACACCTCAGAACCACGGACGCACGCTTGTTCGATTGTCGCGATTCCTTGCGATGAATTTCAGGGCTTTCTATTAGCGCAAACCGCACGTGTGCAGCTTCAGCTCAAGGCTTTGGGCTTTAAGGCTGAGCCTGGTACCTTTTGTGTGTTGACGAGTGAAGCCGGTGAGCGCGAGCAGGTATTGTTAGGTGTTGATAAAAAAGATGATTTACGGGCAGTGGGCATGCTGCCTTTGCTCTTGCCGGAAGGTCTCTATGCTTTGGATCAAGACTCGATGCGCCCCGCCTTACAACAGGCAGCAGTCTATTGGGGCCTGGGCACCTATCAATTTGAGCGGTATAAAACCGCACGGCGAAAACCGGCGGTATTGGTTTTGCCAAAACAGTGCGATGACGCCTTGGTTGAAAACATGGTCTCGGCGACACACTTGGGGCGCAATCTCATTAATACGCCCACAGAAGACATGGGGCCTTTGGATTTAGCCGAAGCGGTGGCGGAGCTCGCTGCGGCTTACGGTGCGGACGTGTCTCAGATTATCGATGAAGCTTTGCTCGATGAAAATTACCCCGCCATTTTTACGGTCGGCCGCGCCGGTAGCCAAATGCCCCGATTGATTGATCTGACGTGGGGCGATCCCTCTCACCCGAAGATCACCTTGGTCGGTAAAGGCGTGTGCTTTGATACGGGTGGCTTGGATATCAAAACAGGCGGCAGTATGTTGCTCATGAAAAAAGATATGGGTGGCGCGGCGCATGTGATCGCCTTGGCGAAAATGATTATGCAAGATAATTTGCCGTTGCGTTTGCGTGTGTTGATTCCTGCCGTTGAAAACGGTATTTCTAGCGAGTCGTATCGCCCGGGCGATATCATTAAAATGCGAAATGGTAAGACGGTAGAAATCACTAACACAGATGCGGAAGGGCGTTTGGTATTGGCCGATGCCTTGACAGAAGCCTCCAGCGAGCGGCCTGAGCTGTTAATCGATTTTGCGACCTTAACCGGTGCGGCGCGTGTGGCGCTGGGGCCTCAGATCGGCAATTTGTTTTCAAATAATGATGAGCTCGCTCGCCAGTTGGTGAGTGTTGCCGCACAAGAACGCGATTGTTTGTGGCAGATGCCGCTATACACGGCATATCAAACGTATTTAACTAGCTTGATTGCGGATATGAGTAATTCGGGGCTCAATGGTTTTGCCGGTGCCATTCAAGCCGCATTGTTTTTATCAAACTTCATTTCGCAAGATGTGGATTGGGTGCATTGTGATGTGTCGGGCTGGAGTTTTGAAGCGCGCCCCGGTCATGCGGTGGGCGGCGATTTAATTGGTGCGCGAGCCATGTTTATGTATTTGCGCCAGCGTTACAGTTCGAGGCATTAATCATGTTATTAGAAGCATTTGACCTTGCGGGCACCACCGCCTTTGCGCTCAGCGGTGCTTTATCAGCCATGCGAAAGCGTATGGATATCGGTGGTATTTTAGTGATTGCCTTTATTGTGGGTAATGGCGGCGGCACGATTCGGGATGCCATATTGGGTTTGACGCCGGTGTTTTGGATGCACGATGTGGCGTATGTTTGGGCGGCGATTTTGCCCACCCTCATCGTTGTGTTTTGGTTGGTGCGCGAGCGCTTTGCGAGCTATCGTCGGCATTTTGAGCGGGCCATTGTGTATTGTGACGCCTTTGGTTTGGGGTTGTTTGCGATTGTGGGTACGCAAATCGGTTTGCATGCAGGTGTGGCGCCGGGAGCAGCGGTACTTTGTGGTTTAATCACGTGTTTGGGGGGTGGTTTTATTCGTGATTTTTTGTGTGCGCAAGTGCCTTTGATTTTTCACGGTGAGATTTACGCCTTTGCGGTGGTGATTGGCGCGACGATTTACGTTTTGTTGCTGCCTTTTTTTCCGAGCGCCATTTTAATGTGGGCCTGCGTGGGTTTAACCACGGCTATTCGCATTATGGCGGTGGTTTGGAATATTCGTATTCCTTTGTATGGGTTTGATTAATGCCATGTTAGTCACGATATTATTACTGATCACACTTGCCGTGGCTGTTTGGTTCTGGCAGGACAGCATGAAGGCTAAAGAAGTTGCAAGCAAGGCGGGTCGCGATTATTGCAAAGAAAAGCAATTGCAGCTGCTTGATGGCACGGTGGCCGTGCATAGCTGGCGATTAAAGTTCGATAAAAAAATGGTGATCATGCGCATGTTTCGTATGTCGGTGTATCAGCAAGCTGAGGACCGCCGCTTTGTGGTGCCCATTTATATGCGCAATCATGAAGTGATCGCGATAGGGCATGATGATAAAAAAGTTATTCGTCTGTCAGATTATCGCGCGTAAAGGCGGCTTTCAGGGCTTCGGGTATCGCGCAGACTTTCTGTGTTTTTGCATCGATGCAGCAAAGTTTGGCGTGGCCTTTGGCGGCCGGTTTGTTCGGCTCATCGCTTGAAAAAATCTCATAACGCATTTCAAAGCTGGCTTTATGGTAAGCTGTTAAATACTGTTTGATGGTTACGGTGTCGGGGTAGGTGAGTGGTTTAATAAACTGGCAGCCCACGTCGATTAGCACATAAAAGGTCTCTAAGCCTGGGCAAACGGCATGAATAAAAGCGGCACGCGTCTCGCCCATTAAGTCAAAATACTTGCCGTTATTCAAATGCTGGTACGCATCCATGTCCACCCAGCGTAGTGGAAATGATTCTGTGTTTAATGGCTTTTGATTCATGACTTGAGCTTACCAAAAGTGTAGAGCTAAATCGAGTGGGCTTTCTCGCGCAGCGGCAAGGGCTCGTCATGGTGTGCTGGCTGAACTGCGATCTTTCTTTAGGGCTTGGAATTTCTTGAAATAGCTCGGTGTAGGCGTGTTTAAATTTTTCGCGAAAAGAAGGGGTTCGTGCTGTCGCTTGCTCATGGTAAAAGATGTAGGCGGCTTCTAGAAGCTTACCTAGCCAGTGATTAATGGCTGCAGGCCGCGTTTGTTCTCCTGGTGCGCCTGGCATGTTTATCCTTTTTTTGATTCAACCCGGGTTCCACACAGTATAGCGCGAATTTACCTAGGTGCAGGGGTTTGATGCCAGTCAGGAGCTACTGAATTCGATGCCGAAAAAGCTCACTTGTGCAAGTTCAGCAGACGTAAGGCTGTCTTTTGCTGAGCTGTCTGTGTCACCGTCATACTCTAAGGTTTCGGTGAAACAAGGGGCTTGTTCAGCTAGTTTACCAGCGCTTGCTTGTGAGGTTGCTGAGTCTGTCGACTCGATGCTTTCTCCGTCATCATACGCTGGTTCATCAGTAAATATGTCTGCACAAACTGGGCCTCGCCTTGTGCAGTTGCTGAGTATCGCAGCGGTGGAGCCGAAGGGTTGTGTTACTTCTTGGCGTTGTGAGCGTTGGTTTGTCACTTCTAATTCCAGTGTGTTCAGCCAGTCATTGATCGTTTCAAGTCTACAGTGTCTTGAGAAACCTTTTGTGTAAAAGCTGCGCTCTTGTGAGAGGGTGTGTAAAAACCCAGCTTTTTGGAATAGCTGGCGAAACACTTTGCTCAGGCTGTAAAAATCCAGGCTGGGTTCAACCGTATAGCTTTCGTTGTGTGTTACCAGTGCCCAAGGTGCAATCTGGGCGACGGTCTTGTCAAGGTTGGAAATACAGTGAACGCGTTCTCCTCGGTTTAACCGGTTTTGAAGGTCTGCTTGTGATAGATAATGGATTCGATTTTCCTGAGGTTCGAAGATGGCTATGTGACTCGCGCGTGTTTTTAGTCCTCCCAGTTTTTCATTAGCCGAGTCTAGGGCGCAAGCTAGGTCGAGGTCGATAATTCGCACCCCCTCGCCATCACGTTTAATCCGAATATTGTCGGCTTTGATGTCGGTGTGTACAACACCACGGTGATAAAAGCGCTCTTCGTAGTCTTTGTAAATAGCTCTGGCGATCTGAATCGCTTTTTCAGGTTCGAGCGTTGCGTGCCCGTTTAAGTAGTCCAATAGGTCTGTGCTGTCCGTGTATGCGCTTGTGGTCACCAGGCTAAACATGCCGTAGTCTCTCACGCCTGATAATCCAATAAAGTGCTCAGCATCCAAGTCGTCTGAAACACGCTTATTGAGGTGATGCTCTATCATGCCAGATTCGAATGGGACAACTTTTGTGAAAAGCGTTTGCTCTGTTTCGTTGCTGTCGCCATCGCCACGCTTAAGGCTTATCCGCGGTAGCAACCCTGTTTCTCCTGGTGTGATGTCGCCACCGGAGGGGGGTAGAGTATATTTCTGCTTATCATTGCCGATTTGGCTGTTTGTTTCGCACAGCTCACTGTATTCATCGTCATTCATAAACTTGAGGTGCCGTGGTCTGTATTTGAGCGTTCCATCAGAAAAATGCCAGTACGCTTGTTTGGCTAGGCTTAGGAAGAGGGGGTTGAGCTCCCAGTCTTCTTTTTGTCCTATCTCGGTCACTATCTCTTTATCCGTGGGCTGGCCGTGTTGGATACACCAGCGCAGTTTATCGATGATATCCATGCGCGGCCAACCTTTGGGTCTTTTGGCTTTCTCAGCTTGGTTTGGTTTTAGTGCGATAAGCTGGTTGATGAAAAAGGCTAGCGTGAAATAGGCGCTTTTTAAGCCGGGCTGGCTGGCTTTTAGGGCGCGGTAAATGTTGTTGAAATGCTCATTGGCGATTTTGTTTTCTGACTTAAACGATTGGTAAGCTTGTTTTATATTGAGATCCAAGCCTGTGGCTGCATCGCTGTGCGGCCCTGAAAGATAATAATCTTTAGTAACCTTGATGGCTGAGCTGACCAGTTTGCAAAGCTCTAAGCGTGTTTTTAAGTTTAATGGATAAGGCATAAGCTGTATTAGGCAGGGCTGTCCCATTAAAACAGGAAACGTCCATTTTTGGTCGATCTTGAACGCAAATTTTCTTCAACGTGCTCATGTACTTGCGTGTACACTGCGCTGTTTCATCAAATTTGCGTCCAACCTCCCTCAAAACTGAACGTTTGTAGTCAATTCAAACAGAATACGTTTAATGGGACAACCGTGCTGTATTAGGGCCTTATATGGACTCGCTCCGTATTGTCAAAGAATAATTTCTCGATGATTTAAAAAATGGTAAAGATTGCGACCATATATCCGACATCTCAGTAGCATGACGCTTCTGGTGCCCTGATGAACTACGCGCGTTTTCTCCTCATCAGTTCGGCGGCTATTCCGTAGAAAGCCAAGGCCCTAAACAGGTTTTAAAAACGCTGGTCTTACCTATTTTGTCATCACGTTGATTTTATTCCTCGCAATTCAGTGACTTGTCTTGTTAATCTCTAAAGATTATCAAATCACAGACCGTTATTAAGCCGCTCTTCGATAAGCTTCCCCATGTAATAATAATGCCATGGCAATACGTGCATTTTTATTGGCTAAAGCCACCGTGGCACGGTTCATGCCGACTTTAGCGACTAACCCCTGTATCCAACGACTTCGTTGATCGGTCTTTTTTCCTGCCCGAATGACAACAGAGCGTGCACCATGAATCAGCATTCGACGTACATATTCATCACCACGCTTGCTGATCCCTAATAGTTTTTGCGTATTACCGCTGGAATGCTGGCGTGGGACAAGGCCAACGTAAGCTGAAAAATGACGCCCATTCTTAAAGCCAGCACCATTGCCAACTAGGGCTACTATTGCCGCTGCCGTTATCGTGCCAATCCCTTCAACTTCCATCAACCGTTGACATCGCTCATCTTGTTTGACGATGGCTTTCAGCTGGGTTTCGCAAACTGTTATTTGTTGATCCAAGGACTGCCATAGCTGATATTGCTGCTCTAGCAACGCTTTCATCAAGGGACTCAGCTCATTCTCTACTTGTCGATCAAGTAGCTTAGGCAGCCGTTCTCTCAAGGCACTGAGTCCCTGCGGGACAATATAACCATATTCTGCTAATAATCCACGAAGCTGATTGACGAGTTTGGTGCGCATGGTGACATGTCCTTCCCGAACACGTAGGAGGCTTTGAATATCCTGCTGATCTATCGTTTTCGGGGTGACAAACCGCATCTGCGGACGGCTAGCCGCTTCAACAATCGCTTCTGCATCACGATAATCATTTTTATTGCCTTTGACAAAAGGCTTAACAAACTGCGGGGAAATTAATTTCACTTCATGGCCTAGCTTTTGGATTTCTCTTGCCCAATAATTAGCGCTACCGCAGGCTTCCATCGCAATACAACACGGAGACTGCTGAGCTAAATGCATTAACAAATTATCTCGACTTAAACGCCTTCTCATGATGACTTTTCCTGCTTGATTAGCACCACATAATTGAAAAACATGTTTTGCTATATCCATGCCAATTAATGTAATATTCATAATGGACTCCTTCTCTTCAGTTAAAGTTTAAGTGGTCCACCGAGACCACTTTGGCGCATTTATTATGACGCCGTTTTAAAAGAGGAGCGAGTCCATTTCATTAGTTTACAATTCATTTT
>Ga0210038_1000569_pt1 | contig 22136 bp, 28 predicted proteins | sample CryGeyCG2114_020_FD_183970 | JGI IMG/M metagenome (GOLD analysis project Ga0210038, IMG submission 183970) | Groundwater microbial communities from aquifer - Crystal Geyser CG15_big_fil_post_rev_8/21/14_0.20 (SPAdes) (version 2) | ecosystem: Environmental > Aquatic > Deep subsurface >... | reverse complement strand
TATTCAAAACCCATAACGCTACACTGGTTAAGGCATAGCTATGCCACTCATTTATTAGAAAGTGGAACAGATTTGCGTTTTATACAAGAATTATTGGGGCACAATAGCAGCAAAACCACTGAGATTTATACCCATGTAAGCACCAAAAGTTTACAGAATATAAAAAGCCCTTTTGATGATTTGTAAATTCATGTTTTATAATTATATTTGACAAAATAAAGTATGTAAATTTTCATATACCTACCTTAAATGGATAGATAAGTATGATGGAGTCATACATATAAGTTAGTTAGCGGTGATATTAAAAAGACGACCGAGTGAAATTTGACGAACAATACATAAAGACACTTGAACGAGTGTTTGACCTATCCAAAGAAGGTCGGACAGAAGAGATTGAAACCGATTTCTCTATTCCGAAAATGTTTGGTGCTTGGTCAAGCATTTTTTGGGCTTTACCTCATTTGGAAAAATTTGGCGGACTTGAATTTGACGAACTGAAAAAGTTAGTAAAGGCTTTGGTTAAATCTCACGTATCTTATAAATCGACAACAAACCAATATTTGCGGACAGAGACGATAGATTGGATAATTGGGACTTTAAAAATTAAAGCAAGTGTTTACGGCATAGACAGTAACGAAGGTCTTTATGCAGACATTTGGGTAAATCAACTATTTACAGACCCAGAAACACCATATCAATACGACCCCAATTTAGGCAGACTACTTTTAGCCGACCGAGAAAGGCAAAAAGAAATCAATAAAAAACTCGAAGAAGAAAAACAGGCAAGACTTCAAAAGGAAGAAGAAGAAAATGAACTGCGACAAACAGAAAAACAGAAAACATATTTTGAGCATTTAGACAGAAACCAAAAACAAAAAGAACTACGTGAGAGCTTTTTAAACGAGTTTTCAAAATTAGGATTGGTTGACAAATTAATCGCAATTACAACTACGACTAAACCTTTGCATTATTACTCGACCGACTTTGCAGACGTAGATATTGACACTTTAAAATCATTAAGTTTTGAACAACGGGCAAGACTTTTTGAAATGATAAAAAAGTATAGAATAAAAGAATGGTATGACACGAAAGAACGAATACAACAACTCGACAGAAAATAGAAATACCACCGCTAACAGCACCTACCCAAAAGTGGCGGTTCAGTGGTTAAATGAAGCTTTGTGCTTCTATCAAAGTTTGTGCTTGGTTGACAGTGAAGTGATTCGAAATCGCCACCTTCGGGTAGCTGCAAAACGTTGGCAACAAGCTGAAAAATGACAAACAAACTGACTTTTTTATTATTGACATTGACTTTAACAAGTTGTTTTTTTAGCAACTACGAATCGGAAAAAATCAAATCCTCGACTGGAAATTTTGAAATTCAAGCAACTGTTTATCGGACTGACAATAATGCGGAAAATTACGCTGATGTAATTATTCATCTATTCGATAAAAATAATAAAAAATTGCCTGAATTAAATACTGGAGCTGGAGATGCAAATAAATGGACAATTGGTTGGACTAAATCTAGAGATACAATAGTTCTTCAAAGTAGTGATATCGGAAATAAAGCGTGGATTATACAAAACGGAAATCCAAGTGAAATAAAAATGACCGACGAACTGAATGAAAGAGCGGAAATTCTGAAATCAGAAAAGTATGAATAAGTTTATAAAAACATTTCGGAATTTTTTATTGGTAATTCTATCAATAATTATAATACTGACTTTATATTTCATTTTAGATAGATATATTTTCAATCCAAAAATTAAAGGAATAAGTCCTGTGGACATAAAAAATATTCTGACTTATTTAGTTGCGCCTTTAACTGTTTCAATATTACTAATTTGGATAATTGAGAAACGAACGAAAACAATAAAAAAATAAAGCCAGTTGCCAACACCGTGTAAAAAACATTGCTTATTTTAGTTAAACCGTTTGGTCGTTGCCTGATTGCCAACTCTGATTTTCCTGCTGAAAATCCTAGCACACAAACACGCACTATTCTTATACAAGACCGTTGATGTGCAATTGGCAGTTGATTCCGGAAGTATTTTGCGCAATGAATCCGATAAATTTTAGGGGAGATATAGTTCAGAAAAGAGAAGTATTCACTTGGCTCAAGTCTTTCGATTAAAACCGTAGAAAGTTTACTTTCAATACGTTTGACAACGTAAAAGACTTGAGCCAAGTTAGAAGAAAAAAATGAAAAAGTCAAATTTCTGACATATAAAATATTCACTAAACCTTTATCGGCTCCCTTTTATTGACGATCGCCTAGCTGAGCTAAGCGCCATAAAACAAGGTTCATTGAAGTAGATACTAAAGAAAAATATTTTAAAGGATGAATCAAGCCACCTACCTTACTGATTTCAGCAAGAGGCTAAAAACAGTAACTGCACACAACTGCCAGCTAAAAAAAATGCCTTGGTACTTTTCTACTGATATTGGTCAATTTTGTAAAAATTATTTTATCTTTGAAAAGCCACTGAAGGAAGATACTTCTTTTAGCTGGCTTAACGTTGCCTGCAAGTGTAAAAAGACAGAAACAGCGGACAATTTGCTCCATGACAGAAAAGAGAAAATGAAGAGCCATCGCACAAAACAGCACATTTGCAAATCGCACAAACCGACTCACAATCCAAAATTTGCAAAAAAGCTGTTTTCTTTCCATCACACGGACAAAAAATATTGAATTGTATTGAAAAATGATTTATATTTGTCAAATACTGACAAGAATTAAAATACAAGTCAAATGAAAGAAACATTTGGAGAATATATTAAATTATTAAGGACAGAAAACGGTATGACTTTAACACAATTAGCTGCACAATTAGATATGGATTCAGCTAATTTGAGTAAGATTGAAAACAATAAAAGGGAATTTGATGAGAAAAGATTAGAAAAATTAGCATCTGTTTTTAATCTTGACACCAAAGAGCTTAGAGATGAATTATTCAGTGAAAAATTTGCTCATAAAATTTATTCAAATTGTTGCTCTGAAAAAGCCTTAGAACTAGCCGAACAAAAGGTCAAATACCTTAAACAATCCAATGTTAAACAAGAAAAATTAAATTTTTAATCATGAAAATAGTATCACTTTTTGCTGGTGCCGGTGGACTTGACTTAGGTTTTTCAAATGCTGGATTTAATGTAATATGGGCAAATGAATATGATAAAGATATTTGGAAAACTTATGAAAAGAATCACCCTAACACAATTTTAGATAAAAGAAGCATTACACAAATACCAAATGAAGATGTGCCAGAATGTGATGGTATAATTGGGGGACCTCCTTGTCAAAGTTGGAGCGAAGCGGGTTCTATGCGTGGCATTGAAGATAATAGAGGACAGCTATTTTTTGAATTCATTAGACTTCTTGAAGCTAAGCAACCTTATTTTTTCTTAGCTGAAAATGTTTCAGGAATGCTTTTATTGAGACATAAAGAAGCACTAGATAATATTAAAAATCATTTCAGAAATGCAGGTATTGGTTATGATTTGCATTTCAAAATGTTAAATGCAAAGGATTTTAAAGTGCCACAAGATAGAAAGCGAGTATTTTTTATTGGTTTCAGAAGTGATTTAAAAATAGACTTCAAATTTCCAAAAGGATTCAAAGAAATAATTCCATTAAGCAAAGCTATTGGAGATTTAACAGATAATGTTTTAAGTGCCAAGAATGGTAAAAATGCAAATAATGGCAACTGTAGCGTCCCAAATCATGAATATATGAACGGAAGCTTTTCAAGCATTTTTATGTCTAGAAACCGGGTAAGAAGTTGGGATGAAACTTCTTTTACCATTCAGGCAGGAGCCAGACACGCTCCTTTACACCCGCAAGCACCAAAAATGAAATTTATAGAACAAAATAAAAGAGAATTTGTAAAAGGGAAAGAAAGTTTATATCGAAGATTGAGTGTTCGAGAATGTGCAAGAATTCAGACTTTTCCAGACAATTTCATTTTCCACTACGATAATATTTCTGCTGGTTACAAAATGATTGGCAATGCAGTTCCTGTGCGATTAGCATATTATATTGCAAAAGAAATAAAACAAAGTTTATCCGAAAGGATATTAGAAAACAAAGAATCAGAGAAACAATTAGTTCATCATGGCGATACAAACTAAGACCGGAAAAGCATTTGAATATGCACTTTTGAAAGAATTTTATCAACAATTAAAAAGCCCAGACAATAATGTAATTATCATTGATAGCGAACCATATCAAACTGCAAAATCTTGTTTTGAAAGTTTCTCAGAAGATGAACAAGGATTGTATTCTTTAGTATCAAGTGCTGCAATAAATTTTCTTGTTGATATTGAACCTCGCTTATCAAATAGTATTAATCCTGAAGATACTTTGCAACTTGAAATAGTTTCAGACAGTGAAGGACAATCGGGTGATGTTAGAGATGTTTTAGCAATTCGGTTACTTCAAAAATGGGAAATTGGAATTTCTGCAAAAAATAATCACAGAGCAGTTAAGCATTCACGTTTATCTCAAAAAATTGATTTCGGGAAAAAATGGGTTGGAATTCCATGTTCGAAAACTTACTTCGATGAAATCAGACCAATTTTTGATTTTCTGACTAATCTAAAAGTTAAAGACAAAAATTCAAAGTGGACATCAATACCTGATATGCACGATAAAATTTATGTCCCTATACTAAACGCTTTTAGAACTGAGCTACTTCGTCTTGACAAGGCGAATCCTTCTCAAATTCCACAAAAATTAGTTGAATATTTAATTGGCAATAAAGATTTTTACAAAGTAATTAAGGGTGATAATAAGGTTGAAATCCAAGCTTATAATTTACATGGCACACTTAATCAGCCATTTGGAAAAATTAATCCAAAGGCAAAAATTCAAAAGCTGAAATTGCCTACAAGACTTATAGAAGTTGTTTATGAGGGCAATTCTAAAACAACTTTAATTGTATCGTTAAATGAAGGATGGCAAATTTCTTTTAGAATTCACAATGCAAGTTCAAGAGTAGAACCTTCATTGAAATTTGACATTAACTTGATTAGTGCACCACATACATTATTCAATAATCACATTTTTATTGGGGAGAAATAAAATGCCAACGCAGAAGCCATACACATTTGCAATTCACACGAGCCTGTCCAATAACCCAAAATTGCAAAAGAGTATGTCTTTCCAACGCATTACAGACAGATAATGTGTAGCAAATTGAAAGGAAAAATGACTAAAAAGAATGAACACCAGGCGGTAACAAAGTGTATAAATCATTGGGCGGATAGTGCTAATTTAAAGGGCGTTACATTTAATAAAATTTGTAGCGGTTTGACAGGAAAGTGCTTCGAAATGCCCAACGCTTCATACACCAACCGTTAGCAAACATTTGAAACAAGAAACTACATTCAAGAATTTAGATGATATTGAATTTCCAAAAGTTCTTTATAAATATCGCAGTTGGAATAATATATACAATAAAAGATTTATTACCGAAAGAGAAGTTTTTATGGCTTCACCCAATCAATTCGAAGATAAATTTGATTGTAAATCACCTGTGAGATATGACTTAATGAATCACAAACAAGCCAAAACCGTTTATACTCGAATATCAAATTTAGACGAAAATTTAAGCAGACAACAGAAAAGAAATAGAGTAAGAGAATTATTAAACAAAAAAGATTATTTGAAACCTGAATTTAATGATAATTATCAGAAAATTTATTTTAAAGGCTATTTTGAACGATTGGGAATTTTAAGTCTTACAGCGGAAAATTGTCTTGATTCGATGTGGGAAAAATACGCAGATAATCATTCAGGTTTTTGTGTCGGATATAATTCTAGAATACTATTTAATTTCCTTGGTGGTGGTGGAAAAGTTGCATATCCACACCAACTACCTATCTTATTACCTTACCCAATTATGAGTAGAGAAGAGATAAGATGGAAACAAGTATATTTTAAAGAAAAGAAATGGGAATTTGAGAAAGAATACAGAACTCAAAAATTTTGGGAATATCCTGCAACTATATCTGACCGACAAATTACCCTTCCAAAAGAGGCTTTTAATTGTGTAATTCTTGGAAAGAATATGAATGAATATGACAGAATCGAAATAATAGATTCAATCAAAAACAATATTGGAAACATTGACATTAAAGAACAAAAAAACGTTTGCTAACACCAGTAACCGTTGCACAAGCCTTTAAATTTTTTACACCATTTTTCTATACAACAAAAAACGGAAGATTTCAAAAGCTTTGTTATTAACGTTGCATTTTCAGCGCATACCCTTTTAAAAATGTTTTCTGGGGCTTAAAATGCCTTAAAATAGCTGTTTTTATGATAAAAAATAAGCAGTCTGCTTTAGAGATTGCTTGTGCTTTTGGTTTCTAGATAGGCGTAGTTTTCGCCACTGCTGTAGCCGGTGTCTGCCAAGAGGTGTTCCCAAATCATTCCTTCTTTTCTCAAGCGTCTGTTAAGTCTTGCTTCGGTATCTTGCAAATACTGGCTATCTTTCTTGTCTGCGTGATAAGCCTGCACATCGGTGATTACGTGACCGCCGGTGTCCACGCTTATGTTGCACAGATAGTTGAGCTTTCTTGCTTTTCCGGGTTTCACACTTATTCTGGCGCCTGCCTGCCAGGAGGCAGGTCAGGGTCGGTGGGACTGTAATGGGTTTTGTTGCTTGTATATCTGCTGCCTTTGTTTTTGGCACCGGGACGCATATCCTGGTCTTCGCTCCATTTCTTGTTGCGGCTTTTTATTTGTTGCAGTTCATTTTTACTTGCCGTAATTTGCTGTTGCGATTTTGGGGCTTTGTTCTCTTTGGCTTTTCTGTCCCTGCTGCTTTGTACTCGCACTTTGGAGAGGTGTTCTTCAAGATCTTCTGCAGGCACTTTAATTTCCAAACTGTCCATCGAGGCATTGGCTTTTACTGGGGCTGAATCAATGGCTTGGGTATGACCACTTACCAGACCGGCTTCAACGCATAGTTTTAAAACTTGGGTAAACACTTCTTCAAAAATACCTTCGGGAAAGAGTTGACGCGTTTTGCTGATGGTGCTATGCCAAGGCAAAGGTTCAAGCAATTAAGTATCTAAGTAGCGGTTTGAAAGTGATATGCTTTCTGTAACCAAAGGCATTTATTTGATAAGCGACACAAACACAGGAAAACTTTAAGTTGGTTCAGCTTATGGCGAAGACGGAATTTGGGGACGTTGGAAAAGTTATGTTTCAACAAACGGGCACGGCAATAACAAAACGCTAAAAGAATTGGTTGAAAACAATCCAAACTACGGAAACAATTTTCAGTTTTCAATTTTAATACCCCAAACAATAACAGCAGATGAAGCGATTAGAAAGGAACCTCTTTTTAAAAACAAACTTGGAGCAAGAACATTTGGACTAAACAACAACTAAACAAATTATGAATTCACCAAGAGTAGTTACACACGGCGGAGTAACTTTAAATTTAGCGACAATAAAATGTTTCAAATTGAAAACAAATACTGAGTTGGGTAAATCAGGAGTAATGACTGTTGAACACAAATCACGTTTTGAATACATTCAACATCCAGAAACAGGAGAATATGAAAAACAAGAATATAATGAAAAAACAGAAGTTGATTATTCTACCTATTCATCAGCGGAAGCTCATAGAAATGAATGGGAAGAAATTTGGCAGGATTATTTAGACGACCAAGGTTAATTAGCTCATACATTTTTTTAAATTTGTCAATTACAAGAGCTAATATGGCAAAAGGAAGAACCTTAAACGTCAACGAATTCACAATTACAGTTATTCATCAAAATGAAACTGACTATATCAGCTTGACTGATATGACGACTTCTTTTCGTGAAGGAAGTGGACTAATTGGGAAATGGATATCCAATAAAAACACATTGGAATATTTGGGTGTTTGGGAGAAAATCAACAACCCAAATTTTAATTACCCCGAATTCGGGGTAATTGGACAAGAAGCAGGAACAAACAGGTTCATAATGTCTGTTGGACAATGGATTGACCGTGCAAAATCGGTTGGAATGATTGTTAAAGTAGGACGTTACGGAGGTACTTTTGCACACAAAGACATTGCTTTTCACTTTGCAATGTGGTTAAGCCCTGAATTTCAGATTTATTTAGTCAATGAATTTCAACGACTAAAAGATGATGAAAACAGTCGCCTGAAATTAGAATGGAATTTACAAAGAACCTTAGCCAAAGTAAATTACCAAATCCATACAGACGCAATCAAAGAAAACCTAATCCCGAAAGAAATCACGAAACAACAAGTAAGTTTTGTGTACGCCAATGAAGCGGATTTATTGAATGTTGCACTTTTCGGAATAACAGCTAAAGAATGGAGAGAAACCAATACCGATAAAAACGGAAACATAAGAGATTATGCAACATTAGTACAATTGGTTGTGTTGAGTAATATGGAAAGTATAAATGCTTTACTTATTCAACAAAACTTACCGCAAAACGAACGACTTATCCAGCTCAACAAAGTTGCTATTGCTCAAATGAAATCTCTGTCGGAAAGTAATGCAATGAAGAAATTGAAATGAAGCAGTGGAAAAACAACGAACCGCCAACACACGCTACAAGCAGGCTGGGGATTTGGCTTAATTTGAAAATAGTTTTGTATTTGATACATTTGTTTTTAACCGAAAGATTACGCATCTTTAATCCCAGCCTGCGTGTAGCGCGGGAACGTTACCGCCAAGTGTAAAAGACGGAAACACAGAACTATTTGATAGGAAATATAGAAAAAGAATTATAAATATCTGACATTTGATTGATATTTGATAAATTTAGGGCTTAAAATAAAGTTAGATGAAATCTGAAGAAATCAAGAATTTATTTTCTCAATTTGAAGCCGTTGCTTCAGATTTGGAAGGTATTGAATGTTGGAGTGCACGAGAATTGTAGGAACTGTTAGGATATAGTAAATGGGAGAATTTTGAAAAAGTTATCCAAAAAGCTAAAGATGCATGTATTAATGCTGGAGAAGAAGTAGATTATCATTTTCCTGACATCAGGAAAACGATACCAATGCCCAAAGGTGCTGAAAAAGAAATAGATGACATTCTTTTAACAAGGTACGCCTGTTATCTGATTGCTCAAAATGGAGATAGCCGAAAAGAAGAAATTGCATTTGCCCAAAACTATTTTGCAGTACAAACACGTCGAGCAGAAATAGTTGAACAACGAATTTTAGAATTTGAACGGGTGAAAGCTCGTGAGAAATTAAGTCAAACTGAGAAACAACTTTCAGGCATTCTTTATGAACGTGGTGTTGACAACCAAGGATTTGCAATAATTAGAAGTAAAGGCGATCAAGCATTATTCAGATTAAATACCCAAATGCTTAAACGTAAAATGGGTGCACCAGTTAGCCGACCTGTTGCTGATTTTCTACCTACGATTAGTATAAAAGCGAAAGATTTAGCGGCAGAGATGACTGGATTGAATGTACAAAGCAAAGACCTGAAAGGACAAACTATGATTGAAAAAGAACATATTGACAATAACCTTGCTGTTAGAAATGCTCACACAAAGAGGAATCGTACCAGAAAACCTTCCACCAGCAGAAGATGTGAAGAAATTGCAACGGAAACTTGATGGAGATGAGAAAAAACTATTGAAGGGTCGTAAAAATAAAAAATAAAAAAACACCAAGCGGTAACAAGGGGTTAATAAAATGCAGGCTATCTGCGGATTAGGAAACATAATCGTTTCAATCCAGCGTCGTCTCGTGGGACGATGACGATGTTCCAATCGCCTGAACTTTATCAACCCCCACCGTAACGTTGGCATTCCATTATAGAAATACTTAAAAATGAAAATACTAGAATTAGCAAAAGAGGAAAGAATAAGAAAAGGCGAGCTTTTATTGTCGGAAGGGCAAAGATGTTATGATTTGTTTTTTGTTACTAAGGGGATATTAAGAGTTTATTATCTTAAAGACGGACAAGATATAACGGGTTGGTTCGGTACAAGTAGGACAATTATTACAGCATTAGAAAGTTTTCATAGCCAGATCCCTAGCGACCAGTATATTCAAGCTGTAATAGATACAGAGATTCTAAGAATTTCAAAACTTGATTTAAAAAAAGCAATAGAAAATTCAAAGGAAATGAATGCTGAGTATTTGACGTTGCTTACAGAACATTTGATGAGAGTTCAACAGAGAGTAAAGGCATTACAATTTTATACTGCAAAAGAGCGGTATAATCTCTTGATTGAAAAAAATCCTGATGTGGTTAAATTTGTCAAAAGAAGCCAAATTGCTTCTTATTTAGGAATTACTCTTGAAACTTTAAGCAGAGTGACAAGTATCTAATTTTTTTGACAAATGTCAAAGGAAAAGGAATAAATACACCCGATTTTTGTGCCTGTAAATTAATTTGTTTAACAAAAATCGTAAAATTATAAAAGTTGTTTTTTTAATTATCATTGCCTCAGTTAATCCATCCGAAAAGGACGCTTTAAATTATTACTTACAAGAAATGATTGTTTTGTATCAAGAAGTTGGAGCAAAACCTCGCAACTACTCATAGCCGAGACCGTTAGCAACAGTGTGAAAAACATTCTGCAAACCAATAACGTGATTTTAACACGACAAGAATATAATTTATATTTGAGCAAAAAACTGATAGATAAGAAATAAATGAAAAAAGGACAGATTTCAAATTTACTAAGAGGACTTGGATTAATATATTTCACTGATTGGGTGAGATATTATATGCAAAAATTTAAAAATCGTAAGATTAACAAGGATTTTAAATCAAAAAATCCAGATGTAAAGTTACCACCTGACTACCTGATTTATGAATCATTCCAGATTAACTATCAAAAATATTATACTGAGAGTACCGAGACTGCTAAGTGGTTGACAGACCATTTTAAAAAACATATTGATTTAAAAGATAAACGGATACTTGATTGGGGATGCGGACCTGGTCGGATAATTAGACATTTACCAAACGTGATTGGTAATGGGTGCGAATATTTTGGCACTGATTATAATAAAAAATCAATTGATTGGTGTTCAAAAAACTTGACAGGTATTCAATTCAATAAAAATTCATTAAATGCTCAACTGCTATATGATGATAATTTTGTAGACGTGATTTATGGCATCTCTATTTTTACTCATCTTTCCGAGCAGCTACATTATGATTGGTACAATGAGTTGTATCGGATTTTAAAACCAAATGGGATAATGTTTCTGACAACTCAAGGAGACAATTTCAAGGTTAAATTGACAGATTTGGAATTGGATAAGTATAATAATGACAAATTGGTTGTTAGAGGAAAAGTAAAAGAGGGACATAGGACTTATTCCGCATTTCATCCACAAGGATTTATGAGAAAATTATTCAGTAATGTTGAGATATTAGAGCATATTGAAACAAAACCTGAGAAAGGAAAATGTTTGCCACAAGATATTTGGATTATAAAGAAACAATAGAACACCGTTGCCTAGCACATGGTATAGTGCATGCGGGTTTCAGAGGTATTCGGGCATTTATAGCTCGTAAAAAAAGTCGGTGTAAACTAATAGGAAATCGCTTCGTAATCCCGCACGACACCATACCATAAACCGTCAAACTATCTAAAAACCTATTTCCTTACAAAATAATCAACAATCTGATTGTTAATAACTTAAAATTATTTTTATTTGCTTAATAAATTGATTTTCAGTATTTTTATACTGTTATTAAATGGATGCTTTATGAAATTTATTACAGGAAAAGATAGGTATCAGGTAGAGTTTTACACCCACTGCCTTGATGAATCCATTTCGCAAGACAACGAAGTGCGTTTAATCGACCTTTTTGTGGATAGTTTACAACTTTCCGACTATGGCTTTGAAATGGATTTTATCGAAAACCTGCCTCGCCGGCAGGCAGGCGGCAGACCAGCTTACCACCCTGCCGATTTATTAAAATTGTATATTTAGGACTATTACTATTGTAATTGTTACTAAACCGTTTTTATCCTTTTTAACACAGCTATTTTTAGAACATCCGTTTGGTAAAATTTTTATTACTGTTCAACAAATCAATTCATTTGCTTCTATTTTTTTCTATTTATGACGAATTAATGGCGGTTTTTAGATAACCTGCCCCGACCAATCGAGGAACTGCCGTTGACTGCAAGTGTAACAGACTACTCAATTAACAGTAAATGACGATTTATAAGGAACAAAATTTAATTTTTAAAATATTTATTTGTTTTTGTTAGTTATCCTAACTATATTTGTAACGGCAATAATGCCAAACAACAATTTAAATCATTGAAAAAATGGCAAAATCAATTTTTTATCACGCAGGATGTCCAGTGTGCATCAGTGCAGAACACGACATCATTGATCTTATTGGTACTACCAATGTAGAAATAGTTAACATTGGTGAAGACCGCAAACGAATTGCAGAAGCAGAAAAAGCTGGCGTAAAATCTGTTCCGGCATTGCTTACTCCAAACGGAAATGTATTACACATCAATTTTGGCGCTTCAATGGCTGACGTAAAAGGCTAAAAAATTTGCCCCATAAAGTTAGGATAACTATCTTTGTGGGGTATTTTATCATTTATTAAAAAATGAAATCAATCATAAACATTGTCTCTCTTTAAGCCTATATTTCAGGCATTAGTTAAACTTAAAATAAATCGACAACTAAAATGAAAGTAGCAGTTTGGGACACAAATGTAACCAAAAAGGAGGGAACAGTCATGCATTTTGATATTCTTGCTCCCGATGAAATTAAAGATACAGCCGTAATTTTAAAGTATTGCAAAAGCTATATTAAAACAAAAGGACAAGAAGAACAACCATTAGCATCAAAGGAATGTACGTTCTGTCACATAGAAACACTACAACCTAATTGGGAAGCAGATATAATAAACCAAGGTTACTTCATCATTGAAATGGAAAATTGTAATCAATGAAAAAATCTGCATTTGATTTAGGGCATCAAAATTCGAGCATAGAAAGTAAAATTGTTGCCTCTTTAGAAAGGGTTTCTCAAGCGTTTAGAGTGTTGCTTTGGAATGAGAGTAAAGAGTTTTCGTTAAGTCCAATTCAAGTGCAAGTGCTTATTTTTCTATTACATCACTCTGATGAAAAAAGAAAAGTAAGCTATTTGGCGGACGAATTTAATATGACAAAGGCTACCATAAGTGAAACTATTAAAACACTTGAACTAAAACAACTTATCAAAAAAGAATATGAGCCACACGACACCAGAAGCTACATTATTCATTTAACAAAAAAGGGGCAAGCTATTGCAGAGCAAACATCCTTGTTTGCAAAACAAATACAAGTTCCAATAGACAAATTGCATTTAACTGACAAAGAGAATTTACTTTTAAGTTTGTTGGATATCATTTTTCATTTGAATAAATCGGGTGTTATCACCATTCAAAGAATGTGTTTTACTTGTCATTTTTACAAGGCAAACAAAAACGGACAAAAACACTTTTGCGGGCTTCTAAACACCAAACTTACTGACAATGAATTACGTATTGACTGTGCAGAACATAAACAAAAACAGACGGTATAACAAGAACACCATTAGCTAACCGCCAAGCTTTCGTTGGGTGCGTAGCACAACCAATGAATTGAAAATTATCGAACACTTATAAAATAAAAGCGCGCTGAGCTAAACCTTTGTTGAACTGCCTGTCCCGATTGCTATCGGGAGAACCAATTACTTTTCCGTCAACACGCTGGCATTATCGTAAAGTTTTATAAATGTTTATTATCGCTATGTGCTAGCTAATTCAAAAAATGTTTTAGTTAACTGTAACCTTATTTTTAATGTCTGCGTCATAAGTAATGAAACAGAATATTAATTTAAAAATAAAGTTATGATAGAAGAAGTTTTAATTCCGTTAATTGTTTTTTCCTCAATTTTTGGTGTGTTTTATGTATTCTTAACCACGCGAAACAAAGAGCGCTTGTCAATGATTGAAAAGGGTGCTGATGCATCGATGTTTTTGACAAAAAAACAAGATAAAGGCTACACTTTAAAATTTGGAATGTTAGCTGTTGGCGTTGCAATCGGCTTGTTAGTGGGTTCAATAATTGCCGAAACTACCACATTACCTGAACAAATTGCCTACGTTTCAATGACCTTTTTATTTGGTGGTGCTTTTTTAATTGGCAACCATTATATTGAGCTAAATAAAAAATAATGAGGCCTTTTCAAAATTAAAAAAGCGCGGCCGTTTTAAAAAACTGCCGCGCTTTTTTATTAGATGCCACACTATTCCGCTTCCATTGCGGCAATCAGTTCATCGGTAATTTCTAAATTGTGAAACACGTTTTGAACATCGTCATCTTCTTCAAATTTTTCGGCTAAAGTCAAAATGGTTTTGGCTTTGTTAACCGGCAATTCTTTGGTATTGTTTGGAATGCGCTCTAGCTCTGCACTTTTAGGTTCAATTTTAAGTTTTTCGAGCGTTGATGACATCAATCCAAAATCTGAAAAATTGGTATAAACGGTAATTAAATCCTCTTCAAATTCAATATCTGAAGCACCCCCATCAATTAATTCCATTTCTAAATCTTCCATTTCTAGTGATAAATTGGCACGTTCTAAAACAAAAACACCTTTACGGTCAAAGATAAATTCTAATGAGCCATTTTTACCAAGTTCGCCACCATTTTTATTAAAAATTGACCGCACATTAGCCACACTTCGGTTGGTGTTATCGGTTGTACATTCAATAAAAAAGGCCACCCCATTTGGTCCGTAGCCTTCAAAGGTTAATTCGTGATAGGTAGTTGCATCGGCTCCAGATGCTTTTTTAATGGCGCGGTCGCAAGTTTCTTTGGGTAAATTAACTCCTTTTGCATTGGCAATTGCCCTGCGCAAAGCCGGATTCATATCAATATCAGGACCACCACCTTCTTTAACAGCAATGGTTATCTCTTTGATAATTCTTGTAAATATTTTACCTCTTTTGGCATCTTGTGCGCCTTTTCTATGCTTAATATTGGCATATTTACTATGTCCACTCATAAAATTTTATATTAAAATGCGGTGCAAATATACCAAATTATTAACCTATAATTAATATTCTCCAAACCTTAATATGACTGTAATAACTGAACTTGCGGGCATTTAAAACAAGTAATTTAACAATTTTAGTTTGAAAAATAAGAAACGTAAAATTGAAGTCTTAGTATTATCAGACATTCATTTAGGAACTTACGGCTGTCATGCAAAAGAGTTGTTGCAGTATTTAAAAAGTGTTAATCCAAAAACGGTTATCCTTAACGGAGATATTATTGATATTTGGCAATTTAGCAAACATTATTGGCCAAAATCTCACATGAAAGTTGTTAAACACCTTATTGGATGGCTATCCGAAAAAAAGAAAATTTATTACGTACCTGGAAACCATGATGAATTATTTAGAAAATTCGTCGATTTTAAAATTGATAATTTTATAATAAAAAATAAGGTAGTGCTAGAATTGGATGGCAAAAAGGCATGGTTTTTTCACGGAGATGCATTTGATATTACCATGAAACATTCAAGATGGTTGGCAAAATTAGGTGCAGTAGGCTATGACATATTAATTTTGATAAACAGACTTATAAATTACATCAGCATTTTTCTTGGAAAAGGGAAAATATCGCTTTCTAAAAAGATAAAAAATAGCGTTAAATCGGCTGTAAATTTTATTGATAATTTTGAGCAAACTGTTACAAACATTGCTATTGAAAATAAATTCAATTATGTGGTTTGTGGGCATATTCATCAACCTATAATTAAAAATGTGCACACTAAAAATGGCAAAGTTACTTACTTAAATTCAGGTGATTGGATAGAAAATTTGACCTCCTTAGAATATATAAATAAACATTGGAGCCTTTATCAGTATCAGGCTGAAGATTATCAGAAGGAATCGCTAACAGAAAGTATAGAACCGTTAGACTTAATAGACCAATCGTCAAAAGAAATTTTCTTACGATTGATGGCGGACATTAATTTAAAATCGTAAATGAAAATTTTGTACGCCATACAAGGGACTGGAAATGGGCATTTGAGTCGTGCTAAAGAAATTATTCCGGCGCTTTTAAAACGCGGACAAGTTGATGTGTTAATAAGCGGCACTCAATGTGAAATCACTTTGCCCTACCCTATTAAATACCGATACATTGGATTGAGTTTTTATTTTGGCAAAAATGGCGGAATCGATTTTATCAAAAGCTTCAATAAAAACTCAATTTTCACCTTAATAAATGAAATAAAATGCTGCCCAGTTGAGGATTATGATTTGGTAGTTAATGACTTCGAACCAATATCGGCTTGGTCTTGCTATTTAAAGGGTATTAAAAGTGTTTCATTAAGCCACCAAGGGGCTTTGTTTACTAAAAATGTTCCAAAGCCATCTTGTTTTAGTTTATTGGGAACTTTTGTGTTAAAAAACTATGCAAAATGTTATTACAATTATGGCTTTCATTTTGAAAAATACAATGAAACAATTTTTTTACCAATTATTAGGAGCGATATTAGACTCTTAAAATTGGCAAAAAAAGAACATTACACCGTCTATTTACCCGCCTATTCTGATGAAAATATCATTAAAGTACTCTCAAAAATTAAAGGTGTTAAATGGAAAGTCTTTTCTAAAAATGCGTCAGCCTATTATCAAAAAAAGAATGTTTATATTAAACCTATAAACGGTGAAAAATTTGAAAAAAGCCTGGCTTCTTGTACTGGAATTTTATGTGGAGCTGGTTTTGAAACGCCTGCCGAAGCGCTCTATTTAAATAAAAAATTAATGGTAATTCCAATGAAAAATCAACTAGAACAACATTTTAATGCACAGGCTTTGAAATGTTTAGGAGTGCCCGTTTTGAAATCTTTAAAAATAAAGCAAATTCAAAAAATTAAAAATTGGATTGAAAGTGATTATAAAATAGAAATAAAATTTCCCAACGAAACTCAACATATTGTTGATCATATTTTATACGATTATATAACTAAAGAGCGCTTGGCGCTGATTTAACAATTTTAGTTTGAAGTTGTGTCTTTAATATGAACGACCTTTTTTTCGCTAATTTGTCGATAATAAAGTATGGTGTCTTTAATCACTACCGAAAACTTGTAATCGCCATCTTTAATAGCGGCTAATTGATAATTTAATTTGATAGGATTGCTGCTTTTTGCATAGAGCTTTTGCGTGTATTCAGCAATTAAAGGCACCACAATTTGTTGGTTGTCTTTTTCAAGAAGCAATGCCATTTGATAGGCACTGTATTCCTTGTCTAAAACCAAATCATAGTTATAAGGATTGTAAACGCTAAGCTCCAATGTTTTAAATTGATTGTTATAAATCGTGTTAAATGGCTTGACAAATGTGGCTTTTAGGTTTCCTAATAAAAAAAAGACTTCTGATTTTTTATATTTTACATAATCGCCCGTTTCTAGTTTTATACTATCGGTAAATGCTGATGAGCCAGCGCCAATAAATAGTACTTTTTTATCCTTGATTTTACCTTCAAAATTCCATAAACTATATTGATTTGGACGGTAATAAATATCATTAATTGAGTAAGCATCTTTTTTGGTATAATAAGAATATTTTGATGCATTTTGATAAGAATTAATAAAGATTACTACCCTATCTTCAGCAAATTTATCAATTGAAGTGAAGTAATCTTTCTTTTGAATGTGAAACTCAGTTTTCAATGGAAGGTTTAATGTTATTGCGATTCGAAGCCCAAATATTAGAACAATACTAATAATTCCGATGTATTTTACTTGGTTGAATAGCTTCATATTTAAAATACACAAATCATATAACAATAGCGTCATCGGAATTACCGCAAAGGCAATCCAATGGGCTTCAATCCAACTTCTAAATGAATATAAAAAGAAGAACGCTAAGTAGCCAACAAACATCCTTATCATAAAGCTGTTTTCCTTACTTACTGCAACTTTTTTCTTTACTAATTGCCAAAAAAGCAATAAAATTAGCGCGGGATTTAGAATGCCAATTGTGCCGAGCAAATAGCCATAAACGAATTTAGGCTGCAAATATCCAATAGATTTCCGCTGAAAAAGATGGTAATTTAAGCTTATAAAATCGTTATTATAAAGCCAATACAGATAAGGTATTAGTATTATAAACGCCAATATTCCTACAAGATAGGTGCTTTTTTTTAGAAATAGTTTTGGATTGAAAATAAAACTCAGCAAAATGACAATTCCTCCAAAATACTTTGTATAAATAAGCAGTGCTGCCGCCAAACTTAAAAATAAAATATTGAAGAGTTGACTTTTGGCTTCGAACCTTTTTAAAGCTAATAGATAGAGCGCACTAAAAAACAGTAGCGGCGCATCAGGTGTGGTAATAAAGCCATATAGATTGACAAAAGGCATGGCCATTAGAATTATAAAAAAAATAAACGCTGAATTTTTGTGCGTTTTATTTTTAACCGGAATTAATTCCCAAATAATTTTAATCATCAATGCATTAAGCAACACCGTTATAAACCTGACCCCTAGTGCATCAGCAAAGAAAAAGGAACTCAACTTAATGATGAATGCAACCAAAGGTGGATGGTCAAAAAAACCCCAATCTAAATCTTGAGACCAGCGCCAATAATAGGCTTCATCTTTAATAATCGGCGTAAAATAGGATTGAATAAGGTTGATGAAAACAATGCCAAGAATGAATAAATTAAATTTTTTATTGCTTCGGGTCATTGTATTTTTTTATGTTGGTGTTTTTAAAATTACTTTAAACTTGCTAATTAAGGGCTTTATAAAGCCATTTCAACGTGTTTGCTTTTTAAAATAGTTTCCACTATTTCAATGCATCCAAGCGCATCAATTTGATTGGTATCTACTGCAATACTATTGTTGTTATAAGGCTGATATTCTGCTTGATTTGCACGTGAAAATAAGCCAACTACGGGAACTTGAGCTGCGCTTGCCAAATGCATAATGCCACTATCGGCTCCAATAAAAACTGCTGTATTTGCAATTACTGCCGCTATTTCGCGAATATCTTTACTATAAAAGGAAGGTGCTTTAAAGTTGATCATCGATAGGTTTTCTACAGGTAAAATTTCGATAATATTATAACTTGGAAATGTTACTTTTAACTTGTCATAAAAATTTAGCCACCAAGTTTTTGAATAACATTTATCATCGGTTGCATAGGTAAAAATACAAATTATTTTTAAGTCATTTTTTACAAGTTTATTTATGATCTTTAAGCCATGGGCAAGTTCAAATGCATCTAATTTTAAATTTATAGAAGGAATGCTTCTTTTCTTTTCGGCAAAACCCAATTTTTTTAAATAATTTCTCAAACAATAAATCGGCCTTTTAGCCATGTGTTCAAAATTTTCAACATTGGCTTTTAAATTCTCATTATCATCACAATAAGTCTTATATTTTGAATCAGAAATTTTGGTTACAAGCCTTCCCGAAGATGATTTGTCAACAACATTAATAACCAGGTCATAATGTTTTGATTTTACTGATATCCAAACCCAAAAATATTTTAAAAGTTCTTTTAAAGGTTTTCTTGGCAGATGCATAATATTATCTACATTATCATAATTCTTAAATATAATTGGACCTAAATTTCCCTTGATAAATAAATCTATTTTACAATTAGGTAAAAGGAAGCTTACTTCATCAATCAATGGCATAATTAACAATAAATTACCTAATCGGTGATTAGGACGGCAAATTAAAACACGCTCAATATTAAGCGCTCTTAAATTCTCTTCACTTTGAATAAGATAATCGCTCCCTATATTTTTTGTAAGTTGGCGCATAAAACGCCTCCTAAAGCTATTCACACTTTTTAATGTAAACATATTTTTTTGGTTGATTTATTGATTTTGAGCACAAAAGTACAAATAAGAGATTACTTATTAATTAATTTTTAATGTTGATTTAAATAATAAATAAGGTAATGGCGTGAAATTAGAGCGCAACATAAAACATAAAACATCATTTTTCTAAAACTGAAGAATATTTATCTTATATTTAAATTAATTTATTCAATTTAAATCTGTTAAACTGCGCCATTAATTATGAAAACCTTAAAATTAAAATCAAACTTAGGTTGGTTTGTACTCATACTTTTTTTACCAATAATAACGCTATCACAAACAAAAAAATCAACTATTCATTACACTCCAAAACAAATTAATGTTAATGATAGTATAGCTAAGATTAATTTATCAAGTATTTTAAAAGAAATTTATTGCACAGATATAGATACCCTTCCAATTTTCAATAGCAATAAACCAAAAAAAGTTGTAGTTTTTAATGATAAAATCAGCTTTTCTTTTAAAAATAAGGGCGCTACTTTAAATTTTGCCGATATGCTTTATACTAATATTTTAATCATAAAAAATATTAGTGAACCCCCTTTATTTGTTAATAATTATTACGGTATTTATCTAAATGGATTTGCATTTTACACCTATCAATCCGATTTTGATAAACTTAAAATTCTAGCCGATTATCTCAATTATTTTCAAAAACGAGCATCCAAAAACAAATAACAATTTTTAATATAAAAACCAGCTAATTTTAAACCCGTTGTTAAAAAATCTCGCTTGTTAAAAAAACTGCTTGCTTTAAAAAGACCTTTAACAGCTTTTTAGTTGTTGTTCCAATAATGCGGATTGGTTTCGGTTGAAAGCTGATTCCAATAATCTTGAGTTACTTTATGCCCTTCGGGTGTTTTTAAACGGCGTTCAAATACCCAAACGGTGGGATTAAAAGTCATATCGGTTACGGCAACGGTATAAAGTTGCAAATCTTCTTCCGTTTTACGCGGTTCTTCTTCAACAATTACATCGAATCCGTTAAGCGCTAACAAGGATTTTAAAAAATCTTTTCGCAAAGCACTTACCTTTTTTTCAACAAAAGTAACGCGTGTTTTGCCAATTGTTCCAAAATTGTGTTTTCCTGTTAATGACATAGCTTTTTAATTAAAAATTAAATTACTGATACTTTGAATGTAATCGTATAAAGGACTGTATAAACCTAAAATCAAGATGCCTGCTGAGGCTGTTGCCAAACCAATTTTCATAAAAACGTCATTATTAAAATGAGGAATTGGGTTTTCTGATTGTCTTAAAAACATCGCCCGAATCACTTTTAAATAATAATATAGGGCAATGGTAGCATTGACAACGGCTAGAAACACTAAAATATAATAAGCCTTTCCGGCGGCCGCGGTAAACAAAAAGAATTTGCCAAAAAATCCGGCAACTGGTGGAATCCCTGCCAACGAAAATAAACCGAGCATCATGACCATACTCAACATCGGATTGGTGCGATATAATCCGTTATAATCATCCATATTTTCTTTGCCTGTTTTTTGTGAAATAGCTTGCACCACACCAAAAGCACCAAGGTTAGAAAACATATATACCAACACAAAATATACTACCGAAGTTACGCCTAGTGCGCTCATATTAATAATTCCTAACAACATAAATCCTGCTTGCGCTACGGATGAAAATGCTAAGAAGCGTTTCATATTTTGTTGTCTTAGTGCAAATAAATTACCTATAAACATGGTTGCGATAGCAATGATATAAAGCATCGGTTCCCAAATGGAAGTAAAAGCCTTAAACACATTAAACAAGATAAACATCAAAATAAAAACCGCTGCCCCTTTAGAAATTACCGATAAGTAAGAAGCTACGTTAATTGGCGCACCTTCATAAACATCGGCGGTCCAAAAATGGAATGGAACGAGTGATATTTTAAAGCTCAATCCGGCAAAAAAGAATACCAAACCTAAAATGGTGAGGTTTGATAGTTGCAATAAATTTGCCAAGTCATCAAAATAGAGTGCGCCAGCACTTCCGTATAAAAACGAGATGCCAAATAAGGCTAAGCCACTGGCTAAAGTAGCCGATAAAATCAATTTAATTCCAGCTTCGGCTGATTGGCGTTTATACGCGTTATAAGCCGCTAAAGCTGCCACTGGAAGCGTTGAAAGTTCTAAGGCTACATAAAACATTAAAAAATCGCCCGAAGAAATCAAAAAGTTTAATCCGATAAGAGATGAAAATAGCAACATAAAAAATTCAGCCGACTTTTTTTGCTGAATTAAATCTTGTTTAAGCCATCCTGCC
>Ga0210038_1000563_pt1 | contig 22484 bp, 16 predicted proteins | sample CryGeyCG2114_020_FD_183970 | JGI IMG/M metagenome (GOLD analysis project Ga0210038, IMG submission 183970) | Groundwater microbial communities from aquifer - Crystal Geyser CG15_big_fil_post_rev_8/21/14_0.20 (SPAdes) (version 2) | ecosystem: Environmental > Aquatic > Deep subsurface >... | reverse complement strand
GAAAATGAATTTGTTTCTCTCGAAGTTTCAAGTTTTCAGCTTGATCATATAGAGACATTCAAACCAAAAGTGTCCGTTATCTTAAACATTACGCCTGATCATTTAAACCGATATGATTATAATTTTGAAAACTATATGAAATCAAAATTAAGAGTGTTCAGTAACCAGACTAAAGATGATTATTTAATTATAAATAATGATGATCAGTATTTGCGAAAAAACATTTCCGGACAATTGTGTAAAACATATTATTTCTCTCTTACAAAAGATATAACAAATGGATGCTATCTTAATTCAGGCAACATCTATTATGTAGAAAATGGAGGTAAAAAATTTGAATGCAAAACATCAGATATTCAATTAAGAGGTGAACATAATTGGGCAAATGCAATGGCTGTAATTTCAGCTGCAAAATTATTCAATCTGGATAATCAAAAAATTATTTCTGCACTTAAATCATTTAAAGCAGTTGAACACAGATTAGAATTAGTAAAAGAAATTAACGGAATTAAGTTCATCAATGATTCGAAAGCTACAAATGTTGATTCAGTTATTTATGCACTAAAAAGTTTTAATACACCAATACACTTGATATTAGGTGGCCAGGATAAAGGAAACGATTACAAACTGATCAAAGAACTGGTAAAGAAAAATGTAAAGCAAATTTATGCAATAGGTTCTTCATCGGATAAAATAAAGGATTTTTTTTCCGGCATAATTGATGTAAAAATGTATTCTTCATTAAGGGAAGCCACTGAAAATGCTTTTAAGAATGCTCAAAAAAATGATGTGGTTTTATTATCACCGGCTTGTGCCAGCTTTGATATGTTTGAGAATTATGAAGAAAGAGGAAATCAGTTTAAACAAATTGTAAATAATTTATAAATGAAAAAATTAGCATTAACGATATTTTTTGAGACTTTCATTTTAGTTCTGCTTGGACTTGTAATGGTTATGACCGCAAGTGGAACATACAGTGTACATAAATTTTCAAATGTATTTTATCTATTTAATTCTCACTTTGGTAAAGTTATTTTTGGATTAATTGCATTAATAGTATTTTCATTTATACCTTATGAAGCATATAAGGAGTATAGTAAGCCTGCTTTAATCCTAGTAACTCTATTCTTAATATTTATTCTTTTATTCGGAAATAGTGTAAAAGGTGCCGATAGATGGGTAAGTATTTTTGGTTCTACATTTCAACCTGCCGAGATCGCTAAACTTATTTTAATAATTCACCTGGCAAAATTAATTGAAGATAAAGGGGAAATAATAAAAGATTTCTGGAACGGTTTTTTCTATTTATTCTTTTGGGTAATACTCATTTCAGTATTAATAATGCTTGAACCTAACATTAGCAATGGTATGCTTTTAATTTTTATTTCGCTTGTAATCCTTTTTGTAGGTGGAGCAAAATTAACTCATATAATTTCTACCTCATTTATAACAATGTTTAGTGCATTAAGTGTCGCAATGCTCTTCTCTCATTCGCGTGAAAGAATCCTGTCGTTTATTAATTCCGTTCAGCATGGTGGTGACCTTAATTTTCAGGTTAAGCAAGCTTTATATGGATTAGGGAGTGGAGGTTTAACAGGTGTTGGAATTGGTCATAGCAATCAAAGTAATTTATTTCTTCCTGAATCTTATGGAGATTTTATCTTTGCAATTTTAGGAGAAGAAACCGGTTTTATAGGTGCTGTAATTGTTTTACTTGCTTTTCTATTCTTGTTTATTGCCGGACTTTATATTTCTAAAAAAGCAAAAGACAAGTTTGGTCAAATGTTAGGATTCGGAATTTCATTTTCAATTTTAACTTATGCTTTAGTAAATGCTTCTGTAGCAATAGGATTAATACCTACAACAGGATTACCATTACCATTTATTAGTTATGGCGGTACATCAATGATCCTAATGTGCATGTCAGTAGGTATACTTGTAAACATTGCAGTTACAAATTCAATATCAAATAAAGAAAACGATTTTATTGAACAGCCAATCATTTTGGATGAGGATTAAAGTTGGGTAGTGCAGCTAATAAATATAGATTTCTATTTGCCGGCGGTGGTACAGGCGGTCATCTGTTTCCGGCAATTGCAGTTGCACAAAAAATATTATCGATAAAACCAGAGGCAGAGATTTTGTTCGTTGGTACAAGTTCCAAAATTGAAGGTAGTGTTGTTCCAAAACTTGGATTTAATTTTAGTTCAATTTGGATAAGTGGTTTTAGTAGAAGTTTTTCATTTAAAAATATCTTATTTCCTTTTAAGCTGATTGTTTCACTTATGCAGTCAATTTTAATAAATATGAAATTTAAACCAAAAGTAGCCATTGGATCAGGAGGTTATGTTTCTGGCCCGGCAATTTTTGGTGCTAATGTAATGGGTGCAAGAATAATTTTACTTGAACAAAATGTTTATCCTGGAGTTACTACGAGATTACTTGAGAAATATGCTGAAGAAATTCATTTGAGTTTTGAAGATTCAAAAAGATATTTCAAAGATCCTGAAAAAATAAAAATTACAGGTAATCCTATACGAGAGGACTTAAAATATATTGATAAAAACTCAGCACTAAAAAGTTTTGAACTGCCTCCTAATAAAAAAACGATATTAATTTTAGGTGGAAGTCTGGGTGCAAAATCAATTAACGAAGCTATTTGCAATAACATTGAAAATTTTAAGAAAAATGGGATCCAAATTATTTGGCAAACAGGTAAATATTATATAGATACTTATAAAAAATATTTATCCGATACTATTAAAGTAGTTCCTTTTATTGAAGATATGAATTCAGCTTATTCTGCTTGCGATCTGGTTATTTCAAGAGCAGGTGGAATTACAATAACTGAGATAATGAATTTGGGAATTCCTTCAATATTAATTCCTTCTCCAAATGTTGCAGAAAATCATCAATACCTAAACGCAAAAAATTTATTTGAAAATAAAGCAGCTTTATTTATTGAAGATTCAAAAATAAACATGGAGTTGTTGGATTTAATTTTAAATACAATTTCCGATGATAAAAAATTATTGAATTTAAAAAATAATTCCTTGCAAATAGCAAAACCTGAAGCGACTAAAATTGTAGCAGAAAGAGCAATAAAATTAGCGGATGAATAAAATTATGGAAAATCAAAATAAAAAAGTGTTCAAATATAATTTAGCTTTCTATTATCAAGCTACAATTATATACTTTATAGCTTTTGTGTTGTATGTGGTAGTAAGGGGTGAGTTTATTGAAAACTCATTTACCATTATAACAAAAGACCCAATAATTCTTTCTTTCGCGATAATTGTTCTTATATCAGTTTTCGGATTGGTTTACAACATCTTTAAAAATCGTCATATAGAAATAGATGAATCAAGTGTTTCTTTTGTTGACAGATTTAGAACCAAAAAATTTGAATTGAATCAATTTACTTCGATAAGAATAACTGCATCTAAAAATCCTAATAAAAAGGAAGCTTTTAAATTTATAATTTCAAAAATAAAAGAGAGAAAAAGACCATTGATAGTAAGGTCAAGAGATTATGAAAATTCAACTGAGTTACTTTCTTGTTTCCAGAATCTAAAATCGAAAATAGAGAAAAATAATGTTCAAGAATATTAAAAAAGTGCATTTTGTTGGAATCGGAGGAATTGGAATGAGCGGCATAGCTGAGATTTTATTCAATCAAGGATTTGAGATCTCCGGTTCTGATAAAAATTTATCTGAAGTTACTAAAAGATTAAGTGATATGGGTATGACTGTTTACGAAGGACATTCACCGGAGAATTTAAAAGATGCAGATGTACTTGTTTATTCTTCTGCTGTTACATTAGATAATCCGGAAGTAAAATCAGCAGCAGAAAGAGATATCCCTATTATTAAAAGAGCAGAAATGTTAGCTGAATGCATGCGGATGAAATACGGAATTGGTATTGCCGGAACACACGGGAAAACAACAACTACTTCAATGGTGGGTTTAACGCTTACAGAAGGTGGAATAGATCCAACTATTATTGTTGGAGGTAAGTTAAGCGGATTGGGCGGAACAAATGCGCGTTTAGGTCAAGGAGAATTTATTGTAGTTGAAGCTGATGAATTTGACAGAACGTTTTTGAAATTAACACCTACTGTTGCCGCTTTAACAACCTTAGAAAGTGAACATTTAGATACTTATAAAGATCTGGATGATATAAAAAGGGCATTTACAGAATTTGCAAACAAAGTACCTTTTTATGGTTTTGTGGTTTTATGTATTGATGAATCTGAATTGCAGAATATAAAATCAGAAATAAACAAAAAAGTAATTACTTATGGTTTATCAGAAGAAGCAAACCTAAGAGCTGTAAATATAAAGCATAATAAATTCAACAGCTTTTTCACAGCTATTTATAATGGTAAAGAGCTGGGCGAAATTAAATTAAATATTCCGGGTAAACACAACATTAAAAACTCTCTTGTTGCTGTTTGTATTGGACTAGAACTTGGGATAGAATTTATAGCTATAAAAACTGCTCTTGAAAAATTTACAGGGGTTTACAGAAGATTCGAAGTAAAATATAACAAAGAATTATTAGTGGTTGATGATTATGCGCATCATCCCACAGAAACAAGTGCAACATTATCCGGAATTAGAGAAGGTTGGAAGAATAGATTAGTTGTTGTTTTTCAGCCTCATTTATATACAAGGACAAGAGATTTTTATAAAGAGTTTGCAAAATCTTTTATAAATACTGATCTGTTTATATGTACAGATGTTTATCCGGCAAGAGAAGAAAAAATTGAAGGTGTTACCGGTAAATTAATTACTGACGCACTTGAAGAATTGGGCCACACAAATGTAAAATATGTAAAAGATAAAAATGATGTACCTGATCTCTTAAACAAATTAAAAGAAGATGGAGATATTATTGTAACAATGGGTGCCGGAGATATTTGGAAATACGGTGACCAGTTTGTTGAAATGCTAAATAACAAGAACTAAATGTATGAAAATAAAAAAAATATATTCTCAATTGTGTTATTCAGCTTACTGTCAATGGCAATTTTGCTGCTTATTATTTTTAACCCAAAGAAAAAAACAGGAGACAATATTAAAATGATTAAAATTACAGGAAACAAGTTGATGTCTTCAGAAGAATACAAAAATTTTATTGAAAGTAACAAGACAAAAATAAATCAGGCTTTCAATCTCTCAGTACTTAAGGATAATGTATTAAAACATCCTTATGTAGAAAATGCGGACATAGAATTTGTAGGCGAAGAAAAAGCAGTGGTAAATATTCAAGAAAAGAAAATCTCTGCAATACTACTACACAAAGGTGAGCCCTTATTTTTAACCGATGAATTTGAAGTATTGCCAATATTATCTAATTCAAGATTTTCTTCAATACCAATTATTAGTAATCCCAAAGATTTAGATGAAGTAAAAGCATTTACAATTATGAAGTCGACAGATATCTCTGATGCTTATAGGATTTTTGATGCCATTAGATATACAGATAGAAAAATGTTGATGAGTTTGTCAGAAATAAATATGAGAAACGGTGGTGATATCATCCTAACATTCTCCGGCATTAAGCAACCCGTAATTTTTGGTAGAGGATCAACAGCAAGAAAAATAATTTATTTAGAAATGCTATGGCAAGGATTATTAAAAGGTGAAACGTTGGTTAACAATAGTAGTTATATCGATTTAAGATTTGCAAATGAAATATATGTCGGCAAGTGATTTAATAAAGGTTGAACAATGAAAAAAAATAGTAAAATAATAGCTGGTTTGGACCTTGGTACAACAAAGGTTTGTGCTGTTATTGCCGAAGAACTTGATAACGGTGTTCTTGATATTTTAGGTTTCGGTGTAGCACCTTCGGTAGGATTAAATAAAGGATTAGTTGCTAATATTGGTAAAACAGCTGAAGCAATTAAAGAAGCAATGGAAATTGCATCTAACAGGGCCGGAGTTAGTATCAGTGTAGTTAATGTTGGTGTGGCAGGTGAACACATTACAAGCATGAGACACCGAAATTATGTTACGATAAGCAATGAAGATAAGGAAATAACAAAAGAAGATTTGGATAGACTAATTGCTGATGTAAGAACTATTAGAATACCTTCAGACAGACAAATACTTCATATTATTCCCGAAGAATTTTCAATAGACCATCAAGGTGGAATTGAAAATCCAATTGGTATGTCAGGCTCTAGACTAGAAGCTACTAATCATATTGTTTTAGCTTCCGTACCGGCACTAATGAACATAAAAAAATCTGTTGAAAGAGCCGGGTTAACAATTCAGGATTATGTTTTACAACCAATTGCATCCAGCTCATCAGTTCTTGAAGAAAATGAAAAAGATTTGGGTATTGCATTAATTGATATCGGTGGAGGTACTACAGACATAGCTATTTTCCATAATAAGGCTATAAAGCACACAAAAGTTATAGGTATAGCAGGCAACCAGGTAACAAATGATGTTAGAGAATCTTTAGGTGTTGTTTCTGCTCAAGCTGAATTACTGAAAAGAGATTATGGTTATGCAACGGAGAATGCAATAATAAAAGATGAAGATATTTTAATTAAAGGTGTTGGTGCAAGAGGTAATACAAAAATTCCAATAACACTTTTAACACAGATTATAAGCTTAAGAATGAGAGAACTATTCACACTTGTTGATAATGAAATGAGAAATGCAGGGTATAAACACAAAATAAAAGCAGGTGTTGTTTTAACAGGTGGTGGTTCATTATTAAAAGGATGCACGGAATTAGCACAAGAAGTTTTAGGACTTCCTGTTAGGATTGGTGTTCCACAATCACTCGGAGCAGGTTTATCAAACGAAATTGAAAGTCCGGAATTTGCTACTGTAGCAGGATTAATAAGAGGTATACCCGGTGGCAAATCAAGTGAATATCAAAGTTTAATAAAAACAAAGAAGAAAAAAGGAAATACACCTATTTCAAAATTTGTAAAAAGAGTAAAAGATATTTTTGATGAATTATAAACTAACTAAATAGAGAGGTAAAACCATGTCTAAATTTGCAACAATCGATAGGGGAATTCCTATGTCGGCTATCCTTAAAGTAGTGGGTGTCGGAGGTGGCGGATGTAATGCTATCGAAAGCATGATTAATAGAGGACTGACAGGCGTAGAGTATGTTGCAGTAAATACTGATGCTCAAGTACTACATAACAGTAGTGCAACACATAAAATTCAAGTCGGTTCTAATATAACAAGAGGTCTCGGCGCAGGTGCTGATCCTAATGTTGGAAGAAAATCTATAGAGGAAGATAGAGAAAAACTTTCTGACGTTCTTGCCGGAAGTGATATGGTTTTTATTACTGCTGGAATGGGAGGAGGTACAGGTACAGGGGGTGCTCCTGTAATTGCTTCAATTGCACAATCAACCGGAGCATTAGTTGTTGCAATAGTTACCAAGCCATTTAAATGGGAAGGTAAAAAAAGAATGCAGAATGCAGAACAAGGTATTCAAGAATTAAGACAACATGTTGATAGCTTAATTGTAATTCCGAATGAAAGATTATTGAGTATACTGGATACAAATATAAATGCATTTGATGCTTTTGATAAACCAAATGAAGTACTGTATGAAGCAACAAGAGGAATTGCAGATATAATTACAGTTGAAGGTAGAATCAATGTTGATTTTGCTGATGTTAGATCAGTGATGAATCAAAGTGGTGAAGCTTTAATGGGTTGCGGAATTGCAAGTGGTGAAAACAGGGCAATTGAAGCAGCACAAAAAGCAATATCGAGTCCATTATTGGAAGGATTAAATATTAAAGGTGCAAAAAGTATTCTTCTGAATGTAACAGGATCAACTAATCTGACTATGCACGAAATTAATGAAGGCAACAATGTGATCTTTGAAGCCGCTGGTGAAGATGCAAATGTTATTTTTGGCTGCGTAAGAAAAGATGAGATGAACGATTATGTTTCATATACTGTTATTGCAACCGGATTTAGTTCAGCAAGAATAAAATCTGCACCTAAAAAACAAGAGAACAAAGAAAAAGAAATTTTTAGAGGAGGTTTTGATTTCTTAAAATCATCCGATGTTGATAATGAAGATTTAGATGTTCCAACAATAATGAGAGTTAATAAACCTAAAGCCACATTAGACGAGAATAAAGAAGAAACTCTACCAGAAAGTGGTTTTAAATTTGAGTCGTCAAGATATAATTGGGCTAAGGATAAAGCAGAAAAGAAAAAAGAAGAAGAAGAAGTAAATTCGGATGATGATGAAGACAGCTCTTCTTTTTTAAGAATGATAATGGATTAAAAAAATAAACAGTTATTCAAATATGTCATTCTGAATCCTGACTTGTAGGGGGATGTCCATAGGCCTCTTTCGGAGAAGAATCCGAAATTAAAAAAGTAAGTGATTCTTTCTATGCTTAGAATAACAGCATAGTACTATTTCATATTTGTAAACTGTGTAGGAAAATCAAGGTCAGCTTCTTTAACCAGTTTAATTACTGCTTGAAGGTCATCTATTTTTGAGCCTTGCACCCGTACTTGTTCATCTTGTATTTGTGCATTTACTTTAAGTTTTGAATCCTTAATCATTTTGGTAATAATTTTTGAATTATCTTTAGATATTCCGGACTTCAAGATTATTTTTTGTCTCATTGTCCCACCTGAGGCAGTTTCGGGTTCGTTAAATTCCAAAGCCTTTGGAGATATTCCTCTCCTTATCAACTTTGTTTCTAATATATCAATACTTGCTTTTCTTGAATAATCATCTTTTGTGTGAATCAATAAAAATTTGTCTTTTCTGTTTAGTGTAAGCTCAGTGTGAGAATCTTTTAGATCATATCTTTGTATGATTTCTTTTAATGCCTGATTAACAGCATTGTCTACTTCCTGAAAATCAACATCAGAAACTATATCAAATGAATGATTTTTTGCCATAATTAATCCTTTTATTAATTGAATTAAAAATTTAATCTGTCGGGGTGATAGGATTCGAACCTACGACCTCGTCGTCCCGAACGACGCGCGCTAACCGGACTGCGCTACACCCCGGAAAAATTAAAATTAAATTTAATATTCTAAACTAAGTAAAAATTAATTTTAATAATAATTCTATATATAGTTCTAATCATCATTATTTAATTGTTTTTTAGTCTAAATAGTAATATATTTTTTATATATCTATTGTAATAATAGGGGAATATTGCTTTCTTATTTTTATATTTATTTTTTATAGAATAAATAAGGAGTTGCTAATGAAAAAAATTTTACTTTCTTTTTTAATTATAATATTCTTGTCCGGTCTCAGTTTTTCGCAAACAACAGATAAAACTGCTAAATATACCTGGTTGGCACAAGACAGCTGGGCATTTGGTTTTGGTGGAATGTACCCAAGATATATAAGCACAAATCTAAGAGTTGTAGATTTTCATAATATTGGTGGGTTTCTATCTATCCAGCGTAATTTTTCTGAACATGTTGGACTTAGATTAAAAGTAAATTATATACACCTTGAAGGACATTTACCTTCAAATACAACTTTAAATAATAATTTATTTGGTGGAAATTTAGATTTGCTTTATTATTTTGCTCCAAGTGAACCGGTCTCTCCTTATTTAGGTGTTGGTTTTGGCGGATATGTTCAAAATAGAGATAATCCACCTGATAGATCAACAAGCACCAGTCAGGCTGACTATCAATTTAATGTAAACTTTGGTGCTGAATGGAAAGTGGGAATAGATTGGAAATTAATAACAGAATTCGGGTACCACAGCACAGCTTCTGCTTATTTTGATGCAGTAGGTGGAACGGTTGGAGGTGGAATTATCGGTGGCCAAAATGATTCTTACATGACATTCAGTATGGGACTATTATATTACTTCAGCAAAGGTCCGGCTTCGAAATTAAATGATCTATATACAGGAATTACACCAAGTATAGATTATGACAAGATTGAATCTATGATCAAAAAATACGCCGCTGAACCTACAACCATTGATTATGATAGAATTGAAGATATTGTTAAAAAATATCAATCAACTAGCGTGGGTGACAAATGGTATTTAGTCGGTGTTAATTTTGATTTTAATAAATCAACTTTAACACCTGAAAGTATACCAATATTGTATAATGCAGCTGAAATTCTCTTAACTCATCCTGAACTGAATGTTGAAATACATGGATATACAGACAATGTTGGTGCTAAAAATTACAATATGATACTTTCTCAAAGAAGAGCAGAAACCGTTAGAAATTTTTTAATTTCAAAAGGTGTTTCTACCAACAGATTAACTGCAATAGGTTACGGAGAAGCAAATCCAGTTATGGATAACAACACTGCAACAGGTAGAGCATTTAACAGAAGGATTGAATTTAAACTAAAATAAAGAGGATCATAATTGAGATAAAAAAGGGATCTAAATTAGATCCCTTTTTTATTTTAAATAAAATTTAAACTTTACTTTTAGATTCCTTTAAATTAAGTTTGGACAAATAAAAAAATATAACGACCTTTAAATCTATCCGGCGAGGTAGGAAAGGAAAATGAAAAAAATAAAATTTTTAACAATAATTAACCTCTGAGGATTTATTCCGAAGAGGATTTTTTGTATATGGACATAAAATCAAAAGTAGTTGATTCTGAAGGATTTCAAAGAATTATTTCTAGAATATCTCACGAAATTCTTGAAAATAACAAGGGAAGTAAAGATCTTATTTTAATGGGTATGAGAACGAGAGGTGAATTTTTAGCAAAAAGAATTCAAAAAAAAATTAAAGAAATAGAACAAATTGAACTTCCATTGGCAATTTTAGATGTAACTCTTTACAGAGATGATTTCAGAACTAGACTTAAACAACCTGAAGTTTCTGTTTCAAATATTACAGTAGATATAACCGAAAAGAACATTATTTTAATTGATGATGTACTATATACAGGACGTACTGTAAGATCAGCAATGAATGCTATAATGGATCTGGGCAGACCCGGAACAATCCAGTTTGTTGTACTTGTAGACAGGGGACATAAAGAATTACCTATTAAAGCAGATTATGTAGGTAAAAATATTCCAACATCTTTAAAGGAAGAAATAAAAGTTAAAATGCAAGAAATTGATGGTGAAGATGCTATCTATCTTGTAGAATTAAAAGAAGAAAAAGAAAAATAATATGCCATTATCAAATCGTCATTTACTTGGTTTAGAAGGGGTTCCTAAAGAAGACATTCAATTAATATTAGATACTACTACTACTTTCAGAGAAGTTTTGGAACGCCCAATAAAAAAGGTACCAACATTGCAGGGGAATACAGTAGTTAATTTATTTTTTGAAAACTCAACCCGTACAAGAATTTCATTTGAACTTGCTGAAAAAAGATTATCAGCTGATGCTGTAAATTTTTCATCTTCCTCAAGCAGCGTAAGTAAAGGGGAAACTCTAAAAGATACAATGAGAAATATTGAGGCAATGAAGGTTGATATGGTCGTTGTAAGACACTCTGCAGCAGGAACACCAAGGTTTTTAACTAACATTTGTGATTCAAATATTATTAATGCCGGTGACGGCATTCATGAACATCCTACTCAAGCTTTACTTGATATGTATTCAATTCGTGAAAAATTTGGAAAGTTGGAAGGATTAAAAGTGTGTATTGTTGGTGATGTGGCGCACAGCCGTGTGGCTCTATCAAATATTTTTGGACTAATTACAATGGGTGCTAAAGTTTCTGTTTGCGGTCCATCTACAATGATCCCTAGAAACATAGAAGAACTTGGTGTAGATGTGATTTATGATATAGATGAGGCTATTCAAGAAAATGATGTCTTAAATGTTTTAAGAATTCAACTTGAAAGAAAAGCACGTGAATATTTCCCTTCGATAAGAGAATATGCAAAATATTTTGGAATTACTGAAGAAAGATTGGAAAAAAATGGGAAAGATATTGTAATATTGCATCCGGGTCCAATTAATAGAGGTGTTGAATTATCAGCTGCAGTTGCTGACGGATTGCATCAAATTATATTACAGCAGGTAACAAATGGTGTTGCAGTAAGAATGGCTGTTCTTTACTTACTAGGAACAATGAATTAAAGGAATTAAAAATGAAAATTGTTTTACAAAATGTTAATGTTGTTAATCCTGAAAGTAAAATAAATGAAAAAAAATCATCAATATTAATTGAAGATGGAAAAATTGTTAAAATTGGAAAATTATCTTCTTCAGAATTAAACGGTACGGAAGAATTTAATCTTTCAGAAAAATATGTTGTTCCGGGATTTTTTGATATGCACGTTCATTTACGTGAACCGGGTAGAGAAGATGAAGAAACTGTGAAAACCGGTTGCGATAGTGCTGCCAATGGGGGATTTACAGGAATTGCCTGTATGCCAAATACTGAACCTGCAATTGATTCTGCAGAAGTAGTATCCTTAATAAAAAAACAAGCTAAAGGTCATCTTGTTGATGTAAAAGTAATTGGTGCGGCAACACAGGGCAGAAAAGGTGAAATGATCTCACCAATGGCTGAATTATGTGAAGCAGGAACAGTAGGTTTTTCAGATGACGGTGTTGCAATTAAAACAGCAGCTATTCTGAAAAGAGCACTTGAATATTCAAAAATGTACGATGTTCCAATTATAGAACATTGCGAAGATGAATCCCTGGCCGGTGGAGCAATGAATGAAGGTTTCAATTCGACTTTATTAGGTTTACCCCCAATTCCTTCAGTTGCCGAAGATCTTATTGTTATGCGTGGAATTATTATGGCAGAATATACAAAAGGGAAATTTCACGTAGCACATATCAGTACTAAAAGATCAGTTAAGATGGTTCGAGAAGCAAAAGAAGCCGGAATAAATGTAACAGCGGAAGTTACTCCTCATCATTTTACTCTTACTGATGATATAATTAAAACTTATGATACTAATGCAAAAATGAATCCACCTTTGCGTGAGAAAAAAGATGTTGAAGAAATTATTAAAGGATTAAAAGACGGAACAATTGATTGCATTGCAAGTGATCATGCACCACACGCAGACGAAGAAAAAGAAGTAGAATTTGAATTTGCACCAAATGGTATTATTGGACTTGAAACACAAATAGGGTTAACACTGACTGAACTACTACAAAAAAAAGTTTTAACACTTGAAGAAATTATATTTAAGATGTCGATAAATCCAAGAAAAATTCTAAGAATACCAACACCTAAATTTGAAAAAGGGGAGATCGCAAATCTTACAATTTTAGATCTTGATGAAATTTGGACGGTTGACATCACAAAATTTAAGAGTAAATCTAAAAATTCACCCTTCGATAAAAGAATTCTTACAGGACGAGCAGTGGGAGTAGTAAATAATAATAAGATGTTTTATGATAATAATTTTATTAATATCTAAAGATTAAATTCTTTTTTACTACATACGCCTGTCTACAAAAATATACATAAAAACCTTAAGAACCTTCTAATATTGATGTTTTTCATCTAAAATTAATGGCATTTAATTTGGTTAACTCATATCAAAACTATATGAGGTAATTAAAATGAAAACAACAATTAAAATTTTTATACTGGCATTTTCAACATTGTTATTATCATCTTGCGGAGTAAATGATCCTTTTGCATTCTTAGACACAACTCCTCCAGCACCTCCAACGGGAATTGTAGTTTTAAATGGAGATGAAAGAGTGGATCTTTCGTGGCTGCATAATAGAGAAGATGATATTGCAGGTTATAATATTTACAGTAGTTTTTCATATGATGGCAGATATACTTTGATCGGGTCATCAGATGATAATTATTTTGTAGATTTTGATGTTTATAATGGCAACACTTATTACTATGCTGTAACTGCTTATGATTATAACGGCAACGAAAGTGAATTGAGTTATGATGTAATATATACAACTCCGAGACCTGAAGGCTACAATCAATCTATTTTTGATTACAGAAATTTTCCAAATAATAGCGGATACACTTTTAATTCATATTCTGTAGTTCCTTATGATGATGATGCCGCAGATTTCTTCTTTGAGAATTTTGAAGGTACATTTTATCTGGATGTTTGGGACGATACTGATATCCAGGATATGGGAATGACCATTGACATTTATGATGTTGAAGAAGCACCAATAAATGGTTGGTCAGCAACAAAAGATGCTATAGCTATTGAAGGGCATACATATGTATTGTGGACTTGGGATAACCATTTTGCTAAGGTTAGATTATCTTCAATTAGTCAAGATAGAATTACTTTTGACTGGGCATTCCAATTAGATGAAGGTAATCCGTTATTGAAAACTAAATCTGTAAAAAAGAAAAGAAACAAAGTAAAAAGAAACTTTATTCGTAAATAACACAATATAATTATTAAGCCAATTATTAAAAGTCATCAATAGGAATTTATCAACAGACTTTTATAATCGGCTTTTTTATGTTTTTTTTAATAGATAAACTCTGCAAGATTGATTAAATTACAAGCAATAATTGCTATGAAAAATCTAAAAATTATCATATTATTTCTGTCATTTATCTTTATATCTAATCAAAACTTCCACTATTGCCAAACTAAATTTGATACATCACTTAAAAAAAATAAAAATCAAATTCCTACAAACTTAAAAAAACTAGAACATTTAAAAGATTTAGAAAAACAACAAAGTACTTTTTATGAATTTAAAATTATTGAAAGCACGATTACTCAAGGTAATATAGGTTTACTTACAACTTATTTTAATTCAAGAACTTATCTTAATCTACCAAACGGTGTAAGCGGATATTACAGCAACAATCAAGTCTATTATGTTCTAAAAAATTATTTCCAAAAACATAGAGTTAAATCATTTTCTTTTAATGAAATTGTTACAGATGTAAACACCCCATATGCTATTGGTTCATATGATTTTAACACCAGAAATGGAAGAAAATCTCTCAGGGTTTATGTATCCCTTAAAAAAATACAAAATGAATGGAAGATATTACAGTTAACACTTAATTAATGAATATTAAAATCATTAAAAATATAAAAGGCAATAAAAAATATTTATATACAATATTTCTTTTTATTGCATTATTTTTTTTAACAGGACTTATAACACCATTTATTCTTAAAAATTTTAGCAATAATTGGAATGAAAAAGTCTCTGATAAAATTGTTGAAATAGAAAATACATCAAACAAAATATTTTATCTAAAAGAGCAAAAACTATTTTATACTACTCTTCAAATTAAGAATGAATTACTTGAGACATTAAGTCCAAAGAACAGATCCTATGCTAATTTAATTAAACTTATAAATGCAGAAAATTTTAATAATTACTCAATTGAAGTTTTAGCACCAAACGGGAAATTAATTGCATGGAATAAATCGATAGCTATTCCTCCCGATAACATTTTACCACTTTCCTATCCAGCAAGGCACATTTATTTTTATGAATCAGATTTAATTACATATTTAACTGTTACCGATACAATTCTTGTTGAAAATGAACAATTTTATTTTGCTGTATCATTACCTATTGAAAAAAAATACAAACTAAATACTTCATATTATATTCCAGTAAGTTTTTCAGATGAATTAACAAATAAATTTAATGTTGATTTTAATATCTATTATTCTCCATTTGCCGAAAAAGAAAGAAATAATCTCATTTATTCTTTTGCACTACTAAACACAAATGGAGAAAAAATTGCCTTAGTAAGTTTTAACAAACCATTATTAGAAAACAGTTTAAATGAAATCAGTATTTATTCATCGTTAATACAATCACTATTATTAATTATTTCTTATTTATTGCTAGTTCCTGCTTATATAAATGAGTACAAAAAATTAAAATTTAACAGCCTTAAAATTTTAATACTTACTCTTTACTTTTTAATATTCAGAATATTGTTATTTAGTTCAAAAGACTTTTTTGATTTTCTTATTCCTGATTTTACAAATCCCGCATATTTTTCATCAAAGTTTGCTTTTGGTTTAGTAAAATCTCCTTTTGATTTTTTTATTACAGTCTTATTTACTCTAATAATAAGTATAAAGATCTATCGGTCTTGTAAAAGATTTTTATTAGAGAATAAAGAACCAAAATACTGGAAATATCTAAAATTTATTTTAACACCGTTTTTGTTAATGTTATTTTTGTATTTAATCAGAGGGTTAAATGCATCGGTTAAAAGTGTTATTTTTGATTCTACTTTAAGATATTTTAAAGAGACTGACCTAATTCCAAATCTTTCCAACTTACTTATGAACTTAAATGTTTTAATGTTGGGTGTTTCAATTGTTTTTGTGCTAATAATAATATCTCTGTTTTTCTTTTCACTCTATAAAACTGAGAATAAAAAGAAGTTAATTGGTGGTATTTTTACAGTATTTGCCTTGCTTCAGATATGCGGCTACTTTTTTATTAAGCTGCAACCACATCCTTTAATAACATTTGCTCTTATTTTTATTATAATAACTTTATTGTTTATAGTATCTGTACGAATTTATTATTTGAATTCTAATTCAATTTACAATTACTTCTTTGTAACTATCATAGCCTCTATAATTGTTGTATCACAAATGAATTATTTCAATCTTGATTTAGAAAAAGAATCTTTAAAGACTACGGCATTAGAAATAAACAGATCAAATAATAATTTATTAGAATTTTTTGTTAATGAATTATTGATGGATGCATCCGGTAACGGGAATGTTAAAAGTTCATTTCTAATTCAGAATAAAAATTATAATGCTTTAGCATTTCAGATTTGGAGTGGTTCTTCATTACAAAAAGAATCTCTTCCTTCAGCAGTTGTTATTTTTAACAAAGACAAAGAATTGATCGGTAGTTTTGATCTAGGTTTAGCACAAGATGCAATTTTAGATAAAAAATACTTAATTGAAGACTACACTAGACCACAAATATTTGAATTAATAGATCCCGAATTGCCCAATACATCGATTATTACCGGTTATGTTCCTGTAAAATTAAATGATATTACGGTAGGTTTTATTTCATCTACTGTTAAATTTGATCTAAAGAATATAGGTCTTCAAACTGTTCCAAATTTTCTATCTTCTAATATTAATATTGTAAACTCAGTCATAAATCTAGACAGAATTCAAATTTTTATTTTTGAGAATTCTAAAGTAACCCAAATATTTGGTAATCTATATCCTTCGCTAGATCAGGTGAAACCAATTATAAATGCACAATTTTCTGAATATAATGAAGCTTGGATATATCTGAACTTGAATAGTGAAAAATATTTAACATATGTTTTAAAATCACAAGTTGATAATATTGATAAAATTATTTCAGTATCTGTTCTTGAAAAAGATCTTTCTTGGAATCTATATAATTTCTTTAAACTCTTTATAGTTCAAAGTATTTTTTCAATAATATTTTTAATAATTCTGATCTTATTAAATATTAAGCATGCCAGATTCACTTTCAGGACTCAACTTTTAATTGCATTTCTTATAATATCAATTATACCGGTAGTTTTATTAGCAATTTACAATAGAAGTGTTGTAGAGGAAAAATCAATTGTAGCAGTTTCCCAGGGATTAAATGAAAGGTCAAAGTATGTTGAAGATCACATAAACTCACAAATCACAAAACACAGCGATAGAACTTTACAATTAATTTTTGAAAATGCAGCTAAAGAACTTGGAATTTCATTTTCAGTATTTAAAGGAAGTGATCAGATCTTTAGCTCCAAACAGCAATTTTATGATACCAAAATTTTCATAACTAAAATTGCTCCAATAGCTTTTTATTATTTGAATTATCTAAATTACAGAAAATATATTGATGAGGATAATTTAGATAATTTTAAATACCAGACTCTTTATAAAAAAATTACATTAAATGGTGAAAATTTCATTATTAGTGTAAATAATGCATTTAATAAAATCACGGTACCTTTTTCAGTAATAGATGCTGATGTTTTTTTGTTTGGTATGTATTCATTCGCTGTAATTTTAATAATATTATTCAGCACTATTATTGCAAACAGAATTTCTTATCCAATTCGTAAACTTACCGGTGCAGCAAAGTCAATAGGACAAGGAGATTTTGATATTTCTTTAGATGTAAATGAAAGAGGAGAAATTAAAGAACTTGTTGATGGATTTAACACTATGGCTAGGGAAATACAGAGAAATCAAATTAATCTGGCTGAATTAGAAAGGGAGAATGCCTGGAAAGAAATGGCAAAACAAGTTGCACATGAAGTTAAAAACCCGCTTACACCAATGAAATTAGCAGTTCAACAATTGTTAATTGCTTTTGACGATAAAAAGAAAAATTTTGGATCAACTCTTAAAAAATTATCTACCACTATTTTAAATCAAATAGAAAATTTAAATATTATTGCAAGCGAATTTTCAAATTTTGCACGAATGCCTTTATTTAAATTAGAAAAAACAAATCTTAAGGAAGAAATATCTAAAACGTCCGATCTTTTCTTAGATGAAAATATTAAAATAGAATTTAATACTGAATTAAATGAAGCTACTATAAATGCAGATGCTACTCAACTAAGAAGAATGATGATCAATTTTATAAGAAATTCTATTCAAGCTGAAAGCAAAAAAATAATAATAAATCTAAGTCAGGTAAGAAAAGAATATCAAATATCAATTGAAGATAATGGGAAAGGAATACCGCCAAATGATAGAGAAAAAATATTTAATTCTAATTTTACTACAAAAGAAAAAGGAATGGGATTGGGATTGTTTTTAGCTAAAAGATATATTGAAAGTTTAGAAGGGAATTTATCTTTGGTAAAATCTTCAAGAAACGGTACAACATTCAAAATTATTATACCTATTGATATAAAAGATTAAAATATTAAATGCATTCACTTACACCCCATCAAAAACAAGCTTTAGAATATAAACATCACATTTCGCTTTCTGCTAATGCCGGATCCGGTAAGACCTATGTGCTTACAAAAAGATATTTACAGATAATTGAAAATGAAGATATAAATCTGCGCGAAATTGCTGCAATTACATTTACGGACAAAGCTGCCAGTGAATTATATAAAAAAATTACAAGCGCAGTTGAGGGTCTATTAAACAGCAAATTATCTAAAAAAAATTATGAGAAATGGAATAGAATTAGAAGGGAATTAGTTTCTGCTCACATTTCAACCATTCATTCTTTCTGCGTGGATATTCTAAAACAATTTCCTGTTGAAGCCAATATTGATGCAAATTTCACTCCAATTGATACAATAAATTCTGATGAATTGGTAGAATTATCAATTGAAGATGAAATAAAAAAATCTTTTAATGATAAAACCAAAAGCGATGAAATTAAAAAAATAATTAGAATAGTCGGTTCAAAATTAAATTTAAGCAAAATACTAACTGAAATTGTAAAAGATAGAAGAAAGCTTCCTTTTATAAAGGAATTATTGGGGAAAAATAATACAGATGATACTATTAAAAATTATTCCGATAAATATGAAATGTATTTAGAGGAAATGTTTACAAAAGATATTCCATTAATTAAAGAAAAAATTGAAACCATAAATGAAATTGTCCTTTCTCAAAAAAATGATAATGTCTTTGGAATTGAGATCAAGAATATTCTTACCAAAATTAAATCTGATAGATCAGTAAAAGAAAATCTGATTAAACTTAAACAATTGGAGGAATATTTATTAACTAATGATTATACCGTTAAGAAAAGAGGTTATTCACAAAAAATATTAACAGATGAAAATGATGAAGATATTTCTTTTATTGAAGAATTTTATAATAAACTAAAAAATCTAAATTTTGAAATTGATGAAGAAAATATCAATAAAAAGTTAGCTAATTTCACAACAAGTATAATCAGTATTTCACAAAACTGCATTGATAATTATGAGCAAAGAAAAAGTGAGAATGGATTATTGGATTATGAAGATATTCTACTACATACAAAAAAAATAATCAGCAATCCAAATGTGCTTGATGAACTGAGTAAAAAATTCAAGTATATAATGATCGACGAATATCAGGACACAAATGAACTCCAGTACAATATATTTCTTCCAATATTAGATTACTTAAAAAAAGGAAATCTATTTATTGTAGGCGATGAAAAACAAAGTATTTATCGTTTCAGAGATGCCGACCTAAATATTTTTAACAAAACAAAAGAAAACATAAAAGAACATGAAGGAATTGATTTCCTTCTTTCTTTGCCGGATAGTTTTCGTATGTCTCCTGTTATTGCGGCATTTACAAATTACATCTTCAAAAATATCTTTGCTGATCCAAATCCTCTTTATAATGAAGTTGAATATTCAGAACTAATCTGCGCTAATGATGATAAAATTGAAGGGAAAATAGAACTATTGATCTCAGAAAAAACAGAAGACGATCTACTTGAATCGGATCTTGTTGCCAGAAGAATACTTAAACTTATAAATCAAGATAAATGGGACATAAAAGAAAAAGATGAAAAAAGGAATTTACAGTGGAGGGACATTTCAATCCTTTGTAGAAAAAGAAAATATTTTAAAGAGCTGGAAAATTCATTCATCAAATATAAAATTCCTTATACAATTGTTGGCGGGCAGGGTTTTTATCAAAAGCAGCTTATTTATGATGTAAATAATTATTTTTCTTTTTTACTTAATAATAAAAATGACACAGCACTTATCGGGATCTTGAGATCACCGTTTTTTAATCTTTCAGATGCCGACCTATTTGAAATATCTCTTGAAACTGGTGATTATTATTGGGAAAAACTCAATAATTACTCAATTAAGTATAACAAAGTAAAAACAGCAGTTGAACAATTAAAAGAGAATTTAAAACTTGCTTCAAGTTCTGAATACTCTTTTGTCTTAAGAAAAATTATTTCAGAAACTCCTTTTATCTCAACCTTGGCTTCCAGAATAAATGGCAGACAAGAAATTGCAAATCTTAATAAACTTATTTCTATAACAAACAATTATTCTCAAAATCCTTTTTCTACATTATATGATTATGTGGAATTTTTAAGCTCAGCAATAAACAAGATAAGCGATGAAGCACAAAGCAATTTATCTGTTGAATCTTCTGCTGTAAAAATAATGACTCTACATCAAGCTAAAGGATTGGAATATCCTGTTGTATTTTTATATAAATGTGGAGAAAAAGAAAAGTCCAGGAGTAAAAATATTATTGTTGACAGGGAATTTGGCATACTGACAAAACTTCCATCTGATGACGGATATTTTAATGAATTTACAGAACCTCCTTTGTTAAGTATTTATAATATTATTGATGATAAAAAAGAACTAGCTGAAATGAAAAGATTACTTTATGTTGGGCTAACAAGGGCTAAAAATTATTTATTCATTTCAGCAACAAAATCTAAGAAATATGATAATTCCTTTTTAGGGACTCTGCTTTCTTCCTTAAATTATGATGAAGACAAAAATGAAATAAATATTTCAACTAAGTTAAATTATTTGGTTACAGAAAGGGATAATTATCAAAATAAAATTCAAGACATCCAATTTAATATCCCGATTATAAATTCTATTGAAGTATTATCTGAATTTGAAGGAACAAATATAGAGAAAAACGATTCTGATAAAGAAATAAACTTACAAGCAATAATTGATAATCAATCAGAAGAAATAATCTCTGCAACTAAAATTGCTGTATATTCTCAATGTCCTCAAAAATATAATTTCACTTATGATCTTGGCTTAACTAATCTGTATGAAAATTATAAAAATGCAATCAGTGAAAAATCTGTAAATAAAGAATTTGAATTTACTTCAAAAGAATTAACCGAAGATAATAATAATGATATAACTACGAACAAAACTTTGCCTGCAGATCTTAAAGGGAAAATAATTCACAGAATTCTTCAAGAGAATATTGAATTAAGCAGGTTGGAAGATCTTTTAAATAAGATTATAAATGAATCAAATATAAATAATAGATCAAAAAAGGATTTTGTTGATGATATAAAAAATGATCTGTCTAATTTTTACAGCTCAAAAATTTACACTGAGATAAATTCTTACAGTAATTATAAAAATGAATTTGAAGTTTATCTAAAAGAAAATGATTACTACTTATTCGGAATTATTGATAAAATTATTTTTGATGAAAATTCTATCAATATTATTGATTACAAAACTGATAATATTTCAACTGAACAAATAAATGACAGAATTGAGAATTATTTACCTCAACTCATATTTTATTCCTACATAATTATGAAATTGTTTACATCTGTAAAAAATATTAATATTAAATTAATATTTATAAAACATCCCGATAATTTGTTTAGTAAATCAATTACAAACAAGGAATTAAATTCTTTTGGTTCTTATTTAAAAGAAGCTGTAAAAAATATGCGAATTCATAATTACAACAAAAACCTGAAACATTGCTCTAAATGTTTATTCACGGATTTGAATGGCAATTGTATTAAAAAATAGAAGAAATATTCTAAATAATCTTTTCAAAAGTATATTGCTGCTTATAATGTTCTTTATATTAATTAGTTGCAG
>Ga0210038_1000556_pt1 | contig 22647 bp, 17 predicted proteins | sample CryGeyCG2114_020_FD_183970 | JGI IMG/M metagenome (GOLD analysis project Ga0210038, IMG submission 183970) | Groundwater microbial communities from aquifer - Crystal Geyser CG15_big_fil_post_rev_8/21/14_0.20 (SPAdes) (version 2) | ecosystem: Environmental > Aquatic > Deep subsurface >... | reverse complement strand
AAGTCTTGGTAAAGAGGGATTGTTCACTGAGCAGACTCCCCTTTCACCAAACAGTCCTTATTCGTCCAGCAAAGCAAGTGCGGATATGATTGCAATTGCAAATTATAAAACATACGGTCTCCCTGTTGTTATTACGAGATGTTCAAATAACTACGGTCCATATCAATTCCCCGAAAAATTAATTCCTCTGATGATTATAAATTCACTTTACAACAAAAAACTGCCCGTTTACGGTGACGGAAAAAATGTAAGGGATTGGATTTATGTAACTGATCACTGCAGGGCAATCGAATTATCATTTGAAAAAGGTGTAAATGGTGAAATTTATAATGTTGGAGCTTCAACAGAAATGGAGAATATTGAAATTGTAAAACTAATCTTAAATTATCTTAAAAAACCTGAGTCTTTGATAGAATATGTTAAAGATAGATTGGGACACGACAGAAGATATGCTATTGATTCTTCAAAAATAAACAATACTTTAGGCTGGGAACCAAAAAATTCTTTTGAAGATGCTATAATAAAAACAATAGATTGGTATATTAGTAATAAAGATTGGTGGAATAGAATAATTACTGGTGAATATATGGATTACTACCAAAAACAGTACAAAAATTAAAGGATATTATGATGAAAAGGATCCTTACCCTTTTAACTTTAATATTAATATTTAGCTCTATAAATGCACAAACAACTGATGATTTAAAAAACAATTCACTTTTAAGTGCAAGTATTATTTCTGTTACAATTGGTGGGGATTTTGTAGTTACCGGTTCATTCTCTTCAACATTTACAGAAAGATTAGACCAATTTATTACCAGAATTTATAACGAAACTTATTCAAAAGCCCTGCAAAGTTTAAGAGATACAAAATTAATTGAACAATTAAATGAAGAATTTAAGTCTATTTCATTGCGTGGAATTATCTTAAGAAGAGCTGGTGGAAAAACTCTGAATATTGATCTTTTAAAATTTAGACTAAATGGTGACTTCAAAAATAATCCTTATCTGAAAAATGATGATGTAATAATTTTCCCTCCATCAAATGAAGACAAAAATTTCTTTACTATTAACGGTGCAGTTAATAAGCCCGGTAAATTTTATTTTGTTGAAGGCGATAAACTTTCTGATGCTATTGAACTAGCTCAGGGAATTAATAAAGCTTACGATAAAATTACGGGTGTTGAGATAAGCAGGCTTTCATACGACGGAAATAAAATTAATTTAATAAAAACAAATATTGAAGAAAACTTACCTTTGCAAAGAGGAGATCAGATAAGAGTTTTAGCAGAAGAAACTCAGCGATTAGATTTTCATGTGGTTGTTGTTGGTGAAGTTAATATGCCAGGTTATATATCTATAACAAAAAATAACACAACTCTTTATGATGTAATAAAAAGAGCAGGTGGAATAAAAGGAACAGCTTTTTTAAGTCACTCAAAATTATTAAGTGGTAATGTTGCTAATTATATTTTAGCAAGTAAATTTGGATTAAAAATAAAAACCGATGAAATATTAACCACTCAGGAAATAAGCGATAAATTATTAGAATTAGAAAATATACTAATGTCAAGAATGTCAAATTTAACAGAAGAAGATACTTCTTATTTCTTTGCAGAGAATCAATTACGTACTTTGATGAGTGAAACATCCATAGATTTTTCTAACTTAAATGATCCAAATTCTAAAGCATCAAATTATATTGTTAATGACGGTGACATAATTATTATCCCTAAAATAGATAATACAGTTTATGTGTTTGGACAAGTTGGTAAAAAGGGTAAAATTAGTTTTAAAGAAGGTGAAAATTATTTATACTATGTAAATAAAGCAGGTGGCTTTTCTGACTATTCTGATGAAGACGTAATTGTAATTAAAGGTCAAACTAAAGAATGGATATCAGTAACTGACAATATTGTCAAAATAGAACCAGGAGATTACATTTGGGTTCCAAAAGATCCACATAGATCATTTAGCTTTTATCTAAAGCAAACCAGTGTATATTTTACAATACTTGGCAGTATAGCAACAATATTATTATTGTTAAATCAATTTGGTAAGTAAAATATTTTTTAAGAGAAAAAATTGGAAAATAATAAGAACAAAAATACGAATCCTAAAGAAGCTGTTACAAACAAGAATGTTAGTAATATGAAACAACCCTACAACAGAAAGAGACGATATTATAAATATAGAAGACCTTATAAACCTACCGTAAATATCTCGTTTAAAAAATTATCAATTATAATTCCTTTGATTGATGAAGAAGAATCGATCAAACCACTTGTAAGTGCAATACATAGGTCTCTTTTAAATAAAAGAATTCAATACGAAATTATTTTTATAGATGATGGAAGTAAGGATAATTCATTAAAAATAATTAAAGAACTAAATACTCAAAATAAAAACATTAAATATTTTAGCTTTCAAAAAAATTATGGTAAATCAGCTGCACTCCAAGTTGGTTTTATAAATGCTACAGGTCATGCAATTATTACTATGGATGCTGATCTTCAAGACGATCCGGCAGAGATTTTAAATTTGTTGAAAAAATTAGACGAAGGTTATGACCTTGTATCAGGTTGGAAGAAAAAAAGACAAGACCCATTTATTAAAAAAATATCTTCCAGATTCTTCAATTTTATTACAAGAATTTTAACCGGTATTAAGATACACGATTTTAATTGCGGACTAAAAGCTTACAGAAATGATGTTGTAAAAAATATAAGGGTGTATGGCGAACTTCACCGTTATGTACCAGTGCTTGCAAGGTGGCAAGGTTATAAAGTTTCAGAAATAGTTGTAAAACATCACCCCAGAAGATACGGTAAAACAAAATTTGGTATTTCCCGTTTTTTTAAGGGATTTATTGATCTTATCACTGTTCTTTTTGCTACCCGTTATATTAAACGACCAATGCATTTCTTTGGATTTTTAGGTGCATTCGCTTTTTTTATAGGTATAATTGTTAACGGATATTTAACATATCAATGGATAATTGGAATTCCTTTGAGCAACAGACCAATGTTATTTTTAGGTATACTATTAATAATCGTCGGTGTTCAATTTTTTTCTATAGGATTGCTAGGAGAAATATTAGTTCACAATTCTATGGACGAAAAAGAATATCTGATAAAAGATAAAGGATAATTCCAGTTTTGAAAATTATTATTCAATTATAGAAAATCTTCTTCAAAATGAAAATTGAACTACGTTTTACATTCTTATACTTTACAAAATTAATTTCCTATTAAATTGTTTTTTTTTAATCCTATCTTAAGAGTAAAATTAATTATTGAATGACACCTTTAAAGAAAATAATAATAATTGGCCCGGCATTTCCATATAGAGGTGGAAATTCATTATTTGTTTCTTATTTGTACAGCATATTAAAAGATAAATTTGCGATAAAAATATATAATTATAAACTGCTTTATCCATCTATATTCTTTCCAGGAACAACACAATTTGATAGAAGTGAAAAAATAATTAAAAAAGTTCCAAACATAAGAATCCTTAATTCAATTTCACCTTTTAATTGGTTACAAGTTGCAAATAGATTAAAAAAAGAGAAAGCTGATTTGATAGTCTTCGATTGGTGGCATCCTTTTTTTGCTTTTTGCCATTTCACAATATCTCTTTTTATAAAAAAACAATATCACAATAAAATCATTTTTATCACTGAAAATGTTATCTCTCACGAATCTAATTTTGTAGATAAAATATTAACCAAAATCGGATTAAAAAATTCATCTTCCTTTTTAGTCCTTTCAGACAAAGTAGCTGTTGAATTAAAAAAATTTGTATCGGATAGAAAAATTTATAAATCACAATTACCTATATATGACTGTTACCAGAATCAAAATACACCAGACTTAGAACAGCTAAAAAAAGAATTAAAATTTAACTCAGAGAATAAAGTCCTGCTGTTTTTTGGTTATATAAGAAAATACAAAGGTCTGGATCTTTTGTTTGATGCAGTTTCAAAATTAATTGAATCAGACGAAACATATCGTCTATTAGTTGTTGGTGAATTTTATGATGATGAAAATTATTATAGAAATATTATTAAGAAATTAAATATTGAGAGCTATGTTACTATAGTGAACAGATTTGTGCCTAATGAAGAAGTAGAGAAATATTTTTTACTATGTGACTGTGTTGTTCTTCCCTATAAATCCGCTACACAAAGTGGTGTTTTAAATATCGCCTCCGGTTTCAAAAAACCGGTAATTGTTACAAATGTAGGAGGTTTAGCAGAATTTGTTGATAATGAAAAATCAGGTATTATTGTTAAATCCGGTTCTAAAGAAGAAATAGTCAATGGTATCAAACGATTTTATGAACTAAATGAAAATGTTAATTTTATTGAGAATATAAAAGACAAAGTATCAGAAAATACTTTTAATAAACTTCCATTGCTATTTGATAAAATAATATCTGAGACAAACAATGATTCTTAAAACCGATTGCAAATTATTTCCGGGTAATAAACCATGTTTACCAAATAAAACAGAGGGAATAATGTGCGATGATTGTAATTATTATGAACCAATCGATATGAAAATTCTCATTATTAAACTTGATGCAATAGGTGATGTTTTAAGAACTACCTCAATTCTACCGGCAATAAAAAGACAATATCCTAAATCATATATAACATTTTTGACAAGAGCTAATTCAAAAGAAATCTTTAATAATAATATTTTAGTTGATCAAATTTTATTTATTGAGGATAATGATACATCGCAAAGATTGTTAGTAGAAAGATATGATCTGCTCCTTCACCCGGATGCTTCCACTGTAAGTGCTCCTTTGGCAACATTGGTAAATGCAAAAGTTAAAAAAGGTTATGTTTTAGATGAAAAAGGCAAAATTATCCCGGTAAATAGTGATGCTATCGAATGGCTGGAAATGGGTGCATTTGATCAATTAAAAAAGAAAAATGAAAAATCCTATCAACAAATTATTCATGAAATATGCGGGTTGACTTACAAGAAAGATGAGATCCAATTGTTTATTTCTGATGATGAAAAAATATTGTGTGATAAGTTTTTCAAAGAAAATAATCTAAAGAAATTCAAAAAAATTATTGGATTGAATACTGGAGCCGGTAGCAGATGGCAATATAAACAATGGGAACTTAATGGATTTGAACAATTAATTGAAAAATTATCAGCTAACAATGAATTAGGTATTTTATTATACGGCGGACCAAATGAATATGAGAGAAATAAATACCTTAAAGACAAATTTCCATTTTTAATTGATACCGGAACAAATAACTCACTAAGAAAATTTTTTGCATTACTAAATCTTTCAGACATTGTAATTACAAGTGATACATTAGCATTACACGCTGCTACAGCATTGAAAAAAGATGTAATATGTTTATTCGGCCCTACATCTTACAATGAAATTGAGGATTATGGAAGAATAAGAAAGATTTACGCTGATCTTGATTGTCTGGTTTGTTATAAAACAAGATGTGATTTTCAAGTTACCTGTATGAATGAAATTTCTTCTGAAAGAGTTTACAAGGAAATAATGGAAGTTTTAGAGTTATAAAATAAATGAACTACGACCCAATAAAAGACATATTTGCTTCAGCAATTAAAACCAATGGTATTTTAAGAATTCTCTTTTATAAAATCCTTGATATTATTTTTCTTCGTTCTTGGTATGTAAGAAGAGAATTAAAAAAAATAAGAGGATTAACAAAAGAAAAAAAAATAATTATTTATGATGCCGGTTCGGGATTTGGGCAGTACACTTTTTTTATGTCTAAAAAATTAACACCTTGTAATATTTTTGCAGGTGATGTAAAGGAAGATTGGATTAATGAATGCAAAAATTTCTTTGAATCTAAAAAGATAGATAATGTTAGATTTGGAGTTGAAGACTTAACAAAAATAGAACATACAGAAAAATTTGACATGATTTTAAGTGTTGATGTAATGGAACATATAGAAGATGATAAACTTGTATTTAAGAATTTTTACAATGCTCTTAAAAAAGATGGTTATTTATTAATTAATACACCCTCAATATACGGCGGAAGTGATGTACACGACGATAAAGATGAAAGTTTTATAGGTGAACACGCAAGAGATGGTTACTCCCCTGAAGATCTGAGAAATAAATTATTGCCTTTGGGTTTTAAAATAGAAAATATAAAATTTACATATGGTTTTTGGGGTGATAAAGCTTGGCGATTGGGAATAAAAATTCCGATGCAGCTATTAAATGTTACTAAATTATTTTTTCTTTTATTACCTTTTTATTTTATTGTTACTTTCCCTTTTACACTAATTATGATGTTTATAGATTTTAATAGTAATAATAAAATCGGCTCGGGTATAAATTTATTAGCAAAAAAATAAGTATAATAGAAAATAATATTTATAGGTTATTTAAGATATGGCAAAATCAAAAAAAATTTCCAACGATAAAAAATCAGTCAAACCGAGTGTTTTTAATTCTTTCGATCTGGAAAGTTTTCTACCTAATAAGTTTCACTTACTTGCTGTAATATTAATTATAATTATTCTGTTCTTAATTTTCTTAAGCCCTCTTTATTTTGGAGGTAAAACTTTCCAATCCAGTGATATTACTGCGAGTAAAAGTTTACATACTTATGTAGAAAACCATAGCGGTGGTTTTACTCTTTGGAATCCTTATATTTTTTGTGGTATACCTGCCTACGCTACAAGCACTGAAGCTCCTTGGTACAATCTTTTTTACGATGGAATAACAGCAGTTAGGTCTGCTTTTACAGCATTTTTTAGTGTCGAATATGCAATGTGGTCTTTCTATCTGATCATATTGGCAATTACATCATTCTTGCTAATGAAATATTTAACAAAAAATACTTTAGTCAGTTTGTTTACTGCTTTATCCACTGCTTTTAGCACAGGACTGATTGTATTTTTATTTATAGGGCACGTTACTAAATTAACTGCAATTTGCTGGTATCCATTAATTTTTCTTTTAATCATTAGACTTCAAAAGAAAATAACTTTAATTGATATTTTACTATTAATTATCACACTCCAATTATTTATTCAAGGATTTCATGTTCAAATTATTTTTTATTCATTATTAGCAGTCGCAATTTATTTTATTTATTATTTCTTAAGATCATTATTAAAAAAAGATTATGAATTAAAAAATAATATTTTAAAAACAGCAGGTTCTTTTGCTGTAGCTTTCTTAATTTCTTTGTTTATTCAATCAGATAACTTATCTCAAGTTTATGAATATATGCAATATTCAACAAGAGGTACTGAAAGTATTGTTGAAAAAATATCTAATGAAAAGATAAATTCTGAAAGTGAATATTACAATTATCATACAAGTTGGTCATTTTCACCCGAAGAAATATCTACATTCATTGTACCATCATTTTATGGATTTGGCAATTCAAATTATAAAGGTGAATTAAGTAAAGGACAGCCTGTAGAAGTAAACACATATTTTGGTCAGATGCCCTTTGTAGATGTTGCAATGTATATGGGTGTATTGGTTTTCTTTTTCGCTTTGTTTGGTATTTATACAAGACGGAAAGAACCATTTGTACAATTTTTAACACTTCTTTCTGCATTTGCTTTAATTTTATCATTTGGTAAAAACTTTTCTCCATTGTTTGATCTATTTTTCTATTACTTCCCTTACTTTAACAAATTTAGAGTACCTTCAATGGTATTAGTATTATTACAACTTAGTTTTCCGGTATTAGCCGGCTTAGGAATATTAAAAATTATTGAACTTAAGAATGAAAAAAATGAAAGATTAATTAAATTGGTTAAAAATATTTCAATTGTTTTTGCATTACTTTTTTTAATATCTGTTTTATTTAATTCAGCAATAACAAATTGGTTTTCGGCAAGAGCAAATGACTATGCAGCTTCTTTAACTACCTCAAGGCCACAATTGTCACAACAGTTTAATGCACTATCTGCATATATGGGCGAAATGTTTTCCGGTGATTTATTAATTGCTATGGGTTTACTTGCATTATCATTTGGAGGAGCATTTGCTTATATAAATAATAAATTAAGCAAAGATATGTGGGTAGTTCTTTTAATCTTATTTACTGTTTTTGATCTATGGAGAATTGACAGCAGAGGTGCACAATACAGAGACAATCCCGAAATTGAAAATAAGTTTTCTGAACCTGCCTATATAAAAGTAATAAAAAATATTAATGACCAAGCACCCTTTAGAATATTTAATTTGAAACAGGACGGATCATTGGGTTCTTTCAAACAAAACTCAAATTATCATGTATCCTTTTTAGTAGAAGATTTTTACGGATACTCTGCAATAAAACCAAGAACCTATCAGGATATTATGGATGTGGTCGGCCCTGTAAACGAAACACTTTGGAGAATGCTTAATGTTAAATATTTAGTTACTGATAATGTTATACCTTTTAGTGGTTTTAAACAGATATATAATACAGATAATACTTATTTATATGAAAATACAAATGCACTGCCAAGAGTGTATTTTGTAGACAGTGTACAAAATAAAGAAGGAATTGAAGTACTTAACAATATAAAAACCAATTCATTCAATCCTAAAAAATTAGCTTTTGCAAACATTGGAAATATAAAAATAGAGAAACCAGATTCCACAACATATTCAAAGATAATTGAGTACAACGATGAATCAATCAAGCTGGATGTAAATGCATCCGGGAAAAATTTCCTCTTTTTAGGCAATACATATATTCCTACCGGTTGGAAAATTTATATTGATAATAAAGAAGAAAAACTTTACCAAGCAAATTATGGTTTTATGGGAGCTATAATTCCAAAAGGTAAACATTCAATTGAATTTATATATGCCCCAACAACATTTTTTATTACTAAATATATAGCTCTAATTTTAAGTACTTTAGTAGTTTTAGGATTGTTCTTTTCAATTTGGTATAGGAAAAAGATTATTAAATAAATTTTTTTTCATTAATCTCTAAAAAACTATTGGAAGAATTTGAAAAAATAGATACTAAAATAAATTTTAGCTCTGCCGCATTTAAAAAATATTTTAATAATACGTCTTGGTTATTTTTTGAAAAAATTATTAGAGTGGTATTAGGTGCTTTTGTAATCATTTCAATTACAAATTATTTAGGACCAAAAAATTTCGGTATATATTCTTATGTCTTAAGTTTTACAGGACTTTTTACTGCAATTGCTACATTGGGTCTTGATTCTATTTTATTACGAGAACTTGTTAAAAAGCCTGATCTAAGAAATGATCTGCTTGGATCTAGCTTTATATTAAAATTAGTTGGGGCAATTTTTTCTATACTTTTATTAGCAATAGCAATTATTTTTACTTCTCACACTTCTCTAACAAATCTGTTAATCTTTATAATTGCAGCAACACCCATTTTTCAAACATTAAATATTATAGATTTTTTTTTCCAGTCAAAAGTACAATCTAAAAATTCTGTAATTGTTCAATCAACATCTTTCATAATCACTTCAATAATTAAATTATTACTAATTTATTTTGAAGCTTCACTAATAAGCTTTGTAATTTTTACAACTTTTGAATATCTCTTTCTTGCTATTGGATACATTGTAATGTACAAAAGTAAAAGTTTAAAAATATTTTCTTGGAGATTTAATAAAAATATTGCAAAAACATTATTAATTGATTCATGGCCTCTTATGCTTTCAGGGATAGTTATAACAATTTATATGAAAATTGATCAGGTAATGATTAAACAAATGCTTAATGATTCTGAAGTAGGTTTCTATGCTTCAGCCGTAAGGTTATGTGAAGCCTGGTATTTTTTACCGATGATAATTACAACATCATTATTTCCGGCTATTATATATGCAAAAAAAGTAAGCGAGAATTTGTATAAAAATAGAATGCAGAAACTATATGACTTACTAGCATGGTCATCAATAGGTATTGCTGTAATTACTACATTTCTTGCCAAGGATGTAATTCTGATTCTTTATAGTCCAGAATTTACCCCTGCTGTATCTGTTTTAATAATTTACATTTGGGCCGGTGTTGCAGTATTTCTTGGAGTTGCAAATAGTCAATATCTGATAGCAGAAAATTTTACAAAAATTTCTTTTTATAAAACTTTTTTGGGAATGATAATAAATGTAATATTAAATTTAATTTTAATCCCATTTTATGGAATCACAGGTGCAGCGGTTGCAACACTTGTTTCATATTCGGCAGCTACTTTTTCTATATTCTTCACTAAAGCAACAAGGGAACAATCACTTATGATGTTCAAGGCAATTTTGTTTGTAGACATTTTTACCAGATTAAGAAAATGATTCATAATTATTTAGTTATTTAATAATTAACTAGAATTTAATGAGTTTATTAAAAAAGGTTTTACCAGAAAATATATATGATAAATGTATAGCATACTATCATACATTTTCAATTTCTGTAGTTCAAAAATCGTTTTCACAGGAAGGTGAGGATTTAATATTAAGCAGATTTTTCGAAAATAAAAAAAAAGGATTTTATATAGATGTAGGGGCATATCATCCTAAAAGATTTTCAAATACTTATAAATTATATAAAATGGGTTGGGCTGGTATAAATATAGATGCAAGACCAGGAAGTATGAATATTTTTGATAAATTACGTCCTAGAGATATTAATATAGAAGCTCCGGTATCAGATAGTAATTCCAAATTAACTTTCTATATTTTAAATGAACCAGCTGTTAGTGGTTTTCTAAACAAAACAAGATTAGAATATTTACTAAACCATAATTATAAATTAGAAAAAAAAGTTTTTCTAAATTCTATTAAACTTGAAGACATATTAATAAAACATTTACCATCTAATGTTAATACTATTGATTTTTTAACTATAGATGTTGAGGGTTTTGATTTTAAAGTATTAAAATCAAATAATTGGAATAAGTACAGACCTACTTTAGTTTTAATAGAAGATTTAGAATATTCAAATCAATTTAAAGGAAATTCCGAATTAACATTATATATGAAAGAAAAGGGTTATGAAATCTTTGCTAAAACAATGAATACAGTATTCTTTAAAAATATTAAGGCATAACAGTGACACTATTAGCACCAATTTGTCTTTTTGTTTATAAAAGACTGGATTTAACAAAAAAAACGGTGACTGCATTATTGGATAATTTATATTCTAAAGAAAGTGAATTATTTATTTTTTCTGATGCTGCTAAAGATGAGAATGATATTTTACATGTTAATGAAGTACGTAATTATATCAATACAATTGAAGGATTTAAAAAAGTTCATATAATTAATCGTGAAAATAATCTTGGTCTAGCTGAATCTATTATAAAGGGTGTTACTGAGATAATAAATGCTTATGGTAAAGTCATAGTTCTTGAAGATGATCTAATCACTTCAAAATATTTTTTGCAATTTATGAACGAAGGATTAGAAAAATTTGAAAATGAAAACAGAGTAATAAGTATTCACGGATATGTATATCCTATAAAAAATAAATTACCTGAAACATTTTTTTTGAAAGGTACAGATTGTTGGGGATGGGCAACGTGGAAAGATCAGTGGGATACATTTGAAAAAGATGGAAAAGTATTATTAAATAAACTAAAAGAAAAGAAACTGTCTTATTATTTTGATTATAACGGTACTACAAATAATATTAAAATGTTAAAGAGACAAATAAATGGAGAAATAAATTCTTGGGCGATCAGATGGCATGCTTCTGCTTTTCTTCAAAATAAATTAACACTAAACCCAGGAAAATCTCTTGTTAAAAATATTGGAGTGAGTGGTGACAGCACTCATATGAAGAAAACATTAATTTATGATACTGACATATATCAAAAACCAATAGAACTAATAAATATTCCTATTGAAGAAAATATATTAGTTAAAAAAGAAATTGAAAAATTTTTCATTTCAATAAAACCGAATTTCATAAAAAGATATTATAAAAAAATTAAATTTTTATTAGGGAATTATTAATGCATTCAATTGATGATCCTAATTTTCAAGATAACCGAGATTATAATTACAACAACACAACAAATTCAGAAAGACAAGAATATGATATAATAATAAACTTAATTCCAAAAGATGTTAAGATAATTGATTTAGGTTGTGGTGACGGTACATTATTAAAAAGAATTGAAGATGAAAAAAATGCAATTTGCAAAGGAGTGGAAATTTCAGAAAGCGGTGTCTCTTCTAGTTTACAAAAAGGTCTTGATGTAATTAAACACAAAATCGACGAAAAATTACCTTTTAAAAATAATACCTTTGATTATTCTATTTGTAATGTAACTATTCAAATGGTTAATTATCCTGAAGTTCTTTTAAATGAGATGAAAAGAATTTCAAAGTTTCAAATAATATCATTTCCGAATTTTGGTTTTTATAAAAACAGATTACAGCTGTTGTTCAAAGGTAAAATGCCGGACTCTATGCTATTTGGTTATAATTGGTATAATACCGGGCACATACATCAATTATCAATTAAAGATTTCAAAGAACTTATATACAGCATGAAGGACTTAAAAATAATTAAGCAAGAAATTGTAAAGCCAAGTAATATTCTAAAGTGCTTGTTAATGAAAATGTTTCCGAATCTATTTCAATATATCTCTATTTTTGTTACTCAAAGGATTGATACTACAGATGTTTAGAAAAATAATATTAAAACAACAATTTGAACCTGGAATATTAGGTGTATTTATTAATCCTTTTTATTTAACAAGGAAAGCTTTATTAAATAATATTAAGAAAATAAGTAAGGAAATTACCGGCAAAACACTTGATGTTGGATGTGGAACTAAACCGTATGAGAGGTATTTTAATTCAACTGAATATATTGGTCTTGAAGTAGAAAATACTATTAATAAAGAAGAAAAAAGTGTTGACATATTTTATAAAGGAGATAAAATACCTTTTTCAGATAATGAATTTGATTCCGTTATTACCAGCCAAGTTTTAGAACACGTATTTAATCCACAGCAATTTTTAGCTGAAATAAACAGAGTATTAAAATCAAATGGTAAATTACTTTTAACTGTTCCTTTTATCTGGGATGAACACGAACAGCCTTTTGATTACGGTAGATATTCATCCTTTGGATTAAAAGATATTTTAGAGAAAAATGGTTTCAAAATAATAAAGCATATTAAAAGTTTGAATAATATATCTGCTGTGTTTCAATTATTTAACGCTTATGTTTATAAAATTTCAGTTAAATACAATCTCTTAAGACAAATACTAACACTTTTGATAATGACTCCATCAAATATTTTAGCAATTATCTTTACACTTATTCTTCCTAAAAATGATGACATATTTTTAGATAATGTTGTTTTAGCAGAAAAGGTAAAAGATGTATAATTTTTGCACTTTATTTGATACTAATTATCTGTCTCGAGGCATAGCTCTTTACAGGTCATTAAAAAATGTATGTGATGATTTTCACATTTACATTTTTGCATTTGATAATACTTGCTTTAACATTTTAACTAAAATGAATCTTGAAAAAGCAACTATTATTAGTTTAAAAGATTTTGAAGATAAAGAATTGCTGAATGTAAAATCATCAAGGACAAAAGCTGAGTATTGCTGGACATCTACATCATCAACGATTTTATATGTTTTACAAAAATATAAAGTTGATAGTTGCACGTATTTAGATGCTGACCTATATTTTTATTCATCACCCGAACCAATTTTTAATGAACTTACTGATAACTCAATTCTAATTACTGAACACAGATATTCACCCAAATATGATAAATCTAAAAAAAGTGGTAAATATTGTGTCCAATTCATAACATTTAAAAATGATGAATATGGCTTAAAATCTCTTGAATGGTGGCGAGAAAGATGTATAGAATGGTGTTATAATAGATTTGAAGACGGAAAATTCGGTGATCAGCTTTATCTTGATGACTGGACAACAAGATTTGATGGAGTTCATGTTATGCAAAATCAAGGTGGTGGACTTGCTGCCTGGAATGTGCAGCAATATAAATTTTTTAATAAAAACAAATCTCTTTATTGTAAGGAAATTAAATCAGGTAAAGATTTTAAAGTTATATTTTACCATTTTCATTATTTAAGATTGTATAAAAATAATATTATTGAATTAGGAAGAAGATTTTTATCAAACCAGGTTAGAGATTATTTTTATAAACCTTATATTTTATTGTTGGATGAAATTAAAAATGAGATCTTAAAATTAGACAAGAATATAATTCCGGATGAAAATCTTAATTATAACTTAAATCTGAAATCATTATTAATTTCTTTATGGAGAAAATTTAGAGGGACATATAATGTTTATAATAAAACTGAATTTACAAAAAACTAAATGGCTTATATAATAAACTTAAAAACACATTCTGATAAAAGAGGAAATCTAACTGTAATAGAAGATCAAATTCCTTTTCCAATCAAAAGAATATTTTACATTTATGGAGTTGACGATTCCAAAAGAGGTGGACATAGACATAAAACAACTTATCAAGCTGCTGTTTGTCTTCACGGAAGTTGTATAGTTTCAAATAATGACGGTACAAAAAAAGAAGAATTTATATTAGATAATCCTCAAAAGTGTTTAATACTGGAACCAAAGGATTGGCACGAAATGCATAATTTTACAACAGATTCTGTATTCATGGTTTTTGCCTCCACCATTTTTGATCCTAATGATTATATCTACGAGGAATATAAATGATAGAGTACGAGAATCTTGGTAAGGTAAATAAAAAATTTAGAGAAGAATTACTTAAAACATTTGAAACCGTTTTAGACAGCGGTTGGTTCATCCTTGGTAAAAATGTGTCAGAATTTGAAAAAACCTTTTCTGAATTTGTTGGTACAAAATATTGTGTTGGTGTTGGCTCAGGTTTAGATGCACTAATTCTTTCAGTAAAAGCATTAGGCTTTGAAAGTGGGAGTGAAATAATTGTTCCTTCAAATACATATATAGCTACAATCCTTGCTATAATTCACTGCAATTTAAAACCAGTATTAGTTGAACCGGATATTAACACATACAACATAGACCCAAATAAAATTGAAGAAAAAATAAGTAATAGCACAAAAGCAATTCTAGTTGTTCATTTATATGGAAAGTCTTGTGAAATGGATCCATTATTAGAAATCTCAAAAAAATACGATTTAAAAATAATTGAAGATTGTGCTCAATCCCATGGAGCAAAATATAAAGATAAGGTTACCGGATCTTTTGGTGATTTGTCAGCTTTCAGTTTCTACCCTACAAAAAATCTAGGTGCTTTAGGTGATGCCGGATGTATCACAACAAATAATGAAAATTATTATCAATTATTAAAACAACTAAGGAACTATGGCTCTGATATAAAATATCAAAATGAACTTGTAGGTTTTAATTCTAGAATGGATGAAATACAAGCTGCATTTTTACAAATTAAATTGAAATATTTGGATGACATAAACTCCCACAAAAGAGAACTTGCAAAAGTTTATTTAGATAATGTGAAAAGTGATTTTATAAAACCGTTAGTAAGCAAAGATTACCATGATATATATCATATATTTTGCGTTAGGCACCAAAGAAGAAATGAACTAAAGGATTATCTACTAAAAAATAATATTAAAACAGAAATACATTATCCAATTCCCCCTTATAAACAAAATGCATTAAAGAACTATTGGGGGAATGAAGCTTTCCCTATTTCTGATGAAATTCATAATACAGTTTTAAGCCTTCCCTGTTCATATTCAAACACAAAAGAAGAAATTTATAAAGTTGTGGAAGTGATTAATAAATTTTAATTACATAATACTCTGCGGATCAATATCATATAATATCTTTACATCTTTAAAAATAGATTTCTGCTTAAACTTAGTTACGCTTTCAAATATAGCTTTCCTCAAAATTGCACCGCCCGGATCACTTGTTTTTTCACTCTTGATTAATATTTGATATCTGTAAAAACCTTTTATTCTGGAAATAATAGCAGGGGTAGGTTTTGAAATTGTGATCCATTTTTTAAATGAAGTTAAAAAATTAAATAACTCATCAACAGCACCCTTAGTTCTTTTTTCATTTAGATCTTTTGCCTCTATTAGTGCAAGCCTTGCAAAAGGCGGATAATTTAATTTTTCTCTAAAAGATATTTCATTATTATACATACCTTCGTAATCATAGTGCAGAACTTTTTGTAAGGTTGGATTTAGATCATTTTGAGTTTGAATTAAAACTTCGCCTTTTTTATCACTTCTCCCTGCCCTGCCTGAAACCTGGGTTAATAATTGAAAAGTCCTTTCATCAGCTCTGAAATCTGGCATCCACAGACTATTCTCAGCGGCAATAACACCAACCAAAGTGACTCTAGAAAAGTCCAATCCTTTTGATACCATCTGTGTACCGACAAGAATATCTATTTGCCCCTGTGCAAATGAAAAAAGGATTTTACTTAAAGAATTTTTCTTAGAAACAGCATCAGAATCTACTCTTCGTATTTTTGCATTTGGAAAATAAAATTCTAATTCATCTTCAACTCTTTCTGTTCCTGATCCAAAATATTTAATTGAAGTTGATCCGCAATGTGAACAACCATTTGGTAGTTTTTTAATGAGCCCGCAATAATGACATTGAAGATTATTTTTATTTATGTGATAAACCATTGGAACAGAACAATTTTCACAAGTTTCAATTTCTGAACATTCCTCACAAAAAACTTGAGTTGAAAAACCTCTTCTATTTTGAAATATTATAATACCTTCTTTTTTGCTTAGTCTATTATTAATTTCTTCCAAAAGAGTTTTAGAAAAAATATTTTCCATTCTACCGGCTTTTTTTTCTTTTGCAATATTTACCAATTTTATTATAGGAAGTTTGGCATTGTCCACCCTTTCTTTTAATTCCAATAATTTATATTTACCAATTTTGGTGTTATATATACTTTCAACAGAAGGTGTGGCAGAACCCAGTAATATCGGACATTTATTAAAATTAGCTAACATTATTGCTGCATCTCTTGCATGATATTTAGGTGTTGAATCTGAATGCTTATAACTTGAATCGTGTTCTTCATCAATAATAATTATTCCCATTTTCTTTAAAGGAACAAATAATGCTGAACGCGCACCAATAACTATTTTAGCTTTTCCATTCAGAATTTTTCTCCAACTATCATACCTTTCACCAATTGACATCCTGCTATGCATTACAGCAACCTCTTCACCAAAATTATTTATAAGTCTGCTTGTAATTTGCGGAGTTAAGGAAATCTCGGGTACTAAAAGTAAAGCAGTTTTTTTAAGTTTTAATGTTGATTTTATTAGCTCAATATAAACCTGGGTTTTACCGCTACCGGTTACACCATGCAAAAGATAAGGTTGAAAATTCTTTCCTTTTATGTCCCCTTTTACAATTTCAATTACTTCTTTTTGATGATTGGTTAATTCAAAGTCGCTAATATTTTCTGAAAACTCTTCAAGATATTTTCTCTCTACTTCTTTCTCAAAAACATTAACTAAGTCTTTACTTTTTAATCCATTAATTGATGACTGAGAGGATCTTGTTTTTTTTAGTATATCTGCAACAGTGGCTTCTTTATTTTTTTTACTTATAAGTTCAAGCAATATTTTCAGTTGTTTAGGAGATTTTCTTTCTAGCTCGGGCAGTAAACTATAAACTTCTTCAAGTGGTTTTATAAGTTTAATATAATTTATTTTTTTTATGCCGACCCTGCCTTTATCTATCTCTGTAATTACAGTAACGGCTGAATCCTTTTCAAGAGAGTTTACTGCTGAATATATATTTTTTTTACCAACTAATTTTTGGAGATAAGAAAATGAAATTTCTTTTCTAGTAATAATCTCTAGTAATATTTTTTCTTTTAATGAATCTTTACCTTTTTCTTTATTTATTAATGTTTCACAAACATCATGATGAACAATAATTTTTTTCTTTGATTCTACATCTGCACCATAAGGGAAACCCAATTTTAGTGCCTCACCCAATGACGATATATAATATTCCGATATCCAGTTGTAGAATTTCAAAGAGAATTTATCAAAGATTGGATGTATATCTAGCACATCAATTACTTCTTTAATTTCTTCTTTTATGTTGGTGGTTTTGGCAGTGTTAACAATTACACCTGTAAGAATTCTTTTCCCAAATGGAACGGAAACTCTTCTATGTAATTGTATATCCGGTTCTAAATCAGTTGGAACTTTGTAGGTAAATGCTTTACGAAAAGGAAGTGGAAAGACAACTTCAACAAACATTATTAATTCTTTTTATAAAATGATGCTAAACCCTTATATGTATTGTTATCAAATCCGCTTGAATACATTTCAAATTTTAATTGTTTGTAATTTTTGTCCCATAAAATTCTTTTGTAGTCTTTAGAAATTATCAATTTCCCATTGGTAGAAATCAAGCTGTCATCTAAGGCCATAGTTAAATAATAAAATCCGTCTTCGAACCTAATTCCCTCAACTTTTGTAATATCTTTGAAATTATATAATACTTCTGCATTTAATTGATCATTTTTTACAAATAATGAACGGTGAGTTACGAATTTTCCTTCAGCTTCTAACTGAATCACTAAATTCTTGTCTTTTAGGGCAAATTCAAACAAATTATTCTTATCATCTTCAAATTCACGGGTTCCTATTGCATTAGATTTTATATTGTAAAGATTTACAACAACATTACCTGTAGTAGGTGTTTCTAAATTAACAGTATAACTTATTCTTTCTGAAACTAAACACCCGCTAAGTATTGTTATAGAAGATATTAGGATTATTAAAAAAAATATTTTTTTCATATTAATAAAATATAAAATTTATTGTACATCTCTGAAATTCTTCATAATAATATACAATACAAAAATTTTATTAGCCAATAAATATTATTAAAAACAGAATGCTGCTATAGATAAGTTGTATCGAATATTAAATTAATTGATAATGTTCATAAATTCAAAAAATTAAAAAGATAAATATGCTTAAAATCAAATCATTGTTCTTTTTTGTCATTTTGTTATTATTACTTACAGATACTTTTTACTCACAACAATTTGATTGGAAAGCGTTGCGTTTTGCACCTTCTGCTGCCAGGCATGATGATATGCATTTTATTACCCCTGATTTAGGATGGATTGTAAATAGTTCAGGTCAAATTTATAAAACTTCTGATGGAGGAAAAAACTGGACAAAACAATTTCAGTCTTCCGTTTATTTTAGAAGCCTTAAGTTTGCTGATTCTTTACGCGGATGGGCAGGTACAATAGATGAAGATAAGGTTCTTTATCATACAAATGATGGCGGACTTAATTGGAACTTAATTACAAATATTCCTGACCCAAAGCCTAAAAGAATATGCGGCTTAGCTGTTCCCAATGATTCTGTAATTTATGGAAGCGGTGCTTTTGACGGACCCGCAATAATAATTAAAAGTACAGACGGTGGACAAACTTGGGAAAGTATTGATATGAGCCAATACGCAGGAAATTTGATTGATATTTATTTCTTGAATTCTGATTCAGGCTTTGTTGTTGGTGGAACACCTGCAAAACAAATATTATTTGATACAAAGCCAATAGTTCTGTTTACCGGTGATGGCGGAAAAACTTGGGAAGTAAGATATAGTGGAAATAATGTGGGTGAATGGGGATGGAAAATAGTTTTCCCAACAAAAAATATCAGCTATGTTTCACTGGAAAATTTAAATGAAGCTAGAATAATCAAAACTATTGATGGTGGTAATACGTGGTCAGAAATACCGGTAAATGATCTTTCCGATCTGGAAGGTATAGGTTTTTATAGTGAAAATATAGGTTGGGTGGCTGCCAGGCAAGAAGAAAAAATAACTTTGGATGGTGGAATAACCTGGCAGCAAACAGATATAGGAGAACAAATAAATAGATTTCAATTTTTTGGTGATACTCTTGCTTATGCAGCCGGAGTAACAATTTATAAATTAACTAAATCTGTAGTAACTGATATTACAGACATGAAAATAATTAACAAAAATTTTTTCTTACTCCAGAACTATCCTAATCCATTTAACCCGTCAACTAATATCACTTTTTCATTACCCAATAGTGCCAATGTTCGCTTAAAAATATATAACGGACTTGGACAATCTGTAAAAGTGCTTCTAAATGAATTCATGCACAGCGGAAAACATACAGTACCTTGGGATGGAAAAGATGAGAACGGCAATATTGTAAGTTCCGGATTTTACATTTATCGAATTGATGCCGGTAATAATGCACAAAGTAAAATGATGATTTTATTGAAATAAAATCTCTTTTTTAGCTTTGTTTACATTTCATATAACTATTTTTAACTACACTATTTTTTAGGTAAATTTGCTATTATTTTAAATTTTTTAAAAGATTATGCGCTATCCCTTTACAGAAATTGAAAAAAAATGGCAAAGTTATTGGGAAGAAAATAAAGTATTTAAAACTGATTTTTCTGACACAAAAAATAAACTATACTGCCTTGTAATGTTTATTTATCCTTCAGGTTCTAAATTACACTGCGGACATTGGTATAACTACGGACCAACAGATACCTGGGCTAGATTTAAAAAAATTAAAGGTTTCAATACTTTTGAGCCAATAGGTTATGACGCTTTTGGTCTTCCGGCTGAAAATTATGCGATAAAAACCGGGATACACCCATACGATAGCACAATGCAGAATATTAAAGAAATTAGAGAACAGCTTAAACAAATGGGCTGTATGTATGATTGGAGTGCTGAACTGATGACATGCGTTCCCGAATATTATAAATGGAATCAATGGTTGTTTCTTCAATTATTTAAAAAAGGACTGGCATACAGAAAAAAAGCACCCGTTAATTGGTGTACTTCTTGTCAAACTGTTTTAGCTAATGAACAAGTTTTACCTGATGGTACTTGTGAAAGATGCGGAAACGAGGTTATTCAAAAGAATTTGACTCAATGGTTTTTTAAAATTACAGAATACGCTGAGGAATTATTAACGGGACTTGAAACTATAAACTGGCCTGATAAGACCAAATTGATGCAAAGAAATTGGATCGGAAAAAGCATTGGAGCTGAAATTAATTTTAGTGTTGAAGACAGTAATGAAAAAATAACTGTATTTACTACAAGACCTGATACCCTCTTTGGTGCAACTTATGTAGTTCTTGCACCTGAACATCCTTTTGTTGACAAATTAACTTCTGAAGAAAATAAAAAAATTGTTGAAGAGTATAGAGATTCAATAAAATCATTAACAGAAATTGAAAGAACTTCAACGACAAAAGAAAAGACCGGTGTACCAATCGGTGCGATAGCCATAAATCCTGCCAACGGTAAAAAAATTCCTATATGGATCTCAGACTATGCATTACTTACTTATGGAACCGGATGTGTTATGGCTGTACCTGGACAAGATGAAAGAGATTGGGAATTTGCCACCAAATTTAACCTGCCAATAATTAGAACTGTGCAGCCTCCTGATGATTTTATTGATGGAGCTTATCTTGGAGATGGACAAGCAATCAATAGTGTTTTTCTTAACGGACTTTATGTTGAAGATTCAAAAAAGAAAATTATTCAATGGCTTGAAGAAAATAATTTTGGAAAAAAAACAATTAAATATAGATTAAGAGACTGGCTGATTTCCCGACAAAGATATTGGGGTACGCCAATTCCAATAATTCATTGTCCAAAATGCGGCGAGGTTCCCGTCCCTGAAGAAGAACTGCCCGTTGAATTACCGTATAATGTAGAATTCAAATCAAAAGGTATTTCCCCATTAGCAATTAACGAAGAGTTTACTAATGTTAAATGCCCTAAGTGTGGTGAGAATGGAAAAAGAGAAGCAGATACAATGGATACCTTTGTAGATTCATCCTGGTATTATCTTAGATATTTCAATCCACATCTTGATTCTTCTGCTATTGATAAAGAATTGGCTAACAGTTGGACTCCTGTTGATAGATATGTAGGCGGAGCTGAGCATACTACTCTGCATTTATTGTATGCAAGGTTTATTCATAAATTTTTAAGAGATATTGATTCTGTAAATTCTGATGAACCATTTCAAAATTTAATTCATCAGGGAACTATTACAAACAATGGTGCAAAGATGAGTAAGTCCAAAGGTAATGTTGTTAATCCCGATGATTTTATTACAAAATACGGCTCAGATGTTTTTAGATTGTATCTTATGTTTATGGGGCCTTATGATATGGGCGGTGACTGGGATGATAAAGGAATTACCGGAACTGACAGATTTGTTCAAAGAATTTATGATCTTTTTCTAAATAATAAAGATATATTAAATAGAGCTAAATCAGCAGATAAATACAAACTCCATAATTTAAATGATTCAGAAAAAATAGTTTATAAAAAGATCAACCAAACTATAAAAAAATTTGAGACAGAAATTGATGCTTTCAGGTTTAACACTGCAATTGCATCTTTGATGGAACTGCTTAATGATGTTTCTAAAAATTTTAATAAATGTTCTGATGAAATTAAATTTTATACTTTAAATAGACTTGCTATTTTAGTCTCACCGGTTGCACCTCACTTGGGTGAAGAGTGCTGGTCATTAATTGGAAACAAAAACTCTGTAATGCAAAATCCTGTTTGGTTTGAACCCGATGAAGATGCTTTGGTTGA
>Ga0210038_1000542_pt1 | contig 22942 bp, 14 predicted proteins | sample CryGeyCG2114_020_FD_183970 | JGI IMG/M metagenome (GOLD analysis project Ga0210038, IMG submission 183970) | Groundwater microbial communities from aquifer - Crystal Geyser CG15_big_fil_post_rev_8/21/14_0.20 (SPAdes) (version 2) | ecosystem: Environmental > Aquatic > Deep subsurface >... | reverse complement strand
TGTAATCGTTACGGTGGTTTAGATGTAAACGGATTAAAATTAGCCGGCTTGAATAATATAGAACTGATAAGCGACAGACCAATTGAAAGAAATTTTAAAGAAATTGCAGAAACAAAAAAACTTTGGCCTGACAGAGCAGTTATAGTTTCATTAATGGTTGAATCAAAAAAAGAAACCTGGCATGATATTGTTAAAAGAACTATTGATACAGGCTGTGATGGAATTGAATTAAATTATGGTTGTCCCCATGGAATGAGCGAAAGAGGAATGGGCTCAGCAGTTGGGCAGGTTCCCGATTATTGCAAAATGATTACAGAATGGGTAACAGAAGTTTCAACTATTCCTGTTTTAGTTAAGTTAACGCCAAACGTAACAGATATAGTTTATCCTGCAAGAGCTGCAAAGCTAGCAAAAGCAAACGGAATATCTTTAATAAATACAATAAACAGTATTATTGGTATTGATTTAGACACTCTTGAAATAATGCCTTCAGTTGCAGGGAAAGGGAGCCACGGTGGATATGCAGGTCCAGCAGTAAAACCAATTGCATTACATTTAGTTTCTCAAGTTGCAAGAGATAAAGAAGTTGGTTTGCCTATTTCAGGAATTGGTGGAATAAACAATTGGAAAGATGCACTTGAATTTATTTTGCTTGGTGCTTCATCTGTTCAGGTTTGTACAGCAGTTATGCATCACGGATTTAGAATAGTTGAAGATATGATAGAAGGCCTCTCAAACTGGATGGATGCTAAAGGATTTAAAACACTTGACGAAGTTGTTGGTAAATCCCTCAACAGAATAGATAACTTTGGTAATTTTAATCTACTTCACAAAACAGTTGCAAGAATTAATCAGGATAAATGTATTCATTGTAATCTATGTTATATTGCCTGCGATGACGGAGCTCATCAATGCATAGATCTAATTCCTGTAAACGGACATAACAAAACAGTTGTCAGAGAAGAAGATTGTGTCGGATGTGATCTGTGTTCAATAGTTTGTCCTGTTGAAGGATGTATTGATATGGTAAGATTAGATGATGGAAAAGAATCAACAACCTGGAATGAACTCGTTCAAAAATTTAAAGATGAAGGCAAAGAATTAAACTGGGAAAATTTAGCAGAGTTTCAAAAGAAACACGGAATAGTAATTCATTAGCTGTTAGCTTATAGCATTCAGCGATCAGCTATTAGGAAGAGTATTGAAAGATTTTAGAAAATTAAAAATTTGTGAGAAGTCACATTTTCTGACTTTAGATCTTTATAAAATTACAAATGCATTTCCCAAGAGCGAGCAATACGGATTAATTTCTCAAATCAGAAGAGCAGCTAGTTCAATACAGACAAACATTGCTGAAGGATGTTGAAGAGGTAGTGATGTTGATTTTGCAAGATTTTTGCAAATTGCAATTGGTTCATCAAGTGAAGTTGAATATTTACTTATTTTAAGTTTTGAATTAGAATATATAAAAAAAAATATTTGATAAAATGATTTTACAAATAATTGAAATAAAAAAAATGTTAACAACATTAATAAAAAAACTGAAAGCTGATGGCTGAATGCCGAAAGCTTTAAGGAGTACTAATGTCAACACTTATTAAAAACGGAAGAATAATTACAGCTGATCAGGATTATATTGCCGATATATATATTGAAAAAGAAAAAATTACTACAATTGGCAGCAACTTAAAGATAAAAGCAGATAATGTAATAGACGCAAAAGATAAATTTGTAATTCCGGGTGGAATAGATGCACACACACACCTTGATATGCCATTTGGCGGTACAACTTCCTGCGATGATTTTGAAAACGGAACAAGAGCTGCGGCTTTTGGTGGTACAACTTCTATTGTGGATTTTGCAATCCAAACCAAAGGCAGCAAGATGCGTGAAGCATTGGATACCTGGTGGGCAAAAGTTGAAGGTAAAGCAACAACAGATTATGGATTCCATATGATAATAACTGACTTACCGGATGCTGACATAGAAGATATGAGTGATATGGTAAAAGAAGGGATTACAAGTTTCAAATTGTTTATGGCTTACCCGGGTGTTTTGATGGTGGACGATGCTACAATTTTTAAAGCATTAAAGCACACTGCAAAAACCGGTGCTTTGGTTTGTATGCACGCAGAAAACGGTAATGTAATTGATCTTATTGTGCAGGAAGCTTTGGCTCAAGGTAAAACAGCACCTATCTATCACGCATTAACAAGACCAACAACAGCAGAAGCGGAAGCTGTAAATCGTTCAATTGCTTTAGCTGAAATGGCAGGAGCCCCGGTTTATATAGTTCACTTATCCTCTAACGACGCTCTTGAAAAAGTAGCAGAAGCTAGAGATAAAGGTTTGCCTGCTTATGCAGAAACATGTCCACAATATTTATTCCTTTCAATTGATGATGATATGAACAAACCCGGTTTTGAAGATGCTAAAGTGGTGTTCACTCCTCCATTAAGAGAAAAATGGCATCAGAATAAATTATGGGCCGGATTAAAAAAGAATACTTTGCAAATTGTTTCAACTGATCACTGTCCGTTTTGTTTTAAAGAACAAAAAGAACTTGGAATTGGTGACTTTACAAAAATACCAAACGGAGGTCCGGGTATTGAACATAGAATGCAGTTATTGTTTAGCGGAGGTTTTAGTGAAGGAAGAATTACATTAAACAGATGGATAGAAATATGCTGCACAAATCCTGCAAAAATGTTTGGGCTGTATCCGCGAAAAGGTACGATCTCTATTGGCTCAGATGCAGACATTGTTATTTGGGATCCAAATAAAGAATATACAATTTCAGCACACACACATCATATGTGCACAGATTATTCTATGTTCGAAGGAAAAAAAATTAAAGGCAACGCAGAAACAGTTATGTCAAGAGGTGAAGTAATTGTTAAAGACAATAAATTTTTTGGAAAACCCGGCAGAGGTAAATTTATAAAAAGAGATTCTTATGGAACAGCTTGGCAGTAGAAAAACTTTATGAATGATATTGCAAAAACAAAAGTGAGTGATGAGCTATTAATTTGGCGTGATAAATTTCCAATTCTAAAAAATTCTACATATCTGATCTCCAGTTCACTCGGTGCAATGCCTAAAAAAGTTTATGATAGAATGCATGAGTATGCAGATGTCTGGGCAAGTTTGGGAGTAAATGCCTGGCAGGAAAAATGGTGGGAAATGTCACTTCAAACCGGAAACTTGATAGCTCCTTTAATTGGTGCCGGACAAAACGAAATTACAATGCATCCTAATGTTTCTATATTACAATCCATCATTGTTTCATCATTTAAATTTGAGGAAGAAAGAAATAAAGTAGTTTACACAGATCTGGAATTCCCATCTGATATGTACGTATATCAAAACTATGCAAGGAATAAAGGAGCTGAAATTAATGTAATAAAATCAGAAGATGGATTTATTCCAAATACTAAAAAGCTTTTAGATGCAATAGATGAAAAAACTTTAATTGTTCCAATTTCTTATGTTCTTTTCAGAAATGCTTATGTGATGGATGTCAAATCAATTGTTGAAAAAGCACATTCGGTTGGAGCTTTAGTTGTATTAGATGCTTACCACGCTGTCGGTACTCTTGAAATAGATGTAAAGGAATTAGGGGTCGATATTTTAATTGGTGGAGTTTTAAAGTGGCTTTGCGGTGGACCAGGAGGAGCATTTATGTGGATAAAACCTGAACTTAGAAATATACTGGAACCTGAAGTTACCGGATGGATGGCTCATTCAAACCCTTTTGCTTTTGAAAACGAAATGGAATATACAGACACTGCTTACAGATTTATGAACGGTACACCGACTATCCCATCTTTCTATGCCGCACAAGAAGGACCAAAAATTATTGCTCAGATAGGAATGGAAAAAATCAGAAAAAAATCTATTCATCAAACTGAAAAAATTATTAATCTTGCTGAAGAATACGGATACAAAATCAATACACCCCTAAAACCTAATTTAAGAGGTGGAACGGTTTCAATAGATATGCCTAACTCTTTTGAGATTTCCAATAAATTATTATCAAAAAAAATAATGATTGATTACAGGCCTAGTGCAGGAATTAGAATTGCCCCTCATTTTTATAATACAGATGAAGAAATTGATATTTTGTTTGAAGCCTTAAAAGATTTAACAAATTAATTTTTGTTACAAGAATAATTCATAAATAATAAATAAAGGATTGCTATGAGTTCTCTTTTTAATTCCGAATTGATAGAAACAGATCTAACAACAATTGCGGATAGTTCTTTAATCAATGATGACTTAGCTGCTACAAGAGTAAGTGAAAGAACATGGGGAACTTATAATTTTGCTGCACTCTGGATTGGAATGAGTGTTTGCATTCCAACATATTTATTGGCTAGCGGACTGATTGCAGGTGGTATGAATTGGTGGCAGGCATTACTTACAATTACTCTGGGAAATGTTATAGTATTAATTCCAATGGTATTAAATGCTCACGCCGGAACCAAATATGGAATTCCTTTTCCAATTTTAGCAAGAGCATCATTTGGTACTTTGGGTTCAAATGTTCCGGCATTATTAAGAGCCATTGTTGCCTGCGGTTGGTTTGGAATTCAAACCTGGATTGGAGGACAGGCATTTAATTCATTAATAATATTGTTGCTACCAAGTTGGGCAGTATTTTCCTGGGGACCTGCTGTTGGTTTTATGATCTTTTGGGGGATGAATGTTTACTTTATAATTAAAGGAACAGAATCTATTAAGTGGTTGGAATCTTTTGCGGCACCTTTTTTATTATTGACTGCAATCGGGTTACTGGTTTGGGCATATGTAAATGGAGGCGGCTTTGGACCGATATTGAGTCAGCCAAGTAAATTTAAAACATCTTTAGATTTTTGGTACTTTTTTGTTCCGTCATTAACAGGTATGGTAGGTTTTTGGGCAACCATTTCTTTAAATATTCCTGACTTTACCAGATATGCTAAAAGTCAAAAATCTCAAATGGTTGGGCAGGCAATCGGACTTCCACCAACTATGGCTTTCTTTTCATTTATTGGAATTACTGTTACATCAGCAACAGTTGTTATATATGGAGAAGCAATTTGGGATCCGGTTGTATTGCTATCAAAATTTGAAAGCCCAATTATAATTTTTGTTTCACTTGTTGCATTAATAATTGCAACACTTACAACAAACATTGCTGCAAATGTAGTTTCACCAGCAAATGATTTTGCAAATTTATTTCCTAAAAAAATTAATTTTGTAAAAGGTGGACTGATAACAGCAGTAGTTGGAATTGTAATGATGCCCTGGAAACTTCTTTCAGATTTTAGTACTTATATTTTTGGATGGCTTGTCGGTTACTCTAGTTTTTTAGGTCCAATAGCAGGAATATTGATCTGTGATTATTTCATAATCAGAAAACAAAAACTTGAAGTAAAAGATCTGTATATAAGAAACGGAATTTACGAATACAAAAAGGGTTTTAATCCCAAGGGAATGATCGCTTTAGCAGCAGGTGTGTTTATTGCTTTGATAGGCTTAATTGTTCCGCAGGTAAGTTTTTTATATGATTATGCATGGTTTGTAGGATTTGTAATGGCTTTTGTTGTGTATTATTTGCTGATGAAGAAATAGTATTTCTATTTTGTCATACCGGACAAAGATCCGGCATCTTATTCCTTTTCTAAGGAGATTCCGGTTTTTCGCTATGTTCGACCGGAATTACATTCATTTATTTTTCACTTTTATAATTTCTGCAGCAATGCTAACAGCAATTTCATCAGGAGTTTCAGCTCCTATTTCTTGACCAATTGGAGAATGGACTTTGGAAATTAAATTTTCGTTTATTCCTTTTTCCTTTAATGCATTAAAAATATTTCTTATTTTCCTTTTGCTCCCCATCATTCCTATGTATTTTACTTTTTTATTTATTACGGAAATTAATGCTTCAGTATCAGTTAAATAATTAGATGTAGTAATAACTATAAATGAATTATTTCCTTCAATTATTTTATTTCCAACCTCATGGTATTTACAAATAATAATTTCATCAGCATAAATGTTTTGTTTTATTGTATAAACTTCAGCTCTATCATCAAAGACAATAATGTAAAATCCTAGTAATTTCAAAATTTTTGAAACAGACAAACCTACATGTCCGCTACCAATTATAAAAGCAGTTTCTATAAAACCGATTTGTTCTTTATATTCCCATTTCTCTTCATCATCCTTAAAACAAATATCATTCAAATCAGAATTATCTCGATAATTAAAATCAGATTTATTGATTAGTAATTCACCTTTTTTTCTTTTGATTAAATTTTTAATAATATGTTCGATTTTTGTTAAATCTTTTTTTGCTAAAATTTTTATAATTATTGTTTGCCTGCCGCCACAATTTAATCCGGATTTTTCATGAATAGATCCATTATTGTGGTACAGTCTTTTTATTACACAATCATTGTCTGTATTCATTAAACTAATTACAAAATTAGATATATCATTTTCCATAATACCGCCGCCAATAGTACCGATCGATTCTCTCTTTTCATTTAAAGCCATCTTAAATCCTTTTCTTCCAGGAGAGGAGTTTGAAGAATCTGCGACAACCAACAAAGCAATTTTTTTCTTTTTCTTTAGTTCAGATAAAATAAAATTCCAAAATTTTACTAAGTCCATAATTATTTAGTTTTTATAAATTGATGAATTAAAATATAACTAAATCATGAAGTAAAATTAATGTTTTCATAAATCTTATTATTGTAATTACATTTTGATAACTGCTTATTTTTACAACAAATTATATTATTTTTATTTGTTTACTGAAAAATATTTTATCATAATTATATAGTACACCATGAATAAATCAGAAAAAATTTTTGAACTTGCAAAAAAGCATGAATCATATACAGCACAAAACCTTTCAAAATTAGTTCAGCATAAATCTTTAAGCATGTGTGAAAAGGAAGTTGCTTCTTTAATAAAGAATATGATGGAAGATGCCGAATTTGATGAGGTAAAGATTGATGGATTAGGAAATGTAATCGGAAGAATTGGCAACGGAAAAAAAATTATTGCAATTGATGGACATATTGATACAGTTGATCTTGGAAATCTGGATGCCTGGAGTTTTGATCCTTTAGGCGGGGAAATTAAAGACGGATTTGTTCACGGGAGAGGAAGTGTTGATCAAACCGGTGGACCTGCTTCGTTTATAACAGCCGGAAAAATTTTAAAAGAAATTGGATTAACAAATGATGTAACAATTTACTTTGTCGGCTCAGTTATGGAAGAAGACTGTGACGGATTATGCTGGAAATATATTGTTGAAGAAGATAAAATTAAACCTGACTGTGTAATTGTAACAGAACCGACAAACTTAAATATATACCGAGGACACAGAGGAAGAATGGAAATTGAAGTTTCATTTTACGGACTTTCAGCTCATGGTTCTGCTCCTGAAAGAGGAAAGAATGCAATCTACATGGCATCAAAAGCAGCATTAGAAATTGAAAAGTTAAATGAAAAATTAATTACTGATGAATTTCTCGGGAAAGGTTCCGTAACTATTTCAGAAATTGTTTCCTCCAGTCCTTCTCTTTGTGCAGTTTCAGATTTTTGTAAATTTCATCTGGACAGAAGACTTACGAAAGGCGAAGATAAAAAATTGGCTTTAAAACAAGTTGAAGAAATTGTGAAAGGAATGAATGCAAAAGTTGAATTGCTTACTTACAAAGAAAAAGCTTATACCGGATTAGAATATGGAATGGAAAAATATTTTCCTACCTGGGTTATTGAAGAAGAAAATTATGTAATTCAAAATGGCATAAAATCTTTCAAAGAACTTTTTGGTAGTTATCCTAAAATTGACAAATGGACTTTTTCAACAAATGGTGTGACTATAAATGGAATTTATGGAATACCCGTTATTGGATTTGGTCCCGGTAATGAAATTATGGCTCACGCACCGGATGAAAAAGTTCCTGTTGAACACTTAGTAAAAGCTTCAGCTTTTTATGCTTACTATTGTTCAATTTTTTAAATAAAAATTATTGAGGCCTGAATATGTCGTCAAAATTTAAAGGAAAACATTTTCTTACTTGCCAAGATTGGTCAAAGCAAGAACTTGATACAGTTTTTGAAACTGCATCGGATTTAAAACAAAAATTTGCTAATGAAACACCAACAAGATATCTGCAAGACAAAACATTGTTCATGATATTTTTTGAACAGTCAACCAGAACAAGAAATTCTATGGAAGCAGGTATGACCCAATTGGGAGGGCATGCACACGATCTCACCGCTGATAAAATGCAGCTTTCACACGGCGAAACACCAAAAGATACTGCTATCATACTTTCAAGAATGGGGCACGGAATTGCATCAAGAAATTGTTTTTATGGAATTGGAAATGAATATTTAAGTGAAATGGCAAAGAACTCTACAAAACCGGTTATGTCTTTGCAAGATGATATTTACCATCCATTCCAAGGTCTTGCAGATCTGATGACGATATTTGAGCACTTGGGAAAAAATACAAAAAACTTAAAAGTAACAGTTTCCTGGGCTTATGCAGACACTCATTCAAAACCACTATCAGTACCTCAAACACAAATTTTACTTTTCCCCAGATTTGGAATTGATGTAACGGTTGCACATCCAAAAGAATTTCCATTGAGTAAAAATATTGTTGAAAAAGCCAAGAAAAATGCTGAAGAAGGAGGTAGCAGTTTAAAATTTACAAATGATATGGATGAAGCTTTTGAAGGTGCACAGGTAGTAATTCCCAAAAACTGGGGCGGCTTTGGTCATTACGATGTTAATGAATATCTTCAAAATGAAGATGAATGCAAAAAAGAAATGAAAGCAAATTTAGAAAAATATAAAAACTGGATTTGCGATGATAAAAAAATAAAACTTGCAGATAAAAATGTAAAACTTATGCACGCCCTGCCGGCTGACAGAGGAAATGAAGTTACTGATGAAATTCTGGATGACCCGAATATTTCAATTGTGTTTGATGAAGCAGAGAACAGACTGCACACAGCAAAATCAATAATGTCTTTAACAATGTAATTTTATTTTGAAAAAAGACTTTAAATATAAATGCGATAGCTGTGGACAAATTTATGAAATCAAAAAAGATTTAATGCTTTGTCAAAAATGCAGAGAAAAAGATATTGAAGGTAAACCGCTCAAAGGAATTCTAAAAGTTCAACTGCCTGAAAAATTTAAAAACACTCTATCGTCCAACAAGATAATTAATATTTATGACTATCTGCCGATCGAAGAAAAATATTTTCCATCTATTAGTGTTGGAAATACTCCATTGATAGAAGCAAAGAATATTCAAAAAATTTTAGGTTTTGAAAACATCTACTTAAAATTTGATGGAACAAATCCAACCGGATCTTATAAAGACAGGGCTTCTTATTTGGTTTCGGCATTTGCCAAAAAAAATAATATAAATGAAATTGCAGTCGCTTCCACAGGTAATGCTGCTTCTTCAATGTCAGGAATTGCATCAGCTGCAGGACAAAAAGCTTTTATTTTTATGTCAGAATCAGCACCAAAAGCTAAACTGGTTCAGTGTTTACAGTACGGTGCAAAATTAATTCCTATAAAAGGTGATTATGATAAAGCGTTTGATCTCTCGTTAAAATTTTCTGAAAGAACAGGTTACCTTAACAGAAACACCGCATATAACCCAATGACAATAGAAGGCAAGAAAACAGTTTCTTTTGAACTTGTTGATCAAATAGGAGAAAGAGAAATTGATTATATCTTTTTACCTGTAGGTGATGGCGTAATTTTAAGCGGGGTTATAAAAGGTTTTACAGATTTATTGTATTTGGGAAGAATAAAAAAAATCCCCCAAATTATTGGTGTACAGGCTGAAAATAGTTCTTTTATTTATAATGCTTTTAAAAACAATAGTTATGATTTTAACTATAAAGCCTCAACTATAGCCGATTCAATTTCGGTTAATGTTGCTAGAAATGGTTACTCTGCCGTAAAGGATTTAAAGGTTGTTAAAGGTGAAATGATCTTGATAAGTGATGAAGAAATTTTATCTTCTCAACATCAATTATCAAGTTCAAGCGGGGTTTTTTGCGAGCCTTCTTCAGCTGCAGCATTTGCCGGATTTTTAAAAATGAAAAAGAATATTTCACAGGATAAATCTGTTGTCATACTTTTAACAGGTCACGGACTTAAGGACATTGACACAGCTTTAAGAAGTGTAAAACTTCCACAAACATATGAAGCAGATATTAATTACATAATGAAAAATTTACATTAAGGAATTTATATGATAGAGTTAAAGATCGATCAAGCACAAAGAAAAAATAATATTAAAAGAAGTGTTGAAAAAAATATTATTTATCCAACTTATGAACAGATGAAAGATCCTTCTAAAATACCGCATGAAATTATTGAAAGACTAAAGAATGTTGGTTTATGGGATATAAATCCTTTAAACTTGTTTAGAATAAGCTGGAAGAATGAACCCAAGGAAACAGACGGTGGTTTTGGTGATGTGAATTTTATAGAATTACCTAGTACACTTACCGGTATAAAAGCAAAAGTAGTAGCTTTGGTGGGAAAGTGGTTTCCAACAGGTGCACACAAAGTCGGTGCAACTTATGGTTGTCTGGCTCCTTCTCTTGTTTCCGGTAATTTTGATTCAACAACTCAAAAAGCAGTGTGGCCGTCTACAGGAAATTATTGCAGAGGAGGATCTTTTAATTCTGCATTGTTGGGATGTGAATCAATAGCAATTCTGCCGGAAGAAATGAGTGATGAAAGATTTGAATGGTTAAAAAAACTTGCCGGAGAAGTAATTGCAACTCCCGGATGTGAAAGCAATGTTAAAGAAATTTTTGATAAATGCTGGGAATTAAAAGCTACAAGAAAAGACATAAAAATATTTAATCAGTTTGATGAATTTGGAAATTACCTTTGGCATTATGAAGTAACGGGAAACGCAATTGAAGAAGTGTTCAATAAAAATTATAACTCAAAAGGAAATGTTGCCGGATATATTTCGGCTACAGGTTCCGGCGGAACTATTGCAGCAGGTGATTATTTAAAACAAAAATTTCCACAATTAAAAATAGCTGCTTCAGAAGCACTTCAATGCCCGACTCTACTTCTTAATGGTTTTGGCGGACATAGAATTGAAGGTATTGGTGATAAACACGTTCCCTGGATCCATAATGTAAAAAATACAGATATGGTAATTGCAATTGATGATAATGACTGCATTGAATTAATTAGATTATTTAATGAGAAAGCCGGAAAAGAATATTTAATTAAAATGGGAATAAATGAAAATCTTGTTTCAAAATTAAATTTAATTGGAATATCAGGTGTTGCAAATATTCTCTCTGCAATAAAATTTGCAAAATATTTTGAATTAACTGAAAACGATTTTGTGTTTACTATTCTTACTGATTCAATGGATCTTTACGGATCAAGATTAAAAGAGTTGAACAATGAAAACGGAAATTTCAGTTACGATGATGCTGTAAGAGTTTATAATAAAAACTTAATGGGAACACATACTGCAGATATGTTAGAATTAAGTTTTATGGATAAAAAGAGAATTCATAATTTAAAATATTTTACGTGGATTGAGCAGCAACAAAAAGATTTAAATGAATTGAATGCACAGTGGTATGATTATGATAATTACTGGGAGAAAATTAGAAAATTAACACCAAAGATAGATAAACTAATAAAAGAATTTAATAAAGAAGCCGGGTTGTTATAATTTATTATAATTAAAAAAGCGTATAAAGATCAGTTAATCTTATCCATTTTTTCCCAAAGTTTTTTAGAGGCTTCTCTTGCTTCTGAATAGATGTTATCTATTGCAAATGGAAATTTTCTGTTTTCATAAACAATTTTTCCGTTTATAATAACAGTTTCAACATCTCTGGAAGAAAATCCGTAAATAAAATGTCCGGCAATATTATCATAGACAAAATGAGTTGGAGGTGAGTAATCATAAATTACAATGTCAGCGGCAAAATCTTTTTCTATCTTCCCAAAATTTTTATTAAAATATCTTTTTAAAAGAGTATTTCCATTCTGTAAAAATCTCATAAAATCATTAGGAGTTAATTTGCCTTGTGAATCGTTGTTTTTGAAAAAAGCAAATTTAGTTTCTTCAAACATATTAGAACTGATTCCATCAGTACCAAGACCAACATTTTTAACTTTATCAAGATTTTTCATGTAACCAACACCGTTGTTCATATTTGAACGAGGGTTATGAACAAGGAAAGAATCTCTTTCATTTAAAATTGAAATATCATTATCAGTTAAATAAACTCCGTGTACAATGATTGATTTTTCATTAAGCAGAGAAAAATCATCTAATCTTTGCATTACATCTTTGTTAAAATTTTGATGAGAAAAAGAATTATCTGTTTCATCTTCAGAAACATGAATGTGAAGACCTCGATTAGAAATCATTAACGCTTCGCTAATTTGTTCCAATGAATTATTGCTTAGTGTAAACGGAGCGTGAGCGCCAACTGCGGTTTCAATTAAATATTTTGAATCGGAAGATTTTTTTTCTTCATCTATAATTTTAGAAAAATCAATTGATTCTTTTACACCCTCTGCCATTCCCTCTATTCCGTTTCTATCGGTTATTTCGTAAGCTAAAATTCCTCTAAGTCCCGCTTTTTCAAATGCTTTTTTTAGTGTCGTGAGAGAACCCGAAATGAATGAAGGGGATGCATTGTGATCTATTACTGATGTTGTTCCAGCTTTAACAGCTTCAAGTGCTCCTATCAAACCGCTGTAATAAAGAATTTCTTCGTCAATTGCCCGGTCAAGTTTCCACCACAGATTTTTTAAAATATCAAGAAAATTATTGCAAGGTTTTATATCAGCCAAGATTCCTCTTGAAAGTGCAGAATAAAAATGATTGTGCGAGCAGACTAATCCGCTTGAGATAAATCTATTTTCTAAATTTATTTCTTTGCCAGCTTTATAATTTTTGCCGATATTTTTTCCGACATCAATTATTAATTTATTTTCTATCACAACATCAACATTGTAAGTGATTTTTGGCGGGTGGAATTGAATTATATTTGCATTTTTTAAAAGAATCATATTATTATTTTTAAAGATTCCCGATATCATTACTTGCCCGCATCTGGCGGGAGATATCGGTAATCTTCTTATTTAATTTTTTCCCTTTTCTTAATTGGCAGTTTGAAATATCTTATTCTGTCATATTGATAAAAAGCATTTGCAACTGCAGCTGCAGTCGGTACAAGACCGATTTCTCCAACACCTTTTACACCGTATGGTCCGTGAGGATCGGGAACTTCAATTCCTATTACTTCCATTTTGGGAGTTTCTTTTGCCCTTAAAATTCCCATTTTTCTTAACTTTGTACTTTTTGGTCTGCTGTTCTCTAATTCAATTTCTTCAGTTAATGCATAACCCAAACCCATATGAATCGATCCCTCTATTTGTCCTTCGAACAAGCCCGGATTAATTATTTTTCCGGCATCGTGAGCCGCAATAACTTTATCAATTTTCCCTTCTTCATTTAAAACAACAACCTGCGTTGCATAGCTGTAAGAATAATGCGTGATTATTTCTCCAACATCTTTGCCGGGTTTTGTTGTCCAGTTGCAGACCCATTCGCCTTTATATGTATTACCGACAAGTTCATTTATTGTTTTTGTTTTCAGGTCCTCTTTGAGTTGAATGCATGCATTTGCAATTGAGTTACCAATAATTGAAGTGGCTCTTGAAGCAGTTGTCATCCCGGCTGAAGCATTTGCAGAGGTATCAACAATCACCTTAACAATTTCCGGATCAATTCCTGTTTCGTGAGATAAAAATTGAACAGCCATTGTGTTAACGCCTTGTCCCATTTCAGTCCAGCCGTGATGTAGAATAATCTTTTCAGGCGAAACAATTTGAATAGTAACTTTTCCTTCATCAGCCATTCCGTTTCCTATTCCGGTATTTTTAATTCCGCAGGCAATGCCAGCATATTTAGAATTTTGAAAAATATCTTTCACAGCTTCAAGGGTTTTTCTTACACCGCTTCCTCTGTTAATAATTTGTCCGGTTGATGTCATTCCGCCTTCAGTTAAAGCATTATCATAACGGAACTGCCATCGGTCAAAGCCGCCTTTTTCACATAAGTCATCTATGCAGCCTTCAATAGCAAAAGCAACTTGATTTACACCAAAACCACGCATTGCACCGCACGGTAAATTATTTGTGTAAACAGCTTTACTAATTATATCAACATTTGGAATATGATAAGGACCGGTTGCATGTCCAGCCGATCTTTCAAGAACCTTCATTCCTACAGAAGCATAAGCGCCTGTGTCGCCTATCATATCTGCTTTTAGAACGGTAAGTTTTCCTTCTTTATTACATCCAACTGTGTAGTTCATTCTTATAGGATGTCTTTTGGGGTGCATTAAAATGGATTCGTCTCTGTTTAAAATTACTTTTACGGGTTTTTGTAATATCAAAGAATAAAGCGCTGCGTGACCCTGTACGGAAAGATCTTCTTTTCCTCCAAAACCACCGCCGTTTGGGATCAATATTACTCTAACTTTTTCTTCTGGCAAATTGAGAAGACCGGCAATTTGCTTTCTGTCTTCATAAATACCCTGACCTTGTGAATATATTTCAACCCCATTGTTTGCAGGAAGAGCAATTGAACATTCTGGTTCCATATAACCGTGTTCAATCATTTGGGTTTGGTAAGTTCCGGTTGATATAAAATCAGAATCTTTGATTGCCTTCTCTACATTACCTCTGTATATTTTTGTCTCTGAAAGTAAATTACCTTTTGGATGAAGTTGCGGACTTTCTTTATCAAGAGATCTTTCGGGATCAGAAAGTGGTGTTAAAACTTTATATTCTACTTCAATTAATTTTACAGCTTCCCTTGCAATTTTTTCTGATTCAGCAACAACTCCGGCAAGTACATCCCCCACATATCTTGTTTCTTCGCCTTCTTCTATTATTAAAGGCCAGTCTGAAATTATTAATCCTGTGTACCTGCTGCCGGGAATATCTTTTGAAGTGAAGACTTTTTTTACGCCGTGAAATTTTTCTGCTTTTTCAACATTTATTGAAATCACTTTTGCACGAGGGTGATCACTAAACTTTAAAGCTCCGTGTAACATATCTGGGAAATTCATATCGGCGACATAATGACTTTTACCCAGCACTAATTGATCGGCATCGTATTTTGGATGAGTTTTACCGATATTACCACTACTTTTTGGTTTTGGAATTTCCTTATTTTCTCTTATTGCTTCGGAAGCATATTCTATTGCATCAATAATTTTTTTATAACCTGTACATCTGCATAGATTAGGCGTTAATGCTCTTTCTATTTCTTCTCTTGTCGGCTGTGGTTTATTCTTAATTAAAACACTTGATTGCATTACAATACCCGGAATGCAAAAACCACACTGCACTCCGCATTTTTCTACAAAAGCATTAGTAATTGTTCTTTGATAATATTCGCTTAATCCTTCGGTAGTAATTACGTTTCCGTTTTCAACCCTGCTCATTGGAATTACACAGGACAAAACACCTTTTCCGTTCAGTTCAACCGTACACGCACCGCAGGCTGCCTGGGGTGCACACCCGTCTTTAGCAGAAGTAATTCCTTCCAGTTCTCTTAAATAAGTAAGCAAAGGAAGATCAGGATCGTCTGTATAATTTTTAATATTTCCGTTTAGTGCAAATTGCATAAAATTAATTTATGTAAATATTGGATTGTTTTTCAAACTCTTCAATAAAAAAAACATTTCTGCTGCGTGTTTTAAATTAAGCTCTTTAGCATCAGTTTTAAAATTTATCTCCATAATTGAAAAATCATTTTTGTTAAATTTAACAATCACATCATTAGATTCATAAAATAGAAAATCATTTGATAAACTTAAACTCTCTAAGTTTCCGTTGTTCTTAAATTTAATTGAATTATTTGTAATAAAATATCCCAATTTTTCACTGTTAAAACTTCCTTCTGTTAAATAAAAATGTGGTTTGGTTTTATACGGTGCTCCGCTGGTCGGACAAAATGTATCACAATTGCCGCACTCATTACAGAAGTCCCCAATATTTAAAATCTGATTTTCTTGTTTAACTACAAATGAATCAACCTGATTAAAAGAAAAATCATTTCCTTTCTTAATTATCTGCCAAACGGGCAGTTCGGTTTTTTCAACTTCAAAAGAAACATTAGAAAAATTAGGACACACTCCGACACATATATTACAAACATCTTCACAAAACAGGCATCTTTCTGCTTCCTGTTTTGCAGTTTCTTCATCCAACACAGGGTGGACCATTTTAAAACCTGTTCTTTCCTCTAAACTTATTTCAGGTAAATCGTCACCAAATTTTCTATGTGCTTGTATTTTTTGGAATTCATCAAAAGATAATTTCTTTTTTTGTTCGGCGGTTTCTGTCTTTAAAATTTTGTTTGAACGATTAATAATTTCTTCGGCAGCTTTTTTACCGTCTCCCATTGCATTGATCAAAGAATCAGCTCCTCTTAGAACATCGCCGCCTGCAAAAACATTCGGAATTTGTGTTTCAAAAGTTTTGTGATTTATTTTTATTGATTTTTCATCAATAAAATCATAAGAAATATCCTGACCGATTGCGGTAATTATTGAATCAAAATTTAAATTAAATTCTGAATTTTCTATCTGAATGGGTCGTCTTCTTCCGGATTCATCTTTATCACCGAGTTTCATTTTAATCAATTTAATATTTAGCTTTTCATCCTTTTGACTGATTGATAATGGTGCGGCTAGTTCTATCAAATCAATTCCTTCTTCAAGTACTGCTTTAATTTCATCATCTCCTACGGGCATTTCATTTTTTGTACGACGGTAGATCATCGTAACTTTACCGTCTTTTTCTTTTATTCTATTTGCAGTTCGAGCTGCATCAACAGCAGAAAGTCCTGCCCCTATAATTGCTATATTTTTGCCAGCCTTAATTTTGTTTCCAATTCTTGTTTTTGAAAGGAAACTTAATTGATCAAAAACATTTTCTAATTCTTCGCCGGGTATTTGTAATTTCTTACTAAGACTTGCGCCTATACCAACAAAAATAAAATCATTTTTTTGTTTTAATTCAGAGAATGATTCTTTCGTTATTTTTTGATCATAATTTATCTTAACACCCAATTGCTCTATTATTTTTATGTCATCTTCAATTTGTTTATCAGACAAACGAAAAACTGGTATAAATCCAGAAACCATTCCCCCCGAAAAAGAATTACTTTCATAAATATTTACCTCAAAACCTTCTATTGCTAAAAAGTAAGCGCAGGTCAATCCGGAAGGACCGGCACCAATTATTGCAGCCTTTAATCCATTTTTATCTTTTTTTATTAAGTCTATTTTTCCTTCGTATTTTTCAGAAATAAATCTTTTAATACCACGGATGAGCAAAGGATTGTCGTAATTAATTCTTGTACATTTTGTCTGACATAAATGATCACAGACATTTCCCGTAATATTTGGAAGCGGGTTATCTTTTAGAATTACTTTAAATGCGTTTTCATAATCACCTTTTGCTGTGTGATACATATACTCGGGGACATTTTGTTCAACAGCGCAGGTTTTTATGCAAGGTGCTTTGATGCAGTCATATTCTGTTAACTCTCTTTGTGTTTTAATATTTTCATAAGGGAAATTACTTTTATGATAGGTTTTATTTTTAAGAATTGATTCTGAATATTTTTTTAAATTACTCAAACTTGCAGAAGAAAGGGAAGAGTTGTTTTGATCTTTTGATCTTATAAACTCTTCAATATTCTTTGAACCACTTTCAGAAATATTTTTTTCTAAATTTTCTAAATATTGTGTCAGCCTTAAATAACCTCCGGGTTTCAGCAGATCAGAGCAGACAGTAATTGGAGTTAATCCACAAGCAAGTGTATCTGTTACATTAAAGGCATCAACACCGGCAGAGAATGTTAGATCGAGCGTGCCGTTAAAATCCGATTGAAGTTTCGAAGCAAGATTTATACTTAAAGGATGAAGTGCCCTTCCGCTTGTGTAAACCATTTTTTCTTTTTTAGGAAGCCAATGTGTTGAGTTTAATGATTCTAGTGTGTTGGTTAACTTTAATCCAAACTGAACATTATTTTCTTTGGCTATTTTTGTAAGTGATTTTATCATCTTAACCGCATCATCATATTTTAAGTCGTGTTCAAATGCTTCATCGGGTACTGTAATTTCATAACCAAGTTTTTCATTTAAGATATATCTAACTTTTTCAGGTCCCAAAAGCGTAGGATTTAATTTTATAGCTGTCTGAAGTTTTCTTTCTTCAATAAAATATTTTCCTATTTTTTCAATTTCATCCGGCGGACAGCCGTGCATTGTTGAGAGTGTAATATTATCAGATATATGATAAGGAATGTTTAAGTCTTTTATATCTGGATAAAATGGAATTAGTATTTCAATCTTTTCTTCTAATTCATCTTTACAATTATTCATTTTATCTAAAAACCATTGGACATTGTGATTTAGAATTCCTTTCAGATCGTAACCTACACTCATATTAAAAATGAATCCCGGTTCTTCTGTGTTCCAACCAAATTTATGTTTTAGAATATGAATTAATATCCAGGCATTTAAATATTCATCAAACGAATCTTGAACTTTTAGTTCTTGCGACCATTCACAATTGTAACCTTCGTCTTCCATATCAATGCATGGTTTGGTTACCTCTATTTCATCGAGTGTTTGAACTGTTTTAAGTTCTATATATCTGGCTCCACATAACCAGGATGCAATAATGTTGTGAGCAAGCTGTGTCTGTGGTCCGGCAGCAACACCTATAGGTGTTTCAAGAAGCTGACAGTATCTTGTCATTCTAAAAGTATCGTTAGATTTTGGGATGAAAAGATTTTTTTTGTAAAGACCAAAAATTCTTCCAAGCTCTTCTTCGTTTGTGATCCATCTAAAGAGTTTTTTTATAGGTATTCTGTAAAATCTATCGCTCATATTAATTGTTAAAAATTATAAAAAATGAACTATAATATTTTAAAAGATAATTATAAATATTTAATTAATGATAATTAAAGATGTGGCTTGGTTATTTCTTAACTGCCCAGATAATATCTGAGATTATAGTTTTGTTTTTTTCTAAGGAAAATTTCATTAAATAATTTGGATTGAAGCCTATCATATAGTGATCTATTATTTTTTTTAGCCAAGAAATTTCTGCCTTTAATTTCCAATGTTCTCCATCAGGTGAATATAAAACGATAAAGAGTCTGTTCTTTAAATGTTTTCTTTGCTGTTGTGATTGGTTCTTGTAAAACCATTTTATCAATTCAGGTGTTTGTTTTATAGCTTCATCAATTGGTAAATTATATTTTTTAGGGAAGACAGAAGTTTTATGGTCAAATGAAGCGCCTTCAATTGAAAAATCAATTAGCCTGTCTTTGCTGTTATGTGCTGGTTTAACATTTGGGAAAGAACAAAATATTTGTTCAACAGCATTTGCAGACCAGAAATTGTACCACCTGTTAAGAGCATAATTAAATATGTCATCATAGTTAGAATATTTTTCAAAATTTTTTTTAATCTCTGTTAAAAGTGTGTCGAATTGTTGAATTGAATAAATGAAATTTGTTTGTTTGTCAAAACTATCGTTTTGTTTTCGTCCCCAAATGTATGGATAAGGAAGTCTTTTTTTTAATTCATTTTCTATTTGTGTTAAAGAGTAATACATAAATAATTGTAGAGACATTATATATAATGTCTCTACTTTTGAAATATAAAAATATACTCGTGTTTAAAAATGTAGAATCCTCCTGCTAAAGCTCTGTATCTCCACAATTCTTTTTGTTTCATCTTACCTTTAGTTTCATCAAAATTTTTAACAATTGTGGATTTTAATTTATAGCCTCTATTCAATACTTCCTGCATTGTGTTAAATGCCAGTGGAATCCATTCTCCATTTGAATATTTATCTCCAATAACAACCGCTAAGTATCTTCCTTTTTGTAAGACAGGAGTTACTCCATCAACTATTTCCCCAAAATTTTTTAAAAACTCTTTTTGTGTTTTTGTGTTTGATAGATCTTTTTTGTTTTTGCTGAATTTTATTATATCCCAATAAGGCGGATGCATAATTACAAGTTGAAAGTTTTTTGTTTTTAATTTTTCTATTTCCTCTTTAAAATTAATAGAGGTGCTGTCTCCTTTTATTATTTCGGTTTTTATTTCGTAAGGATTATTTTCTTTATCGATATTTTCTTTGGCTAGTTTAACAACTTTTGATAATAACTCAACACCGACTCCGTTTCTTCCCAATCTTTTACATTCGATTAATGTTGTACCGCTGCCAAGAAATGTATCAAGAACCCAGTCATTTTTTTTTGTATATCTTTTAATTAATTGATTAGGAATTTGCGGTACAAAATTTCCCCAATAAGCTCCGTTGTGTGCGCCGGTTTTATCTCTTTTACCAATTAGCCAAAGACTGTCAGTAATTATATCTTGATAATTTTTCCACCGATTAAGATTTATATCGTTTATTTTATTAGTCTTTACTTTGGTTAGTGCTTTTAAAGTTCTTTTTAAATAATATTTTGCCCTGTCTAAAGTTTTGCTGGAGAGTATTTGATCTAAATCTTCTATTACAAAAGAAAGATCATTTTGATTTGGTGCTTTTTTATTTTGGGGGATTTTTGACCTAATATTTTCAATAGTTTTTTTAAAATTATTAAAATCTGTTTCATCTATTTGACTTTCTAATAGTATATAAATTTTTTCTTTGTTCATTTGAATTACAATTTAAAAAAATAAAGGCGAACATAAATTTGTCCGCCTTAAAAATATAATAAAAAAATATTAATTTTTATTATTTTGCTTCCGGTATTTCATCCATCGGAGCCCAGGGATTTAAATTTGTGTTCCATATATCTACTTTAATTTTTAGTGTGCCATCATTTTGCCTTTCCCAAATATTTACATATTTACCCATATCGGTTATTGGCGGCGTACCACCTGGCATTTCAATAGCCAAATTATATTCACCAATTTCAATTACTAGATTACCTTCTTCAATTATGTCTTTTGTGTAAAGATTAAAAGATAACCATTTAGAAGGAGTTTGTTTCTCAATTTCATTTGCAGCCTTCATTTCTTCTTTACCATGAATGATATTGGAATAACTTGGCAGAGAATAAATATCATCGGTATACATATTCAACAAATTATTAAAATCTTTTGCTATCATAAGCTTAGCAAATTGATTATTCAATTCCTGAATTTCTGTCATTAATTCTTCATTTGTTTGAGAATTAATTTGCGGTATGATTAAGCAAAATATTACTACAATAAAAATTAAATTTCTCATTTTTAACTCCGATTAAAATTTATAAAAAATTTTATTTGTTTTTACAGGCTTAGAATAAACTAAGAAGAAAAAATTTAATAAGCTATTAAATTTTATACAAAGAAAGCAGTACATATTCCGGGGTCATAGGAGCTTTAAATTGAAGGTTTTTTTCAGGCTTAAATTCTTTAATAGCGTTTCTTATTGCAAAATAAGCACCTATTCCATACATAAGAGGAGGTTCACCAATAGCTTTAGATTTGTAAGGCCCGTAAGGATTTGGTGCATCTTCAAGAAAAAGTACTTGAATATCTGTCGGTGCAAAATGAATATCAGGCACTTTGTAAGTTGATAGTGCATTTGCTAATAATTGTCCCTCTTTGCTATAAAGAACTTCTTCCATTGTCATCCATCCAATTCCCTGAACAATTCCGCCTTCCGCCTGACCCTTATCAACAATCGGCTGCAGACTTTTTCCAAAATCGTGAACAACTTTTACTGAATCAATTTCATAAGTTCCGCGAATGCAGTCAACTGTATCTTCTACAATTCCAACACCATAAGAATGATAAGCAAATGGTTGTCCCTTTTCTTTTGATTTGTCAAAATGAATATTTGGGGTAGAATGATGAGCCTGAGCTGAAAGCGAAATTCTGTTTAAATATGCAATCTGAATTAATTTATCAAAAGTTAATTTGGTTTTGTTTTTTTTGTTATAAATATATTCTTTTTGAATTGTTATATTTTGGTATTGTTTTACATTGAGTTCCTTTGCTGCTGCATTTTTTAATCTTTCCAGAATTATTTCACAGGCTTTTTTGGTTGCAAAACCATTTAGATCAGCGGCTTTACTGGCGGCAGTTGGTGATGTATTTGCAACACGGGAAGTGTTTGTTGTTTCAATTTTTATTCTTTTTAGATTTACGGAAAAAACATTTTGCACAACATTTCTTATTTTCTCATTTACACCTTGTCCCATTTCAACTGCAGCAGTACTTACAGAAATACTTCCGTCAGTATAAATGTGAACAAGTGCACTTGCCTGATTCATAAATGTACTTGTAAATGAAATACCGAAAGTAACAGGCATTACTGCCAAACCTTTTTTAAACAATATATTTTTTGAATTAAAACTTAGAACTGACCTTTGCATTTTTTTAAGATCATATTTTTTTTCTGCTTCAGTAAAACATCTTTTTATTCTGCAGTGTTCTGTTTTTTGTCCGTAAGGAAATTCGTCACCATCTTTCAACAGATTTTTCTTTTGCAAATCAATTTTATTAATTCCCATTTCTTCCGCAGCTTTTGCAATTGCAGATTCAATCACGAACATTCCCTGCGGTCCGCCGAAACCACGAAAAGCCGTATTTGGGGGCAGGTTTGTTCTGCAGCAATAAGCTGTTGCTTTTACATTGGGAATAAAATAACTGTTTGTGCAGTGGAAAAGAGTTCTTTCTAAAACTGCCGTAGATAAATCGGCAGCAGCACCGGCATTTTGATAAAAGGAAGCTTCGTAAGCGAGAATTTTCCCTTCTTTGTTTAAGCCAATTTTAAAATCCGAAGAATATGGGTGTCGTTT
>Ga0210038_1000513_pt1 | contig 23699 bp, 21 predicted proteins | sample CryGeyCG2114_020_FD_183970 | JGI IMG/M metagenome (GOLD analysis project Ga0210038, IMG submission 183970) | Groundwater microbial communities from aquifer - Crystal Geyser CG15_big_fil_post_rev_8/21/14_0.20 (SPAdes) (version 2) | ecosystem: Environmental > Aquatic > Deep subsurface >... | reverse complement strand
AATACAGGGAGCAGCAACAATTCCCATTGTTAATCCCATAAAAAATGCTCCGGACATACCACCTTTTGAACCGCCTGCTTTTGCTACAAGGCTATCCGGTAATTTAAATTCATAAATACCAAACATACCTAAAGACATTACAATAAAAACCAGAACTATGAATAATATTACATATGTATTTTGAAGTAAACCACCAAATACAGCTCCTGTTAATGAAGTAACTACTCCAATTACAGAATAAGTAATAGACATTCCCAAAACAAATAATAAACCCATTAGAAATAATCTTTTTGTACTGCCTTCACTCTGACCACCGAAATAACCTATTGTAATTGGAATTAATGGATAAACACAAGGAGTTAGATTAAGTGCTAGACCGCCGATAAAAATTAATAAAATAGATAACAATAGACCTTTGTTCTCTAGCATACTTCCATCATTACCATTATTATTTTCAACTACTTTATTTTGAAGATTTAAGTTTATTGAATTAAATAACGACTGGTTTATTCTATTTGACAGAGCTGTATTCTCAGCAATTTCAATTTGCAATGTGTCTTTAATTTCATCAGGTGCAAGGCAAGTATTGTCATTACAAGCTTGATATTCTAACATTATTACCAAGTTATATTTACCTGGTTTAACATTATCTTTTATTTTTAGTTTTACACCAATTATAAATTCATCATGCCACACTGATAATGGTGTTTGAGAAAATGTAAGATTGATTTCTTCTGCTAAAGGATATTCAATACTTTTTACTTCTTCAATTATTCCTTCACTTGATAAAATTTTAAGATCCGACGGTACCAGATAATCTTCATTTGGTTGATCAGAATTAATATGCCATCCTTTATCTACGTTGACTTTTGCTGCTATTAAAAATTCACTTTTAGGATATAATCTATCGAATGAATTGTATGAATTTATCTTAACTACTGACAACTGTCCAAAAGTACTAGATACTATTACTAGGACTAACGAAATTACCTTAACGATATTTTTCATAGAATAATTAGCTTTATTTTATAAATGATTTTAATTTTTTCTCCAACCCTGTACAATAGGAAACCTTCTGCCAAAGCCAAAAGCTTTTGTAGATACTTTTAATGCAGGAGCAGCCTGTCTTCTTTTATATTCATTTCTATCAACTGTATCTAATATTTTTCTAACTTCTTTTTCTCCGCCTAATTCTGCAACAATTTTATTGTATTCCTTATTATCTTCAAGATACATTTTAAGTACTTTATCTAAATAATCATAAGGTGGCAAAGTATCCTGATCCTTTTGGTTTTCTTTTAATTCTGCAGATGGTTCTTTTGTTATAATTTCATTCGGAATTATCTCTTTATCTTTATTTATATATTTAGCCAAAGCATATATCTCGGATTTATATAAATCACCAATTACCGAAAGTCCTCCTGACATATCTCCGTATAAGGTACAATAACCCATTGCTAATTCTGATTTATTTCCTGTAGCTAAAACTAAGTAATTAAATTTATTTGAAACAGCCATTAAATAAAGACCTCTTATTCTTGCTTGAAGATTTTCTTCAGCAATATTTTTTGGAGAGTCATTAAATATTGGTTCCAAATTCTTCAAAGCATCTTCAAACAATGGCTGGATAGGAATAACATCAGAATTTATCCCAAGATTTTTTATTAATTTTTCCGAATCTGTTATACTCCCTTCACTTGAATACACAGATGGCAGCATAATTACGTTTACATTTTCTTGTCCTAATGCTTTTACTGCAAAATATGTTACTATTGCAGAATCAATACCACCGCTTAAACCAATAACTACTTTTTTAAATCCTATTTTTTTGCAGTATTCTCTAAGTCCATATGTTATTGCATCAATAATTTCTTCTTCAAAAGATCTTTCAACAATATCTATTATGGTATAATTTTCTTTAGTGTCAAAAACGAAATAATCTTCTTCAAAATATTTGCCCATTTTTACTAATTCACCTTTTGAGTTTAGGCACATACTTGCACCATCAAAGATCAGTTCTGTTTGCCCGCCTACATAACAAACATACAAAAGTGGTAATCCATTTCCTTTTGTTAAAACGGAAAGCATTTTTCTTCTGTCTTCTCGTTTTCTATAGACGTAAGGACTTGCTGAAATATTAAGCAGAATTGTAGCCCCTTTTAGAATTAATCTGTTAACAGGATCAGTCCTATATCTTCTTTTGTGCCAGTAGTCAGCATCATTCCAAATATCTTCACAAATTGATATCCCTAATTTCTCACCTTTAAATTCAAATACATCTACACTTTTTGCTGGATCAAAATATCTCATTTCATCAAACACATCATAATTTGGGATCAATGTTTTATTCTGTATAAATTGTATCTTTCCATCAAAACATAATAGTGCTGAATTATGAACATCAGTCCCAACTAGATCGTCATCTTCAGTTACAGAACCAAATAATAATCCAACATCTGTTGTTTTTTTAGCAATTTCATTTGCATCATTCATTACCGTTTCTCTAAATTCTTCTTTTTCAATTAGATCAAGTGGCGGGTAACCTATCAAAGCCAGTTCGGGAAAAACAACTAGGTCTACTTTATCTTCAACTCCTTTGCTATAGCCCTCAAGTATTTTTAATTTGTTGGTGTTTATATCACCTACAATTGTATTTATCTGGCAAACTGATATTTTCATTATCTTTTTATTTTTATTACAATTTTAAAAATTACATAATAACTAATTACAAACAAGTTTTTAGTATGAAAAAATTCTCTTAAACTATTTTATTTTATAGAATTAGGGAATTTATTTTACATAAACTATCAATTTTGAGAAATATTATATTCAAAAATACACTATTTAATGGATTTTTGATGGTATGTTTTTTGAATTTTATTAAGATGTTCAATTTAATCTATTAAACTAAATAAATCACTTATTGTTAAAAAATCATAAATTCTTGTAAAAATAAAGGGAAAAAGATAATATGATTGAAATACGAGGACACGCAAGAGGTGGTCAAGGAATGGTGACCGCATTTGAAATTTTAGCAAAAATATTTTCAGAAGTAGACGATTTTCAAGTTCAAGCCTTCCCCGCTTTTGGAGTAGAAAGAACTGGGGCTCCAATCCAAGCTTTTCTAAGAGTATCAAGAGAAAAAATATTAAACAGGAGTAATATTTATTATCCTCATTTGGTAGTTGTGTTTGATGAAACTCTTATAAAACAAGTTCCGGTACTAAACGGATTGAGAGAAGAAGGAGCAATACTTTTAAATACAAATTCTAAAATTGAAGATATAAAGTTAGAAACAAAAAACGTTTACACAGTACCGGCAACACAAATTTCTCTCGATAAAGGTTTAGGTTCAAAATCACTTCCAATTGTAAATGCTGCAATGATCGGTGCTATTATTAAAATTTTAGATATCGATGTAAATTTAGTTGCAAAAATAATTGCAGAAAATGTTCCATCAAAACCAAAAGAAAATTCTGAGTCAGCAATAATTGCAACAAAAAGTATTATTAAATCTAATGAAATAAAAGATGATCTTAAAAAATATTTAAATGAAGATTCTTTGGATGATAAAAAATTAGATAAAGATAAAGTAACTAAAGTTAATGATCAGATTTTAGATTTTCCTTCTTGGGACAAACCGATGTCAATTAATAAGACTGGTAATTGGCGTGTAGTTACTCCTAAATATGAAGAGAAACCACCTCCTTGTTCTACAAACTGTCCCGCAGGCACTGATGTAAGGTTATTTGTAAAGCAAACTTCAGAAGGAAATTTTGATGAAGCTTTTTCTACCATTTATGAATTTAATCCATTTGCATCAACTTGCGGAAGAGTATGTCCTCATTTCTGTCAACAAAGCTGTAACAGAATTGAATTAGATTCAGGTCTTAATATTGGGGCTATCGAAAAATATTTGGGTGACAAAGGAATTAAAAGGAAGTTTATTAAATCACCTATCACAAAGTCAGAAAAAATTGCTGTTATTGGCTCTGGCCCGGCAGGTTTAACTGCCGCTTTAAGATTGAGACAAAAAGGATACGAAGTAATTGTTTATGAAGCACTTCCCTACTCAGGCGGAATGATAAGAACAGGAATCCCTTCATTCAGACTGCCACAAAATATTTTAGATAATGAAATAAAAGCAATTGAAGAACAAGGCGTTGTAATAAAATTAAATAATAAAGTTACAATTAAAGAATTATCTAATGATTACGATATTATCATTTCAGCTGTGGGGTCTCATAAAAGCAGTAAGATGAAAATTCCGGGAGAAGAGTTAGCAACAGATGGAATTAATTTTTTAAGAGAATTTAAATTAGAAGAAAATAACTATGATATAAATATAGGTGATGATATTGCAATTATAGGAGGAGGTAATACTGCTGTTGATGTTGCAAGAACAACACTTAGATTAGGAGCGGTTCCAACTATTTATTACAGACGTTCAAAAAATGAGATGCCTGCTATACCACATGAAGTTGAAGAAGCAATAAATGAAGGTGTAAACATCAAATTTTTAACCACTCCTGTAAACTATAAGAATAATGGAAACGGAAAAATTGGAATTACTTTTATTGATATGAAACTTGGTGAACCAGATGAATCAGGTAGAAGAAGACCTGTTAAAATTGAAGGATCAGAAAAAACAAAATTTGTAAATAAAGTTTTTGCTGCTATTGGTCAATCGTATGATGAATATGTTTTTTCTGGCAATAGCGTAGAACCTAAGCAAGGTAAAATAGATTATAATTCAGATAAACCTGTATTTTGCTGCGGCGATATGGCTTGGGGAGGAACTGTAACGGAAGCAATTGGCAGCGGCAATTTAGTTGCTGATGAAGTCTTTGCATATTTAAATAATCAAAAATATTCTGCTAAAAATAAACCATCAAATGTTGTTCTGCCTTCAGATATAAATTACAATTATTATTTACCCACTCTAAGACACGAAAATCCCGTTGTAGAAATGAAATCTTTTATTAATAACTTTTCTGAAGTTGTAAAAGGATTAACAAAAGATGAAGTAATAGAGGAATCAAAAAGATGTTTACATTGCGGTGATTGTTATAGCTGCGGTAATTGCTATAATTTCTGTCCGGATGCTGCAATACACATTGATGAACTAAACAGATTAAGAATTGATTACGATTATTGTAAAGGCTGTAGTATTTGTTTCCAAGAATGCCCTTGTTCTGCAATAAATTTAAAAATGGATGAGGTTATAAATGAATCAAGTGTTAACTGATAAAAAAGGAACTAAAATTCATCAAAAATATCCCAGACATACACAGAAAGTTTTAAAGGGAAATTATGCAGCTTCAGAAAGTGCTGTTCTTTGCCATTCTACTGTAATACCTGCATATCCAATAACGCCGCAGACTTCAATAATTGAAGAGTTGTCTGCAAGAGTTGCAGCAAATAAATTTGATGCTACTTTTATTAATATGGATAGTGAACATTCAGTTTTTGCCGCAGCAATGGGAGCAGCAATGGCCGGGGAAAGAGTTTTTACAGCAACAAGCGGGCAGGGTTTATTTTATACTCACGAAGTGCTGCATGCAATAGCACACTTTAGACTTCCAATAGTAATTTGTAATGTTGGAAGACCTTCTATCCCCTGGAATATTTGGTCTGATCAATCTGATTCAATTTCACAAAGAGATACAGGCTGGATACAATTTTATGGTGAATCATCACAAGAAGTTCTTGATGGAATAATCCAATCGTATAAAATTTCTGAAGAATTAAATATACCTATAATGATGGTCTTGGATGCATTTTATCAAAGTCATACAAGCGAAAATATTTGGGTACCGGATCAGGAATTAGTTGATGAATTTCTTCCCTCAAAAAAATTAAATGGCAGTGAAATTGATCTAAAAAATCCAAAAGCATTTGGCGGACTTGTTCCACCGGATAGTTACAGCAATTTTAATCACGGTTATTGGAAAGATATTATCAAAGCAGAAGATTTGACAAATAAAATTGGTAAAGATTTTGAAAAACATTTTGGAAGAAGTTATGGCTCAGTTGAAGCTCTAAACATTAATAAAAATACAAAACAAATTTTAGTAACACTCTCTACAATTACAACAACTGCAAGAGGTGTAATAAAAAATTATCCTGATGTTGGAATATTAAAGATCAGATTATTTAAACCGTTTCCTAAAAAATCAATTCTAAAAGTTTTAGCAGATTCAAACGTTAATAAAAACAAATGTAAAATAATTACTGTTGATAGAAATTTTCTTGGTGATAGTGAAGGTGCATTAATGCAAGAAATGAAAAGAGCTTTGTATGGTGAAAGTTATAAACTTCAAGGTATGTATGCTGGTTTGGGTGGAAGAGATGTTCCACCTACAACAATAAAAAATATAATTGAAACTTGTAAAACGAAAGAAGATGAGATAATTTGGATTGACTCGTAAGAATAAAAATGTCATTCTGAATCCGTCAGCGACGGATGAAGTATCTCTCATTTATTTTATATAATAGATTCTTCGCTTCGCTCAGAATGACAATAATAAGGAATTGGTTATACAAAATATTTAATAGAGGAATTTAATGGGACAAGCAAATTCAAATTTTTTAATAGAAGAAGAGAAAGTATTTTCCGGTGCACTTAGCTGCAGAGGATGCGGCTGGTCACTTTTAACAAGACATTTAGCAAGTATGTTGGGTGAAGATACTGTCTATGTAGTACCAGCTAGCTGTTTTTCAATCATTGCCGGGCCATATCCACTTAATGATCTAAAAGCAAATGTAGTACATACAGTTTTTGCCGCCGCTCCCGCAACTGCAACCGGAATTAGAGCTGCATTAGACAGACAAGGGAAAACTGATACAAAAGTTGTAATACTAGCCGGTGACGGAGGTACCTTTGACATAGGATTTCAATCATTATCCGGTGCTGCTACAAGAGGTGAAAATCTTCTATACATTTGCAACAACAATGGTGCTTATATGAATACCGGTATACAATCCAGCACCGCCACACCCTTTGGTGCAGCAACAACTACAAATCCAGGTAATGATTTTAGAAAAATCTGGCCAAAAGATTTAATGGGAATTATTGCAGCTCATAATATTCCATATGTCGCAACAGCTTCATTAGCATATTTAAAAGATTTTAGAGAAAAAATTAAAAAAGCAGTATCAATGAAAGGGTTTAAGTTACTTATGGTAGACGGCCCTTGCCCCCCGGGTCATAAAACTGAACCATCAGAATCTATAAACGAAACAAGATTGGCCGTAGAAAGTAATCTCTTCCCTCTTTACGAAGTTGAAAACGGTAAATATAAAATAAATCATTTTCCAAAGGATAAAGTTAAAGTTGAGGAATGTTTAAAACTTCAGGGGAGATTTCAACATATCTTTAAAAAAGAGAATAAATCTCTAATTGATGATATTCAAAATATGACAGACTTTAACTGGAAGAGATTAAAACTGATGGAAAAAATGAATGTAGATTTAGAAGTTTGATTAATCATTCTTTACTATATGATTTCCTAAAATAAGTAGTTTTTCTATCTGCAAATGCATCTTTTGAACAATTGCTTCCCCCATCAATCTCATAAAATCTCCAAATGTGTACATAAATTACCATTTATACCAAATTAATAGGTAGTTTAACATAACTTATTATTTTGCTCATTGAATAGTTAAATTCTTTCTCAAAGGAGTTAAAAATGCAAAAAAAATGGTATCGTTCAAGAAACGACAGAATGATTGGTGGAGTTGCAGGCGGCATTGCAGAATATTTTGATATTGATCCTGTAATAGTTAGAATAATATTTGTCTGCACATTATTTTTTGGTGCAGGTATACTCGCATATATTTTGCTTTGGATAATCATTCCAGAAGAACCGTTTACATTTGAGAATAATTCTACTTCAGAGCAATCATCAACATCTGAACAATCTTCTACTTCTAAAAATAAATCTACACTTGAAAATGAATCAGAAACTAATGAAAAAAAACCACATGACAATAAAAGAACTTCCTATATTTTTGGAGGTATATTAGTTGTACTTGGTGTGATTTTATTATTCAGTAATTTTGTTTCCTTTGATGCATTCTGGCCTCTTGTATTTATTGCACTGGGTGTTGCATTATTATTAAGAACTAGAAATTAATATATTGGATTTATTATGAAAACTAAATCAATTTTTTGGGGAGCCTTTTTTATAACATTAGGATTATTATTCCTATTAAATAATTTCAGTACTCTTAACTATGAATTTTACAATCTATGGAAATTCTGGCCTGCTTTTATTGTTCTCTTAGGTTTAGCTTTGTTAGTAAAAGGTTCAGTATTTAAGGGATTTTTTGGCGGATTGGCTGCTATTGTATTGGCTTTAACACTTTTTGCAGGATTCAATTCTGCAAAATACTTTTTTACAGAGGAACATAATTGGAATGATTTTAACGATAATGTTGTTTTAGATTCTCGACATACTTTTGCAACTTTTTCTGAAGATTATAACCCAGCTTTCAAACAAGCTAAATTATATTTTAACTCTGGTGCAGGAGCTTTTAAAATTGTACAAAGTACAAATAAATTATTTTTTGTTAATTCCGATGGTATGAAATACGGTTATAGTTTTATAACAAATGATGAAGATAATTTTGCAGTTATTAATTTTTGGGGTAAAGACAATCATGTGAGATGGTTCAAAAAGAATTTTAAAAATAGAACTTCAATAGAACTTAATACAAATCCTGAATGGATATTAGATTTTGATCTGGGTGCTTCTTCAATGGATTTTGATCTAACTCAATTCAAAATTTCTAAATTAATTATTGAAATGGGTGCAGCTTCATTAAATTTAAAATTAGGGGTCCCTGAACGAGAAACAAAAGTTATAATAGATGCCGGTGCATCTTCAATGGATATTTCTATACCGGAATCAGTGGGTTGTGAAATTAATGCTGAAATAAGTCTATCATCAAAAAACTTTAGTGGATTTAATAAAATTAAAAGTGGATTATATAGAACAGCCAATTTTGAAGATTCAATAAAGAAGATTTATTTTGATATTGAATCTGGTGTTTCTTCTGTTACTATTTCAAGGTATTAGTATTTTTTCTTTGGAGGAATCCAGAGATATTTTTTTAATTTCACAAAACCGTTTTCGTCAAATTCTATTCCTTCTGACCTTAAAAGATCTTCCATAATAGAAATTTCACCAAAGTGTAATTTTCCTGTTAAAGCACCAAATCTATTTACAACTCTGTGACAAGGTAAACCATATTCTTTTGCACCATTTAAAGCCCAGCCTACAGTTCTGGCTGCAGCTCTTGTTCCACAGGCTTCAGCTATATCTCCGTAAGTAGTTACTTTACCGTACGGAATTTTAACAACAACTTTGTAGACTCTATCGAAGAAGGTTATACTTTTTTTATTTACTTTTCTTTTAACTGACAATTTTCTAATTGTTTAGAGATACTTCATCCCGACAAGTCAGAATTTAGAATGACATTACTATATTTATATCAATTTTTACTAAATTTAGATAAATATGATTTTATAAATTTATTTATATCTCCGTCCATTACTTTCTGAATATCAGAGGTTTCTTCATTTGTTCTGTGATCTTTTACCATATTATAAGGATGAAAAACATAGGACCTTATTTGACTGCCCCACTCTATCTTCATTTTACTTTTTTCAATTTCATCCAATTCTGCTTCTTGTTTTTCTAATTCCAATTGATATAATTTTGACTTTAACATTTTCATTGCATTGGTTCTGTTTTGCAATTGAGATCTTTCACTTTGGCAAGCAGCAACAGTATTAGTCGGAATATGTGTAATTCTAACAGCTGTCTCAACTTTATTTACATTTTGCCCGCCTTTGCCACCGGCACGATAAGTATCAATTCTTAAATCGGCAGGATTAATTTCAATCTCTATCGTATCATCAACTTCTGGTATAACAAATACAGAAGCAAAAGAAGTATGTCTTCTTTTATTTGAATCAAAGGGTGAGATCCTAACTAATCTATGAACTCCGTTTTCAGCTTTTAAATATCCATAAGCAAATTTACCTTCAACTTCTATTGTAACACTTTTTATTCCTGCACCTTCCCCATCAAGAATATCAAGAATTGACATATTAAAATTATTTTGTTCACCCCATCTTAGATACATTCTCATTAACATATCTGCCCAATCTTGTGCTTCTGTTCCGCCTGCTCCGGAATGAATAGTTAGAATAGAATTTTTAGAATCATCTTTACCACTTAACATATTTTTAAATTCAGTGTCTTCAATATCAGATAAAAGATCTGAGATATCACTATTTATAGATTGACTTAATGATTCGTCTTCTTCTAACTGAGCAAGTTGTATAAACTCAATTAAATTTTCACATTTATAATGAATACCTTGCCAGATATGCACCCAATCTTCTAACTGTTTTATTACTTGGAGGACTTTTTGTGCAGTTATTTGATCATCCCAAAAACCTTCAGATGAAGTTCTGGTTTGAAGTTCTTTGATTTTCTTTTCTTTTGAATCGATGTCAAAGATAACCTCGTAGATCATCAATTCTTTTTTTAAAGTTATCTAATGTTTTTAACTCTTCTTCGTACATAAATTTATATTTCCATTTTTTTAGTTACTAATTTAATCTACTTCGAATTCCAATCTTAATAACGCGGCAGCCAAAGTTTTCCCTTGTGCGTCGTGTTTTAAAGAAACAGTCCCTCCGCCACCCAAAGTATTATGCAGCAAAAAATTTAAAGCATTAATATTAGGCAATTCAAATCTTTCAACATTCCCAAAGCAAATTCCCTCAAAATGTTTTTTAACTATTTCTGCAGTAATATGTTTATTAATTAATTTATAACTTTTTGCATCATTTGCAATTATTCCAACATTTGCAGCATCCCCTTTATCTCCACTTCTACCATGTGCAATATCTCTTAATCTTATTTTCATTATTTGAGCTCCAGTAATTTTACTTTTGGTTCGACTAATTTTTTGGGAATTAAAGCAGGCCAATAAGCAACAACCTCATTTGGCTTTGGTCTTCCACCGGAAAATCCGGTAACACTGGGCGGACCTGTTAAAATAAGTGGTGCAATTTCCTGTCCGAATCTTTTTACTGATTCTCTGTCGTGTGAACGAACTGCAAATCGTAAAACTATTTCATTTATATTATCTTCGTCAATCTCTTTAGCAAGTGTTTCGTGAGTTGCGTTATAACCAACATATTCACTTCTGATCTCATCAAATTTAAGATTAAGATTTTCTAATCTTTTTCTTAATATCTTATCAGCTGCTTTTGCTTTTGTTAATGCCTGAGGCCAGGAATAAGTTAAACTTCCCACAGCAGAATAACCATCATTATATGAACAAGATACTTTATAAAATTCTGTTTCAGGTTTTCCTTTAACGTTAAATAGTTTTACTCTATCGTTACCCAGATCTTCCAATTTTATGGAAGTAAAATCAGCAACACAATCCGGAGTAATATATTCTTTAGGATCGCCAATTTCATAAACTAACTGCTCTGCAACAGTATCAAAATTAACTTTTCCTCCGGTATTTTCGTGTTTTGTTATAATTACTTCTCCATTTGGATAAGCTTCTGCAATTGGAAATCCAATTTCTGCCAAGTTTTCAATTGATTCCCAATCACCTAAGAAATTACCACCTGTGGACTGTCCACCGCATTCAAGAATGTGACCGGCAACAGTTCCTAAAGACAGAAGATCATAATCGTCTTTCTTCCAACCGAATTCATAGATCATAGGAGCTAAAGTTAATCCTGTATCAGTAGTTCTACCTGTAATAACTATATCTGCATCTTTTTCAAGAGCTTCTACAATTGGGAAAGCACCGAAATACACATTAGCACTTAATATTTTATCTTTTACAGTTTTTATAGATTTCCCTGTTTCCATATTGTTTAATTCATTTCCTGAATCCACAATTTCATCTAGACAAGCTTTTATATCATCACCCAAGACAACTGCAATTTTTATTTCTTTAATTCCTAATTCTACAGCACTCTCTAATATTGCATCTGCACAAGCTACAGGATTTACACCACCCCCGTTAGTTATTACTTTTATTTTCTTTTCAACAATGATCGGTAATATTTTTTTCATAAGAATTGGAAGATCACGTGCATAACCATGTTTTGGATTTCTATTTTTTTGCTTTTGTAATATTGACATTGTGACTTCAGCAAGATAATCCATTACTAAATAATCGATTTCTCCCTTTGTTACTTGTTGATAGGGAGCATCCAGTAAATCACCCCAAAAACCTTGACCCGATGCTATTCTAATTTTTTCTTTCAATTATATATTCTCCGAAATTATATAATGATATAAATTAAACTTATAGTAACATAAATATTATTCGAAATAAGGAATGTCGAATGAAAAGAAATATTTCTTAATTAAAAGATCAATTTAAGAAATATAGATATTCTAATATTACTTCCAATTTATTTTACTATTTAACACTATAATTTAATAAATCAAAAGTTAATATTTGTAGAGTTAAGTTACAATTGCTTTATAACCATAGCAATGCAATCCAGAGACTCCTTCATCCTGAATTTTTCTAAATTCTAACCTAACTTTTTTACCAATTTTAACATCATCTAAATTTGAGTCAGCAATCATTGCTGTTAATTTTCCTCCATCTTTTGTTTCAATAATTGCAACTGCATATGGAGTTTCACGGCTAAAAATATCGGAAGCTACTCTGATGATTGTATAAGTTAAAATTTTACCTTCATCACTTAATGTTATAGTTTCAAACTCACGTGATTTGCAAGATGGACAAACAAGTCTTAGAGGGAAATTTATTTTACCACATTTGCATTTTGATGCTTCAAGTCTGTAACGTTGTGGTATTTCTCTTACATATCTCGGACTTATCATATTGCCTCCAGAATATTAATTGTACAACTTGCTCCTGAACCACCCATATTTTGAGCCAATCCAATACGTGCATTTTTAACTTGTCTTTTTCCTGCCTGACCTGTTAGCTGTTCATAAACTTCAATTATTTGTGCAATACCTGTAGCACCTACTGGATGCCCCTTAGATTTTAATCCACCACTTGTATTAATTGGAATTTCACCTGACTCAATTGAAGTTTTGCCTTCTTCAACTGCTAAACCGCCTTTCCCTTTGTTAAAAAATCCCAGATCTTCACTAACAACTATTTCTGAAATTGTAAAACAATCGTGTACTTCTGCTAAATCAATTTCAGTAGGTTTAAGATTACATTGTTTGTAAGCTTTTTCAGCAGCATTAGAAACTGCATTTAATGAAGTAAAACTTTTTCTTTCATAAAGAGCAATTGAATCTGATGCCTGAGTAGAAGCAATAATTTTTACAAATTTATCAGTAAATTTTTTAGCCATATCTAACGGACAAAGTATTACAGCTGCGCCCCCGTCCGTTATAGGTGAACAATCCAGTAAATGAAGAGGATCAGAAACCATAGTTGAATTTAGTACTGTATCAATTGATATTTTACTTCTGAACTGTGCATTTGGATTATTAAATCCATTTAAATGATTTTTTACTGCTACAGCAGCAAGTTGTTTGCTTGTAGTTTTAAATTCGTGCATATGTGCATTAGCAATCATTGCATAAAGACCCGGAAATGTAACTCCATTATAAACTTCATATTCCTGATCAGCTGCTGTTGCAAGTGCTGCAGTAACATCAGCACCATCATTCATTTTTTCTACACCGCCGGCAAGAACTATTTCACTGTTACCTGATGCAACATCTAGATAAGCTTGTCTAAATGCCATACCACCTGAAGCACAAGCTGATTCAACGTGAGTTGAAGGTACAGGTGCCATTCCAAGATAGTCAGCCATCACTGCTGCAATATGTTCTTGTCCAACAAATAATCCACTGGACATTGCACCAACATACATTGAATCAATATGATCGACACCTGCATTTTCAATTGCATTTAAAGAAGCTTCCACAAAAATATCTTTAATAGATTTATTCCAGAGCTCCCCAAATTTTGTCATTCCAAATCCTATTACAGCAACATCTCTCATAATTTTATCCTCAGTTACTTGTTAAGAATTATTTTTTCTCTGAATTTAGCGTATTGACCATAGTCAATATAAATTTTATTGTTATCCAAATAATCTCTCAGTTTAGGTGCTTTATCTTGAACATCTAGAATTTTATCTGTAACATTAAATATAAATCCGTCACTTCCAGCACCTGAACCAAATGAAACCATAAATATTTTATTACCGGGTTTTGCTTCATCTAAAATAGCAGATAAACCTGTGGGCGATGAACCCGAATAAGTATTACCCATCCAAGGAGCAATCCAACCAACTTTCATTTGTCCTTCTGTGAATCCTAATTTTTTTCCGGCAACTTGTGGAAATTTTCCATTTGGCATATGGAAAACAGCGTAATCAAAATCTTCAGGTTTCATTTTAGATTTTTCTAAGAGAAGTTTGCCTGCGCTAACTACATGCCTAAAGTAAGCAGGCTCGCCTGTAAATCTTCCTGCATGTCGTGGATAAAATTCGTGTTCTCTTCTCCAAAAGTCAGGAGTATCAGACGTGTAAGAATTACTAAATAAAATATCTGCAACTACGTTTTCTGCTCCCATTATAAATGCACTGCCACCTGCTGAAGCAGAGTATTCAAGTGCATCTCCAGGTGCTCCTTGTGAAGTATCAGCTCCAATTGCAAGAGCATATTTTACTTCACCTGCTTTTACAAGACTATTAGCAACAAACATAGCTTCTGTTCCAGCTTTACAGGCAAATTCATAGCTAGCAACATGCACATCAGGTCCAATCCCGAGTGCATCAATTAATATAGTCGCACTTGGTTTTACAGCGTAAGGATGAGATTCCGATCCAATATAAACAGCACCAATATCTTTTGGATCTATTTGAGCACGTTTTAATGCGTTTTTTGCTGCAGCAACCGAAATTGTAATTGTATCTTCGTCTAATCCCGGAACTGTTTTTTCGAAAAGTTTTAATCCTCTTTTTATTGAAGCCGGATCTGATCCCCATTCCCTGGCAATGTCTTCCACTTTAATTCTATAACGAGGAAGGTAGGAACCGTAACCAATTATACCAATCATAATCATCCCCAGTTTGTTAGATTAATCGGTCTAATAATTTTTAAAAGTACATAATTAATATATCTAAATTTTATTAATATTAAAATAATTAGTCAATATAACTTTAAAATCATATCCTTTATTTTATTTAATTTATTCTTGTTCTCTATATTAATCCATTTTGCATTTTTATCTTTTCTAAACCAGGTTAATTGTCGCTTGGCATATCTTCTCGTATTTCTTTTTATAAGTTCAATTGCCCTTTCTAAAGTAATTTCGTTTTCTAAATAAGAAATTGTTTCTTTATAACCCACAGTGTTGAGTGAATTAAGATGTTTTGAAAAACCTTTGTTCAATAAGTTTTCAACTTCTTCTACTAATCCATCTTCAAACATTTTTTCAACTCTCAAATCAATATTTTTATAAAGAACTTCTCTGTCCCAATTCAATATATATTTATCAAAATTATATTTGTTTTGTTTTGTGTGTTCATTATGAATTTGCGTAATTGTTTTGCCAGTTAGGTGAATAACCTCTAAAGCTCTTACTACTCTTTTCCAATATGAGGGATGAATTTTTTCGGCCCCTAAAGGATCAATTTTCTTTAATTTATTATGTATAAATTTATTACCGTATTTTTCTCTTTCTTTTTCTAATTTTTTTCTAAATTCATTATCCTTTTCCGGGGTTTCTACAATTCCTTCAATTAAAGCTTTTATATATAAACCCGAACCTCCAACAACTATAGGTATATTATTTTTATTTATTATTTTTTTTATTCTTACTCTGGCTTCAGTTTCAAATTTGCTAACATCATATTCATCATCTGGATTAAGTTCGTTTATAAAATGATGTTTTATTTCTTTTAATTGATTTAAGGTAGGTTTTGCAGTTCCAATATCAAGATATTGATAGATTTGTCTGCTGTCAGCGGAAATAATTTCAGTATTTAATTCTTTAGCAAGTTGGATACCTACTTTTGTTTTTCCGGAACAAGTTGGCCCAGCAATTACTATTATGCTTCTTTCCAACCATCTCTTCCTATTAATGGTACAAATTTAAATTGTGGATAGTTTTCTTCCAAAAACAAATCATCTTCTTCTTTTGTAATTACTTTTAGAATTTGAGTATCTTTATCACCAACAGGTATTACTAATTTACCATTTATACTTAATTGATTTTTTAATTCATTTGGTATTGATGGTGACCCTGCAGTTACAATTATTCCATCGAATGGTGCTTTATCTTTCCAACCTAATGTACCGTCACCACATTTGCATTTAACTCTTATTCTTAATTGATCAAAAAGTTTTAATGTTTCTGAAAAAATATCAAAATTTCTTTCTATGCTATAGACTTCCATTCCCATATCAAAAAGTAAAGCAGCTTGGTAACCTGATCCTGTTCCTATTTCCAATACTTTTGATTTCTCTTTCAGGCTTAACAGCTCTGTCATAAATGCAACAGTATAGGGTTGTGATATAGTCTGCCCAAAACCAATCGGCAAAGCTACATCTTTGTATGCATAATGTTTAATCGCTTCAGGAATGAATTTTTCTCTTTTCACTTCACCAATTGCTTTTAAAACATTTATATCGATTATACCTTTTGTTTTAAGTTCATCAACAAGTAATTTTCTGTCTGTTTTATACATCAGGGTTTATTATAATTAATGAAAATATATTAATATATCTCAAATTGTTATTAAAAAATTAAGTACAATTTTAATAATAATTATCTTAATACAGAAATATTCTTAGATTTTATAATTATAAAATTTAGGTTGAAGGGAAAAGTAGATTAGTAAATAAATTATTTTAAAAATTTATTTAAGTACTTATTTTTAGATTTGTTATGAAAACCATTTTCATCTTCCCAACCAAGAGGAGCTTTTACTAATAAATAGGTCATAGTTAAGAAAGAAATAAGTAAAATCAAACCATAGATCAAAAAAAATATATTCATAATATTCTCCAAAAAAAATATCTCAATAATTTATTAGTCAATAATTATTCCAAAATAATTATTACGATATCTATGAATTTTTGTTATTTCTGTTAGAAGAATTAGGCTTGAAATTCTTATTTTGAGATTTTTTGAAAAATTGAGAGGCGCCGGTCGGATTCGAACCGACGAATAAAGCTTTTGCAGAGCTTCGCCTTAAACCACTTGGCCACAGCGCCTAATATATATTTTCCAAACTTGCAGAGCTTCGCCTTAAACCACTCTTGCCCATCTAAGACGGGTGAAGTCACACCGCGAAAAAAGATAGGATATTGAGAGCGGGAAACGGGACTCGAACCCGCGACATCAACCTTGGCAAGGTTGCGCTCTACCAACTGAGCTATTCCCGCTTTTTTTGATTTCAATATGTAAAAAACACAAAATTGAGTTTGAAATATAATATGATTCATCAATTGTTGCAATTTTTGAAGTCTATCTTTTGCAAAGATTGAATTGTTTTTTTTTATTAAATTGTTACAAATTTAATCCAATTTTTTATGCAATATCTCATTTGTCTATTATTAGGTTATATTTTAGGGTCAATTCCAACTGCTTACTTATTTTTAAAAATTACTCGTGGAATTGATATAACAAAAAGTGGCTCAGGTAATGTTGGTGCATTAAATTCTTTAGAAACATCAAATTCTAAGATTATTGGTTTGATTGTTTTATTAATTGATTTTTTAAAAGGGTTTATTGTCGTTTTATTAATAACCAATATTTATCCTAATGTATTTATTTATCCTGCAATTGGACTCTGTGCTGCAGTACTTGCTCATAATTTTAATCCTTGGTTAAAATTTAAAGGTGGAAGAGGTTTAGCAACAGCCGCTGGAGGATGTTCATTAATATTTCCATTTTTGCTTGTAGCTTGGTGTGTATTGTGGGTGTTTTTATACTTATATAAAAAAAATATTATTATAGCTAATTTTTTTGCTACAGTGCTTTCTATATTTCTTGTTATTTCTATTTCTGATATTGCAATAAAATATTCTACTCCAAATGCAGAAAACAATATAATGATGATCGGTTTTACGATCTTATTATTATTTCTAATTTTGACAAAACATATAAATGCTTTTATCACTGAGATTAAATCAATAAATCTAAATGTTAGAGAGAAAAAAGATGCGGAATAAAACTAGATTTTTTTATTTGCTTATAATTATAATATTATTTGCTTCTATTTTTTACATATATCAGACTAAACAAAATGGACCTTATTTTTATAAATCTGATGCAATACCAACTCCAATTCCTAATACAAGTCAACCAAAAGAAGAAATTACTAATGAAATAACAAACGACAGAAATAATGTAATTACAAATGCTGTAAAAGAAGTAAGTCCTGCTGTTGTTGGAATAAACGTAATCGAAATAAGAAAATTTCAAAATCCATATAGTCCATTTTACAATGATCCATTTTTCAGACAATTTTTTGGTAACAGTGGAACTTACAACCAAAAAGTAAAGGAGTTAGGTTCAGGCTATATAGTTTCATCAGATGGATATATTGTAACTAATGATCATGTGGCAGGTAATGCATCACAAATAACTGTAACATTAACAAATGGAAAAAATTATTCTGCAAAATTAGTTGGTACAGACCATGCTACTGATATTTCCCTTTTAAAAATTAATGGAAATAATTTTCCTACTGTAAAACTTGGTAATTCAGAAAATATAATTATTGGTGAATGGGTAGTTGCACTTGGTAATCCATTTGGACTCTTTTCATTAAATAATAAACCAACAGTTACAGTAGGCGTAATTAGCTCAGTTGGTTTAAATCTTCAACCTATTTCTCAAAGATATTATTTAAATATGATCCAAACCGATGCTGCTATAAATGGCGGTAATAGTGGAGGGCCTTTGGTTAACAGCCTTGGAGAAGTTATTGGAATGAACACATTAATTTTTACCGCCGGAAGTCAAGGAAATATTGGGTTAGGATTTGCTATTCCAATTAATAAGGTTAAAAGAATTATAAAAGAATTAAAAGAAAAAGGTAAAGTTAACAGAAATTTTGATGTTGGATTGGGAATTCAATCTATCGATGAAGGTATTGCCCGAGCTTATAATTTGGCTTCTACAAAAGGAGTTATTATTACGCAAGTGATTAGAAACTCACCTGCAGATAAAAGTGGATTAAAAGTTGGAGATATTATTGTACAAGTACAGAAGTATAATATTAATGATGAAGAGACTTTAATTAGTGTATTCCAAGAATTTAGAGCAGGTGACGTAATTAATATTATAGTCCTTAGAAACAGTAAAAGGATTTCTTTAAAAATGAAATTGGAGAAAATTTAATGATAGAGCGCTATACTCGCCCCGAAATGGGAAAAATTTGGGAAGATCAATTTAAATTTGAAACATGGTTAAAAATTGAAATTTTAGCTTGTGAAGCAAGGGCAAATTACGGAGAAATTTCAAAAAAAGATATTAAAACAATAAAACAAAAAGCAAAATTTAATATAAAAAGAATCTTAAAAATTGAAGAAATTACAAAACACGATGTTATAGCTTTTTTAACAAATGTTGCTGAGTACGTGGGTGAACCTTCCAGACACATTCACTACGGTATGACTTCTTCTGATATTTTGGATACAACACTTTCCTACCAAATGAAAGAAGCAGGAAATATTTTATTAAAACAATTAAAAGAACTAAAAAAAGTTTTAAAGCAAAGAGCTAAAAAATTAAAGTATGTCATTTGTGTAGGAAGATCTCACGGTATTCACGCTGAACCAACTACCATTGGATTAAAATTTGCTCTTTGGTATGAAGAAACAAAAAGAAATATAAATAGATTAGAGAACGCAATTGATTCTATCAGTTATGGGCAAATCTCAGGTGCGGTTGGCACTTTTGAACATCTATCACCGAAAGTTGAAAAATATGTTTGTAAACAATTAGGATTGAAACCAGCTCCAGTTTCAACACAAATTATACAAAGAGACAGACATGCGGAATATATATCTACCTTAGCAATAATCGGAGCAAGTCTTGAAAAAATTGCCTTAGAAATTAGACATTTACAAAGAACTGAAGTTTTAGAAGCAGAAGAATTTTTCTCTAAAGGACAGAAAGGTTCTTCAGCAATGCCGCATAAAAGAAATCCAATTGTGAGCGAAAGAATTTGCGGTCTAGCAAGATTATTAAGAGCAAATGCAACAGCTGCATTAGAAAATATTGCTCTATGGCACGAAAGAGATATTTCTCATTCTTCAGTTGAAAGAGTTATAATACCTGATAGCACTATTACATTAAATTATATGCTGCATTTATCTGTAGATTTGGTTAAATATTTAATTGTTTATCCTAAAAACATGAAAACAAATCTTGAGTTAACAAGAGGACTGGTATTTTCACAAACAGTATTGCTACAATTAATAAATAAAGGTTTATCGAGGGAAAAATCCTATAAGTTGGTTCAGTCTGCAGCAATGGAAGTATGGAAAAATAAAAACAAGAACTTAAAAGATGAATTACTAAATTCAAAAGAAATAATTAAATTTTTATCAGCAACAGAAATACAAAATATTTTTAACAGTAAAAAGATGTTAAAAAACATAAATATAATATTTGCACGAAGTATAGATAAATAACATTGAGATTTTTTTACTCTCAATTTTTATAATTAAAATTAGCCTAAAATAAATATTATTAAAATTAAGAGCGGAACTAAAAACATTAGATTTTGTACAATCAGATAACATTATATTAATAAACTTGGATAATAATGAGATCACTATTCACAAAAATTTATTTATTACTTATACTATTTAGTATATCATTTTCAAGTAACTATTCACAAACCATTACTGAATTTGATTCTGTTAAAACTTGGGTACCTGAGTCTTACTTCCCTGCTGAAGACAGACTTGTAACCACAATTATGCAAAGATACCACTATAAGAAAATAGATATTAATGATTCTTTGTCTGCTGATATTTTTAATCTATACTTAAAATCTTTAGACAATAACAAAATGATATTTTTGCAGTCTGATATTGGTGAATTTACAAAGCAAAAATATTTGATGGATGATTATATTAAAGAAGGTGAACTTGAAACAGCATATCAAATATTTAATGTTTTTTATAAAAGGTTAAGTGATAGAATTAAATATTCAAAAGAATTATTAAATAAAGGATTTGATTTTACCATTGATGAATATTTTACTTACAAAAGAGAAAAAGCTAATTGGCCAAATGACACAAATGAACTTAATGAAATATGGAGAAAAAGAGTAAAAAATGATGCACTTAATCTTTTGTTAACAGGCAAAAAATGGAAAGATGTAAAATCTACATTAGAAAAAAGATATAATAATTATCAAAAAATATTTTATCAGTTTACAAGTGAAGATATTTTCCAAAATTTCATGAATGCCTTTGCTTCTTCTATTGATCCACATACAGATTACCTTTCACCCATCGCTTCAGAAAATTTTAATATTGATATGAGCAGGTCTCTTGAAGGGATCGGAGCAAGATTGGTCACTGAAGATGAGTATACTAAAGTTGCAGAGATTATTGTCGGTGGGCCAGCATACAAAAGTAAGCTATTAAAAAAAGATGATAAAATTATTGGTGTAGCTCAAGGTAAAAAAGGAAAAATGGTTGATGTTATCGGTTGGAGGATTACTGAAGTTGTACAACTTATCAGAGGGAAAAAAGGGACATTAGTTAGATTACAAATACTTCCGGGCTCAGATAATGTAACACCAAAAGAAATTGAACTAGTAAGAGATAAAATTCAATTAGATGATATTTCCGCTAAAGAAAATGTATTGGATATAAATAATAACAAACTAAATTATAAAATTGGGGTTCTTTCCATTCCAGCATTTTATAACGATTTTGAAGCTGCAAGAAGAGGTGACCCAAACTATAAAAGTACAACAAGAGATGTTATTGAATTACTTAAAAAATTAAAAAAAGAAAAAGTTGACGGTGTTATTATAGACCTGCGAAACAATGGGGGCGGTTCTTTACAAGAAGCTATTTCGTTAACTGGATTGTTCATTGAACAAGGTCCGGTTGTTCAAGTAAAAAGTTCCGACGGTAATATTGATATAGCACGTGATCCGGATTCTAAAATAGTGTATTCAGGCCCTTTGGCAGTTTTAATAAACAGATTTAGTGCTTCAGCTTCAGAAATATTTGCAGGTGCTATTCAAGATTATGGAAGAGGATTAGTTATTGGTGAAACTACTTACGGCAAAGGAACTGTTCAAAATATGATTGACCTGAACAGATTAATGCCAAGCTCTCCAACTAAACTTGGACAAGTAAAATTGACAATTGCTAAATTCTACAGAATTACCGGAGGAAGTACACAAAATCTTGGCGTTAAACCGGACATACAATTCCCTTCTGCTTTCGATCCTGAAGATATAGGTGAAAGCTCTGAATTTGCAGCATTACCCTGGGATAAAATTAAATCAGCAAATTTTAAACCATTTGGTTCCATTACTCCATATTTGCAAAAATTAAGAGATGAACACTTAGCAAGAATTAAAAAAGATTTTGAATTTCAAAATTTAATTGCTTCAATTAATGAGTATAAATCTAATGTTACAAATAAAAGAATATCTCTTAATAAATCAATAAGAGAAAAAGAGAAAAAACTAGCAGAAGAAAAGAGATTAAGAAAAGAAAATGAAAGAAGAAAAATTTCCGGATTAAAAATTGTTAAGAAAGGTGAAGTTACTAAAAAAGATGATAAAGATGTTGATGCTGAATTAGATGAATCAGCACGTATTTTAGCAGATTTTATTTTAATGACTATTGGATAGAATCTGGCTGAGATTTTAAAACCTCTGCCTTTATATTAATTTATATTTCAAATTTAATTCCTTGAGCAAGAGGAAGATCACTTCCATAATTGATCGTATTAGTCTGTCTTCTCATATAAGCTTTCCAAGCATCTGAACCGGACTCTCTTCCACCACCGGTTTCTTTTTCACCACCAAATGCTCCACCAATTTCTGCACCTGATGTACCTATATTAACATTTGCAATTCCACAATCAGAACCTGAAGCAGATAGAAATCTTTCAGTCTCTTGGAGGTTATCACTAAAGATAGCGGAAGATAATCCCTGAACAACACCATTGTGTAATTCAATTGCATTTTCTACATTACCTTTATATTTAATTAAATATAGAATTGGTGCAAATGTTTCTTCCTGTACAATTTCAAAATTATTTTTTGCTTCAACTATAGCCGGCATAACATAAGTACCGCTTTCATATTCTTTTCCGCTTAAAACATCACCACCGTAAATAATTTTTCCACCTTCTTTTTTAACTTTTTCTAAAGCAGATGTAAACATTTCTACAGCACCTTTATCAATTAACGGGCCCACATGTTTGCTCTGATCCAAAGGATCACCGATCTTCAAACTTTTATAAGCTTTTAAAAGCGAAGTTTTTACTTTATCATAAATTGAGTCGTGAATTATTAATCTTCTTGTTGATGTACATCTTTGTCCACAAGTACCTACAGCTCCAAATACAATTGCAGGTATTGCCATTTTTAAGTTGGCATTTTGAGTAATTATTATTGCATTGTTTCCACCTAATTCCAT
>Ga0210038_1000511_pt1 | contig 23708 bp, 15 predicted proteins | sample CryGeyCG2114_020_FD_183970 | JGI IMG/M metagenome (GOLD analysis project Ga0210038, IMG submission 183970) | Groundwater microbial communities from aquifer - Crystal Geyser CG15_big_fil_post_rev_8/21/14_0.20 (SPAdes) (version 2) | ecosystem: Environmental > Aquatic > Deep subsurface >... | reverse complement strand
GGTCCCACGCTGGAATCCTCGCTGGAGAGCGCCGCGCACGGCATCCTGGCGCTGACCGGCGGGAAATTTTTGGCGCTGCTGCGCAAAGACGAGTCGGACGCGCTCGAGCCGTTTTTCCAACTCGGCAACCCCCGGTACCTGGAACAGGGCGCCGACTCGGGCTTAAACGAGGCGCTCTCGCGGCTTCGGCTCGATCCGGCTCCGGTCTGGCTCAGCGGAACTCCGGTCGGCTGGTACGCGCGCCCGATCGCGGCGCGCCATGCCCGGAGGATGGACGGCGTTCTCGCCGTCGGATTCCTTTCGTCCGAACGCCCGGGGCTCGATGTTGAAAACCTTCTGGCCGATGTCTGCAGCCTGCTCTACAACGCGTTTCGCGTGGAGCGCCAACTGCGCGAACAGGAAACCCTCGCGGCCGTCACCGAACAAAGCGCCGATCCCATCCTGATGACCGATCTGCAGGGACGCATCACCGCCTGGAGCCGGGGCGCCGTGGAAACCTTCGGCTACACCGCCGAGGAGGTGATGCGGCGCAATCGGATGGAACTTCTCGTGCCTCCCGAAGACGCCGAGGAAACGGAAGCCCTCGAGCTCCGGACTCGATCCGAGGGCCAGGTCCTCGGCGTCGAAGTCACCCGGCTTCATCGCGACGGACGGCGCATCGAGGTCGAAGCGACCTACACGGTGGTAAAGGACGACGCCGGACGGCCGTTCGGAGTCGTCCGCGTCCTCCGGGACATCACCCGCCGAAAGGAGCTTGAGCGCATGCGCGAGGAGTTCATCGCGATGGTCACGCACGACCTGCGGATTCCTTTGACCTCGATCCGGGGATTCTCGGAGGCCATGGGCGATTTTTGGTCGGAGATGCCCGACGCGGAAAAGAAAAAATACGTGGCCGTCATCCTCCGAGAATCCAAACGCATGAGCCGGCTCGTCGATGATTTTCTGGATCTCTCGCGCTTCGAGGGGGATTCGGTGGAACTCGACAAATCCCCGGTCGACCTGCCCGCTCTGATGGACCGCGTCGTCGAAACACTGAAGGGCTACGGTCCCGGCATCGCCTTCGAAATCCGCGGCGCGGCCGATGCGCCGCTGCTTCTCGCCGAGACGCATCAACTTGAGCGCGTGCTGATCAACTTGGGCGGAAACGCCGTCAAGTACTCTCCCGAGGGGGGCACGGTTCTCTTTTCCATCGAACCGGACGGGGCACAGGGGCTGCTTTTCACCGTTCGCGACGAAGGCCCGGGAATCCCAAAAGAGGCGCAGACGCGGCTGTTTGAGAAGTTCTACCGGGTCTCGGACGAAATTTCCAAACGGAAAAAGGGATCCGGCTTGGGCCTGACCGTCTGCAAACTGATCGTCGAAGCGCACGGCGGGACGATCTGGGTCGACAGCGAGCCGGGAAAGGGGACGGCGTTCCGATTCCGGCTCCCGGCCGGAATTCCCGCCGCTTCCAAATAAGGTATATTTTTTTCGTCATGGCCCCTCAATCGACTTCCTACACGCACTTGAAGCGGTTCTCGCTCCTTTCGAGACTCGCGCCGAAGGAGCTCAAGCGCATCCACGCGCTCTCGAAAGAGGTCTCGTTCAAAGCGGGACAGATGATTTTCCAAAAGGCAGAGGATGGGGCGCAGATGTTCGTGGTGCTCAGCGGCCGGATCAAAATCTTCAGCCGCTCCGGCTGGAAGAAACGCAAGACCTTCGCGTATCTCGAGGAAGGCGATTTCTTCGGAGAGATGGCCGTTATCGAAGACAAGACCCGCTCGGCGGCGGCGATGGCGGTCGAGGCGTCGCGTCTGCTGCTGATCCCCAAGAGGGATTTCCGCTCGCTGCTGCTCTCCGACGCGAAACTGACCTTCGCGCTGCTTCGCGCCGTTTCGGAGCGCCTGCGCGCGTCGAACGAGGAAATCGAGAGCCTGCTCTTCCGGAACATCCTCGGCCGGGTCGCAAAAATGCTCTACGATCTCTCCGGGGCGAAGCGTCGACGCCGGACCGGGCCTCTGACGATCCCGCAGCGCTACACGCATCAGGATTTAGCCGATTTGGTCGGGACGACGCGCGAACCGCTCTCCCGCGCCCTCACGATCCTGCGCGAGGGAGACTTCGTCACGACGAAAAACGGGCTGTTCGTCCTCCCCGATCCGAAGCGTCTGGAATCCTTGATCCAAAGCGCCGTCCGTGACGACTGAAATCGCCGCCGAGAGCGCTTCCGAGCGCCCCCTGCGGGACCGGAACGCCGCCGACGTCCGCGCCGATGCGGTCGGAACCACGGTCCGGGTCGCCGGCTGGGTTTCCGCGCGCCGCGATCACGGCGGAGTCTATTTCTTCGATCTTCGCGATCGCAGCGGCCTGGTTCAGATCGTCGCGCGCCCGCAGGACGCCGAGGCCTTCGCGATCGCCGACGGATTAGGCGCCGAACACGTGGTATCCGTGGACGGACTCGTTTGCGCCCGTCCCGAGGGGATGACCAATCCTAAATTGGCGAGCGGCGAAATCGAGATCGAGGCGAAGCGCATCGAATTGCTCAACACCTCTTTGACGCTGCCGTTCGAGATCGACGACGAGCACCTGCACGTCAACGAAGATACGCGTCTTCGCTACCGGTTCGTGGACCTGCGCCGTCCCCGGATGCTCCGCAATCTCACGCTCCGCCACAAAGCCTCGAGCGCCGCGCGGCGCTATTTCGACGCGAAGGGCTTCCTCGACATCGAAACGCCGATCTTGACGAAATCGACGCCGGAGGGGGCGCGCGATTTCCTTGTTCCCGCGCGCCTGCAGCCGGGGGAATTCTACGCCCTTCCGCAATCCCCGCAGATCTTCAAACAGATCCTGATGGCCGCCGGGGTCGAGAAGTACTACCAATTCGCCCGGGCCTTCCGCGACGAGGACTTGCGCAAGGACCGGCAGCCGGAACATACGCAAATCGATCTGGAAATGTCTTTCGTGCGGGAGCGGGACGTCCACTCTCTCGTCGAGGGCCTCATGAGAACCGTCTTCTCGGAGACGATCGCAGCCGAGATCGAAACCCCCTTCGCCTCCTACGAATTCGAGGACGTGATGGCCCGTTTCGGTTCCGACAAGCCGGACCTGCGCTACGATCTCGAGATCGTCGATCTGTCCGACACCTTCCGCGGCTCCGGATTCAAAGTCTTCGCCGGGGCGGTGGAAGCGGGCGGAGTCGTCCGCGCCCTGCACGCTTCGGGTCCCCGCGTTCTTTCGCGCACGGACCTCGACAAGTTCACGGACCTGGTCAAAAGCCTCGGAGGAAAGGGGCCGGCGTGGATCCGGTGGAAGGGGGAGGAGAGATCGCTCGAATCCCCGATCGCGAAGTTTCTTTCCGACGCGGAAAAGACCGCCCTGCGCGAACGCTTCGATCCGAAGCCCGACGACGTCACGCTCTTCGGCGCGGGCGCCCCGATGACCGTCGCCGCCCATTTAGGCGCGCTGCGCCTCGGCCTGATCGAAAAGCTCGAACTCAAGCCCGCCCGCCCCTGGGCGTTTCTATGGGTCAAGCACTTCCCGCTGCTCGAAGCGACGCCGGACGGGGGCTGGACCTTCTCGCATAACCCGTTCACCCGCCCCTTGGCCGAAGAGGAGCATAAACTCGATTCCGACCCCGGAAACGTTCGTTCGCACCAATACGACATCGTCCTCAACGGCGTGGAACTCGGATCCGGATCGATCCGCAACCACCGGGTCGAACTTCAAGAGAAAATTCTCGGCCTGATGGGCTACGGCCCCGAGGAACGCCGGGAGAAATTCGGACTGCTGCTGCGCGCGCTCGAGCACGGAGCGCCGCCCCACGGCGGCATCGCGCTCGGATTCGACCGCCTGGTCGCGCTGCTCTGCGGAGAGGATTCCATCCGCGACGTGATCGCGTTTCCTAAAACGAACAAGGGGCAGGATCTGATGTCCGACGCTCCGTCGCCGGTTTCGGACGCCCAGCTCAAAGAGCTGCACGTCAAGAAGCTATAACGCGGCGTCGGGGGGAAGGCCGAGCAATGCGCGAATCTCGTCGACGAGAATCTTCATCGCGAACGGTTTTTGCAGCGCCTTCGCGGCGCCGCTCATCTTCGCGAGGCCCTGCTCCCTTTGGGTATCCCGGCTGGTCATGATCAAAATCTTCGGGCAATTCGCCCCGAATCGTTCGGATAATTCCATCGCGGCGTGGTAGCCGTCGAGTTCCGGCATCATGACATCGAGAACGATGAGATCCGGCCGGCGGCGGTCGACCGAGACCAGCACCTCGCGCCCGTTCATCACCGTCTCCACCTCGAACCCGGCTCGCTTCAGCGTAAACGAAACGATTTCCCGAAGTTCGTCGTCGTCGTCCGCGACAAGCAGGTAAGGTTTGGCTTCGTCCGCCATCGCAGAAGTATAGCGGATGAAAGCGCTTTTCACCAGACTCCAGGGTCGGTCCTCAAGTTGTTTGAGTTATTCAAGTTATTCAAAAAATAACTTGAAGGCGCTTCTGGGTTTCTTGTGGGCTGCCAACGGCATTTCTTTCGCGCCTCGGGCGCGATTGCGTGGCGCTTCGTGCGCCAAGTTCGCGGTTTTCGCTGGCGCGAAAACACGCGAACTCCAACGGCAACGGAGCGTCGTTCCCGTGCGATCTCGCCTTTGAGAAACGCCGTTATTTCTTTAAATTTCCTGGATTTCTGCCGTCGAAGGCGAGTGATGCGCGGGAGCGGCCGTTGCGGTTAGCCGTTCCCGTTTCGGGCTCGGAAGAATCGCGCAGCGATTCTTGCGAGCATCGCGCACGGGGCGCGAAACAAAGCGCGTTTTGGAAATCGCCCCGATTTTTACTCATACTAAACCCGGAAGCGACAACTTGAATAACTTAAACAACTTGAGGACCGACCCTGAATTTATGGGGGGCAGACGTCCACGGCGCAGCCGTCTTGCAGCGGGAGGACGGCCGCCGTGCGCGGGGCGGGCGTCATGATCCGGTAGTCGCTCGGGGCACCGGAACCGAAGTCGAGGCGGGCGACCGGCACGCGGGACAGATTCGTCACCAGCAATCCCGCTTCCGGATGCGCCACATGAAGACGCGACAGCGCCTCGGGCCCCTCAGCGCGGCGCAGCGCTTCCAATTGCCGCAGGGAATGAAGCACCGTGTCCGCTTTCACGCTCGCCACGGCCCGATGGACCGCCGCCGCCAACTCCGCTAAGGACTCGCTTTCGAGTTCGGACTTCGTGCGCGAAAGCGTGACGCCGCGAACGGCGTTGCCGAAATATCGAAGATCGATCTCCGGGTAGACTCGCCGAAAATCCACCGGAATGCTCAAAAAGCGGCGTTCGCCCGATCCCGGCCACTCGAACGCGAACCGCTTCCACAAGCGGACGACGAGCGCGTCGTTGACGGAAATGCGCATTCCCGTCGCGTCCGAAGCCTGCGCCGCGTCGGCCTTCAGCGTCTCGTTTGAGAACACCAGACGGGTCCAGCAGAGCGACTCGCGGGCCGGCGCGTTCCTTTCGCCGGCCAAAGACCAGCCCGTGCCTTCCCGGATCGCCTCTTCACTGAGATCCATCTCCGGAAGATCGGCCGGCGTCAACAGCGAACGCTCGTGAACCGGAGAGCGGTACGACTCGCCGCGGCACGCGGCCGCCCAGGCGGAGAGAAAATAGAAGCAGCTGTACCCGTCGACGATCGCATGCGACAAGCTCACTCCCAGCACGCTGAGGACCGGGCCCAGCGTCAACTCGAAACGCGCGAGAGGCTGGCCGGCGACGGTCGACACCGGGTCGAGCAGGTCGTACGCCGCGGGCCCTTGAAGATCGGGATCGGCCTCGGTTTCGACCACCGTGAACGGACAGGCATGGGGAGAGGTTTCGAAGGCGAAGGTCGAGGAGCCGGTCTTCTTGAGCAGACTGGCGACCGGAGGGAAATCCGCCAGCACCCGCTCCAACGAACGGCGCATCGCCTCGCAGTCCAAGCGTCCCTGGAACTTGAAGAGGAACTCGATCGGGTAGGCGCTTTCTCCCAAGAACGTGTAATCGATCGGAGACAGCGGAGTCCGGATGACAGCGACGCTCATGCGCATAGCGTACCAAACACGCCCGCCCCGCTTCGCGGGTCCCTTGGCCGGGAATGCCGAGGACCTAAATGAACTTCCGGTACTCGGGTTGGTACTGCAGTCCCCGCACGAACTCCAGCGGATCCGCGGGCCGTTCTGTCGACGCCAGCCCCCGGTCCCAGGCGGACGCGGCGACCGTCGCCGCGATGCGCGCGGAAACCTCCCGAATCTCCGTCAAGGGCGGGAACAAGCGGCCTTTCTTGAGGTCGTTTTCGGTGGTCAAATCCGCGAGCGTCTTCGCGGCCGCGAAAAACATCGCGTCGTCGACGCGCCTCGTCGCCGACGCGAGAACCCCGAGGCCCACGCCCGGAAAGATGTAGGCGTTGTTCGACTGCCCGGGGGAGAACACCGTCGCGCCGAGCCGCACGTCCGCGAACGGGCTTCCGCTCGCGAACACCGCGCGGCCGCGCGAGTGCGTGTAGGCGTCTTGCGCGGTGCACTCTGCGTTCGCGGTCGGATTGGAGAGCGCGAAGATCACCGGCCTCTCGTTAAGACGCGCCATCGCGCCGATGATCTCGGCCGTGAACCGGTTCGGCTGTCCCGAGACTCCGATCAAGGTGGTCGGCTTGAGCGTCTCGACCGCCTCGGCCAGCGTCGCGATCGGGGGGTGTTCGTGCGCGAAGGTCTTCTTGTGCTCCTGGAGGTCGCTGCGCCCGCTCTGAACCAGTCCCTGGCTGTCCAGGAACCAGCAGCAGCGCAGCGCCTTATCGCGCGGCAACCCTTCCGCTTCGAGGGCGCGCACGATCAATCCGCCGATCCCGATCGCGGATTCCCCGGCGCCGAGAAACAAAAAGCGCTGTTCGCAAAGCGGCACCTTGGTGATGCGCTCTGAGGAATAGATCCCCGCGAGCGCGACCGCGGCGGTCCCTTGGATGTCGTCGTTGAAGCAGCAGGTCTTGTTCCGATACGCCTCGAGCAGGCGGAATGCGTTGCGGTTGGCGAAATCCTCGAACTGGATCAAAGTCTCGGGGAAAATCTCCCGCGCCGCTTCCATGAATTCCGCGACCATCTCGTCGTACGCCGCCCCGCGCAGGCGCTTCTGGGGGACGCCCAGGTACAGCGGGTCGGCGAGCAGCTCCGGGTTGTCGGTGCCCAGGTCCAAAGTGACCGGCAGCGTCTGCGCCGGAGGAATGCCCGCGCACGCGGTGTAGAGCGACAGCTTGCCGACGGGGATGCCCATGCCGTTCGCGCCTAAATCGCCGAGCCCGAGGATGCGCTCGCCGTCGGTGACGACGATGATGCGGATGTCCTTATGCGGCCAGTTCCCGAGAACTTCGCGCACGCGTCCCTTGTCGGCGGGCGTGATGAAGATTCCGCGAGGTCGGCGGAAGATGTGCGCGTACTCCTTGCAGGCCTCGCCGACCGTCGGCGTATAGATCAGGGGCATCATCTTGTCGATGTTGTCCATCACGACTCGGTAGAACAAGGTCTCGTTGCGGTCGAGCAAATTGATCAGTTCGACGTACTTTCCGAGGCTGGTGCTCCGGCTCAAGATGTTGCGCGTGGCGCGCTTGGCCTGCATTTCCTGCGTGGAGACCCCGGGGGGGAGCAGGCCTTGGATGCCGAGCGCGAGGCGCTCCTCGGGCGTAAACGCGGTCCCTTTATTAAGGGAAGGATCGTTGAGCAACGCGACGCCGGTTTTGAGCGGAACTTCGGGTTTTTTCGTGATTGTGGGCATAAATGATTCTCCTGATCCTAACATGTACGCAACATATTTTCCAAGCTGCATCTGCCTTTGAGGAACACTTCCTTAGAGTCCCATGCCGCCATGGGAACAATAGCGGCCGGACTTTTCCCCAAGGACCCATCCGTGCTTCCTCGCGCTCCGATAGGATGCTGTCGAGCGCATCTCCGGATTAAACGGCGGCGGCCTGCGCCTCACCCCCGGTCTCGACGCGCCGTCGCTGGGAACCGGACTGGATTTTATCGCGCTGCCCTCTCTGGGGAGTCTCGCCCCGAACATCGCGGTTCAGCCCGCGGCCGGAGTCGGAACCTCCCTCGCGCCGATCGCGCCCCTTGCCCCAAATGCGAATCTGCGCCGTGCGATCAAGGCTTCCGAGCCCGATCGGGCGGCTCCCGCCAAGACACCCTTCGGCAAGACGATGCGGGCCCTGCTCGCAAAGACCCCGGAGTTCAACCGGATGAACGGGGCGGACGCCCACGCCGCCGCGGACCGCGATTTCTCGGCTCGCATCGGCCAAGAGCAAAGAGCGGCGGCCGTTTCCGCGGCGGACGCTTCGGACCAGGTCGAGATCATCGTCATGGCCCGCGACGGCTCCGGCAAGCAGCTGACGCAGGACGTCTTCCCGCCGTCGCTGGCTTCCGGCATGAGCGCCCAAAGCCTTGAGCGGGAGCTCACCGATCAGTTCGGTCGTCTCGGCATCACAAAGTCCTTTCTCAAAGCCCACGATGCCTCCGCCATCGGGACCGTGGCGAAAATCAACGCCGCCGTCGTTCACGCCCCGGCGCGACAATCTGATTCCCTGTTGGCCGCCCTTAGAGGGATGGGACACGAGGCTCAGATCGGACGCCGCTTTTCCGTCCCGGCGCCGATGGCGGCCGAGCCCACGGCGAGGTCCGTCGGCCTGAAGGAAACCGCCAAAATCGTCAAAGCCGACAAACTGCAAGACGAGCTTAAGAAGGTCCTCGGAGAGCCCGCTCCCCCGACCCCGCCGGCGGGAGAAACCCAAACCAAGGCCAATCCCGTGACGGGGATGATGAAGGCGATCGCGAACGCGTTCCGCCGCGTTTTTCGCGGCGTGGTCGTCACCAACCCGGTGCTGCCGTGGGCCATCCTGGATTCCTTCGCTTGGGTGGATCATCCGTACATGAAGGGACGATTCCTGAAAAGCGTCTCCAACGAAAACGACGGGCAGGACCACGGAACGCACACCGCCAGCACGGTCGTGGGGATGGACATCTTCAACTATCACGGCCGCAACTACAACATCTTCCCCAACGGCAGCGCCTCGGAAGGCGACATCCTCTTTAAGCTCGCGATGGCGCAAAAGGACGGCGCTTTGGCCACGACTCACTCGTGGGGGGACGGTTCGGGCAACCCCGCCGGCGCGATCGAAAAGCTGTTCACCAAGACGTCCGAGGAAGGCCTGCACCACAGCATCTCGGCGGGCAACTCGGGCTATTACGGCAAGAACCGCATCGGCGGCCCCGCGATCGCCGTTCATGAAGTGGACCTCACGATCAACGGCAAGGTCGTCGGCAAGGTCAAACGCATCAAGGCCGTCGCGGCCTCGGACGCGGATAAAAAAACCGCCAGTTTCTCTTCCCGCGGCCCCGGAAGCCGCGTCACTTCCAAGGGCGGGGAATACAAGGACTGGCCGCAAAAGCCGGACGAAAGCGGTATGGGCGTGAATCTCATCGCCGCCGCACCGCCGGGAAAAGGATCGAACAACGCCGAACTGGGCGGTCCGGGACAGTCGATGTCCGGAACCTCCATGAGCAACCCGGGCGTGTTCGGCGCCTTCCTGCTTCTGACTCGAGGGGTTCTGGTCCTTTTAGCCGACCAACTGCCGAAGATGCAGCAAAAGGAACTGACTCAATTCGCCATGGACCTGGCGCGATACTCCATGACTCAAACCGCGGAGAAAGTCGCTCCGGTCGATGAGGTCGGCGACCGCTTCATCGACGTCTGGGCCGCCTTCGAGTTCGCGGCCAAGACGCTCAAAGAGAATCAGCCGGCCCCGCCGGCGGCGGGGCTTTTCGATTAGCGGGTGGACCTGCCGGGGCGAGTTGAGGAACTTTTTTACGGCCTGCACTCAGTGAATTTTTCTTCCCGATTTCGGTTGAAACTTCAGAACGACTTCTTCACCGGAGGGAGGTCGAATTACAAAAGTCACCACATCGAATATTCGATCCTCAAATCGAATCTCCGCGCCCGAACGAACCGGGAACTGTCCCCGGGGACAGTTGCTCTCAATTGAAATTTCCGTTGCGGCATGCACGCGCGTGATGCGCGGGAGCGCGTCGCCTGGAGCCCGCCGGCGTAAAATCCATTTTGCCGAGGGCAACTCTCGTATTTCCCCTCGGCGCGCTTGCGCGCCGAGGCCGGACGCCCCCCGCGGGGGCGTCCGCGCCGTTGGGGGCATTCCGTCCTTGAAACTACGGGAACTCGGGATCTCCAGATTTCAAGCGGCGAAATAAGTCTGGAGACCGACTGCTCGGCGCGCTATACTGATATCGGACAGTTGGGAATTAGACGGCCTCGCGCGGCCTCCGGGAAACCGGAGGCCGCTTCGTTTATTTCCCCGGGGAAGTGAAAAGCCCCGCCAGAGGCGGGGCTTTTCGAAAAACTGGTGGACGTGATGGGGATCGAACCCACGACCTCTACCTTGCGAAGGTAGCGCTCTCCCAGCTGAGCTACACGCCCGAGATTCGGATTATATCACTTCCGGGACTATTTTTTTCCGGGGGGGAAGTATTTGAGGCGGCGCTGCTTGAGCTTCACCCGTTCGATGGCCTTCTGATGCTCGGCGAAGGTTTCCGAGAAAATATGCCGCCCGTCGACATCGGCGACGAAATAGACCTTGTCGGTGGCCTGCGGCGCGATGGAGGCGGACACGGCCTTTTCTCCGGGCGAGCAGATGGGTCCCTTCGGAAGCCCGAAGAACAGATAGGTGTTGTAGGGCGAGCGGATGTCCAAATGCTTGAAGCGAAGCCCCTTGAACCATTCCCCGGTGTCCATGCCCATCGCGTACTGCACGGTGGGATCCGCCTCCAGACGCATGCGCTTGCGCAGGCGATTGGAATAGACCGACGCGATCTCGGGCATTTCCTCCTCGACCCGGGCCTCGCGCTGGACGATCGAGGCCAAGGTCACCACCTGGCGCAGCGTGAAGCGGTTCTGGCGGACCGCGTCGTACATCGGCACGATGCGGCGCTGAAACTCGGCGAGCATGTGCTCGGCGACGGCCTCGGCCGGGAGTCCCTGCGCGAAATGGTAGGTCGTCGGGAACAAAAATCCCTCGAGGTCGTTTGCACGGACGTACTTCATGAACTCCCCGGCGTCCGCGACCGCGCCCGAGGCCTCCAGGCGATCCGCGATCTGCTTGGCCATGAAGCCTTCCGGAATGACCACCTTCGTCGGAACGATGCGCCCTTCGCTGAGGATTTTCACGGCCTGCGGAGAGGCGATCGGTTTGCGCAGCACGTACAACCCGGGCTTCAGACTGCGATCGAGGCCTGAAATCTTCGCGAAGACGCGGAAGAGAAACGCGCTACGGATCACGCCTTCTTCTTCGAGGATCTTCGCCGTCTCGGCCGCCGTCGCTCCGGCCGGCACCTCGATTTGAACCTTTTTCGCGCCCGGAGTCAGCCACCACCCCCCGCCGACCCCGGCGGCGATGAGCAGTAGAAGAAGTCCGGCGACGACGCGGCGGCGTTTGGGAGGAGCGGCCGTCATCAGGCGAGTTTCGCTTCGCCTAGAGGGAGGTAAATCGGTCCGGCCGGACCCAAACGGCTTTCGAAGAGAGTCATCGACTCCACGCCGCAAACCGCGCCCGTCCAGGTCTCGGGGGTGCGCCAACGCTCGGCCCGGTCGGCCAGTGCGCGGGAATTTTTCGCGGAGCGGACGCGTCCGAGCGTCGCGTGGGCGACGAAGGGCCGCTGCTCAAGGGCGAATCCTTCCCGCGCCAGGCGATCCCGCAAGCCTGCGGCCAAGGATTTCATCGTCGCGGCCCCCTCGGAAAGGCCCGCCCATAGAATCTTGGGCCGCTTCCAATCAGGGAACGCGCCGAGGCAGTTGAAGCGCATCCGAAAGAAGGGGAAAAAACGGGCCGCTTCCACGCCCGCGCGCAGGGCGGGGGCGACGCGTTCGGATTTCTGCGCTGAGAGAAATGCCAAGGTCATATGGAAATGATCGTCGCGCGCCCACTTCACGTCGGCCTCCGCCAGAGCCAAATCGCGGCGCACCGTGCGCAGCACGGAGGCCGCGGGACGCCCGATCAGCGCGGCCCAAAAGAGCCGCTTGTCCAAAGATCCGCTCAGCTGCCCGACCTCCGCGCTAAGGCGCGCAGGCGCGCGAGCAGATCTTCGGCTTGGAACGGCTTGATGATGAAGTCGTCGACGCCGAAATGAAGCGCCTCGAGTTCGTCCTCGGCGGTCTGCTTGACCGTCAGCATGATGATCGGGATGTCCCGCTTCGATGCGTCGCGGCGAAGCGTCTGAACGAAGGTCTCCCCGTCCATGCGCGGCATCATCCAGTCCACCAGGATCACCTCGGGGGAAAATTCTTTGGCGACTTCCAGCCCGGCCTCTCCGTGTTCGGCCGTGCGCACGTCGTAGCCGGCGCCGCCGAGCACGTCCTTGATGATCAATCGGTAGTCTTCTTCGTCGTCGACGACCAGCACTCTCATTGCCATAGTCACCTCATACCATCTTAACGTTGAAAAGGAACTGCGTCCCTTTGCCGACCTGGGACTTCACGGAGACCTTCCCGCCGTGCGCCTCGACGATGGACTTCACGATCACAAGACCCAAACCGGTCCCGTGATGCCCCGCGACCCGGGTCGCGGAGTTCTTGCCCTGCTCGAACTTCTTAAACAAGCGGCCCATATCGGCCTGATCCATTCCCTTGCCCGTATCCACGACCGAAACCTCGAGCCAACGGGCGCCTTCCTCGCGAAACTGCTCGCCCTGCACCCAAATCGTCCCGCCCCGAGGCGTGAACTTCAGCGCGTTCGAGATCAGGTTCACGAAGACCTGGCGAAGCCGCTCCGGGTCTCCGTGAACCGGCGCGGTCGCCGCGTCGAGCCGGCTCTGAAGCGTGACGCCCTGCTCCTTGGCCTTCGCCTCGAAAAACTGCACGACGTCGCCGGCCACGGCTTGAATACGGATCGGGCGCAGAGAACATTCCATCTTCCCGCGTTCGATCTTGGCGACGTCGAGAAGATCGTTGATGAACCCCGAAAGCCGGGAGACGTTCGCCTTGATGCGGTCGAAGTAGGTCCGAAACTGCGCCGGGTCCCGCGGGGCGCCGCCGTCCATCTTCGCCTCCATCAGGTTCAAAAACGACTCGATCGCCCCGAGCGGAGAGCGCAATTCGTGGGTGACTGCGGAAACGAAATCCTTTTTCATCGCGTCGAGCTCTTCCAAGCGCACCGACATATGGTTGAAACCGGCCACCAATTCGCCGATCTCGTCCTTGGAATCCCACTCGAGCCGCACGCCGAGTTTGCCCCGGCCGATCTGGCCGGCGACCTCCGAGAGCGCGGCCAAGGGTCGCGTGATCTTCCGGGCGAACCAATCCGAAAAAACGATCCCGATCAGAAGCGCGATGCCGAAGAGACGCGCCAGGTCGCGCTGGAGGCGGGCGATCTGGACCCGGACGGCCGCGCCGAGAACGTTTTCATCGATCCCGATCGTGAGCACGACCTTGCGCTTGGCGTCGGTCGGGTCCTCGATGCGCAAGGTCCGGTCCATCTCGCTCCGGGAGGTTTTGCGCTCTCCGATATGATGCCGCCGGACGCGGTCGCCGTCGTGCCACTCGACGCTCACGAATTCCAGAGCGGGGGACTGCTCCCTTTGGAACTTAATGTAGGAGAGCAAAAGCAGATCGTCGCGCTGCACCAAAGCGTCCCGGGCCATTCTCCCCACGGTATTCTTGATGAGCTGGGCTTCGCGCGCGCTCTCCGCCGTCATATACCCCGTCTCGAGGCGTACCAGGGAATAGCCGAGGATCCCAAGCGACGCGGCGAACAGCGCCGTCACCGAGAGCGTCAGCTTGGTGCGCAGGGTCACTCTAGCCCCGCCGCCTTGTGAGTTGGGCCATCCCCCGCATTCTAGCGATTTCCTTGAAGGATTTCAGCCTGAACGCGGCGCAGCGCCCGTTCCGCGCTCTTGTTCTTCGGGTTCAGACGCAGCATCTGCTGGAACATGTTCGCCGCTTCCGAGAGCCGGCCCTGCGCGTAGAGGTCGACGCCGGCCTCGTACATCCGCTGCACCTGCACCGGCGAGACCCCCGCCTTGGGATCGGTCTGGGACGCAATCGGCCGCGGCGTGGGAATCGTCCTTTGCCTCGACTTGTTCTCGATCAGCCGAACCAAGGCGTCGATGTAGCCCTTCAGCTGATCGCGCTCCTGGGAGCGCGTCTCGTACTTGTAGGCGGAGCGAAGCGACCGAAGCGCCCGCTCATGCTCCTTCTGCGCGTAGAGCGCGGTCGCCTTGCGCTTCCACGCCAGCACGTTCGTCGGGTCGAGCTCGAGCACCTCATCGGAGAGCTTCATCACCCGCGCGTAATCGCTTTCTCGCAGCGCGACTTCCATGAGCGCCATCGTCGCGCCGACGATCTTCTCCTTGCCGACGCTCGGGGCCGAGGCCGTCGCGGTGGGAATCTCGCGCGTCAGGCCCGCCTGGCGCTCGACCACCTGCAGCATCTCTTCGACCTTTTCGTCGGCCGGATTCAGGCTTTGCGCGTAGGCCAGTTTCTGGAGCGCGCGCTTCTCGCGCCCCGCGATGAAGTCCATCGCGCCCTCGTAGAGCGCCGCCTGGGCGGCGTCCGTGCGGAAATTCTCGATCACCGGAAAGACTCCTGCGACCAGAGACACCGCCTCGAGACTCCCCTGAATCCGACGGTCCTTCGGGTTCATCCCGAGCGCCTGGTAGAGCTTCTCCTTCGCGTCGGCGAAGCGTCCCTCTCCCGTGTCCACGCGCGCCTGGCGCAGGAACTCCTGCTGCGCGGTGCGTTTGTACAGCGCGAGCTGCTCCGCCTGGGCTCGGAACTCCGGCGTCCCGACCTCGGCCAATTCCCGCATGTTCTCGAGAATCGCCTCGGCGAACTTCGGTTCCGCGCCGCGCGGCCGACCGAACAGGAAGCTCAACCCCATCCGGTGGCTGCCGAAGGTCCCCGTGATCGTTCCAAGGGGAATCATGAAGCTGTAGTCGATCTGCATCCGGTAGACCTTGTAGGACATCCCGACGGTCACCTGGCGGTATTCCCGCGAACCGAGCCCCAAGGACCCCCGCAGGCCGAACGAGCCGTGCAGCAAGGTGGGAAGCCATTTCTCGCCGGCGACGGTGAGGATCTTGTCGGTCGAGCCGTCGGGCGCCTTGAGAAACCCGAGCTCTCCGGTCATCGTCGTCCAGGGCGTGCGGTACGCGCCCGCCATTTTGACGTTGCGGCCCAGCGTATCCGTGTCGTTGTCGGCGATCGCGATGTTCGGCTCCAGCAGATGCTGGAACATCAAACCGGCCGTCCAGCGGGGCTTCACCCTATAGAGGAAGCCCACATCAAGGTCGAGTGTCGACATCGACCCCTTCTGCAGCACCGGGTCCGGATTGGCCGAGACGATTCCGGTATTCGTGAACGACCGGCTCGCCTGATCGAGCGAGGCGACCCCGCGGCGCAGATACTTCAGCGACGCCCCGGCGAACAGCCCGTTGGGCGCCTTTTCCGCGAAGATCTGACGGCCGTAGGATCCGTAGAGCATCGTCTCGCTGTAAAGACCCGAGAGCGAGAAGTTGTTCCAGGCCAGTCCCAACGCGCCCTGACGCCCGTACTGGATCGGACGCGCGTAGGCCAGAAAGGAATTCTGGAGGTTCGAGTTGTCCGAGAGCCCCATGTGCAGGCGCGAGTAGGTCATCGCGGCCTGGGGACGATCGAGCGTCCCGAGTCCGGCCGGGTTGTAGTACACGGCGTAGACGTCGTCGGCGATCGCCGTAAAGGCGTTTCCGAAACCCGTCACGCGGGCCCCGACGCCGACGTCCTCGAACGCGGCGCGGGCGGGCGCCGCCGTCAGCACCGCCGAGGCCAGGATCAGAAGGGGAAGAAGGTTTCTATTTTTCATGGTTTCGTTCCTTTGTTCCATGGCGTTCACCGCAGCACCAAGAGAGTCCCGGTGACCGCCTTGTCCTCGGCCTTGATCACGTAAATGTACACCCCGCTGCGCACCGCGCCGCCCCCGGCGCGGCCGTCCCAGGTCAGGGCTTCAGGATTCGGGGTGACGCCCCCGATCGTCGGGCACTTCAGCGCGACCGCCGCGTTCTGAACATAGGTCATCTCGGCGACCTTGCGTCCGCGGAGGCTGAACAGTTCCCCGCGCACCCCGTTGGCCTGCGGGTTGTCGAAGCAAAGAATCGCGAGGTCGTTGATCCCGTCGCCGTTGGGCGTGATCACGCGAACCCGGGCTTCGGTGAAGAAAAATCCGGCGCCGGCCTGAGCGTGAACGCGTCCCGTCTCAAGCGAGCCGGCGAGCAGCGCCGCCAAGGCCGCCGCGAGGGCGATCATTCCCCAACGCATCAGTTCCGCGCCGCCTTTCGATCCGCAGAATTCATCGAGATGTTTCATAGCCGTTCTCCTTGTATTACCGGGCCACCACGAAGGTGCCGTTGAAAGTCTTTCCGTCTCCCTTCACCTGGTAGACGTACACGCCGCTGGTCACGACGGTCCCGTTCATCTTGCCGTCCCACTGCAGCGAGTCGGGCTGCGGGCCCGCCGCCATGTCGGCGACGAAGGCCCCGCGCAAATCGTAAATCCGGCCCGAGACGCTCGTGCCCTTCGGGTTGTCGAAGATCATGATCGTCACGTCGTTGCGCCCGTCGCCGTTGGGCGTGATCACGCGCGTCGTGATGTTCGAAAGGTCGAAGGTCGCCCCGTTCTGGCGCAATTGCGTGCGCACCTGGAATTTGCCCAGGTTCGGCGTCATCACCGCGATCGTCTGATCGGCCGTGTTGACCGTGCCGTACTGCTTCTTGTATTCCTTGCCGTTGTTCCAGAACACGCCCAGATGCTTCGCCGAGCCGGACGCGGCCAAACCGAGCCCGCTCGCAGCGGGGGCGTATCCACCGTTCGCGGCCATCGCGACGCCCTTCGCCTGCGAGGCGCCGCCCGAAACGCCGAGTCCCGACACCTTGACCGGCGTCCCATCGGGAGCCGCGTCATAGCGCAGCTTCACCTTGACCGGACGCGGCAGCGCGAAGTCCGCAATCGGAACCTGGCCGCCCCGCATCGGAACGAACTCGACGGTATTGAGCGCGGTTCCTTCGTTCTCGGTGTAGATCGTCCGCCGCTTGATGCGGATGTTCAAGGCAGGGTCGCCGGACGGGTCGATCAGCAGAGACTGCATGTCCTCGGGCAACTGGACTAGGCTGACGCAGTCCTCGGTCAGCAGCAACTGATCGCCAAAGGGCGCCAGCACGATCGGGCTCGTCGATTGGAAGTACTGGTTGTACGACGTGATCCGGTAGAAATACGCGAGGCCCAAGTCCAGTTCGGCGTACACCGTCGCTCCGAGTCCGAGCTGCGCGACGGTGCTGAAGTCGACGCACTCGTTGGTCGAGCGTTCGACCTTGTACCCGATCAACTCGTCGTCGGTCGGCGGGTTGTTGATGAACTCCGTCTCGTCGTTGAACAGCGTCGTTTCCGCCCAGTGCATCGTGATGGAGGAACCGTCGCGCTCGAAGAAGATGCCGAACGGCTCCATCGGCAGCAAAGTCACCGGCACCGCCGCGATTGAAGGCGAGGGAGCGCTCTCCAGCCCGCCGATGTCGACCGCCGAAACGCGGTAGTAGTAGGTCGTGAACGCCTTCAGCGGAACGTCCTCGATCAGCAGCCCGGTCGTCGTCGTAATCGGCACGAAAATCGCGTCGTCGGTCGAGCGCTCCACCTTGTAGAAGTTGAAGTCGAGTCCCTTTCCGCCGGGGCCGGCGGCCAGTTCGGCCCATCCCAAATGTACGCGCAGCCTCCCTTCCACGACGGCCAGGCCCGACGGAGTCCCGGGCTGCGTATTCAGCGGGGTCGTCGAGGCCTGGACGCCGGCGGCCGTCTTCGAGTCGATCGCGCCGATTTCCAGCAGCGCGTCGATCGCCTTGATCGAGAAGTAGAAGGTGGCGTCGGGGAATAGGCCGCTTATCGTCGTCGTCTCAAGCGCGCCGGGGAGCTGCGCGGGGGAAACAATCACCGCGCTCGACGCGGCGGCGTCGAACCAAGCGGTCGTGTTGCCCAAGAACGGAGCGGCCGCCACCGAAACGCTCGTGTAGCGGATCTCATAGTGCGTGATCGGGATCAGGTTCGCGTTGCGCGGGGCGGTCCAGACCAAAGTCACGTCCCCTTCCAGCGTTCCTTGGAGCGCGCTAAGGTCGGTGATCGGATCGGGCGGGTTCGGGAAGAAGCTCGCCGCCGCGAAGTTCTCCTGGTTCTCGGCCAAACCCGCGCGGCGTTCCCACACACCGACATTGACGACCGGCGCCGAAGAATCCTCGACCTTGATCGCGAAGTAATAGGTCGTAAACGGCGTCAGTCCCGTCACGTTCAGCGCCTCGGCCGCCCCGCCGGTTCCGACCGCGGGGATCAACGAGGCGCTCAGCGAGGAAAGCGGGGCCGCCGCCGCGAAGGCCGAGTCGCTGTCGATATTCGCGGCCGAAGAGACCTTAATAAGGTAAGAGAGCGGATCGAGCGTCCCCGCGCGATGCGGCGCGGTCCAACTCAGATCCACCGCGCCGGAGCCGCCGTTGGTGACGACGACCAGATCCGTGACCCGCGCGACGCCGTAGGCCCGCGCGCGCGCCGGGTCGTTTAGCTTGTCGGTCGCCGCGCGGTCGTCCACGGGCGAGGCCTCGCCGATTACGTCGAAGGACTTCACGGCGAAGAAGTATTCGGCGCCGGGTTCGAGACCCGTGAGCGACAGCGTTTCCAGCGCGCCGGGCGCCTGCGCGGGGGAAACCGCGATTTGGCTGGAGGCCAGCGCGAACCAGGCGGTCGCGTCGCCGGAGAGGTCGGCGATCGGGAAGGTCGCGAAGGCGACGGTATAACTCGAAATCGGGACGAAGTTCAAATTAAGCGGCGCCGTCCAGGCCAATTCCACCCGGCCGGCCGACGAGCCGGTCAAAGCGGTCAAATCGCTGACCGGCACCGGCGGGCGGGCGATGAAGGTCGGATTCGCGAAGTTCGTCGCGTTGCGCGCGAGCGCCGCGTCGCGCAGCCAGACTCCCGCGTTGACGGTAGTCGAGGAGTCCGCCACCTTGATCGCGAAATAATAGGTCGTAAACGGCGACAAACCGGTCACGCGCAGCGCGGTCGCGAAGCCGGGGATCGTAAAGTTCGGGGTCGGCGTCCCGCTGAAGGCGCTCAGCGGCTGCGCCGCCGCGAACTCCGAATCGTCCGCAATGTTCGCGGTCGATGACGCCCGTATCTCGTAGGAGAGCGGATCCACCGTACCCGCGCGTTGCGGCGCCGTCCACGAGAGGTCGATCGAACCCGCCGGCTCTCCGCCCTCGGCGAAGAGATCCTTGACGTCGCCGACGCCCTGCGCCGCGGCGTTCACCTGCGCGAAGCCGTTCTGCGTGAAGGTATCCGCCGGGCTGAGCTCGCCGAACTCGTCGATCGAGTGCACCGCGAAGTAGTGGACGGCCCCGGCATCGAGACCCGTAAAGACATACGCCTCTACCGCGCCCGGCACGGACGCCGGAGAGAACACCGCGCTCGATGCGGCGGCTTCCCAAGCGCCGGTATTGCCTGCGAAGGACGCCACCGAGAAAGTCGCGGCGTAAATCGTGTAGCTCGAGATCGGGATGAAGTTCTGGTTCAGCGGCGCGGTCCAGGCCAACTGCACCTCCCCGCGGCTCGAGCCGGTCAGTGCGGTCAAATCCGTGATCGCCTCCGGCGGGTTCGCGATGAAATTCGGCGCCGAGAAGTTGTTGACATTGATGTTCTGCCCGAGGTCCCGGGTCCAGACGCTGACCACCGGGGGCGCGTTGCTGTCGCGAATGTGCATCGCGAAATAGAAGGTCGTCGAGGGGTTAAGCCCCGTGACCGTGAAATTCTGGATCGAGCCCGAGACGCCGGTCTCCGGGATCGCGCTTTGGCTGAAGGCCGAGAGCGGCTGGGCGGCGGCGAACTCAAAATCATTGTTGATGTTGGCGACCGAGGAGGCCACGATCTCGTAGAGGCGCGGGTCGATGAGCCCTTGCGAGTTCGGGACCGTCCATTCCAGCGCGATCGATCCGGAGGCCGTCCCGGGCGTCGCCGTGAGGTTGATGATCGGCGGCGACGGCCGCGGGAAGACCCGCGCCTGGCCGGCGACCGTAAGCGCCCCGGTGTCGAGGTCGGAGATCTCGCCGACCGAGTCGATGGAAACGATGCCGGCGAAGTACTCCAGCCCTGCGTTGAGTCCGTTGAGCTCGTAGGCCAGCGTCGAGCCGGGCAGCGCGCCGTCCACGACGGCCACCGAGGTCGAATCCGCGCGGTTCCACCAAGCCGTCGTGTCGCCGGCGACATCAAAGATGCTGGTCGTGTTGATCCGGATCAGGTAGCGCTCGATGGGGACGCCGTTGCTGTTTTGCGGAGCCGTCCAGCTCAAGGCGATCGAACCCGCGTTGACGCCGGGGATCGCGCTCAGGTTTGTGATCGAATCCGGCAGGTTCGGGGTCCAGCCGGCTCGCGCGAAGTTGAACGCGTTCACCCCGAGCGTGTCGCTGCTCAACCAGACTCCCGCGTAGGGGACGCCCGAGTCCGTCTCGCGCACGGCGAAGTAGTAGGTCGCGGCGGGCAGAAGGCCCGTCACGGTGAACGCGTGGGCGTCCCCGGGGGAACCCGCGCCCGGGACGGTCGAGGACGAAAGGGCGGTCAGCGGGGGAGCCAAAGAGAACGCCGCGTCGTCGAGTATGTTCGTCTGGCTCGACACGCGGAAATCGTAGAACAGCGGGGGGAACGCCCCGATGACTCCGGGCGCGGTCCACGAGAGATCAATCTCGCCGGAACCCGCGCCGGTGGCCGCGGTCAAATTCGTCACGCCCGCGATGCCCTTGACGCCGACGGCGACCTGGGACGCGATCCCGAGAGCCTTGGTGTCAAGGTCGGAATCGAGTCCCGCGTCGTCGCGGCTTCGGATCGCGAAGTAGTACGTCGTCGCGACCTCGAGGGAGGTCAAGGAGGCCTGCAGACTGCTCGGCGGCGTCGGCACCGGCGTCGTGATGCTCGACGCCGCGTTAAACCACGCGCTCGTCGAATTGCCCACGTCGGCGATCGAGAAGGTCGCCCTGCGCAGGTCGTAGCTCGACACGGGGGTATTGGAAGGCGTCAAGCCTTCGTTCTCCTGCGGCGCCGTCCATTCGAGCAGCACCTGCCCGGCCACGCCGCCCGCCGTTCCGACAAGATCGGTGATCTTGACGGGGGGATAGGTGTCGGTGGCGGTGAAGCGGATCGCGAAGGAACCCGAATCGTTCGCGGGGTTCGCATCGGCGAAGCCCGCGAGCGGGGGAGCCAAGGCGAACGCCAAGGCGGCGGCCAGCAGCCTCCGCGCCCATCGCATGGGCGTCGGCGCGCGGGCCGTCATGGAAACGGTCGCCTCATCGTTGCGATCCCCGGTCGTGTGCCGGTTCATACCCTCATCAGCCTCTCACGCCTCCTCCTCTTTCCGGGGGGAAGTCGTTCGGGCCGCGAGGGTCCGTTCGTCGTTCATCGCGCTATTTTTTTTCCTCCGTTTTCACCGCACCGTCCTTCGGCGCCACTTCGACGAGCACGCGGTGCGTCATGTTCACGATCGTCCCGATCGGAAGGCTGAGCCTCGCCATGAAGGCGATCTTCTTTCCGGCATACTGTTCCGGGATGTCCATCACGAGCTTCACCTTCTCGATGCTGAGTCCGTCCGCCTTGATCGTCGACGGCTCGAAACGCACCCAACCCAGGTCGTTGACCTTCTCGTAGCCCGGGGGAAGAGTCGGTCTCGCCCACGGCACCGGCGTGATCACGAGCTCGATGGGCTCCTCGTCGCGGTTTGTGAAGAGAAACGACTTCTTCTCGCCGGCTTCCGACTCGTACTTCCCGACGGCGGCCTTTTTCAGATACAGGGCCGACGGCCACATGTCGTAGTTGAGCGCGACCATCGACCGGTACTTCTCCTCCTCCTGCAGCGTCTCGGGGCTTTTCCCCGTCGAGAAGCGGATGTTGCTGCGCACGCCGGCGGAAAACCACCCGGTGGTCTTTATGTGCGCCCAGACCACGCCGTGGTAATGCCGGCCGATGTACTGCTCGCCTTTGGGGATGTTGATCGTCAGCGCCGCGAAGCCCGAGTCGCCCGGGTTGATCCGCATTTCGTTGGGCGTCACGCTCAGCCAGTTGAGCTCCGGGATCGGCTCGTAGCCCGGAAGCAGGTTTTTCGGATCCGGCTGTTCGATGTCGATCACGATGTTCGCCGGCCCGTCGCCGCGGTTTTTCACCGTGTACGGAACCCCGCGCAGTTCCAGCAGGTTGTAGTTCCTTCCGACCTGCAGGCCCTCCAGCACCACGCTCACGAACTGCGATGACAGCCCGACCTTCGACGCCTCGACCGACACTCCGACGCCCAGCATCGCCGCAGCGATGATCGCACACATCCGTTCTCTCGTCCTTTTGTTCTTCATTTGTTGTCTCCCGACCCCACGTTGAGCGCGAATTGAGCGCGTTTGGATGCACCCCACCCGTCGTTCGTTTGCGAAGTCCTCATGTTTTCTCCGTCTTACAGCCCGACTCCGGTCACCGCCGTCACCGTGATCGTGAACGTCTGCTGATCCGCCGAGGTCGTCGTCGGAGGCGTATCCGCGCGCAGCCACAGCCGCCGCGTCGTGCCCACCGCCATCCCGTCCACGTCCTGGAACTGCGTCGTGTCCGCGTTGGCGAACTCGTAGCGCTTGCTCGTGTCGTTGTTGAGAGGCTCGTTGGTGATGTCCTGCCCCGCCCGCTGCGCCGACGTCGTGACCAGGTTCAGGTTCTCCACCGTCGCCGAGATGCTTCCCGCCGCCGGCGCCGTGTTCTGGTTCAGCCCGATCATCGCGTACAGCCTCAGCTGGTTCTCGGCCGGCGCCTCATCGGCGTCCAGAGACCACGAGTTGTTCGCCGCACCCTGCAGCGTCAACTCCTGGTTGCTGAAGTCGCCCGCCACCGTCAGCAGAACCCCCGTGTTCAGGATCGACGTCGAGTTCAGGTCCGCCGTCAGGTCCAGGTTCCCGCCGTCGGTCCACCCGGCGTCACTTGTGTCCACCGTCACGCCCAGGTCCACGTTCGGCTGGATCCGGATAATAAACGACCCCGAGTCGTTGGCCGGATTTGCATCCGCCCACGCCTTGCCCGTCATCGTCAACAGCGCCGCGCACAGCGCCAGCGCCGTCCATTTCACTTTCGTGTTCATTTCGTTTTCTCCGTTTTTTTGTCGCCCCGAGGACGTGCAAAAAGCCCGCCGGCCGTATTTCAAGCCGTACGGACAGACTCCACCCGTCGTTGGGTTGCGAAGTTTTCACGATCCGGTCTTACAGCCCGGTCCCGGTTACCGCCGTCACCGTGATCGTGAACGACTGCTGATCCGCCGAGGTCGTCGCCGGAGGCGTATCCGCGCGCAGCCACAGCCGCCGCGTCGTGCCCACCGCCATCCCGTCCACGTCCTGGAACTGAGTCGTCGCCGCATTCGCGAACTCGTACACCTTCCCCGTGTCGTCGTTGGCCGCCTCATTCGCCTGCGGCTGCCCCGCACGCACCGCCGCGGCCCCGACCAGGTTCAGGCTTCCAAACGCCGCCGAGATGTTCGCCGCCGAAGGGGCCGTGTTCTGGTTCAGCCCGATCATCGCGTACAGCCTCAGCTCGTTCTCGGCCGGCGCCTCATCGGCATCCAGCGTCCACGAGTTGTTCGCCGCACCCTGCAGCGTCAATTCCTG
>Ga0210038_1000504_pt1 | contig 23907 bp, 22 predicted proteins | sample CryGeyCG2114_020_FD_183970 | JGI IMG/M metagenome (GOLD analysis project Ga0210038, IMG submission 183970) | Groundwater microbial communities from aquifer - Crystal Geyser CG15_big_fil_post_rev_8/21/14_0.20 (SPAdes) (version 2) | ecosystem: Environmental > Aquatic > Deep subsurface >... | reverse complement strand
CTCGATCCTCGATCCCCGGGTCCGCCTGTCGGACGTGAAGTCATGAGCGACGGCGCAATCCCCCAGGCCGCGGCGCCCCGCGACGACGCGGTCGCGGTGGAAACGCCGTTCCGCCGCTTCTGCCGCGACTTCGCGGAAAGCCGGATCGCCACGGCGGCGCTTGTCGTGTTGGCGGCAATCATCCTGATCGCCCTGTTCGCGCCCTGGGTCGCGCCGACCGACCCCTACGACCTGTCGCAGGTCAGCATCCTGGACTCCAAGCTGAAGCCCGGCAGCCAGTCCATGGACGGGCTGACCTACTGGCTGGGCACGGACGGTGCCGGGCGCGACCTGGTCTCGGCGATCATCTACGGGCTGCGCATCTCGCTCGGCGTCGGCGTCATGTCGGGGGTGTTCGCGCTGTGCATCGGCACGGCGGTCGGCCTGACCGCCGCCTATTTCGGCGGCCGCGTCGACGCCTTCATCATGCGCGTGGTCGACATCCAGCTATCGTTCCCGGCGATCCTCATCGCCCTCATCCTGCTCGCCATCCTGGGCAAGGGCGTCGACAAGATCACCATCGCGCTGGTCATCGCGCAATGGGCCTATTACGCGCGCACGGTGCGCGGCTCGGCCCTGGTGGAGCGCAACAAGGAATACATCGAGGCGGCCCAGTGCCTGGCCCTCGGCCACAACCGCATCGTGTTCCGCCACCTGTTCCCCAACTGCCTGCCGCCCTTGATCGTCGTCGGCACGATCCAGACGGCGCACGCGATTTCGCTCGAGGCGACGCTCAGCTTCCTCGGCGTGGGGTTGCCGATCTCGGAGCCGTCGCTCGGCCTGCTGATCTCCAACGGCTTCGACTTCATGCTGTCCGGCCTGTACTGGATCAGCTTCTTTCCCGGCGTGGCGCTGCTGGTCACCATCGTCGCCATCAACCTGGTCGGCGACCAGCTGCGCGACGTCCTCAACCCGCGCCTGCAGAAGTAGCGAACGACGGCGGAACATGAGCGGCGCATCCCCCACCCTTCAGGTCGACAACCTGGAAACCCATTTCTTCACCAAGGACGGGGTGGCAAAGGCGGTGGACGGCGTCAGCTTCGCCATCGGCCGGGGCGAGATCATGGGCCTGGTCGGCGAGTCGGGATCGGGCAAGTCGGTGACCGGGTTCTCGATCATCGGCCTGGTCGACCCGCCGGGCCGCGTGGTCGGCGGGCGCGTCCTGTTCAAGGGCACGGACCTTGTGACGCTCGGCCCCGAAGGCCTGCGCAATCTCCGCGGCAACCGCATCGCCATGATTTTCCAGGACCCCATGATGACGCTGAACCCGGTGCTGCGCATCGACACCCAGATGATCGAGACCGTGCGCGCCCACGACGCCTCGGTCACCGAGGCCGAGGCCCGCGCGCGGGCCCGCGACGCCCTGGGCCAGGTCGGCATCCCCTCGCCCGAGGAACGCCTGAGGGCCTATCCGCACCAGTTCTCGGGCGGCATGCGCCAGCGCGTGGCGATCGCCATCGCGCTCCTCAACAAGCCGGACCTGATCATCGCCGACGAGCCGACGACGGCGCTCGACGTCACCATCCAGGGCCAGATCCTCTACGAGGCGCAGAAGCTGTGCCGCGAGACGGGCACGGCGCTGATCTGGATCACCCACGACCTCGCCGTCATCGCCGGCCTCGCCGACCACATCAGCGTCATGTACGCCGGCCGCATCGTCGAACAGGGCTCCTTGGACGACGTCCTCGACCGGCCCGCCCATCCCTACACGCGGGGGCTGCTGGGCTCGGTGCCCGGCCACAACACGCGCGGCCGGCGGCTCTACCAGATTCCCGGCATGACGCCGTCGCTGCTCAGGCTGCCCGGGGGCTGCGCCTTCAAGGAGCGCTGCCCGCACGCCGACCGGGCCTGTGACACGGCGCCGGAGATCACCCGGCCGATCGAGGGCCGCCTGCTGCGCTGCGTCCATCCGCAACTCGGCGCCGGGAGCACCGCGCCGTGACCGCGATCCTCGAACTCAAGCACGTCACCAAGAACTTCGTGAAGCACCTGGACCTGGCGGCGCGCCTGGCGCGGAAACTCGGCGCCGCCGTGAAGGAGGAGGTGGTCCACGCGGTCGACGGCGTGAGCCTGACGATCCGGCCGGGCGAGGTCGTCGGCCTGGTCGGCGAGTCGGGCTGCGGCAAGTCGACCCTGGGGCGCATGGTCGCCGGCATCCTGGAGCCCACGGCCGGGGAGATTCTCTACAAGGACCGGATCGTCTCGGCCATGGACAAGGACGCCGGACGCGAGACGGCGCTCGCCGTGCAGATGATCTTTCAGGACCCCTTCGCCAGCCTCAACCCGCGCATGCGGGTGCAGGACATCATCGGCGAGGCGCCGGTGCGCCACGGCATCGTCTCGCGGGCCGAGATGGCCGGTTACGTGGCCGAGGTCATGCGGCGGGTCGGCCTCGACCCCGAATACCGCAAGCGCTACCCGCACCAGTTCTCGGGCGGCCAGCGCCAGCGCATCGGCATCGCCCGCGCACTCGCCGTGAACCCCGAGTTCCTGGTGTGCGACGAGGCCATCGCCGCGCTGGACGTGTCGATCCAGGCGCAGGTCATCAACCTGTTCATGGACCTGCGGGAGGACCTGGATCTGACCTACCTGTTCATCAGCCACGACCTGTCGGTGGTCGAGCACATCTCGGACCGGGTCGTCATCATGTACCTGGGCCGCGTGGTCGAGGCGGCCGCGACCGAGGACATCTTCGCTTCGCCCAACCATCCCTACACCCAGGCGCTGCTCAACGAGGTGCCGCGCCTCGACATGCGCGGCCTCGACTACCAGCCGATCACGGGCGAGATCCCGTCGCCGCTGGACCCGCCGCCGGGCTGCCATTTCCATCCCCGCTGTCCGCACGCGACGGCGCGCTGCCGTGAAGAACGGCCGAAACTGCGCGAAATCGCGCCCGGCCGCATCTCGGCCTGCCACCTGAACGACGGTTGACGCCGCGCCCTGCTCACGACCGTGCCAGCGATGCTAGCGTGCAGACGATTTCCGGCGCATCGGCAATCGCGGGAACAATTTTCACGAAATTGTGTCAAAAGATGAGAATGAATTAATTGACAAAAAAACACATTCGATCATGTTCAAAAAACAAAAACAAAAACAAAAACAATTTTTTGTATTGACGGGTTGCCAGTCAATGCGTCGAATTTCGATGGGATGACGGATCGTCGTAAATGGTTGCGGTCAAAATAGGGGAAGCTTGAACATGCTGAAATTTCTCGGATCCGGCGCCGCCAGGGCGGCCGGACAGGGCAATGGCGATCTGGAGGCGGTGCCGGCGGCGATCATGATCTGCGATCTGCCGGATTTCAGGATCACCTACGTGAACCCGCGCTCGCGCGAACTTTTGTCGCAGATCGAGGCCCATCTGCCGGTGAAGGCGGACGACATCGTCGGTCAGAGCATCGACATCTTCCACAAGAACCCGGAATACCAGCGCAGGCTGCTGCGCGATCCGGCGAACCTGCCGCACCACGCGCAAATCAGGGTCGCCGATCAGGTTCTCGACCTGGAAATCGTCGCGCGCATCGACGGTGCCGGCCGCTATCTGGGGCCGCTGCTGCTGTGGAACGTGGTGACCGAAAAGGTGAAGGCGGAACAAAGCGCGGCGCAATTGCGCCAGATGGTCAATCAGATGCCCATCAATACCATGTTCATGGACGCGAAAACCTTCATCATCACCTACATGAACGCGGAAAGCCTGAAGACCCTGAAGACTCTGGAGCACCTGTTGCCCTGCGAGGCGGACCGGGTGGTCGGCCAGAGCGTCGACATCTTCCACAAGCATCCGGAACACCAGCGCCGCATGCTGGCCGATCCCGCGAATTTGCCGCACCGGGCGAAGATCAGGCTGGGCGACCAGATTCTCGACCTGCGGGTCAGCGCGGTGAAGGATGCCGTCGGCACCTACATGGGGGCCATGGTCACGTGGGAGGTCGCCACCGCCCGCGAAGCCCTGTCGAAGGAGATCAATAACGTGGTCGCCGGCCTGTCGTCGGCGTCGCAGCAGCTTCAGGGCGCCGCCGAAACCATGGCCGCCAATGCCGAGGAAACCAACGTCCAGGCCAACACGGTGGCGGCGGCGACGGAACAACTCAGCGCTTCTATCACCGAGATTTCGGGCCAAGTGACGCGCGTCGCCGACATCACGCGCGACGCCGTCTCCCAGGCCAATCGGTCCAACGAAATGGTCGCCAGTCTGGCGGAAAACGCCGAACGTATCGGCCAGGTCGTCGGCCTGATCAACGACATCGCCGCGCAGACCAACCTGCTGGCGCTCAACGCCACCATTGAGGCGGCGCGCGCCGGCGAAGCCGGCAAGGGCTTCGCCGTGGTCGCCAGCGAGGTCAAGAACCTGGCCAATCAGACCGCCCGCGCCACGGGCGATATCTCGGCCCAGGTTACCGGCATCCAGGCGGCGACCAAGGAAGCGGTGGACGCCATCAGAGGCATCGGCGCCACGGTCACGGAACTGAGCGAGATCGCCTCCGGCATCGCCGCGGCGGTGGAGGAACAGGCGGCCTCGACCCAGGAGGTGGCATCCAACACCACCGGTGTCAGCGCCGCCGCCGCGGAAGCCGGGCGTGTCGCCGCCGACATCCAGTCCGCCGTCGGCCTGTTGAACGGGCAGGCCGGCCACTTGTCGACCGAGGTCGAGAACTTCGTCAGCGCCATGGATGCCTAGGCGGAACGGCGGCGTTGTTCTCCGGTTCGCAAGGTGCTATGGGGCTTCGTTCGTCCGATCACCCAAAGGCGTCACCATGAATCCGATCCGGGACCAGCACATTCCCGGCGTGCTGCGCCTCCATGCCCCCGTGGAGCCGGCGGTGCCGCTGGTCTTCGACTCGCCCCACAGCGGCACCGACTACCCCGCCGATTTCGGCGCGATGGCGCCGGTCGCCGAACTGCGTGCAGCCGAGGACACCTTCGACGACGACCTCTACGGCGCCGCGCCGGGCCTGGGGGCGCCGCTGCTGTGCGCCCTGTTCCCCCGCCTCTACATCGATCCCAACCGGGCCGAGACGGACATGGACCCGGCCGAGATCGAGGGCGCCTGGGACGGCCCGCCGCTGTCTCCCGGCGCCAAGTCCAGGCTGGGCCAGGGCGTGGTGTGGACACGCCGCCCCCCGGGCCTGCCCGTCTATGACGGGAAGCTGCCGGCGGCGGCGCTTCGGGCGCGCATCGAGGGCTATCACCGGCCCTATCACCGCGCGCTCGCCCGCGTGCTCGACGCCACGGCGGCGCGGTTCGGCGGCTACTATCACGTCAACTGCCATTCCATGCCGTCGCTCGCCTCCAACATGTCGGCGGAACCGCCGGGCACGAAACGCCCGGACATCGTCCTGGGAACCCTGGACGGCCTGACCGCCGGGCCGGAGCTGGTGGACGCCGTTCGCGCCCACCTGTCCGGCCGCGGGCTCGACGTGCGCGTCAACGAATGGTTCAAGGGCCTTCACATCATCCGCGCGGCCGGCGATCCGGCGCGGGGCCGCCACAGCCTGCAGATCGAGGTCAACCGCCGCCTTTACATGGACGAGGAACGGATCGGGAAAGGCCCCGGTTACGCGACGATCAGATCCGTGTTCACGGACCTGATCGAGAACCTGCGGCGGTTTGCGGCGGCCCGCCCCCCTGGACCAAAGTAAGCGATGAAAATCGCCGCCGGGGTTGTACAATCGGCGGGACTGACTGGGAGATTCGATGACACCGCGAACGGCGAACCGCTTCGTGGCGGTGTTTCTTGACGACACGCCATGAAGGCTCCGACCCGGCACCTGCTGGCTGGGCTTGCGCTCGGGCTTGCGCTCGGGGCGGTGGTGGTGCTCGCCTCGCGGTCGGTCCACCGCCATCAGGTGGCCCAGGCCCGCGAGGCGACGGAACAGGCGTCGGAGCAGATCGCCTTTCAGATCGAGCTCCTGATCGGCTCGCGGGTCGGCGTCGGCCGCCACCTGCAGCAGCTTTGGCGCGACGGCGACATTTCCACGGAGAAGGAGTTCCGGCGCCAGGCGGCCTCCCTGTTCCGCAACTATCCGGGCATGCGCCTCATCGCCTGGCTCGACGCGGGCGGCTATGTCACCTGGATCGAGCCGGAGATCGGCAACACGCAACTGATCGGCCTGAACCTGCGCGACAACCCGGGGGTGCGGGAAACCTACGACTACGTGTCCGGCGAAGGCGTCGCGGCGTCCAGCCCGCCCTACGAACTGCTGGGCGGCGGCACCGGGTTCGTCAACCTCTATCCGCTCGATCTTGACGGCCGCCGCGCCGGCTACATCAACGTCGCCTTCCACACGGCGCCGATCATCGAGCGGGCGCTGGGCGACGTGATTCCCAAGCGCTACCTGGTTCAGGTCCACCACGGCGGCCGCCTGGTCCATTCCTCGGGCGTGGAAACGCCGCACGCGACCTTTTCGTCGGCGACGGACTTCCTGATCCTGGGCCGGACCTGGACCGTCACCCTGTGGCCGTCGGCGGCGACGCTTGCGACGCAGATCGGCGACGCGCACCTGGTCGTGCTGGCGCTCGGTCTGCCGGGGGCGCTCATCGTCTCGGTGCTGCTGGGCATGTTCCTGTCGCGTCACGAGGCCCTGCGCGCCAGCGAGGCCATGGCCGCCGCCCTGATCGACAACGTGCCGGCGTCCCTCAACGTCAAGGGACTCGACGGGCGTTACCTGCGTGTCAACCGCAAGTTCTGCGAATGGGCAGGGAAACCGGAGTCCGAGGTCATCGGCCGGAACGAACGCGAGGTCCACGGCGAGCGCGGCGGCGCGTCGGAAGCCATCGACGCGCAGGAGGTCGCGGTGCTGGAGCAAGGCGCGCCGGTCTATCGCGAACGCCACGGCCCGTTCAGCGACGGGATCCGCCGCCACGTGCTGGTCGCCAAGTTTCCCATCAGCGACGGGGCCGGCAAGATCGTCGGGCTCGGCACGGCGGTCACCGACATCTCGAAGCAGAAGGAGGCGGAGGAGATCCTGCGCCGCTCCCACGAGGAACTGGAGAAGCTGATCGCCGAGCGGACCCGCGAACTGCGCAGCGAGATCCGCGTGCGCGAGATCGCCGAGACCGCGTGGCGGGAAAGCGAGGAACGCCTGCGCGACATCGCGGAATCGGCCACCGACTGGTTCTGGGAGATGGACCAGGACCTGCGCTTCACCTACGTCTCGGACCGCTTCTTCGAGATCACGGGGTTCGATCGTCGCGATGTTCTGGGCAAGACGCGCCGGGAATTCGCCGGCGACGACCGCAGCGAGGATGAGCGCGCGCGTCTCGACCGCAACCTTGCCGACCTGGAGGCCCACCGCCCGTTCCGCAATTTCGAATACACCGTGAAGACCCGCGCGGGGGGCGAGCTTTCCGCGCGGCTCAGCGGCCGGCCCGTGTTCGACGCCAACGGCGCGTTCGCCGGCTACCGCGGGGCGGGCACGGACATCACCGCCACGCGGGCGGCCGAGCGCGCCCTGGTCAAGGCCAAGGAGGACCTGGAGCACCGGGTCGACGAACGCACCAAGGAGCTTCAGCAGGAGGTCGCCGTGCGAAGGCGGGCCCAGGAACTGGCCGACCAGGCAAGCCGCGCCAAGACCGACTTCCTGGCCAACGTCAGCCACGAATTCCGCACGCCCTTGAACGGCATCATCGGGTTCTCGGAAATCCTGGCGGGCGAGGTGTTCGGTCCGCTCGGCGCGCCACGCTACAGGGAATACGCCGAGGACATCATCCGCTCGGGCCACCATCTTTTGGCGCTGATCAACGACGTGCTGGACGTGTCGCGCATCGAGGCCGGCGCCATGGCGCTGCACGAGGAGCCCGTGGACCTGGCGCACGCCGCCCGGGAATGCGTCGGCCTGGTCCGGCAGCGGGCCGAGACCAAGGGGATCGCCGTGACCACGGAGGTGCAGGCGCAGCTGCCCCTGCTGCTGGCCGACCTGACCCGCGTCAAGCAGATCGTCCTGAACCTGGTGACCAACGCCGTGAAGTTCACGGAACGGGGCGGCGAGGTGCGGATCGAGGTCGCCTGGACCGAAGCCGGCGGTCACGTGCTCCGGGTCGTCGACACGGGCATCGGCATCGATCCCGAGGACATTCCCAAGGTGCTCCTGCCGTTCGGACAGGCCCACCGGGCGTTCACCCGGGCGCACGAGGGCTTCGGCCTGGGCCTGTCGCTGGTCCACTCCCTGACCGAGGAGCACGGCGGCCTGCTTGAGATCGACAGCACGCCCGGCGAGGGCACGGCGGTCACCGTGCGCTTCCCGCCGGAACGCACGGTGACGGGGACCGAGGCGGCGCAGTAGGGCGCCGCGCCGGCGCCGGGTCCCGGCCGGGGCTCACATGTAGTGGTGGATGACCTTCTCGCCGAAGAAGCGGGTCCCTTCCATCGGCGGCATGGGCTGGAACACGATGTGGTTCACGCCCGCGTCGATCCACGCGTCGATGCGGTCGCGCACCTGGGCGACGTCGCCGATCAGGTTGGCGGCCATCACGTCGTCGACGGTGGGCGGGACGGGAAAGCGGTGCTTGCGCTCCTCGGCGTACATCTCGGCCCATTGGCGGGTCTCCTCGGGCCCCTTGTCGGCCAGGCCGACGGCCGAGATCGCGACCTCGAAGGGCCGCCCGGTCAGGTCCGCCTTCATGCCGTCGACCAGGCCCTTCACCACCTCGGGCGCCTTGGAATACATGAACCACACGTCGCCGTGCCGCTTCATCAGCTCCTGGGTCGGCGGCGAATCGCCGGCGATCCAGATCGGCGGATAGGGCCTCTGCGGCGGCTTGGGGTTACAGAACGCGTTCCTCAGGCGATAGAACCGGCCGTCGAACGAGAAGCCGTCGGCGTCCTCGCATTCGATCAGGCCGCGGTAGATGGCCAGGCATTCGTCCAGCCGCGCGATGCGCTCCAGCCCGTCGTCGGACCATTCCGTGAAGCCGTAGGACCTGGCCTCGGCGGCGAACCAGCCCGACCCGGGGGCCAGGATCACCCGCCCGCCGGTGATGTGGTCGAGCGTGCAGGCGATCTTCGCCGTCAGTCCGGGGTGGCGGAAGGTGTTGTTGATGGAATGGCCGCCCAGGCGCACGCGCCTGGTCAGGGCGCCGATGGCGGTCATCGCCGTCCAGTATTCCAGGATCGGCTTGGAGCGGTCGAGGTGCGCGTTCTCCACGTGGTCGGGAATCCACACGGAGGAGAAGCCCAGGTCCTCGGCCGCGCGGGCCATCTCCAGCGCGTAGTCGAAGCCGGACGAGGTCGCCCCCATCTCGCCCTGGACGGTCAGGCGGACGCCGAAGCTCACCTTGCGGGTCATCGAATTTTCCTCCCCTTGCGTGCCGCCCCCCCTTCTTATGCGACGACGATAGGGGGCCGGGACGGCGCGATCAAGACGCACAGGGTCCGGGCGGCGGGTCGGCTGGCGGGAATGTGAACGGGGGAAACGCACGGACAAACGAAAACCCCTTGGTTTCCCAAGGGGTTGAAATGGTGGAGCCGGACGGAATCGAACCGACGACCTCTACAATGCCATTGTAGCGCTCTCCCAACTGAGCTACGGCCCCACGGGGTCCCGCCGGCTTTCGCCCCGGCGGGAAGATTCGGGATGCCCGGCGAACCGGGACCCGGAAAATACGTCCGCTGTGTCCCCCGGTCAACCGGGACGCGGAACATAAGGACGGTTGGGATCGGAAGGCAAGGGGAAAATGACGGACTCCCGTCCCCGCGCCGCCGCGCCCCTATTCCTTGACCGGATCGCCCTCGATGTGCTCGCGCACCTCGTCCAGGTCGTCCTCGTCCTCGCCGAGGTCGGCCGTGTCCTCGATCAGGTCGTCGTCCTCGTCGTCCTCGAGGGCGTCGTCGTCGACGTCGTCGCCCAGGTCATCGTCCACGTCGGGCAGGACCGCGTCGAGTTCGTCGTCGTCATCCTCCACGGGCAGGACGGCGGCCGCCTTCGGCTTGGGCACGGCCGGGGCGGCCGGCTTCGCCGCCGCGCCGCGCTTCGGCCGGAACGCCTGCAACGGGTCGTTCGCCGCCCCGCACGACGGGCAGGTCGCGGGTTCGCGCTTCATGTCGTAGAACTTATTGCCGCAACTTGCGCAGGTAACCTTGCGGCCCCATTCGGGTTTCGCCACGGGCTGCCTCCCGATGTCTGGAGTTGTGCCTGATTCCCCCCAAGGGAAGATGTTTCTTCTTAGTCCTTCTTTGCCGTGCCCAATGCCATGAACGCCGCGCCCTGTCAAAAGCAAAATGCCGCCGATTTCACATTCCACGGATGATTGGCGGCGGGCCGCCCTTTATGCTAGAGAGCCGCGGCGGCAAACCGCCGCCCGTGCGGCAATTATTTCATCGGGAGACCCCGTTTCGTGAGCGCCCCCACTTCCCCCAAGTCGCCGCTGCAGGCGGGCCCGTCGCACGCGCTCAAGGGCAGGGTGCGCGTGCCCGGCGACAAGTCGATCTCGCACCGGGCGCTCATGCTGGGCGCGCTGGCCGTCGGCGAGACCCGAATCAGCGGCCTGCTGGAGGGCGAGGACGTGCTGGCCACGGCGGCCGCCGTCAACGCCATGGGGGCGCGGGCGGAGCGGACCGGCGACGGCGCCTGGCGCGTCGTCGGCCGCGGCGTCGGCGGCCTGGCCGAACCGGAACACGTGATCGACATGGGCAATGCCGGCACCGGCGTGCGCCTGATGATGGGCGTGGTCGCCGGCCACGACATGACGGCCACCTTCACCGGCGACGCCTCCCTGTGCCGCCGTCCCATGGGCCGGGTGACGAAGCCGCTGGAGATGATGGGGGCCAAGTTCACGGGGCGCGAGGGCGGCCTGCTGCCGATGACCGTGCGCGGGGCGGCCGAGCCGCTGCCCATCGAGTACGAACTGCCCGTGGCCTCGGCCCAGGTCAAGTCGGCGGTCCTGCTGGCCGGCCTGAACGCGCCCGGCGTGACCACGGTGATCGAGCCGCAACCGACGCGCGACCATACGGAGAACATGCTGCGCTGGTTCGGCGCCGAGGTCGCCGTGCAGGACACGGCGCGCGGCCGGCGCGTCTCGCTCATCGGCCGGCCCGAACTGACGGCGCGTGACGTCGCCGTGCCCGCCGACGTCTCCTCGGCGGCCTTTCCCCTGGTCGCCGCCCTTGTGGTGCCGGGCTCCGAGGTGACGCTCGTCGACGTCGGCCTCAACCCGCTGCGCGCGGGCCTTGTGACGACGCTCGGGGAAATGGGCGCGGCGATCGAGGTCCTGAACCGGCGCGAGGAGGCGGGCGAGCCCGTGGCCGACCTGCGCGTGACGGCCCACGCGTTGAAGGGCGTCACCGTGCCCGCCGAACGCGCGCCCTCGATGATCGACGAATACCCGATCCTGGCCGTCGCGGCGGCGCTCGCCGAGGGCGAGACGCGCATGGAGGGGCTCAAGGAACTGCGGGTCAAGGAAAGCGACCGCCTGGCCGCCGTCGCGCGCGGTCTTGCCGCGGCGGGCGTCGAGGTCGAGGAAGGGCCCGACTGGCTGGTCGTCCGGGGCTCGGGCGGCCGCCCGCCGAAGGGCGGCTGCACGGTCACGGTCGACCTCGACCACCGCATCGCCATGGCCTTCCTGGTGCTGGGCCTGGTCTCGGAAAATCCGGTCGCCATCGACGACGGCGCCGCCATGGCGACCAGCTTCCCGGGCTTCGTCGCCGTGATGAACGGCCTGGGTGCGGATATCAAATAAGGGGAAGGGACGCGCCATGATCATCGCCATCGACGGGCCCGCCGCCGCGGGCAAGGGAACGCTCGCGCGGCGCATCGCCGCCCGTCTGGGCCTGGCCTACCTGGACACGGGCCTGCTCTACCGCGCCACGGGCAAGCGCGTGCTGGAGGCCGGCGCCGACCCCGAGGATGCGGCCGCCGCCGAGCGCGCGGCCCGCGCCCTGTCACCGAAGGACCTCGAGCGCCCCGATTTGCGCACGGACGCGGTCGCCCAGGCGGCCTCCAAGGTTTCGGCCGTGCCGGGGGTGCGCGCGGCCCTGCTGGACTTCCAGCGCGCCTTCGCGGCCCGCCCGCCGGAGGGCGCCGGGGGGGCCGTGCTCGACGGCCGCGACATCGGCACCGTGGTCTGTCCCGACGCCGACCTGAAGCTGTTCGTCACGGCGTCGGACGAGGTGCGCGCCGAGCGCCGATTCAAAGAGTTGCAGGAATCGGGGGCCGACGTTATATATGCGCGCGTTCTCGAAGAGATGCGCGAGCGGGACGCCCGGGACAGGTCCAGGGCCGTCGCGCCGCTGGAGCCGGCCGAAGACGCGATCCTGCTTGATACGAGCGCCCTGAACGCCGACGAGGTGTTCGCCAAGGCCCTTGATATCGTTAACGGAAAGTAGGCCCGCCCCTGGGGAGCGGTTTCCGGCCGCAAGCTGTTCGAAACACACCGCCCGCCCGTCACCGCCGCCATAAGGCGGGGCGCGGCAGGATTTTTTGCAACCCAAGACCGCCGGAACCAACCGGCCGGCCAGAAAAATCGAAAGGTTCGAAACTCATGGCCACTACCGATGCCGCCACGGCGGCCCCCGACTTCAAGGAAGATTTCGAGAAACTGCTGAGCGAATCCCTCGGTGACGAGGAGGGCTTCGAAGGCCGCGTGCTGCGCGGCGTCATCGTCGCCGTCGACGGCGACTTCGCCATCATCGACGTCGGCCTCAAGTCCGAAGGCCGCGTGCCGATGAAGGAATTCACCAGCCCCGGCTCCGACGCCGCGCTGAAGGCGGGCGACGAGGTCGACGTCTATGTGGAGCGCTACGAAGACCGCGACGGCCTCGTGCGCCTCAGCCGCGAAAAGGCCCGCCGCGAGGAAGCCTGGGTCGGCCTGGAAAAGGCCTTCGAGAAGGGCGAACGCGTCAATGGCGTGATCTTCGGCCGCGTCAAGGGCGGCTTCATCGTCGATCTCGACGGCGCCGTCGCCTTCCTGCCCGGCTCGCAGGTGGACATCCGTCCGGTGCGCGACGTGCAGCCCCTGATGGGCATGCCGCAGCCGTTCCAGATCCTCAAGATGGATCCCCAGCGCAACAACATCGTGGTCTCGCGCCGCGCGGTGCTGGAGGAAACCCGCACCGAAGCCCGTTCGGAACTGATCTCCTCGCTGCAGGAAGGCCAGGTCCTGGACGGCGTGGTCAAGAACATCACCGATTACGGCGCCTTCGTCGACCTGGGCGGCGTGGACGGCCTGCTGCACGTCACCGACATCGCCTGGAAGCGCATCAACCATCCGTCCGAAGCGCTGTCGATCGGCGAGACGGTGAAGGTGCAGATCATCCGCTTCAACCCGGAAACGCAGCGCATCTCGCTGGGCATGAAGCAGCTCGAGGCCGATCCCTGGGACGGCGTCGCCGCCAAGTACCCGGTCGGCACCAGGTTCACGGGCCGCGTCACCAACATCACCGACTACGGCGCCTTCGTGGAGCTGGAACCGGGCGTCGAGGGCCTGGTCCACGTGTCGGAAATGTCCTGGACCAAGAAGAACGTCCATCCGGGCAAGATCGTCTCCACCTCCCAGGAAGTGGAGGTCATGGTGCTCGACGTCGATCCCGACAAGCGCCGCATCTCGCTCGGCCTCAAGCAGTGCAACGCCAATCCGTGGGAAGACTTCGTGGTCAAGTACCCGGTCGGCGCCGAGGTCGAGGGCGAGGTCAAGAACATCACCGAGTTCGGTCTGTTCATCGGCCTCGACGGCGAGATCGACGGCATGGCCCACCTGTCCGACCTGTCGTGGGACAAGCCGGGCGAGGAAGCGCTTGCCGACTACACCAAGGGCGACGTGGTGAAGGCCAAGGTGCTCGACGTCGACGTCGACAAGGAACGCGTCTCCCTGGGCATCAAGCAGCTTTCCGGCGATCCGACCGAGGGCGCCATGGAAGGTCTCAAGAAGGGCTCGGTCGTCACCTGCACGGTCACCCAGGTCACCGACGGCGGCATCGAGGTCCGCGTCAACGACGCGCTGCTGGGCTTCATCCGCAAGTCCGACCTGTCGCGCGACCGTTCGGAACAGCGCCCCGACCGGTTCGCCGCCGGCGAGAAGGTCGACGCCAAGATCACCCAGATCGACAAGTCGGGCCGCAAGCTCTCGCTCTCCATCAAGGCCCTCGAGGTCGAGGAAGAGAAGCGCGCCATGGCCGAATACGGCTCGTCCGACTCGGGGGCGTCGCTCGGCGACATCCTGGGGGCGGCCCTGAAGGAAAAGCAGGCGCAGAGCGAAGCCGCCCAGGCCGACGACGACAAGCCGAAGAAGGCGGCCGCCAAGAAGAAGGCCGCCAAGAAGGACGAAGAGGCGGAGGAAGGCGCGGAATAACCCGCCTTTCCCGTTGCCCCGCGGCGCGCGGGGCGTGATAAGCTTACCGGGAGCTTCCGCCCGCCTTGGGCAGGGGCTCCCGGTTTTCTTTTGCCCGGTCTCGTTTTGCCCGGTCCGGTTTTACGAAGACGGAACACCCTGCTGCCCATGAGCCTCGACGCCGACATGATTTTCGACCGCCGCCGCCTCAAGCGCGCGCTCACCCTGTGGCGCCTGTTGGCGCTTGCCGCCCTCGCGGGCCTTGCCGTGGTCGCGGCCGGACGTCTCGGCGGCACGGGCCTGCTGGCCCGCGATCACGTGGCGCGCATCGCCATCGACGGCATCATTTTCGACGACGCGGAGCGCACCCGCGCCATCAAGGACCTGGTCCACCGCAAGGATGTGAAGGCGGTGATCGTGCGGGTCGACTCGCCCGGCGGCACCTTCGTCGGCGGCGAAGCCCTGTATGGCGCCCTGCGCCACGTCGCTGAAAGCAAACCCACTGTCGCCGTCATGGGCGGCACGGCGACCTCGGCCGGCTACATGGTGGCGATCGCGGCGGACCATATCGTCGCGCGGCGCGGCACGCTGACCGGCTCCATCGGCGTTATCCTGCAGACCGCCGACGTGACCCGGCTGCTCGACAAGCTGGGGATCAAGCCCGAGATCTTCAAAAGCGGGCCGATGAAGGCGCAGCCCAATCCCTTCGAAAGCCTGAGTGACACCGCGCGCAAGGCGACCCAGGACATGCTGATGGAGCTTTACGGCCAGTTCGTCGACCTGGTCGCCCTGCGCCGCGCCCTGCCGCGGGAAAAGGTCCTGGCGCTGGCCGACGGGCGCGTCTACTCGGGCAATTCGGCGAAGGACAACGGGCTGGTCGACGCGATCGGCGACGAGGAGACCGCCCGCGACTGGCTGCAGACGGTCCACGGCCTTCCGCGCGACCTGCCCGTGCGCGACCTGCAGCTTGACGAGGACGCCCTGCCGTGGCGCGACGCCCTGACTTCGCAACTGCAAAAAGCATTGTTTTCTGAACGACTTAGACTTGACGGCGTGTTCTCCCTTTGGCACCCTTCCCTGTAGGAAGCCACCTGTGAGGGAAAGGTCCCCGGCCGACCGCGGACAAGCGGTGCCGCTTGGGATTGGAAGCATGACCAAATCCGAACTGATCGCCCGCCTGGCGGCGGACAATCCGCACCTCTATCAGCGTGACGTGGAACGCATCGTCTCCACCATCTTCGACGAGATCACCAGCGCGCTCGCGCAGGGCGACCGGGTCGAATTGCGCGGCTTCGGGGCCTTTTCCGTGAAGCAGCGGGGGGCGCGCACGGGCCGCAATCCGCGCACCGGCGCCACGGTCGAGGTCGATTCCAAGCACATCCCCTATTTCAAGACGGGCAAGCAGCTGCGTGAAAAGCTGAACGGCAGCTGACCCCCGGCCGGCGGCCGCAGGCGGCTTCCGGCTTCCAGATCTTCAGGTGACGCCCGTGGGCCGATTCTTTTCCTGGATCATCCTGACCCCCCTCGTCCTGGGGCTGGTCCTGTTCGCCGCGTCGAACCGCGCGGACGTGGTCCTGCGCCTGTGGCCCTTCGACTACGAACTGACCGCGCCGGTGGCGCTGGTCGGCGTCGGCGGCCTGTTCGCGGGATTTCTGTGGGGGGCGGTGACCGTGTGGATTTCGGGCGGCGCCGCGCGCGGCCGGGCACGGCGCGAGGCCTATCGGGCCGAGGCCGCCGAGCGCGAGGTCGAACGCTGCAAGACCGAGGTCGAGGTCCTGGAGGAAAAGCTGCGCGCCGCCGAGGCCCGCGCCACGGCCGCCGCGTCGGGCGCGTCCCTGCCGGCCCCCGCCGAGGGCCCGGCCGCCGGCGCCCAGCGCCATATACTCTAATATTCTAACCCCGGTCCTCGTGGTTATTTCAGGTTGGCGGCCCGCCGGACGGGCACGTATAACTACACGCATAAATAACGCAAACAGCGACTTGGCTTTTACCGGAACCGCGTTCATGACGGCTTCGACACACGCGCCGGGCATCACGCGCCCCGCCGACCGCATCCTGGTCGCCCTCGACACGACCGACGCGGACCGCGCGCTGGCGCTCGCCGAAGGCGTGAAGGGCGCCGTGGGCGGCGTCAAGCTGGGCAAGGAGTTCTTCACCGCCCAGGGGCCCGAGGGCGTGCGTAAGGTTTCGGCCGTGGGCCTGCCCGTGTTCCTCGACCTGAAGTTTCACGACATCCCCAACACGGTCGCCGGCGCGGTGCGCGCGGCGGCACCGCTCAAGCCCTTCATGCTGAACGTCCATGCCTCTGGCGGGCGCGCCATGATGGAGGCGGCGGTCAGGGCCGCCGACGAGGCCGCGGCGGCCACCGGCCACCGACCGCTGCTGCTCGCCGTCACCGTGCTGACGAGCCTCAGCGACGAGGACCTGATCGAGGTCGGCATCACGGCGGAAACCAAGGCCCAGGTCGCGCGCCTCGCCAAACTGGCGCAGCAGGCGGGCATGGACGGCGTGGTCTGCTCGGCCCACGAGATCAAGGTCATCCGCTCGGTCTGCGGCCCCGACTTCACCCTGGTCGTGCCGGGCATCCGCCCCGAATGGTCCGTGAAGGGCGACCAGAAGCGCGTGGTCACGCCGCGCGACGCGGTCTCGCTCGGCGCCGACTACCTGGTGATCGGCCGGCCCGTCACCCAGGCCGAGGACCCGATCAAGGCCGCCGGGCGCATCGCCGCCGAACTGAGCGCCTGACATGGCCGTGGTCAAAATCTGCGGGCTGAAGACGGTCGATGCCGTCGAGGCCGCCGTCGACGCCGGGGCCGATCTGGTCGGCTTTGTGTTTTTCAAGAAGACGCCGCGCTACGTGACGCCGCCCGTCGCCTCGGGCCTGGCGGGCCACGTGCCGGCCGACGTGATCAAGACGGGGCTGACGGTCGACGCGACGGACGACGAGCTGGCGGTGATCGTGGCCTCGGGCGCGGTCGACCTGTTGCAGCTTCACGGGACCGAGACCCCGGAACGGGTCGCCGAGGTGCGGCGCAAATTCGCCCTGCCGGTGATGAAGGCGTTGCCCATCGCCCGGCCCGAGGACGTCGAGGCCGCGCGCGCCTTTGAGGCCGTCGCCGACCGCCTGCTGTTCGACGCCAAGCCGCCTGCGGGGGCCGAGCGCCCCGGCGGCAACGCCCTGGCCTTCGACTGGGGATTGCTCGCCGGCACGCGCTGGAACGTTCCCTGGCTGCTGGCGGGCGGGCTGACGCCCGAAAACGTGCAGGCGGCGGTCCGCCTGTCGGGGGCGCCCGGCGTCGACGTGTCGTCGGGCGTGGAAAGCGCGCCCGGCGTCAAGGACATCGGCCTGATCCGCGCCTTCGTCCAGGCCGCCAAGGCGGGCTGAACCCCGCCGTCCGGCGGGGTTTCTTCTTGGGTTCCCGGGGGCCATGTGCTTTATTTGCGCCGCCCCGGCGGAGGCGCGACGTTAACCTTAAAAGGCCGCGCTTCCAGGGCAATATGAGGATTGGTTCATGTCGAAGCTCAACACCTACCGCGAAGGCCCGGACGAAACCGGACATTTCGGCATCTACGGCGGCCGCTTCGTGGCCGAGACCCTGATGCCGCTGATCCTGGAGGTCGACAAGGCCTGGAAAAAGGCCAAGGACGACGCGGCTTTCTGGGACGAGTTCAACCGCTACATGAAGCACTACGTGGGCCGGCCCAGCCCGCTGTACCTGGCCGAGCGCCTGACCGCCGAGTTCGGCGGCGCCAAGGTCTACTTCAAGCGCGACGAGCTGAACCACACGGGCGCGCATAAGATCAACAACACGATCGGCCAGATCTTGCTGGCCCGCCGCATGGGCAAGAAGCGCATCATCGCCGAGACGGGCGCCGGGCAGCACGGCGTCGCCACGGCCACGGTCTGCGCCCTGTTCGGCCTGCCCTGCGTCGTCTACATGGGCGAGACGGACGTCCGGCGCCAGCGTCCCAACGTGGTGCGCATGAAGATGCTGGGGGCCGAAATTGTCCCCGTCACCGCCGGCACGGGCACCCTGAAGGACGCCATGAACGAGGCGCTGCGCGACTGGGTCGCCAACGTCGAGGACACCTTCTACATCATCGGCACCGTCGCCGGCCCGCATCCCTATCCGGCCATGGTGCGCGACTTCCAGTGCGTGATCGGCAACGAGGTGCGCGAGCAGATGATGGAGGCGGAGGGCCGCCTGCCCGACACCTGCGTCGCCGCCATCGGCGGCGGCTCCAACGCCATGGGCCTGTTCCATCCCTTCCTCGACGACGAGGGGGTGCGGCTGATCGGCGTCGAGGCCGCCGGCCACGGCATCGAGACGGGCGAGCATTGCGCGTCGCTCAACGGCGGACGGCCGGGCGTGCTGCACGGCAACCGCACCTACCTGCTGCAGACCGAGGACGGCCAGATCCTCGACGGCCATTCCATCTCGGCGGGCCTCGACTATCCCGGCATCGGCCCGGAACATTCCTGGCTGCGCGATACGGGGCGGGTGGACTACGTCTACGCCACCGACGACGAGGCCCTGGCCGCCTTCCAACTGTGCACGCGCAAGGAAGGCATCATCCCGGCGCTCGAGCCCAGCCACGCGCTGGCCCATGTGGCCAAGATCGCGCCCGACCTGCCCAAGGACCACATCATCTGCATGAACATGTGCGGGCGCGGCGACAAGGACGTGGACGCCGTCGCCGGCTATCTGGGAATGGACTGAGCGCATGACCACGCAGACCGGGCCCGAAACCCGCATCACCCGCAAATTCGCGCAGTTGAAGGCCGAGGGCCGCGCCGGCCTGGTCACCTTCCTGACGGCGGGCGACCCGACGCCGCAATTGTCCGAGGACATCATCCTGGGCATCGCCGAAGCCGGCGCCGACCTGATCGAGATCGGCATGCCGTTTTCCGATCCCATGGCCGACGGCCCGGCCATCCAGGCGTCCTCGCTGCGCGCCCTCAAGGCGGGCATGACCCTGCCGAAAGCCCTGGGAATCGTGCGCTCGTTCCGCAAGCGTGACGATAATACGCCGATCGTTCTGATGGGCTATTACAATCCCATCTACATCTACGGCGTCGACCGTTTTCTGGCGGACGCGCGCGAAGCCGGGGTCGACGGGCTGATCGTCGTCGACCTGCCGCCCGAGGAAGAGGGCGAACTGTGCCTGCCCGCCATCGCGGCCGGGCTCAACTTCATCTACCTGACGGCCCCGACCACGGACGACGCCCGCCTGCCCAAGGTGGTGCGTCACGCCTCGGGCTTCGTCTATTACGTCTCGATCACCGGGATCACCGGCACCAGGTCCGCCGACGCGGCCGACGTGGCGGCCAGTGTCGCGCGCATCCGCAAATACACGGACCTGCCCGTGGGCGTCGGATTCGGCATCAGGACGCCGGACCAGGCGGCCGCCATCGCCAAGGTCGCCGACGCCGCCGTCGTCGGCTCGGCCCTGGTCGACGTGATCGCCGAGAACCGCGACGCCGCCGGCGCGCCCCTACCCGGCACCAGGGACAAGGTGCTAGACTTGGTCAAGGCGCTGGCGGGCGGGGTACGCGGCGCAAGAAGTTGATTCGTCTGCCTACGAGGGAATTGATCACATGAACTGGTTGCGCGATTTCGTCCGGCCCAAGCTCAAGCGCCTGGTGGGTGCGGGCAAGGAAATGCCGGACAACCTGTGGCACAAGTGCCCGGGCTGCAGCCAGATGATCTTCCACCGCGACCTGGAAAAGAACCTCCACGTGTGCCAGCACTGCGGCCATCACCTGCGCATCGACGCGCACAAGCGCCTGGCCATGCTGTTCGACGACGGCGCGTTCGAGGCGATCGCCTGGGCCAAGGGCGCGCAGGACCCCTTGAAGTTCAAGGACACGGAATCCTACGCCTCGCGCCTGAAATCCGCGCGCGCCAAGACCGGGGACCAGGACGCCCTGATCGCGGGTGTCGGGCGCATGAACGGCCTGTCGGTGGTCGTCGCGGCCCTGAACTTCCCGTTCATGGGCGGTTCCATGGGCCAGGCCATGGGCGCGGGCCTGCTGGCCGCCGCGCGCAAGGCGGTGGACGAAAAGGCCGCCTTCGTCGTGATTCCTTCATCCGGTGGCGCGCGCATGCAGGAGGGCATCCTGTCGCTCATGCAGATGGCGCGCACCACCATCGCCGTCGACGAGGTCAAGGAGGCCGGCCTGCCCTACATCGTCGTCCTGACCGACCCGACCACGGGCGGCGTCTCGGCCTCCTACGCCATGCTGGGCGACATCCATATCGCCGAGCCGGGGGCCGTCATCGGCTTCGCCGGCGCGCGCGTGATCGAGCAGACGATCCGCGAGACCCTGCCCGAAGGCTTCCAGCGCGCCGAATACCTGCTGGAGCACGGGATGGTCGACATGGTGGTGCCGCGCGGCGAACTGCGCGACACCCTGATCCGCGTCATCGACATGCTCTTGAACCCGGAGCCGGGCCGCCAGGTCGAAGGCTCGGACCAGGACCTGGATATCCTCGAAGGCGAAATCCTGCCGCCGGCGCGTTCCCACCGCCCGGGCGCCGCCCCCGTTCCCGCCGACGACTGACTCTGGCCCTGACGGACGGACACGTCCATGACCGATTCCACCGGCGCCGACGCGCCCGCCTCCCACCCCTGCGATGCCATCCTCGCGCGCCTTTTGACCCTGCACCCCAAGGTCATCGACCTGTCGCTGGAGCGGGTGCACCGCCTGCTCGAACGCCTGGGCCATCCGGAACGCGCGCTGCCGCCCGTGGTCCACGTGGCGGGAACCAACGGCAAGGGATCGGTCATCGCCGTGCTGCGCGCGGTGCTGGAGGCCGCGGGATACCGCGTCCACGTCCATATCTCGCCCCACCTGGTGCATTTCAACGAACGTATCCGGCTGGCCGGAAAGCTGATCCCCGACACGGACCTGCAGGCGCTGCTGGAGGAATGCGAGGACGCCAACGGCGGCGAGCCCATCACCTTCTTCGAGATCACGACGGCGGCGGCGCTGCTTGCCTTCGCGCGCGAACCCGCCGACGTGCTGATCCTGGAGACGGGCCTGGGCGGGCGGCTCGACGCCACCAACGTGATCGACCGGCCGCTGGTCACGGCGATCTCGCCGATCTCCCTCGACCACCAGCAGTTCCTCGGCGACACGCTGGAGGAGATCGCGGCCGAAAAGGCGGGCATCCTGAAGCCGGGGGCGCCCTGCGTCATCGGTCCGCAACTGCCGCCCGTCCGCGCCGTGCTGGAGGACAAGGCCGCCGCCGTCGGCGCGCCCGTGCTGGCCTTTGGCCGCGAATGGGGGGTGGAACCGGCCGCGGACGGCACGAGCTTCCGCCTGACGGTCGGGGGCGAGACCACGTCCCATCCCGCGCCGTCGCTCGCCGGGCGGCACCAGCTTTTCAACGCGGCGCAGGCGCTCGTGTGCCTGAAGGTCATGGATGGCTTTCGGGCGTCGGCGGACCAGGTTGCCCGCGGCCTGGCCTCGGCCCAATGGCCCGCGCGCCTGCAGCGCCTGACCAGGGGGCCGCTGGTCCGCGACCTGCCGCCCGGCGGGTCGCTGTGGCTCGACGGCGGACACAACGCCGCCGCCGGGGCCACCATCGCCGCCCACGCCAGGGAGGCCTGGGGCGAAAAGCCGCTGCATCTGATCTGCGGCATGATCAATTCCAAGGACCCGCGTAGCTTCCTGGCGCCGCTCTCCGCCGTCGCCGCGTCGCTGACCGGCGTCGCCATCCCGGGCGAGGCCAACACCCTTTCGGCCGACGACATCGCCGCCGCCGGGCGGGCGGCGGGCCTCGCCGACGTGCGCACCGCGTCCTCGGTGCAGGCGGCGCTCCGGGGCCTGACCGAGCGCGCCCAGGGCCCCCGGCGGGTCCTCATCTGCGGCTCCCTCTACCTTGCGGGATCGGTGCTGCGCGACAACGCTTGAACATTTGAATACTTGTTCATATGTTTGGCACATGATGCAGAACGTCGAACGCGTGTCCGCGGACGTTGCCGGCCCGCCGCTTTCACCCGGGGGCGCGCTCGACCGCGACCGGGCGGAAGAGGTCGCCGCCATCTTCCACCTGCTGGGCGAGCCCAACCGCCTTGCCATTCTGACCGCCTGCATGGCGGGGCCGCGTTCGGTCAACGACCTGGCGGCGCTCACCGGCATGTCGCCGTCCCTGACCAGCCACCATCTGCGGCTGCTCAAGGCCGCGCGCCTGGTACGCGCCAAGCGCCGGGGCAAGTTCGTCCACTACGCCGTGCACGATCATCACGTGACCTCGATCCTGCGGGACATGATCGAACATGTGGCCGAACCCGATCACGGCGCGGAGGAGGCCTGACATGTCCGCCTGCTGCGATCACGATCAGGGGCGCCAACCGTTCCATGACGCGAAAACGTCCGACGCCTACCGTCGCGTGCTGTGGTTCGCATTGGTGGTCAACGCCGCGATGTTCCTGGGCGAACTGGCGGGGGCGCTCCTCTCCCGCTCCGTGGCGCTGCAGGCCGACGCCCTCGACTTCCTGGGCGACGCCGCCAACTACGGCATCTCGCTCGCCGTCGTCGGCTTGCACCTGCGCTGGCGGGCGCGGGCGGCACTCGTGAAGGGGTTGTCCATGGGCGCCTTCGGCCTGTGGGTCGTCGCCACCACGGTCTGGCGCATCGTCGAGGGCGGGGTGCCCGAGGCCCACATCATCACTTCCGTGGGCCTGCTCGCCCTCGTGGCCAACGTGGCCGTGGCCGTGGCGCTGTTCCGCTATCGCGAGGGCGACGCCAACATGCGTTCGGTCTGGCTGTGCTCGCGCAACGACGCCATCGCCAATCTGGCGGTCATCGCCGCCGGCGGCGGCGTGTGGCTGACCGGCACCTTCTGGCCCGACGTGGCCGTGGGCGGGATCATCGCGTCGCTTGCCCTGGTCGCGTCCGTCGACGTGATCCGCCGCGCGCGCGGCGAGTTGCACCGGGCGCGGCACGCCGTGCCCGCCGCCGCCGACTGAGTTTTCGGGATGTCTAAAAGCTGTCCTTGCGCCGCCGCGTTTCCGCGAACACGGTGACATAGTCGCGCCCGCTCATCCCGATGGTGCGTTGCAGGTCGGAACTGTCGGCGCGCAGGAAGGGATTGGTCTTCAGCTCGATGCCGATGGTCGACGGCACGGTCGGGACGTTCCTGGCCCTGGCCGCGTCCACGTCCTTCATGCGCTGGACCAGGGCCCGGTTGTCCGGCTCCACCGACAGGGCGAAGCGGCCGTTGGACTGCGTGTACTCATGGGCGCAGAACACGCGGGTTTCCGGCGGCAGCTTCTTGAACTTGTCGAGCGAGGCGACCATCTGCGCCGGCGTGCCCTCGAACAGCCGGCCGCAGCCCATGGCGAACAGGGTGTCGCCGCAGAACAGCGCGTCCGAACCCCGGAACCAATAGGCGATATGCCCCCGCGTGTGGCCCGGCACGTCGTAAACGGCGGCCTCGGCGTTGCCCAGGGCGTAGGTGTCGCCGTCGCCGACCCGGACGTCGATGCCGGGGATGCGCCCGGCGTCGGCGCGCGGGCCGACGATGGTGCAGCCCGTGGCCGCCTTGATCTCAAGGTTGCCGCCCGTGTGGTCGCCGTGGTGGTGGGTGTTCAGGATAT
>Ga0210038_1000492_pt1 | contig 24415 bp, 19 predicted proteins | sample CryGeyCG2114_020_FD_183970 | JGI IMG/M metagenome (GOLD analysis project Ga0210038, IMG submission 183970) | Groundwater microbial communities from aquifer - Crystal Geyser CG15_big_fil_post_rev_8/21/14_0.20 (SPAdes) (version 2) | ecosystem: Environmental > Aquatic > Deep subsurface >... | reverse complement strand
CCCATATATCGTTGTAATGTAGACAGCTACGGAGCCATGGCTTCAATGAGGCCGGGGCGGATGCCCCGGAAATACCATTTAATTGTATATGTGCGAGATAGCGAAGCTAAGTTGCTTCAATGAGGCCGGGGCGGATGCCCCGGAAATACCAAGCCGAAATGGCGCAACGCGCCGTCAAAGCTGCCGCTTCAATGAGGCCGGGGCGGATGCCCCGGAAATACCAACCTGCGCTGGGTCCAGGGGCAACCCACCCTCGTCGCTTCAATGAGGCCGGGGCGGATGCCCCGGAAATACCAACGCGGCCAAAAAATAGGCCGACGAAGAACGAACCAGCTTCAATGAGGCCGGGGCGGATGCCCCGGAAATACCGGGGCCTGTTAAGTCTGACCTATTGCGGAGGCCAAGCTTCAATGAGGCCGGGGCGGATGCCCCGGAAATACCCGGACGGGGAATTTGTGGAGGAAACGTCATGAGTACGCTTCAATGAGGCCGGGGCGGATGCCCCGGAAATACCATCGTGGCAGCCAAATCTATAGCAAACAGTGGGCAGCTTCAATGAGGCCGGGGCGGATGCCCCGGAAATACCCGGATATGTCCGGATTGTCATTGTTTTTTTCATACACGCTTCAATGAGGCCGGGGCGGATGCCCCGGAAATACCCCTGGGGTTATCGAGGCACACTATTCGTTACAGATGGCTTCAATGAGGCCGGGGCGGATGCCCCGGAAATACCGGCGCCCTTGCCATTGGGCCTGTGGCTTGGAGTTTCGACCGTTTTTGCGAGTAGTACAAGTTTTCAACCTGGTTTGGTCATTAAAAATTGGTTTGTAGTTTCTTGGCCATTGCTATTGCCATGTTTTTAAAGAACATTGCTGCGTGCGAGCGGTGCTTGGGGTCCGAAATGCCACCCTAGCGCTCGCGTCCGCGCGGCTAAAAAATAAGGGCCTCGCGTTTCACTGTCTCGAATTTCTTGCCCAGGCTGGTGACATGGGGTTTCACGGTGTCTACCGGCCCGAGGTCGAGTATCAGGATGTGGTCTTCCTGATGGTGTATTGCATCATTCAGTTCGGCTTGCAACTGGATGATGCGCGTCCTATCTAGCCGACATTGAAAAACCGATAGTTGCAGCCATTCTCCATAGCCGTTCATGGTTTTGAATACGCGGCGCCAGCGTTTGTCGTCGGCGATGTCGTAGGTGATAACGTAGAGGTGCTCCATGTCTACCTTGTCACGAAATTGGGGTAGTCCGGGGTTTCGCCGGCCAGGTGGCGGGCGAGCAGGCGGCCTTGCACTTCAAACAGCCGCCGATAGGAAAGGCGATAACCGAACAGGGGATGAGTGACCTCTTGCCCAAGCCGCCGTTCGAAGGCGGCGATGAAGCGCTTGCGGCCGCTGTCCGACAGGGCGCAGGCGCCGGCGGCGTGAATGAAGTCGGTGCCGCGCACTTCGCCGTTGTTGATAGCCATGAGCACGGTGGAATCGGCGACCAGGGGGCGGAAGGGTTCCATCATGTCAAGCGCGAGGGCGGGACGGCCAAAGCGGGGTTGGTGGTAGTAGCCGCGATAGGGGTCCAGCCCGACCGCCGAGAGGGCGATGTGCCATTCGCGCGTGAGCATGGCGTAGGCGAAGGAAAGCATGGCGTTGACCGGGTCTTTGGGCGGGCGCCGGTTGCGGCCCATGAAGTCGAAGCTCAGCGTTGGGTCGTCGTCCTTCTTGATGAGGTTGGCGAAGTGCTGGAAATAGCGCCGCGCGGCGATGCCTTCAATGCCGAGCAATTCGTCCAGTGCATGGGCGCGGCCGGCGTGTTCGGCATCTTCCTTTAAGGCCCGCAATAGTTCGTCTGGCGGCTTGCCCTGGTCGTTCGCCGCTTTGTCGGCGGTCTCGAACGGTTCGTCATCGTCTCCAAATTCGCCGCGCCAGTTGCGCCGCATCAGGGTCCGGCAATTGGCAATCTTGGCCGCCACCCAGCCTCGGGCCAGTCGCAGGCAGACATGCTCGTCGAAGCTGGCGCGATATTGGTGGATGCGGGTTTCGACGTTGCGGTGACCCAGGCCGACGGTGTGGCCGACGAACCAGCCGCCGTAGGTGTGGTAGGAAACGGGTATCTCGCGCCGCATCAGTTCGTGGAGCAGGGGCGTGGACATGCCAGTGGAGCCGAATACCACCACTTGGGAGACTTCGCGCAGCCGGGCATCGCCCACCTTCTGTTTCTCCACCTCGACGACGATGCGTTCTTCGTCCTTGCGTAGCCAGGCGCGGGGCGATTGCACATAAAGCGGCGCGGCGTATTCCTCCTTGGCAGCCAATGGCCGGGGCATGATGGGCGCAGCGTTGAGGAAACGCACTTCATCCGGCAGGCAGATGCCGACCAGGGAGCAGCGCGGACACTTGGGGCTGTCCTCCAGCGGCGGCGGGATGTGCCCGGCATAGGCCACGCCGCGCAGGCCGTGGATGCTGGCCAGGGTCTGCTCGATCAGAATTTCGTCGAACAGTACCCGCACCCGCTCGCGCGAATCGACGAAATAGAGCACGCCGGAATCGCACTCGTAGCCGTGTTCCTGGAGCAGCAAGCCCTGGGCGCAGATTTGCACCCGCTCCGGATCATAAGCGCCCTTGTCCACATGCGGGCGCTTGCCGCGCTTGTAATCCACAGGGGTGACATAACTGCCTTCGCCCTCCACCAGGTCCAGCTTGGCGGTAATGCCCAGCTTCAACGACGCCAGGGACACGGACTGGGCATGGATGCGTTCGTCTTCCTGCGGTGTTTCCGGCAGCTTGCCATTGCCGGCGTCGACGCGCTTATGCTTGACCCGGCCTTCCACCGTATCCGCCGAGTCGGCCCATTCCGATTGCACCCACATCAGATACGCCAGGCGCGGGCAATAAACGTATTCGTTGACCATGCGCACCGGGATGAGCGGCGCCTCGGGATCAAGTTCGGGGAAGGCGAGAGACAGTTCGCGCTGGTCGGGCATGGCGGTTATCCAGTCATGGATGCCAATGGGACTACAATGCTTGGCATTGAAACTACAAACGGAGTCGGCACGATGGAAACCTCGGTACGCGAACTAAAAACGCATCTGTCCGAATACCTGCGCCATGTAGCGGCGGGCGAGGAGGTGGTAGTGACCTCGCACGGCAAGCCGGTGGCGCGCCTGACAGCGGTTCTGCCACGCGCCTTGACTGATGCCGAACGTGAAGCGGAAGCCATCGCCAAACTGGAGGCACTGCCTTGGATACGGCCCGGACGGGGCGGCAAACTGATGGGATCAACGCGGCCGATGCCGGCGGCGGGCGCTGGATCGACCAGCGAGGAGATCATGGCATGGCTGCGGGATTGACCTGCTACTTCGACACTTCCGCCCTGCTCAAGCTGTATCTGGAGGAGGCCGAATCGGCGCGTGTGCGAAGTGCTACTGCTGCGGCAACCTTCGCTTTCACACACCTGATCACCTACGCCGAAATGCGTGCGGGCTTGGCCCAGGCCGCACGTTTGCGCCGGATCGACGACCTGGAATTGGCGCGGCAGGTTGAGCAATTCGAAACCGACTGGTCTGAACTGCGCGTCATCACCCCGAACGAAACCCACATCCGCCGCGCCGGCGAGCTTGCCCAGCGCTTCGGCCTGCGCGGCTACGACAGCGTCCACCTGGCAGCGGCGGAAGTGGTGTGGCAAGCCCTGCCCGGCGTGGATTTCCGCTTCGCGGCGTTCGACGCCAGGTTGATGGCGGCAGCGAAGGCGTTGGGGATGCGGGGGCTGGAATAAGCCGCCGCACCAACCACCGCCACCCGCGACCAGCGGGATAAGAAAGCCCTCTACGAGCGAGCCGGTGTGGCCGACCACATGGTGGTCAGCCCGCTTCAGCATTACGCCATCCGCTTTCTGAACGGTGCCGATGGTTTCGACAAAGGAACCGTCTTCGGGCCGAAGGAAATGCTGGTGTTCAGCACGCTGGACGCCCTGGAAATTCCGCTGTGGGAAGTGTTCGAAGTGCCGTGGCCGGGGGAGCAGAAGGCGGTGGTGAACGGGCCGCCGAGGGCATAGCCATCGCGACCAATCCGAGCGGCTCCGGGAAGCAGCCTCCCATGTAGTGCCGGCATCCCTGCCGGCAAGGAGTTCAGCATCCCCCACCGCAGATACCGCCCTGTGGCTATCGTAGGTCGGGTTAGCGCAGCGTAACCCGATGCATGGCGTGTGCTGGGGGCAGGGCATGGAGGTCAGGCCGGAGTGAACAAACCCAGGCCGAAGTGGCAGCCAAAGCCTAATGCCAAGGGTCCGGTAACCGGTTCAGCAAATTCCAGCTTGAGGAAGCACCCCTGTCTATCCGGTTGGCTCAGGCCACGCTTGGAGCGAAAGCGGCGAAAATCCAGGGCGCGGGGTGGTTTTTCAACAGTCTGCAACTCCACCGACACCGGTTCCGGCAAGCTGCGTAGCCTGCATTCACGGGCGATTTGCTCAACTACACCAAAGTCTTTCTTGCTATGCCAGGGGTGCAGGTAGGGCGTAGCCGAATGCCAGATAGCCGTTGTGCCCAGTACGTTGGATGACCGCAACGCGCCGACCTCACCCAGCCCTTCCAACAACAAACGCCATTCTGTCCCCTCGCGAGTATGGATCGACCTGAGTTCCACCAAGGTGGCCTGGACCTGAGCATTGAAGCCATCCGGGGCGTGGACGATCAGATGGTCGATGCGCCCATCCTTGTTTGCTTCCGGCAAAAAAAAGGCATGCCCATGGCGGTTGCCTTCGGGAAGATCGTGGCCGGACAGGCTGGCCGGGATGGAGTCGCCGAACAACCGCCGGGCGCGGCCCATCAACGCCATACGCAGGGTTTCGCCCACGCGCACGGCATCGGTGATGCGCGGTAGTGGCCTGGTATAGAGCGCGTAACGCGCGGTAGTGATCTTGTCCGCTTGGTGAGGTCTGCTAACCGCCGGGGTGGATGCCATGAAGCGCAACGCATCTTTCTTTCGCAGGTAATACACCTGTCGAGCGGCGGGGGGCGCGCTCCAACCGGCGGATTGCAGTTCACCCGTATCGAGCGAGATGGCCTCCAGCCAACCTTCGGGAAGCGTTGCCTTCACTTGCCTGATCTCACGTGTGGTCAGCCCGTGAGTTTGGCTTGCTTCCAATGTATGTGTGCGGAAAGCCGAATATTCCACAACGGAACGCGGCAGCCAGAGCGGCACAAGATCGCCAAGCACCTCGCCGGTGTCCCGGTCCACAGCCTGTTCCGACGGATAGCAGTCGCATTTGCCGGACCAGGAGGTCAGGCGCTTTGCATCCACCCAAGACTCGGCACGCCCCAGGTAGCCGATGGCATTCAGCAAGGCATCCAGTAATGCCGTTTGGGTGTCGTCAAGCGTGGTATTCGGCCAATGGGCGATCAGCGCCGCTTCGCGGCCCACTTGGGCAAAAGCGTCGAAGATGAGGCTGGGCTTGTCGCGTACCGGCATGTAGTGGCGGGTGTGGAAATGCACGGCGTCGGGCAGGCGGTAATGCGGCGCTTCGGTGGCAAGGGCAGCGAGAAGATTGACCAACCGCTCGCGCGGGAATATCGCTGGGTCGAGCTTGCGGTGCCAGGTGGCGATGAGGGCGCGGGTGAGCCGCCAAAGGTCAGGCGGCCAGCCAACATCGGCCTCATTGACGTGTCGGCCCCACGGCGTGGCGTGATAACGCCCGGCGGGGAAGGTGAAGGCGAGGGTAAGCATGGTGCCTCCGGTTCAGCCGGGGTAGCGCACGGTAGTTACGCCGCCGAGACTACCCTTGGCGGCTTCGATGAGGACAGGCAGAGCGGCTTCCAGCTCGGCCAGTTCGGGCAGAGCGAAATCAGTTGGACGGGTCACGCTTACCACGCTGGCATCCAGATCGCAGGCGGTCCGCAAGCGCAGGCCATCGCGCAGAAAGCGGCGAATCTTGAACAAGGCGAGGGCAATAAGCAGATCGCGTGCTGCGCCGGGAAGCCCGAAGCCACGCAGTTGCGCCAAGTCGAGATTGAAGAAGGCGGTGATCTTCGGGGCTGTGTATTCGGTACGGGAGAAGGGCACGTTGCCGAAACCCTCCTTCGATGTTTTCCCCTCTTCGCCACGTCCGGGCCGGACATGATCGTTCTTCACCCCGCCGCTTTGGGCGATGCGAATGTCTTCGGCCTCGATGAAGGCGGACAAGGTGCGCGGCAGGCGCAGCCGACCTCCGGCCAGCTCCTTCTTGGCAAGGAACAGGCCATGCAGCAGGGCGTTGGTATCCAGTTTGAAAACCACTTCGGCCAGTTTGTGAATGTCCACCATACCTTCTTCCATATCCGCCAGTTCAGCCTTGAGCTGGTTGAAGACGGACTTGTCCTTGCCTTCCAGGATGTAGGGCGAATTGATCCGGTGCGCCTCCAGCACGGAATTAGTGAGCGTCTTTCCGTCGTTATGCACGACCTTGATCAGAGGCAATCCCTTGAGCGGCGACACCCAATCGTCGGCTTCCTCATCCCAGCATACTTCTTCCATCCGGTTGGCCATGCTCTGGGCAGATTCCACCAGCAACATGCGGCATCCATCCGGGCCGTCGAATTCGGCGGCACCCAGGTCGGGGAAGCCGGTGGGTTGGAAGCGTGCGCCCTGGACGGGTTGCAGGCGGGCTTCGATGAGCAGGCGGGGTTGGTTGTTGAGTGCGTTAAAGTTCATGGTGATTCCCTCGGGTTAAACGGGTTCAGGTTGCAGGTCTTCCGCGCGGGGCAGGAGTTGCACCAGCGCGGCGGATTGGATGGGGACGGCCAGAGCCGCCAGCAGGCGCGGGCCGTCCAGGAAGGTGGTTTGTGGGGCATTGCCGCGTGGCCAGCCCAGGCCGGCGATTCGCCCGCGTCGCCAGGCGAGGGGAAGCGCCTTGTCGACCTGATTGGCGGCAAGCAGGCGGGGCAGTTCGCCGGGCTGGTTGAGGCGGGCGTCTTGCGGCAGGCGGCCCAGGTATTTCAACAGGTTAACCGAGGTGAAAAAGGGTTTGCAGACAGCGTAGGCCAGGGGAAGCGCTGCTCCCTCTCCACCAGCAGAGGCGGCAGACAAGGCGTCCGGCAACTCGGCCCAGATCAAGCCATGCAGCAGCGAGGCAATCAGCCTATCGTCGGTGCGGCGGTGAAGAAAGGCGTGAATGTCGGACAAACGGGCGCCCAACCGGGCCTTGCTCTCGAAAGGTTGCCACTCATGGGCGCGTTGCGACTCGATCACCCGCCGCTCCACCACCCGCACCAGATTACGCACCAGATCGCCCTTGCCCCAGACATGCGAACGGCTGTCTGCCGCCCATTGCCAGTGGCCTTTTCCCCGTTCGATGGGGGCTAGATAAGTGCGCATCCGCGCCAAGCCGGCCAAAGCCAGGGCCAGACGAAATTCCGCGCTGTCGTCGTTGGCCTCCATCACCCAGGCAGAGGAAAGGCGCGGGAGCATGAATACCTTCTCCCGGCCCTTGCGGCTGGTCGCCAGGGTTTGCATGACTTCGCCCAACAGGATCAGTGCGCGCTGGATCAGGGGTTTGCCGACACCCGGCTGGGTGAGGGCGAATAGGGCGTTCTCCAGTTGCGAGACAGCGCGCTTGAGGCTGGCCGGTGCATCCTTGTCGCGGGCTTCGCGGCGCAGGCGGTCGAGAAACTGGTCTTGTTCCAGGTCGGCGATGAGATCGACATTGGGGGCGCGACTGGCTTCCACGCGCCCAAGTGGCGTTGCCAGATAGGCAAGGCCATTGCGTACCATGAAGCCATAGCGCTGAAAGGCGGCGATGCCTCGATCCGTACCCAGTTGCCCCACCGCTCTCGCAAAATCCAGACCATCCCGCGCGGCACGCCGCCCGACGGTCGCGCGGCCTTCGGAGAACAAAGCGCTGATTTCAGGCAGGGTGGCCAGCCGGCCCCAAAGGGGCAACCAGATTTCCCCGCGTGATTTCCCGGTCGTGGCATCGATGGGCGTTGTGCCCCCGCTGCCGCCATGAGCCGGGTAGACGGTGAAGGGATAGGCGAATGACGCTTGATGACTGGATTCGAGCCGTCGGGTGGTCGCTGTCACGAACATCAAGGCACCTTCCAGCATGAGAACGAAATCCCAGGCGTTGATGCGCGAGTCGGTGGAAAACCCTGTGGTGGCATTCGCGCCCCCGATCTGACCCGGTGCGAATTGCCCAATTGCGTTTTGTGCTAGCCGAGGAGTGTGGCCCGCAAACAGCGCGTTATCCAACCAGCCAACGGCCATGCCCACAGTTTCGCCCGTGTTCGGGTCGAAGAGTTCGACTAGGCGCTGCATGAAGTTGTTGGTGAAATCGAGGCGGCCATCATTACCACCGGTTCCCAACAGCGGCGGGTAAGCCGGATTACCCGCCGCGAGCACCACGGCCGCATCCAGCCAGGATAGGAATAGTTCGTCCACCTGTGCTCGAAGGTGCATGAGCAGGCGAGGTTTGCTATCGGCATCCGGTTTCTCTGTCAGCCCCAGGCCGGCAAGTACTGCCGCCGCCGTGGCAATTGCAGAGGAAAAGGGCTGGAAGCGCGGTGCGCGCGCGGACGACAAGGGGCCAAAGCCGTCTTTGTTGTCGCTGGGATAGAACCCGCTCCCTCCATTCCAGGGCGCCAGAATCGGCGTCGGCCGATATTCCTCCAGGAAAAACCGCGCCAGTTCCTCACGCGACAGCCGGGTTGTCAGGACGAACCGCTCGCCTTGCCAACAGGCCTTGGCCTCCGGGTCTATCTGTTCCGCCACCAGGCGAAATACGCCCAGGGCCTTGAGGTAGTTGGCCAAAGGGGTCGGGGTGCAGCCTTCCAGGATGATTTCATTCATGACCATTGCCGCCTCCATTCACTTGTTGTTCCTGACGGGTAGCGCGCCAGTCGGCAATGCGCACCAGTGCTTCCAGCCAGGCCAGGCGGAAGGGGCCGTATTCGGCGAGGAGTTTCTGGGTGCGGGCGGTCCAGCTTGCGCCTTGCTCGCCGTCGCCCAATTCCATGAGACCCAAGCGCAGGTGGGTTTCCGGGAGGTGTTCGCCGTCGAAGTCGAAGCCAGGCAGGCAGTCACCTTCCCAGATGCCCCGGGCGAATCGCTGGTTGTCCCCCAGCGCTTCGGTTTCTCCCGGCAGGGCGCGCAGGCTCATGCGCACCTTGCCGTGGTGGGCTGCGATGAGATAGGCGATGAGGTCAGCGTTTTCATCGCCATCGTGCGTCTTCAGCCAGGCCAGCATGGAGGCGAGTTCGTGGCGGAAGTAGCGGCGCTCGGTGAAGCCGGGCGATTCTCCCTCGCAGGTGGCGTAGGTGGCACGACCACCGAAATCGGATTTCGCCCAGAGCTGTTCCAGGCTCATGGTGGAGGCGGGGTTGGACAGCAACATGGCTTGGAAGGCGGGGTGGGATTTGCCCACGTCGTGCCAGCGGGCGGCGCGGATGACAGCGGGCTCGTCCTGGCCCAGCTTGTTGCACAAGGCCTGGGCGGTCCTGGCGGCATGGCTGAGATGGTCTGGCAGGGAAACCGGAATGGCCCTATCGGAGCGTCCATCGTCATTGTAGGACTCTCTGGGTGGCTGCGCGGCGGGCGGCAATGCCACCACCGGTTTCTTACTGTCGGCTGTGTAGCCGAGTTGAGGGTCGTAGCCGCCATCGCGGGAACGCAACAGCAAGGTCATGCCAGGTCGCAGGCTGCCATCGAGTTTCACCCAGAGGCTTGCCAGACTGTCCCAACGCCATTTGTCTTGCTTCTTCAAGCCCTGCGCCTGGCCGATGGAGACAGGGCAGAGTTCATCCCGTGCCGGCGGCGGCTGGTCGCCGGGTAGCCCCTCGAAGTCGCGCCAGAACATGGAGAGCGGTGGAGTGTCGCTGTCGCGGATGTAGTCGGACACGTCCACATCGAAGCCGGACAGGTCGGAGTCGGTGTTGAACAGGTCGATGAAATCGCGGCGGCGGATGACGGAGTACAGCGGCGCCACTTCATCCGTACCCGGTAGCGCCGCCGGCGAGGCGTCGGCATCGAGCTTGCCAAGTTTGTTGCGTGCCGCTGCGAGTTCTTCGGCGTTGTAGGGTAAAGCGGTCTTGTCGTCTCCAGCGATGTCCATCCACCTGATCTGGGCGCCACCAAGGTCGTTGGCCTCGCCATATCGGTTGCATCGCCCGAAGCGCTGGACCAGGGAAGACCAGGGCGCGAGTTCGGTAAAAAGGGTTCGGCTGGTGATGTCCACCCCGGCTTCGATGGCCTGGGTGGCAATGAGGATGCGGCCCTGTTCCGATGGCTCTTCTTTCAATCGGGCTTCCAGAACGCGACGTTCGGCTGGCCTGAAACGGGCATGGAGCAACACCAAGGACGGGTGCGTTTCTGTTTGGAGCAGTGAGGCAATGGCTTTGTGCAGGCCTTGGGCGCGGTCGACGCGGTTCACGATGACCAGGGTCGTGGTTCCCGGTTGGTGAGCATCGAGTATTTCTTGCGCCAGGCCGGAGAAATATGGCTTGTCGTTCGCCGCCGATAACTCGCTTCGAGCCGGTGCTAAATGTTTGACGGCATTGATGCGCTGGCTTACGGCTGGCAGTTCACGTTCTTTATCGTCAAGTGCCTCCCGCTTCAAGCCATCGAGGTGCATCCGGAAATCGACCGTGGCGAGCCAATCCTTGTTGAGTGTGGCAGAGACCCACAAGGTGCGACTCTTCTTGCTCAGCGGTAGTTTGCGGCGGAAGGCTTCCAGTTGTGCCGAGGTTGGCAGTCCGGCACCCATGAGTTGGATTTCATCGAAGACCCAAAGGGTATCGTTGTGGAGAAAGGCGAAATGCACCGGCCACTGATATCGACTCATGCCGTAACCGCGCATGAGTGCGCGAGACAAGAGCATGTCCTGGGTGCCGATTAGGATCATGTCTTCCTCGGGGTGTTCGGCCCAAGTCTTGAGGTCGTCGGCGCCGCCCATGAGGACATGGATGGACACCTTACCCTCGCCCGGTTCGCCAACCTGTGCGAGATTCTGCAGCCAGCGGCAGATTTCCCGTTGGGTCTGCTCCACCAACGCGCGCATGGGCAGACACCAGACCAGCCGATGCGGGGTATCAGGGTCGTTCAGGTAGCGGCGTTTCCATAGCCAGGACAGCGTAACGGCGGCGGTTTTCCCCATACCGGTAGGTATATCGAGAATGTCTGGCCATGGCGCTTCAGCCAACCGTCGTTGATATGGAAATGGGGTATCCGTACTCAACATGGCTGACTTGAAAAACTTATCAAAGGTCATTCGGTTGTCTTTCTTGAGTTCATTCTGCGATTGGCTGTAGAAGGGAAACCGTTTTTTTCGTGTTGGAATTCCTTCGATGCGGGCTCCTGTACTGCTGATGACCTACGCTCCAGGTTGCGACACCACTCGGCACAGCCTGTTCGAAGCCGACGAAATCGCCAAGGCGGTATTCGCCCAACACTTGGGCGAATTGTTTGCTTTGGACGGCGAGTTGCCGGCCGCAGTCTTGAATGTGGAACGTGTCGAACATGCCCATTGGGCGCTCCCTTGTTTCTTGTCGCCGTTAGTCTCTCACCCCACCCGCCAAACCTCAACCGCTATCCTTCGCCACGGATTGCCATGTTTTTCCAGCCCGCCGATGCGAGCTTCCAGCCATGTTCCTTCATCTATCAGGCGGGCGGTGGTCTGGTTTTGGGCGTGGGGGATGTAGCCGAGTTTGCGGCCGTTCCAGTCGATGCGGATGGCGTGAGCGTCAAAGCGGTTGCCGGGTTCGCGGCTGAGTTGGAGGCTGTCGCCGACGGTGAGGTAGGGCCAGAGCGCTTCGCCGTCGTGGTGTTGGAAGCCGGCCAGCGGGCAGCGTTGGATCAGGCGGCGTTGCGCGGGCGCGGCGTGCGCGGTGGCGGGTAGGGCGATCAGGCCGAAAAGCCGGATCAGGGTATTGAGGAAGTCGCGGCGGGTCATGGTGGTCTCCGTGTGGGTTGTTGCCACCATGATCCGATTGGCCGTGCTCAAAAGCTGAGCCTGGGTTTGTTGCGCTGGAATTTATTTGTATTGGGCGGCGGCGTTTCTGAGCCTGTCGGCGATTTCATTTCGTAGTTTGGGCGGTTCGACGACTTCGACGTCGGGGCCGTATTTCAAAATGTCGAGGATCAATTCGCGCGGGTCGGCGTAGGGCAGGCGGCGTTCGAAGCGACCATCGGCGAGCCAGCGGTCTTGCTGGTCCGGGTGCCAGGTCTCGTCGGCGATCCAGCGGGCGCGTTCGGGGGTGAAGCGCAGGGTTGCCCGGTGTTTGGCCGGGCCGCCGAAGATGCCATAGGTGGCGGTATAGTGGGCGTCGAGGTCGGTGTCGGGGATGTCGCTGGCGGGTTGGGCGAGCGTTTTGACAACGCGGATACGGTCGAGGGCGAAGTTGCGCAGCCCGTCGCGCTGGTGGCACCAGGCGTCGAGGTACCAGTTGTCGCGGTAGTGGATGAGGCGCTGGGGCGAGATTTCGCGTTGGCTGATGGCGTTGCGTTCGCGGCCGTGGTATTCGATCTTCAGGCGCTGGCGTTGCGCGGTGGCGCCGGCCACGGTCTGGAAGATGCGGGTGTCGGGCTGGCGCGCGGCCATGCGCAGTATTTTGAGCCGGTGGGCGAGTTCGCCGCCGCCCAGGTGTTCCTGGCCGAGCAGCTTGTCGATGCGGGCCTTCAGCGGTGCGAGCTGGTGGTCGAGCAGGCCGGGCTGGGCCTCGGCGAGCAGTTTCTGGGCGGCGCTCAAGGCCAGCAGTTCGGACGGGGTGAACCACAGACCGGGCAGCTCGAAGGCATCGCGGCTGTATTTGTAGCCGCCGGCCGCCGGGTCGAACTCGATGGGCGCGTCGAAGTAGTCGCGCATCTCGGCCAGGATGCGGGTGAGGCTGGCGCGTGAGCATTCCAGCGCCGCTTCGAGCTGGGCGCGCGGGACCGGGTAGCGGCGGGCGGCGAGTATCTGATGTAGCTTGAAGATGCGCTGCATTCGGTCCATTAGAGCCGTCCCGGTATGAGCTGGTGTGTACAACGCATAGAATCAAGCAATTGCATTGTGTGATTATTTTCAGAGACGTTATCTAGGATAATACCCAGCCGTGGAAATTAGAAACAGACATAACATGGCGTATTCCGAATCCTCTATCCGGGTGCTCAAGGGATTGGAACCCGTCAAGGAGCGGCCGGGGATGTATACCCGGACCGACTCCCCGACCCATATCATCCAGGAGGTTATCGACAACGCCGCCGACGAGGCGCTGGGTGGCTTTGCTGACAAGCTCACGGTCACCTTGCACGGCGACGGCTCAGTCTCGGTCGAAGATGATGGCCGCGGCATCCCGGTCGGCATCCACCCGGCCGAGGGCGTGCCGACGGTGGAGGTGGTGTTCACCCGCTTGCACGCCGGCGGTAAGTTCGACAAAAAGATCGGCGGCGCTTATGCCTTTTCCGGTGGCTTGCATGGCGTCGGCGTGTCGGTGACCAACGCCCTGTCGAGCCGGCTGGAGGTGTTCGTCAAGCGCGATGGCCAGTTGCACCGTATGGCCTTTGCCGACGGCGAGGTGATCGAGCCCTTGACCGTGGCCGGCAGTGTTGGCGCCCGCACCACCGGCACCTTGGTGCGGGCCTGGCCGAACGGCAAATATTTCGATAGTCCCAAGGTCAAGCGTAACGAGCTGGAGCGCCTGCTGCGCGCCAAGGCGGTGCTGTTGCCCGGTGTCAAGGTCGTCCTCAAGGATGAGGAGAGTGGCGAGGAGAAGGTCTGGCAATACGCCGACGGCCTGGTCTCTTACCTGAACGAGACCTTGCCCGAGGCCAGCGAGCAGAGCTATGTCAGCCCGGTATTCGCCGGTGAGCGCTATGCCGGCGCGGAAGATGCCGCCGGCTTTGCCGAGGGCGAGGGCGCGGCCTGGGCGCTGGCCTGGTGCGAGGCGGGCGGGGCTGGGGAGTCCTACGTCAACTTGATACCGACCTCGCTGGGTGGTACTCACGAGGCCGGCTTGCGTAATGGCGTGTTCGAATCGCTAAAGGAATTCGTCAGCCATCATGGCTTATTGCCGGGCAAGGTGACTCTACAAACCGACGATGTCTGGAAACAGGTCCGTTATGTGCTCTCCGCGCGGATTCTGGACCCGCAGTTTCAGGGCCAGACCAAGGAACGCTTGTCCAGTCGCGACTCCATGCGTCTGGTGGCTTCACGGATCAAGGACCCGCTCGATGCCTGGCTGAACGCCAATATCGAGGCCGGGAAAAAGATTGCCGAACTGGCGATCAAGACCGCCCTGGCGCGGCAGAAGGCCGGCCGTGTGGTGGAGAAGAAGAAGCAGTCCGGCGCCGCCGTGCTGCCCGGCAAGCTGACTGATTGCGAATCAGACGAGATCGCCCGCAACGAAATTTTTCTGGTTGAGGGCGACTCTGCCGGCGGCTCAGCCAAGCAGGGCCGCGACCGCGAGTATCAGGCCATCCTGCCCCTGCGCGGCAAGGTGCTGAACACCTGGGAAGTGGCGCGTGGCGAGATCTTCGGCAACAACGAGGTGCATGACATCGCCGTCGCCCTGGGCCTGGATGCCCACGACCTGGATGCGCCCGATACGGTGCTGGATAACCTGCGCTACGGCAAGGTCATCATCATGGCCGACGCCGACGTTGACGGCAGCCATATCCAGACCCTGCTCCTGACCTTGTTCCTGCGCCACTTCCCGAGGCTGATCGAGTCGGGTCACGTCTATATCGCCCAGCCGCCTTTATTCAGCATCAAGGTGGCGGCCCAGGGCAAGAGCCGGCCGGAACGGCGCTTGTACGCACTCGACGAGGGCGAACGCGACCAGTTGCTGACCCGGCTGGCCGAGGACGGCATCCGGGAAGCCAATATCCACGTCGGCCGTTTCAAAGGTCTGGGCGAGATGAACCCGGAACAATTGCGCGAGACCACCATGCATCCGGATACCCGCCGCCTGCTGCCGCTGACCCTGCCAGGACAGGAGATGGCCGAGGTTGGCCGCATGTTTACCCTGTTGATGGGCAAGGGTGAGGCGGCGGGACGCCGGGCCTGGATGGAGCAGAACGGTAATCTGGTCGAGGCTGACATCTGATGGATTATGTATTACATTTACATGATTATCTGTAATACAAGGAGTCCGTCATGACCCTTTCCGTCCGTTTACCTCCCCGCGTCGAGCAACAACTGGCTCGTTATTGCGCCGAACACAGTGAAACAAAAAGTGCTCTGGTGCAGGCGCTGATCGAAGGTTTTCTGGCCGATCAAACGCCCGGCGCGGTGCCCACGGCCTTGAGCCACCCCTTTGTCGGCTGCGACGAGGGCAGCGGCGAGGATGTCTCAGGCACCCTCAAAGCGCGTTTGCGTGCCCGGTTTCGTAGCCAAGGCGACTGATGCCGGCCTCGGTTTTAGTGGATAGCGGGTTTCTGGTAGCCCTCGGCGTGCGCCGCGATCCTCGGCACGAGGCCGCTGTGGCCTGGTTGGCCGCGAATCATGCGTCACTGTGGATTCCTGCCCCGGTGATTGTCGAAAGCTGTTTTTTTCTCTCGGTCGCGGCCAAGTCCTACCTGCTGGCCTGGGCGCGCCAGCACCCGGCGCGGGTGCTGGAGGTGCCCGCCGAGGCCTATCCGGAAATCGCCCTGACGCTGGAAAAATATGCCGACCTGGACCCGGATTTCACCGATGCGGCCCTGATTTGGGCTGCCCACAACACCGGTTGCCGGCGCATTCTGACCGTCGACCGGGCCGTTTTCGAGATTTACCGACTCAAGGGCAACAAGCGTTTTGATCTGTTGCCCTGGTGTTGAAACTGAAGGTTGAAGAAAGCCGATCATGACGCCAGACGATACCCCGGACCTGTTCGAGGCCGCACCCGCGACACCGCCGAGCGCGGTTGAGCCGCCAGAACCGCCGCCTGCCGGTACGCCGCTCTATAGCCTGGATGGCGACGGCGGCGTGCCGCTGCACCTGTTCGCCGAGCGGGCCTATCTGACCTATGCCATGTCCACCGTGCTGGACCGGGCGCTGCCCTTCGTCGAGGACGGCCAGAAGCCGGTGCAGCGGCGCATCCTGTACGCCATGCGCGAACTGGGCAACCGCTCCGACGCGCCGTTCAAGAAGTCGGCGCGCATCGTCGGCGACGTCATCGGCAAGTTCCACCCGCACGGCGACAGCGCGGTCTATGAGGCGGCGGTGCGCATGGCCCAAGACTTCACCCTGCGCTATCCGCTGATCGAGGGCCAGGGCAACTTCGGCTCGCGCGACGGCGATTCGCCGGCCGCCATGCGCTACACCGAGGTGCGGCTATCGAAGTTCGCCGAGGATGTGCTGTTGTCCGAGATCGACCGCGGCACGGTGGATTTCCGCGAGAACTACGACGGCACTTTGAGCGAACCGGCCCTGTTGCCGGCGCGGCTGCCTGTGCTGCTGCTCAACGGCGTGTCTGGCATCGCGGTGGGCATGGCCACCGAGATCGCGCCGCACAACTTGAAGGAAGTGGCCGAGGCCTGCATCGCGCTCATCAATGGCCACAAGGATGAGGCCGTCTATGCCGCGATTCCCGGCCCGGACTTTCCCGGCGGCGGGCAGATCATTTCTGCCCCCGAGGACATCCGTAAGGCTTACGAGACCGGCCGCGGCAGTATCCGGGTGCGCGCCCGCTGGCAGGTCGAGCCGCTGGCGCGCGGCCAGTACCGCATCGCCATCACCGAACTGCCGCCGGGGACCAGCACGGCCAAGGTGCTGGCGGAGATCGAGGAGCTCATCAACCCCAAGCCCAAGGCCAGCAAGAAGGCGCTTTCGGCCGACCAGCAGGCCATGAAGAACGCTGTGCTGGGCGTACTCGACACCTTCCGCGACGACTCCGACAAGGCCCATCCGGTGCGCATCCTGCTGGAACCGCATAGCCGCGCCGTGACGGCGGATGACCTCATGAATCTGCTGCTGGCGAACACCTCGCTGGAGGGTAACAGCAGCCTCAATATGACCATGATCGGTCGCGACGGCCGGCCGCAACAGAAAACCCTGCCGCAGGCCCTGCGCGAGTGGTGCGCGTTCCGCATGGCGGTGATCGAGCGCCGTTTGAAATTCCGTTTCGACGAGGTGGCGCGCCGCATCCATATCCTGGAAGGGCGGATGATCGCCTTCCTGCGCATCGACGAGGTCATCCGGGTGATCCGCGAGGCCGATGCGCCCAAGGCCGAATTGATGGCGGCCTTCAACCTGACCGAGATCCAGGCCGAGGACATCCTGGAAATCCGTCTGCGCCAGTTGGCCCGCCTGGAAGGCATCCGGATCGAGCGCGAGCTGAAGGACTTGCAGACAGAGCGCGACGGGCTGCAACAACTGCTGGACAGCGAGAGCGGCCGCCGTCGGCTGATCGTTAAGGAAATACGCGAAGACGTAAAGAAATACGGCGATGACCGGCGCAGCCTGATTGAGGCGGCCGAGCGGGTCACCGCCGCCATGGTTGACACCATCGCCGACGAGCCGGTGACGGTGATCCTGTCGAAGAACGGCTTCATCCGCAGCCGTGCCGGTCATGGCATCGATCGGGCGATGCTGACCTGGAAGGACGGCGACGGCGAGCTGGCGGTGATCGAGACCCGGACCGTGCATCCCGTGATCCTGCTGGATGCGGCGGGGCGGACCTATAGCGTGCGGCCGGTCGACCTGCCCGGCGGCAAGGGCGACGGTGTGCCGGCGTCGTCGCTGGTGGACCTCCAGCACGGCCAGGTGGTGGCCATGCTGTCGGGACCGGTCGAGACGAAAATACTATTGGCGACAAGCGCAGGCGTGGGTTTCATTGGCAGGTTGGGCGACATGGTCTCCCGCCAGAAGGCCGGCAAGGCCTACATGACCGTGGAGGAGGGCGTCGAGTTATTGCCGCCAACCCCGATTCCGGCTGGCGCGGCCTGGATCGCCGCCCTAGCCGAAGAACCCCGGCTGCTGCTGTTCCCGATCGATGAGATGAAGGAACTCGCTGGCGGTAAGGGCGTGATACTGATGGTCCTGGATGCCAAGGAAAAGTTGATCGCCGCGCTGGCGACACCGGATTGCATGACGGTTTTTGGCATCGGTCGCGGTGACAAGCCGGTCGATTATCAAGTTTGTGCGGCGGCTGCCGATAACTACGTTGGAAAGCGTGCCCGCAAGGGTAGGACATTACCGGTAAAGCTAAAGCGCGTGCTTGGCTTGCGCCGATGATCGTTGGCATGGCAGTCGTTATGAGAGACGTATGACGGAAGACATAAGCAATCTGGATTCATCCTGGGAACTGCCGCGTGACGCGGGGCGACGGCACGATCCGTTGCTCGAATGTCTGGTGGTCTTGTCCCGCATTCATGGTGCGCCATGCACTCGTGACGCGTTGACCGCCGGGCTGCCCCTGGTTGATCAGGTGTTGACACCCTCGATTTTCGAACGCGCCGCGCGCCGCGCCAGCCTGGCCAGCAAGGTGCTGCGGCGTGGTCTGGATAGCCTGACCGGGCCATTGCTGCCGGTGGTGTTGTTGCTGCGGGAACGCAATGCCTGTCTCTTGATCGGCTGGGAAGCCGACGGCTCGGCGCGGGTGGTATTCCCTGAACTGGGCGAGGCCGCGAGCACCTAGTCGAGGGCAGAGCTGGATCAGCGCTATACCGGCATCGCCATCTTCTGCCAGCCCCGCTTCCGGTTCGACAAACGCACCCCTGAGGTGCGCAAGATGCGCGCTCGGCATTGGTTCTGGAGCGCCATCTTCGAAAATCTGCCGGTTTACCAGGACATCCTGCTGGCGGCCTTGCTGATTAACCTGTTCGCCGTCGCCATGCCCTTGTTCACCATGAACGTGTATGACCGCGTGGTGCCCAATCAGGCCACCGAAACGATGTGGATGCTGGCCGTTGGCTTGCTGGTCCTGATGGCGGCCGATGTCGGCCTGCGCCTGATTCGCGGCTATCTGATCGATCTGGCCGGCAGCCGGGTGGATGTCAAACTATCGGCCCAGATCATGGAGCGGGTGTTGGGCATCCGCATGGAAAGCCGGCCTATCTCGGCCGGCGCCTTCGCCGCCAACCTGCGTTCGTTCGAGACCGTGCGCGACTTCATCACCTCGGCCACGGTCACCGCCTTGATCGATCTGCCGTTCGCCATACTGTTCTTGCTGGTGCTGGCCTGGATCGATTGGCCGTTGGTCTTTCCCGGCCTGGTTGGCATGGTGTTGGTGATCGGTTATGCCTTGCTGGTTCAGGACCGGATGCACGAGCTTTCGGAAATCACCTACCGGGCCGGCGCCCAACGCAATGCCCATCTGATCGAGAGTCTGGTCGGGCTGGAGACGGTAAAGACCCAGGGCGCCGAAGGCATCATGCAAAAGAAGTGGGAACAGAGCGTCACGTTTCTGTCCCGGTTATCGACTCAGTTGCGTTTGCTGGCGGCCACCACGGTCAATGGCGCCCTGGAGATTTCACAACTGGTCTACATGGCCGTCATCATTGTGGGCGTCTATCGTATTGGCCAGGGCCAGTTGACCATGGGCGGCCTGATCGCCAGTTCCATGCTGGTCTCGCGGGCGATGTCGCCGTTCGGCCAGGTGGCCGGCCTGCTGACTCAATACCACAACGCGGCTACGGCCTTGAAGTCGCTCGATGAAGTCATGGATAACCCGGTGGAACGCCCGGCTGACGCGAATTTCGTCTCGCGCAGCCGCTTCGAGGGCGACATCGAATTCAACGACGTCAGCTTTGCCTATCCCGGCGAGGAGCGCGATGCCTTGCGCAACGTGTCGTTCCATATCAAGGCTGGCGAGCATGTCGCCATCATCGGCCGGGTCGGTTCCGGCAAGACCACCCTGCAAAAACTGATTCTGGGCCTCTATCAACCGACCTCCGGCTCGATCCGGATTGATGGCGTGGATATTCGCCAGTTGGATCCGGCCGAACTGCGTCGCAACATAGGTTATGTGCCGCAGGATGTGATGCTGTTCTTCGGTAGCCTGCGGGAAAATATCGTCATGGCCTGGCCGGAGGTCGACGACAGCGCCTTGTTGGCGGCGGCCGAGGTGAGCGGCCTGCTGGATATGGTCAACAGCCATCCGCGCGGCTTCGATCTGGTCGTGGGCGAGCGCGGCGAGTCCTTATCCGGCGGTCAACGCCAAGGGGTGGCCATCGCCCGCGCAGTGATCAATTCGCCGCCGATACTGTTGCTGGACGAGCCGACCGGCTCGATGGATTTCAGCAGCGAGGACGAGATCAAACGTCGGCTGGGCGATTACTGCGTCGGCAAGACCATGATGGTGGTGACCCACCGAACTTCATTGCTGGACCTGGTCGAGCGCATGATTGTGATCGACCATGGCAAGGTGGTGGCCGACGGTCCCAAGACGACCGTCATCGAAGCGCTGAAACACGGCCGGGTCGAGAAGGCAAAATGAACGAACAAAAAAAGCCCGAACGCCTATTTCCGGATGCCATTCCATTACCCGGCTGGATGGCCAAATTGCGCGGCCGCCTCGATCATTTGCTGTCGCGCTGGATTCCCCACGAAAGCAAGGAAGAGCTGGACTGGGTCAGCGATGCCGATTGGGCCATCCTTCAACAGGAACCGCTGAAGGCCCGGTTTATGTTGCGCTGGGTAGGCGGGATTCTGGCGCTGCTGCTGATTTGGGCGGCCTTCGCGCAGATCGACGAGGTGACCCGAGGGATCGGCAGGGTGACGCCGTCCCGGCAGTTACAGGTCATCCAGGCCGTCGATCCGGGCGTGGTGTCGGAGATTGCTGTCAAGGAGGGGCAAACGGTCGAACAAGGCCAGGTGCTGCTGAAGATCGACGAGACCCGTTTTCTGTCTTCATTACAGGAAAACCAGAGCCAGTATCTGGCCCTGTTGGCCAAGGCCTCCCGGTTGCGCGCGATCTCGGAAGGAAGGCCGTTCATGTTGCCGCCCGAGGTCGAGAAAGGGGCGCCTCAGGTCGCCATACAGGAACGCGGCTTGTATCTGTCGAAACGGTCCGAACTTGACGCCCAGATATCGATCGCCCGCCAGCAACTGGCCCAGCGCAGTCAGGAACTGAACGAGGTCAAGGCCCGGCGGGAGCAGGCCGCGCAGGCCTACGACCTGACCAACAAGGAATTGTCGGTGACCAAGCCGCTGGTCAGTGCCGGCGCGGTTTCCGAGGTCGAACTGCTGCGTTTACAACGGGATGTCAGCCGCTATATGGGTGATCGAAACGAGGCCAGCGCCCAGATTACCCGTATCCAGTCTGCTATTTTGGAGGCCCAGCACAAGATACGAGAAGTGGAATTGAACTTCCGCAATGTCGCCAGCGCCGAACTGGCCGATACCATGGCCAAGATCAACGGTCTGTCGGCGGGTAGCGCGGCCCTGTCCGACCGGGTCAAGCACTCGTCGATCAAGTCGCCGGTCAAAGGCACGGTGAAGCGCTTGCTGGTCAACACGGTGGGCGGCGTGGTGCAGCCGGGCACCGAAATGGTCGAGGTGGTGCCGTCGGAAGATGCGCTCCTGCTGGAGGTGCGCATTCTGCCCAAGGATGTAGCCTTTCTGCGACCGGGCCTGAAGGCCATGGTCCGCTTCACGGCTTATGATTTTTCTATCTATGGTGGGCTGGAAGGGGTGGTCGATCACGTCGGCGCCGATACCGTAGCTGACGAGCGGGACAAGGAAAAAACCTACTACGTCGTGCAGGTCCATACCCTCAAGTCCAGTCTGGGTAAGAATCTGCCATTGCTGCCGGGCATGGTCGCGGAGGTCGATATCCAGACCGGCAAGAAGAGCGTGTTGTCCTATCTGATGAAGCCCATATTACGGGCTCATCTACATGCTATGACGGAGCGCTGATGATCCGCCGGCGACACCTCTTCCTGAGCGAGCGCAGCGTGCCGTTGCCGCGCTGGCTGGAGGCGTTTCCGGCGGCTGAAATAGTCAAACCGGCCGCCTTGGCGGTCAAGGTGGGACCGGTCATGGTCTGGCTGCATCTGAGTTCGCGCACCGATGTCGCCCAGCAAGTGCTCGCCACCGTTGCTGCGGCCGCTGGCAATCCGGTGGTGGCGCTTGCCAATACCCCGAATGATGCCGATGGACTGGCCTGTCTGGAGGCGGGCGCGGCGGGTTACATCAGCGCCCTGGCGGCGCCCGAGATGATGCGTCAGGTGGTTGGCGTGGTGGCCAACGGCGGGCTATGGGTGGGGCCGGAATTGATGCGGCGGCTGCGTACCGCGCTGGCGGGTCAGCGCGCCCCGGCCCAGAGCGAAGCCGATCAATTGGTCGTCCTCAGCCAACGTGAAAAGGAGGTGGCGCAGGCCGTCGCCGCCGGAGCCAGCAACAAGGAGATCGCACGGGCCCTGGGGATCACCGAGCGGACCGTCAAGGCACACCTCAGCGCGATTTTCAAAAGCCTGGGTATCCGCAACCGAGTGCAGTTGTCGGTTCTGGTCAACGGCGAACGTCTGGCGCCCCACTAAGCGGTTCCCCGATTGTCGCGAAATGGACTGTACTTCAGTCCAATAGCCTGGGCAGAAAAAAACCAACACTATCCGGGCACCAGAAATCCAGTTAACCACTTGTTTGCGAAGGACACATCATGGCAGCCCATTCAACCGCTCAGGCAGTAGCCCACGTCGTCTCAGTCAAAGGCGAGGCCTATGCCCGCGCTGCGGATGGCTCGCTGCGCCAGCTCAAGGCGGGCGATCAGCTTTATGTCGGTGAAACCCTGGTGACCCACAGCGGCTCGCAAGTAGTCCTGGCCTTCAAGGATGGTCACCAGATGATGGTCCTGCCCAATGAGGCGTTCCAGTTGACCCCGGACGTGACTTATGAATTCCATGCTCAGCCCGCCGATGCGGCCATCGGTACGGCGGAGGTGAACAGCATCATCCAGGCGATCGAGCGTGGCGGCAACATTGATGACGTCTTGGCCTCGCCAGCCGCCGGCATCAATGGTCCTCAAGACTCGGGCAACGATTTTGTCCGTCTACTGCGCATCAGTGAGGGTGTGTCCGGGTTGGAGTACCAATATTCCGCCGAGAGCGCCGAGATTCAGCAGCCTCATGGTCCGGCCGTAATCAACCAGGCGCCGGTGGCCAATCCCGATGCCCAGACCTTGGGCGAAGATACGCCCTCAGTGATCGGCAACGTGATTAGCGGTGTCAATTCCAATCTGTTGACCAGCGCCGATAGCGATCCCGAACACGGCGTGCTGAGCGTGACCGGCGTGGCCTTGGGGATTCTTGTGCCGACGTCACCGGTTTCGGTCGGCACGGTGATTGCCGGCACCTGGGGCGATCTGGTTTTGAATGCCGATGGCAGCTACACCTATACCCCCAATTACCATGCCCAGTCGCTGGGCAATGGGCAGACCGTCGTCGAACAGTTTACTTACACGATCCAGGACCCGGCCGGCGCCTCGGCGACCACGACGCTGACCTTGACCGTGACCGGCAGCAACGACACCCCGGTGGTCGGAACGATCCCGAACGGCGCCAACCCGCCCCAGATTGATCCCAATCTGGACCCGGCTACCGGGCATTACCTGCATACCATCCCCGAAGACACCTCGGTTTCGGGCCAGGTCACGGCTACCGATCCCGAAAACGATGCGCTCGTCTACACCCAGGCATCCAACCCCGCACACGGCACGGTGAGCGTGAATCCGGATGGCTCCTATACCTACACACCCAACGCCAACTACAACGGTAACGACAGCTTCGATGTCCTGGTTGACGACGGCCATGGCGGCACGGCGATAGCTGTTGTCGATATCGTCATTACCCCGGTGCAGGATCCGTCCATCATTGCACCGGGGCAGGGGCAGGTTACTGAAGACACGGTATTGGTCACATCGGGCCACCTGGCCATCAGCGACGTCGATGGCCCGCAGGACGAGCACTTCACCCCGCAGGCTAATACGGCGGGTGCGCACGGCACCTTCTCCATCGATGCCAACGGCAACTGGGTATATCACCTGAACAATAGCGATCCGGCGGTTCAGGACCTGAACCAGGGCGATACGCTTACCGAGGTCTTTACAGTCACCGGCGTGGACGGCACGCCCTCCACCGTCACTGTGGTCATCAATGGCGTGAACGAAAACGCCCCGCCGAGCGCCCAAAACGACTCCGCGTCGACCAATCAGGATGCCCCGGTAACCATCAATGTGCTCGGCAACGACAGCGATCCCGATGGTGATTCCTTGAGTATCGGTGGCTTTGGTCAGGGTGCCCACGGAACGGTGACCCTGGTCGGCGGGCAACTGGTATACACCCCCAATCCCGGCTTTGTTGGCACGGATACCTTTACCTATTCGGTGAGCGACGGCAAAGGCGGTACCGACACCGCCACGGTGACCGTGGACGTTGCGGCCGCGCCGGTCAACCAGCCGCCGGTCGCCAACCCGGACAGCGCGACGACACCAGCCGACACCCCGGTGACGATCAGCGTACTGGCCAATGACACCGATCCGGAAAGCGACCCGCTGACGGTGAC
>Ga0210038_1000485_pt1 | contig 24804 bp, 21 predicted proteins | sample CryGeyCG2114_020_FD_183970 | JGI IMG/M metagenome (GOLD analysis project Ga0210038, IMG submission 183970) | Groundwater microbial communities from aquifer - Crystal Geyser CG15_big_fil_post_rev_8/21/14_0.20 (SPAdes) (version 2) | ecosystem: Environmental > Aquatic > Deep subsurface >... | reverse complement strand
GTTCTTCAATTCAAGTCTTCGCATCTTCGATAACTCCTCTCAGTCGCTCGATCTCCTCAGCAGCCTCTTCAAGCAGATCCGAGATCCTGTCTGGCTTGCCTTCCTGCACGCTCTTACGCGACCCGATTTGCCGCCTGATCTCTGCTCGTTTGCGCAGCCGGTACACCAATTCTTGTTCGTTCAAATTCATATCCTTCTCCCCTCGCCTCACGCATACCAAAAGCCGTCGAAGCGCTGTTTGACATCAAGATAGGCATCGACAACATCCTGCCGATCTGCGATCCGCAAGGCGTCGAGCAACAGCAGATCGGCATACTCGTGAGCGTCACCTTTCTCAACATCCGAGTGGGGCTGGATACTCCTCAACCCATCGATCACGTCCTCGATCGATAGATCCGTTTTCTTCCTGATCTCGGCGATCCTTTCGATGCACTGGCTCATGTCGGAATCTCCAAATATCTGCCAATCTGCCAGGCCGTGTCGTCGCCTTCCGAGTACCCTTTTGGATTACTAACCACGCGCGTATTACCAACCCGATAATCAACAGCCACATGTGTATGCCCATGGATCCAGTATTGCGGCGCAGCCTCGCCCATCATCAGTTCGTCCAGATGGCTCGCGTAGCACACGTCGTATGGCTCAAATACCGTCTCCCAAGACTGTCCACGCGCTCTGTCCGAATCAAAGACCAAAGACTGAGCTGATGGGGCGTGGTGCGTCACAACGATCAACAGCGCATCATCAGCCAACGCCCGCGCCATCTCGCTCTTGATGCGAGACAGGTGAGACTGATGAAAGCTCAGCAAGTGATGCGCGTGCAGGCGCGCATACTGCCCACCCTTGCCCGAACCGCGTAAGTCGATCCGAATACGCCTGAAATCATTCATCAGGTTCTCGACATTCATCATTGCGAACTTAGCGCTGTCTGCGCTCTTGTTGCCCAGCAAGTAATTCGTCCAGAGCGTCGCACCGCAAAAGCGAACACATTCGATCTCGACCGTCTCGCCGGTCGACAAGTAGTTGATGTTCGTGCCATCGCATGCCGCCTTGATCTCTTTGTGCACGGAATGGATCTCACCACCCCAAAAATCATGGTTGCCTGGCGTGAAGATGACGGGTTTTGATGGAAATGCAGTGCGCAGGAATCCAACAGCAGCATCGCCGCTACCGATGTCGCCTGCCGCCACGATCACATCGCAGTGCGCGTAAGCCTCTGCCAATTCCTCAGCAAAATCTTCTAGTGAGTAGTTGCGACCCATGCGCCGATCCTTCGGTGTTAGCAGGATCGACGGCCGCAAAAACTCCGTGTGCAGATCGCTGAAATAGCCGACTTTCAAAACCACGTTATCTCTCCTTTCAACCCTTTCCTGCCCAGCCAATGCGTGAAGTCGTGCAGGTACGCATGATCTCGCCCCGGTATCGCGCAGCAGGTCATCGACTTGCTGAACTCCTCGCCCATGCCGTCCGGCAGCCCTGAAAAACTTACGACCGGTCCCGTGTATTGGTTTTCTCCTGTCAGCTTCTCGATCTTCACCGTCAGATTGCCGATCTTCACTTCTCCGATATGTGTCGTCATCAGCTCAATCCTTTCCGATACAGGTCTTCGCAGTGATCGCAATGCACGTGCATCCACCCGTCTTTTCGCAACGCCCCCGGTGCACCACAGCGTTCGCATGTGTGCTCGCTTTCGCAGGCGATCTCTTCCTTCACGCGGTAGATCTCTTCCCGTACGTCTTGCAGTTGCTCGTGCGTTGCCTCGTCGTACTCGAAGCGAATACTGAAGCGCAGCGTTCCGAACTTCTCTTTGACCTGAACCACTCGCGGCCACTGTTCCGTCGTCAGTCCGTGCTGCTCGGCAAGCATCTCGATTGCAACACTGATGCGAACGATCAAGTCATGCCAACCATCTCCCACAGATAATCCCCAGGCCATGCAGCCCTGCTCCCCCTTGGGGGCTAACGCATCCCTGTAGAGCCTCGGAAAGCGCCGGTAGATCTCGTTCTGCTTTTGTTCGTTCATGTTTATCTCCTTTTCAATTTCTCGGGATGAACCCGAGGGCGATCTTTTCTCGGCCTTTCTTGATGATCGGCGTCGCGAGCCGACTCCCATCACGAATCGCCGACACATATGCCGTCCTGGTCGATGCGATCAACTCTCTCAGATCAATCTTTTTCGACGCCAACTCGAGCGCAGCTTCGTCATCCAATTCGATCTGCTTCTCTTCTTCGACACCTGCATTCATTTCTCCGATGAGCCTCTCCATGATGCTCAGGCGCTGCACATCTGTAGGCTCCTGTATCTCGAACACCTCGCACCGTGATTGCAGTGCAGGATTCACGTTCTCCAAAGAGTTCGCGGTCATCAGCACGATCAATCGAGACGCATCGAATTTCACATCCACCGACTCGTCCTTGTAATAACGAGCCGACTCTCGCTCGAGTAGGTCCAGCAAAGCCGGTACTGTGGTGTAACGATCGTCCGTCGATAACTTGTCCACCTCATCGATCAGCAGCACGCCCGTGGCATATTTCGATTCAGACAGCAGATTGAAGATCACGCCGGGACTTGTGTTTCCCCATTGCCTTGAGCTGCCGCACAGCACGAACCCGTTCTGCAAGCCGGCAGCCGAGACCTTCTCGAATGGCACGCCCAAGGTCCTGGCGACATGCAGCGCAAAAGCCGTCTTCCCGATGCCTGGTGCGCCATCCATCAAGATTGGGCGCACAGCGAACTGGCTAGGTGGCATGTATTCAGCCAGCGTCAGTTCATCATCCAGAGCCTTGATGACCGTCTCGAAGTTGGCAAACTGATCCACTGCACCGCGCAGCTTTTGCAGGGCATCGGCAAAGCTGGGTAGCAGTCGCAACCCCTCGTAGCGCATCGCGTTCTTACGACCGTTTAGCACTTGGTCTCGCACGTCCCGAGCTGCACTTTTCGCGCGCGCACTGTCTTCATCGCTGGACAGCTTTGCGAAGTCGAAAATCTGTAAGGCCCGCCCTGTTTGGCGCATCTCTTCCGCTTCTTCCCGAGCGCGAATAGGCGCCAATAAAGCCTTTGCCAGCGCCCCATCCTGCAGCCGCAATTCATCTGCAAGCTGGCCTGCTGCAGCGACGTAACTCGATACCTGGTACCGGTTCAGTAGCGCCGCCTTGACCGATTCATCGCCACCGTCGATTTTTTCGATGAGCTGCTTGAACAACATCTCAGCATCCGACTGGTAGAAGGTCTCTTTGCCAAAAAGGCTTTCCTTGGCGGAGAGTCGCTCGGCCAATGCCAACGGGATTGGCTCGAACAGATCATCGTCGCGCTCGAAATCCGCCTCCGATAATGAATGGGGGAGTGTCGATGTCTTGAGCGCAGCCCTGAAGCGGACCTCCTGATCTTGGCGAACAATGTTGGGCACAAGAACACTGCCTCGGTAGCTGGTGCTGTAGCCCCCCTCTTCTTCGTTCATAACAATCTCCTTTTCGTATTCATGGAGGGCGAAACGAGCGCGCACGTCCCCCCACCAGGGTTTTTGCCCTGTCTTGCATCCTGCGTGTGGTTTTTGCTGATTGCCCCGAGGGGGGCAATATCAGATCAGCAGATCTTTATTGCGCTGATACGACTAACCAGACTCGGGTAGTTGCTGCTAATTCGTATTGTTGTCATGGCCGCACTCCTTTCCATTCTGGTTAGTGTTTGTGAACCCGTTACCCCAGAGAGTAGTAACGGAGCGTTTGATACAACATTTCTTAACATACCATCGTTAGAAAGATTACACTACATACCATACATGCATGTCAACACTTATTTTGATTCGGACTAAACCATGCCCCTTTCTGAAGATACAAAACGAAAACTTGTCGAAGCCTTATTGCGTTTGAATGGAATCAGCAAGAACAAAGCGGCCCTGTCGCTCGGCCTGAAACGGCAGAACCTATACGGTTGGCTCAAAGGTGTTGATTCGGCTATCGCGAATTCAAAGAAAATTGATCTACTGAAAATACTTGGAGTGAAAGAAGGCCAGTTGGATTCAGGAAAAATCCATCGATGGTGCATCCAACGCCTGGAAGATGTTCCCTTCGTGATATCGACTTTGACCGAAGGAGAAACTGCGCCGCAGGAATTATTCGTAATGGGTATCTGGCCTGCGAATGACAGTGATGCTGTACTGAGGCTGACTACGAATGCGCGTCATCACACCTATCTACTGTTGTACTACCCCGCCACTGATACTCCCCCCGTCAAAATCACGGCAGACTCTCTTGGCATTGGCACGCAGATGCAGTCGATTGTTCCGCTTAACAAAGAAAAGTGGTCAAGTTGGCTTGAGCCTGAAGAAGTCGATGCTGAATTGATTAAGAAGACAGTCGACTTTGAGATCCAATACAACCTCCCCCATGAGCCGCTGGATGAAGAATCGGATGATCTTACCGGGGACGAAAGCCACTATGACGAGCTGGTCACACTTGAGCCGCCGACAGCGTCCAAAGACCAATTGAAACAATGGGAAAATCTGCTTGATCGAGCATTAATGTCAGGTAGAAGCTTTGAACAAATAATGGCTGAAACCAAGTCAGCGATGAATCTATATTCCTTCCGCGAATTGCGAGCGATGCAGAAGGAAAAATCGTCTTGATCATCACCTACTGCCATCCCCAATAGGACGCCTTAACAGTTTTCTTTGCCCTATCTTTGTCGAATTCGACAAACCCTGCACTCCTCCGGCCAGCACTTTGTCGAATTCGACAAAGATGCTCAATCCCCCTGTAGGAATCTTGTCATGTTGGCGAATATAACGGAGGAGAATTCTTATTCATACGATCACATTCTCCCAGGCATGGGGTTGCCATGTCAGGTCCATCACAATTCCGTGGCAAGGCCATAAAAACCGTCACCAGTTTCTTGCTTAAGTTTTAAGCAATATCGAACTTGATTGATGCGTTTGTCACTACTACAAAAATCACCACAGCTCAGATTTCTGTATTACTCAACACCCAATGCCTTGAACACGGCATCAACTGGATCAGAATAAAAACTCGTCTGGAACTTTGCGAACAGTTCTCCCGGTACAGTCGGAATATCGGTCACGCTCGACATAGGAAGTAGTATTCGTTTCGCCCCCGCATCGAAGGCCACTTGCAGACTTTCAGCAAGATTTCTAGCTTGAGTGATAGTACCTCCAAGGGTCATATCACCCATCACGACCATTTGCGATTGCAATGGCTTACATAAAGTTGCTGAACACAGGGCGATAAGACTGGCCAAGGTTAATGTATCTGGGGTTCCAGAGTTCTGCAGCTCAACCAAGTGCAAGTGGTAATCGTGCTCCCCCGGCTTTATTGCTCCGCTAACTCTGGAAGCATTGGCCTTGAAATAATCAAAAGCAACTTTTGAATGTTCTTTAAAACTGTTACCTGTCACGGACACCTTACCATTACCAGCGATTGATTGAATCTCCAGTCGGTACACGCCCGGCATCCCGTTTTCACCGATACTGATTGTATGTAATGTCCCTGGATTGGAATGCCCATCAGGGATGAGAGAACCGCCCCCTTGTTCAGGCACAGAGATGAATCGCTCCTGTCCGTCCTCTAGGTCAATGTAGCTGAAGTGCACATCGTAAAACTCCATGCCCCCAATCTTCTTGAGCTGTTCTTTTACGCGACGACGCGTTTCGAGCGCGTATTCCAATGCACGGCGAACACTCTCCTTGTCATACTCCCCATGCGGACAGGTCAGCTTAAGCAAACCCGATACGGTGCGGCGCACCGCGATTGTGTCTCGTTGATTCAGGTTATTGCCCAGTTTGAACCATTTGTCGATTGCGTCGGCAAAGCTGCGCTTACGCATTTCACGCAGCCACTCCGCCAAATAATCCACAATCATTCCGTACTGGTTTGTAAAAAACTCCGGACGCATCTTTGGGATTTCCCAACCTGGCACATAGGCGTGGAAACGATCAAAGAATGCCGAGTCGATCATCGCATCAGGAAATGGTGCAAGAAGATGGCTGGTCTTCACCAGTTGCTCAACAGACTGATTGATGTTGCCGACGAACACCATAGAGGCACTGGCATTGATTGACTCCCGTCCACGCGAGAATGAACCGCTAGCCATATAATCCTTCATGATCTGAACACCATCATGGTCTTTGAAGTTGATTCCAGCCACTTCATCGAATGCGACGACATCCCAAAGTCCGACCAGTCCAACCTTGCGAGCCCCCATGTTGTAGAACAAGTTTGCAACGGTCGTTTGCCCTCCCGAGACCAGAATGCTATTTGGACTGATTTCCTTGTAAATGTGACTCTTACCGGTTCCGCGGGGACCTAACTCGCACAAGTTGTAGTTGTTCTCGACCAAAGGAATCATCCGGGCCAGCAGATGCCATTTCACTCGCGTATCGAAACACGACGGTTCCATTCCTGTGGAACGTATCAACCCATCGACCCACTGTTCTTCCGTAAACCCTCGGCGCGCAGTAAACAGGTCATCCATGTCCATGTTCGGCATCTGGATTGGCTTTAGTTCAGAGACAGAGAAGGGGGACCCTTTCTGGTTCTCCTCATATCGGTACTGCAAAGTGATGATGCACCAGATGCCACCGACCAGTAGCTTCTCGAAGTTTCTAACATACGAATCTGGAATCTCGGCATCCTTGATTGCCAAGTTAGAGAGCAGCGCTTCGTAAGTGTCTCGCTTCTCATTCAACTTGACTGTGACTTTATCAATGACCTTGTAGCTGCCACTCTCTCGAATCTTTGACTTAACCTTCTCGGCTTCGTCCGGCCGCACATAATTTTCCGACAGAACGCGCTTTACATTTGTGAGACCGGCTTCGATAGTAGCTGCGTCATCCGACGCACAATACATCCCAAGCAAATACTCCAGCACATAGACAGGAACGTTGGCCCCCTCCTTGATAAGCTTGGTCAGATCCTTGCGCACTACTTTTCCAGGCAGAAACTCGTTCAACAGCCCATCAAGGGATTTGTCCTGATTCATTTCGGTCATCATTCCACCTTAAAAGTCATTGGCAAACGCCAAATCAATACGCAAAGGATGGCGCAACACTTCAACCTTAGTCTGCGCATCGCGTGCAATCAAATAGTAATCCTTGTTACGATCATAGCCCCCTGACCGCACCGTCAACATCACCGCCCGTTTGCGTTGCTCCATCAATTCAGAAGCACTATCGAAGGTCAACGATTGCTCGTCGCTAATCAAAATCTCACCATCACGGATTGAGATCAAAACCGTACGTGGCAGGATCTTTTCAGAAACCACATCAGTCTGGATGAATTCGAAGCGTTGTCTGTTGGTTACGACCTTATTTGAAGCCCCCAGCAGACTAAACTCGACCATCCTGGTTTTGGTCTTCTCTGACTCACTCTCGCGCAGCGTAATCACAGGAATCACAATCTCCTGCGGCATGGCACTACCATGGACAAACCTCGCCCCACCTGCAAAATGGAATCTGGCAGCCCCTTTCGGCAACCAAAAATCCATGCTGCCCTCACCGACCTCCGTTCCTGCCGTGGTGGCCGTGTTGCCGCACCACGCTTTGGGATTGCTTCCGATGTCCTGCCCGATAACAAAACGTTTCTTGGCTCGCAACACGCCTGCAGGTTTGTCTTCAAGTGCGGATTTATCGACATCATCCAGTGCTGACTCCTGATACATAAATCCATGATCTGCCGTCATCAGCACGATGGAAGCATTCAGGCTATTGATGATGAAGTTTGCCAGTTGGCTTAATTCATTCAGCGCATCACTAACAGCCTCAAAGGTCTTGGTCTCCGATGCTTGTTTGTCGCCGATCATGTCGATTCGGTCGTGGTAGATGTACACCACCTGCTTATCACGAACGAATTCACGGCCTTTGTCTTTGCCCAATGCAAGCAAATCTTCTGCCTTGATTGCCGCCCCACCATATCGCTCAAGATGCGCATTGCGCTGATCCATAGTGGAAACCATCACACCATCTGCACACAGATCGAGATTACTATTCACCTTGTAAGATAATTTTTCATGGGGAAGCAGAGAAGCCATGCCAAGAGCGGTATAGCTAGGCAAAACACCAAGCATTGGTGCGAGCGCAGCCTTGAAGCGATTGCGCCCATTTACCATCCTCACCAACTCTTCTGCTGCCTCGTAGCGAAATGCATCCGATATCACAACAAATACCCGCTTGATACCGCTGTCCAGAACCGGCTTAACCTGCCGTGCATAGAAGTCTTGCTGATTTGCCCAACCGCTGACTTGCCAGGTGGTCAACAAACCTGAATCGCCCTCGATCACCTTGCTCCAGGATGAAGTCAACTGTGGAATGAACCAACCGGAATACACACTCTCCATCCGAGCACTCAATTCCTGCAAGAGCGACCAGCCCATTGGCTCCACAAACGAAGCGGCCAAATTGAACTGACGATAACGCTGATCGAAACGGAATAGCTCAGATTGATAGGCTACCAAGCCTTCAGCGGCATCGGCAAAACTGAACCCCACTTCGTGCGCCGCTTTCAACTCAAAGAACTCATGGGCGGCCTCAAGGGCATCGTAGCAGGCAACAAAAGCGCGGGACATATCACTACCTTGCACCAGCAATCGATTAGCCCAATGCCCATCCCGACGGCGGGCAATCAACGCCTGAACCGCACTCGATTCTGCGCCCGATGCGGCGATTATGCGATCCTTGATATAGCTGATGATGCGCTGCTCAACCTGCGCAAAAGTCATCACATCCGACAGTTCAACGCCGGGCATGGTACTCACCACCCCTGAGATGTTGAGTTCCGACGCTACGGCATGAGACAGCTGGTTATAGCTACCAAACAGCGACATGTCGGAGCGCCAACGTGCCACCAATACAGCAGCATTCCCCGCCCTCACCTTGTCTGGCAACACAAAGTGAATCAGTTGCCCAGGCACTGGTCCAGACAATGCCCGAGCAAAATCCGTGACCAGCAGATGGAAAAGCAGATCGCGTAGCGATGGATCATTTGCGACATAGCCAAACTCACGCGCCACCGCGCTCCAGAAAGAGGATTCCAGTTCATTGGACTGAATGTCTTGCCAAGGCTTGGGGGCTGCATCCAGATCCGCCTCTCCATCGACGACCAACGCGGCCAACAACCGCAACACTATTGTCGTCGTATCAGCCTGCTCTGCCCGCGCCAGTACCGCCAGCATCTTGAGATCTAGGTCAACTTCTGTATCTGTTGCCGTTACTAAGCGTTTGAGCTTTTCCACTCGATCTTTGGCGCGCAAGAACTTGGCACGTAGTTTCAAATGTGTCCGCAGCATTTGCGAAGCCAATCCAAGATCTTCCAGCATGATAGAAGCCGAGTCTGCGCTGAAAGTCTTGCTGCGCAGGCGGATATCCAGCAGCCAGTCCTTGACCATCTCGGGCTCGGGCTGGTTGCTATAGATGAGCCATTTCTGCAGGGGCGCCCGCTCGATAGACAGCTTCACCTGCAAAGCAGGAAGTGCGTCGAGGCGCAACAGTTGAACACCCGGCAAGGGCAGCTCATCGACGGAAGCAGAAAACTCTCCATCGGCATCATGCCAAAACACCACGGAGTGATTGGCATAAAGTAATGAGAGGGAATCTAGAATTCGTTGGTTACTCACCGCTTGTCCTTTTTCACAGAAGCAATTTTCCTTTTCGGCAAAGTTGAGAACTTCTGTTGCGCATCCACCAGCGAAATCTTGGGGCGTTGATTACTACTCTTGATGCCAGTGACTGCAGGTAGGTCAGTTCCGGAAATGCCTTTTGGCAATCTGGGATTAAAACTCGATAGAGTACCGGCTACGCTTCCACCAACAAAAGGTAATAAGGCGACATTGAGCCTAATCAACAACTCTTGGTCAACCGCTATCCCGCAGCGTATCCATTCCGAATCATATTTTCGAATACCGTGAGCAAGATGATTTCTGACTGTTTTTGAGAAACCTAACCACAACTCCCAGAGCGTTTCCAAGCCATCAGCACTTGAAATCACTCCTGCCCATGTAATCTGTTTATGTGAATAGAGCTTATCAAACAACTTGGGGTAATTCGTTTTGTTCGGTGTCACATCGTTATGAAACAGCCAATCGCTTGCATCTGGGAAAGTCACACGGTTTAGTCTTAACCCAACAAATAAAATTCTTCTGAACATAGCCTCAGTTGCCGCATGAACAGCCAAAAAGTAGTCTTTTTCGCTTGCCCTGTTTTCATCACGCAATTTCGCGTCAATATGGTTGTTTCCTGCAATCCAGTCAGCCCAACCAGCTACGTCAGCAGGCGTATCAATCATCGCCCGCCCCACCCGTCACTGCCTTCACTTCCGCTAGCAAATCCCCAAACTTGCCATAGTTCACCTTCACCCCATCATCCAAATCCAATTGGATGCGCATATCGGCATAGTGGCGAAGTTTTTCGTCGTAGGACAGCAGCTCGACGTGTTTTTTGCGCAGGGTTTCGATTTCCTTGTTGATTTTGTTACGAGCAGCGGTGGATGTGGCGGCGACTTTGTCCTTTTCTAACATCTCTATGCGTGACTGCATCTTACCGGTGAGCGGGACAACGTACTCGGCGCGCATGCGGGCCAGCGAGCCTTCGTGGTAGCGATGCAGATACACCAGTGCTTGGAAGGCCCCCTGTTTACCGCTGCTGAACAGCCAGTAGATCGGGCGCTTCTTGTAGGTTTGCAGGTGGTCTTTGAAGAAGCTGCCCGAGAGATAACGACGGATGGTTTCTTCCGGGGTTTCGTTACCCTTCTTGCCCAGGCTTTCCGCTAGCCAGGCCATGTTTTCTTCCAGCGTCTCGGCTCCCCACACGGACAGCAGGAATTCGCGGATGCGGTTGGCGGCATCGTCCTCGAACCAGAGCTCGTCGGTGAGCGGCACGATGCCATCGGCGTCGGCGGGAAATGTCTGATAGCGGGTGGCATCGAACCCGGCGTTACCGGTGTGGGCGTAAATCAGGCCGGGCTCGTCCAGGCTATAGCGCCCCATCATGCAGCCGATGGCGTAGGAGATCAGGCGCTGGCAGTCTTTTTCTCGGTCGGCGCGGGCGAGCGTAATCTGGTCTTCGGGGACTTCGGGAGAGATTTCTTCTTGGAGTCCGTAGGCATTTATGAATATACGGTTGTTTTCCACCTCTATGTCTCTCATACGACTTATTGCTGACGATGCCACGCGCTCTGCGAGCGTCCAAGAAGTATTGATATTTGATCCCAATTCACTGGAAAGAAACTCAGAACTCGCAAAGTCCCAAGACGTTTCGTTGGAATCCCAGTCACGCTTCGCAATTGATTTCGCTTCATCGACCATAGATCGAACGGAACCTGGAACTGCCAATGATAGGTTTTTGAGAACCGGCAGATTTCCAACGTCTCCGACTTGAAAATGCAATGACGGATTTATTGCACCAAAAAAGTGATTGGCAACTTTTGAACATAGGAGCCCAAGGATCAAATTGAGATCTTCAGCAAACAGACAGGAACCACTTTTTTCAAAGAGAAATCCATGTGGCAAGTACCTCGCGCCGAAAGTAGCATTGGATATGTCGGTCCAAGTGATGCCCGCTTCAAAGTATGGATTCGTAGTTTTCAGAACCAATCCTGAGTTTCCGTTTAAGTAAGGATATTTGGCTACCACAACGTCATGCATCTCTTTGCCATCGTTGCGCCAGTTGACCACATACTCCAAGTTTCCGTACCATTTCCTGGCCTCTCCTCCTTTGTTAATCGGAAACCATTTCATATCCGAATTTTGTGCGGCGGCGCGACTTTTATAGTCAAACCCTATTCGATCGAAACTCAACTCGTACCAATACCGCAGGAATCGAGTGTTGTCGGTGGTAAGTAGTCCCTGTCGTAAATCAGCGGTCTTTGCCAGCCGATCGGATTCTGTTTCTTTAAACAGTTCCAGCGATCTAAAAGTCAGCCAGTAAGCAATGTTCTTACCCGGTATAAAATTGAAATCACTTTGGACAACTCGTGAGGTGAGACTTTCGCGATGATTGGCAAATTCCTCCTTCTTCCCCTCTTCAGTGTCCTTTGCCACTAATCGAACAAATGAACCAACATGATCAGGTTGAGATGACCGTAAGCAGGAAAACATCGTTGTTTGAACGATGTATTTGCTCAAGCCATCAAAACCACCTGGTCCAAGGTGAACCATTGAATTGACTGTAGATGCACTGAGAAGCCAATTTCTAAACTTCTCATACGAAGACAAGAACATCCAAGTGTGCATCGTCACCAAAGAAATTGCTCCTTCAGCTCTGCTTAGTGCGTGTGCTGCCTTAATGAACGCGACGAAAAGGTCACCACTGGCATCAGAGTATTTTTCTTTCAGAAACTTCTTCAATACCTCATTCATCCCCTTGCTACCCATATACGGCGGATTCGCCACCACCGCATCGAACTGCATTCCCAGCACACGCGCCTGTGCCACCAGCGGCAACAAATCCTGCGCTGCCGCCTTGGCGTAAAGGTCACCATTCTGGATGGCCTGCTGCAAACTCTCCGCCATCGTCGCCAGTTGCGCATTCAGTTCCGGTGGAATCTGGATCAGCGAACCGAAGGTTTTGGCATGGATAAAGGTGTCGATCAGCAAGCGGATGGATTGTGCTTCGACAAGCCCCTCACCCCCAGCCCCTCTCCCGCCTGCGGGCGAGGGGAACAAGACGCGGACAATTTCATCCACGTTCCGCCCCTTGCTCTCCTGCAAGGCCAGCACATTGAGCTTGGGCGGATTGTCGAACAGGCGGCGGTCATCGGCGCGGGCTTTCATCAACAGGGCGAAACCCGCCAGTTGCGCGGCGCGGTCGTCAATGTCGAGACCGAATAGATTCTTTTCCAGAATCAGGCGCGGGATCGTGCGAAGCTGGTAGCCGCGTTCCAAATAGATGGCTTTGAGTACTTCGTACGCTACCACCAGAATGTGGCCGGATCCGCAAGCGGGGTCGAGCACCGTGATGGTTTCAGGATTGAGGCTGCCACCGTCTTCATTCATCCGAGTTTGAATCAAGGCATCGAGTTGAGACTGCACTTCGGGCGTTTGCTCGGCGGGGGTGATGTAATACGGCCATTGGCTTGCCAGCGTTGAAGCAGGGTTCGCCATCAGCCACAGGCGACCAACACTGTTCTGCACCAGGTATTGCACGATCCAGTTGGGGGTGAAGAGCTGGGTGGCGGCGGGGATGTCCTCGCTCTTGACCACCTTGCCGATGACTTCGTCCTTCTTCTCGCTGATGTAGAACTGGTAGAGCCAGCCGATGATTTCGACTTCTTGCCAGTCTTCTTCGGGGATTGCTTCCACTAGCTTGGCAATGATGGAATCGGTGCGCAGCAGGTTGTCCGGCAGCAGCAATTCGGTTTCGTCGTCGATGCGCTCGAACAGGAAAGGCATGGCGCTGGAGAGCGCGTTGCACTGCGCGACCAGCAACATCTTGTAGAGCTCGCCGTCTTTGTTACCCGCTAGCTTGAGTTCGATCGCCTTATCTTTATTCAATCCAGACAGCTCAAGCTCAGTGGCGTGGTTCAACACTTCCGGCATACCGCCTGCACGGTTGGAGAGCACACGATGGCCGTGATCCAGGTAGTCGTGGATTTCCATATAGCGCAACGCGGCAAAGCGGTTGAACCAGGTATATGCGACAGCTTCCATCACCTGAGTGAATCCTTCCTTGTTGACGCGCTTGATGAGCTTGTCTCGCTGTTTGCTTACCTTGATCGGCCACGCCTGCCCAGCAATGATTAGCACATCACCACGCTGCTCTGCCGACGCAATCACGGTCTTGCCCCCCTCTCCCGAAAGCCCCAGCTGATTGGCGCGTGCGGTGATGGCGGCGATAAAGTCTTTGCGGGCCTGCGGGGCGTAAGATTTGAGTTTGGCTTTGTTCATATGATTCACTGACTCCGACTGCTGGAAAGGGTGGCGATGGGCATCGCCCACAAGGGGCTATCGTTCACTCTGCCCAATGGCAAAGTTTCCGTGCCGTCGTAAAGGACGATGCCCGCATGGAAGTGCTGAGGGGCGGCACTGGCTAGGCGCTTCAACCCAGCAAGATCACTCATCGATACGCTGGCGGCGGCTTTGACTTCGATACCGATCAGTTTGCCCGCCCCATTCTCCACAACGAAATCGACTTCGCATTGGTCTTTATCGCGATAGTAGAAAAGGTTGTAGTCGCCTTCCGCCCAAGTCGCCTGCTTGCGCAGTTCAGCGTACACATGGCTTTCGAGCAGCTGACCGAACAGGTTGCGTTGTCGTAATGGATCTGAGAAATCCAGCAGCACGCTTAATAAACCAGAATCGACGAATTGCAACTTGGGAGTTTTCACCAAGCGGGAGAGCCGATTACCCGACCACGGTGACACGCGCTGCATCAAGTACATCTGCTCAAAGATGGCGATGTATTTGCTGGCAGTCTTATGATCGATACCGACTTGTCCACCCAACTGGCTGTAATTGCATAATTGCCCGGCAGTCTGCGCCAAAGCACGCAACAGACGAGGAAGTTGATCCAGCTTGTCGATGCTGGCAATGTCTTTGATGTCCCGGTGTATGAGCGAATCGATGTATTGTTTTGCCCAAGTCTTACGGCGGCGGGTGTCGGTACGGGCTATCGATTCTGGATACCCCCCCCGGGTGACCTTATCCACCAGCGCGTTTCCAACAGCAGGTTGCGTGGCCGACAACACGTCATCAGCAAATATTCTGTCCAACCAGGTCAGCGATGCCCCCGGATCGGGAGTAATCTCGCACTGCGCCAGTGGCAGCAACACCAAGGTTTCCATGCGCCCGGCAAGTGAATCGGCAATGCTGGGCAAGGCCATGAGATTGGCCGAGCCTGTGAGCAAGAAACGACCAGGGCGCCGGTCTTCATCCACGGCCTTTTTGATGGCCAGCAACAGATCTGGTGCGCGCTGTACTTCGTCGATCACCACTTGATCAAGACTGCGTATGAATCCAACGGGGTCCGCTTTGGCCGCCAAACGCGTGAGCTCGTCATCAAGCGTAAGGTAACGCCGCTCGCCACCCACGAATTGCCGCACCAACGTGGTCTTTCCTGCCTGTCGCGGACCACTGATGAGGACGACAGGCGTATCAGTCAGCGCCTCCAGAACTTGGCGCTGAATGAATCTTGGGTAAATCGAGGGTGAAACATCGATTTCTGGCATGGCATGACTGTCGTCTATTTGGGATTCAAGTATAGTCCATTTGGGATTTTATATTGCAATTCCTGGGAATATGCCCATGCCCTACTGGATACGCGCTCTTTGCCCCGCCTTGATGGTCGCCAACAATTCTGCTTTAAGCAGCTCCAGATATTCTTCGACTTCCGCTTCCGTTTCCAGATAAGATTTTGCAGAAAGATCTGAGGCTTTGATGACCTTGGAGGGCTTGGGTGCAATAGTTGGATTCGACTGTTCGGTTACTGCTTGAATCACAGCTTCTGAGTTGTCACTAGGATCTTTTGAGGCAATCACCTTCGCCTTGATTGCCAGATCGGCAGCCTCCCCAATCAAATCCATCGCACTATCGAGTGCATTCCCTGATTGCTCCTGCAAATAATGTATCTGCGGGATGCTGGATTGCGAAGCGATGTCGAGCTTGATTTGCTGAAGTGAATGCAAGGCACGATTGCGCAAGTCTGGCTGCGCTTGGGCAAGTTCGAGCGCCTGGCTGACTTCCGTAATTTTCTTTTCCAGCAACAGCAAGGCGTGCTCACGCTTGGAATCCACCAGTTTTACGTTTACCGCTTCAACCGACTGTATCAACGCTTCAATCTGGTTGATTTGAGAATACGGCGTCAGGTTGTCTCGGATGCCTTCAAGCTGTCGAAAGGCATTTACTGCCACGGTTTCTTTATTTAGTGCAGGGCGATTAGGCTCGAAGCGCTGCAAGGCATCAAGCATCCTGCGCCAGGTTGTCAATTGGGTGGCGTAGAAACTGATGAGATCATGCGCATCATCAGCCACATCCCGCCATTCGTCTCGACTTTCAAGCATGACTTCCACAAACTCAAAGGGATCACGAATAGCCAACTGCTTGGCAATACGAGACAGGATTTTCTCGATGCTCTCTTTCCCTGGGTGATATTTGGTCGATGCCAAGTGGACATACTGTTTCAAGTCGCTTTGCCATTTTTCAAGGTTTTCCCTGAAATCGGCTACCAAACCATCTTCGTCCTCCCGACCCAATTTAGAAAACAAGTCCTTGTGCAGATCGCGTGCGCGCTTAAGCTGGGCAGCATCGGCTGATTTTCGTTTGAGTATAGAAACCTGCTTGAACTTCACAGACTTTGTCAGCAGCTCGATAGCACTATTAGGATCAAGATCAGAGTTGTCTGCTATGAGCTTTATTTCCCCGGCCATGTACAACCGCGCGATGAGCAGGACGATTTCCCATTCTGGCTTCCAACCCCACGGGACGCCCGCAAACCGTTCCACAACATCAGAAAGCAGCACTCGGCTTTGGCTAGCCTTGAGCTGAAGAAACTCGCGCATCTCATTTAGCGCTAGTGGATTACCCTCCTCGCCGCTCAATCCCAAAGCTTGCTGTCCAATGCTATCCGCAGCGAGAATGGCCTTGATTTCAGCAATAGGGTCAGGTTGCCGATGTTTCAGATATGACAATTTAATATACGTGTTGGAGATCAGATAGTTCACTAGGTCATCTACCTGCACAGATGGAGATGCCGCCTTCGACACGTACTTCTGTCCCAACGCATAGCAATCACCTGCAACCATGGCATTGCTCAACTGCTCCAAAAGGCGCGTGCGCCGCTCACGATTTTCATCCTTTCGGTCACCTAGGATGCGCTTGAGTGAAGCGGGACCTGAACTGGCCTTGGGGCTATCGATGTATTTCTCGACCTGAAGATAGAGGGTCAATTCGATATCCAGTCGGTTACATTCCGACATGCGAATCAGGGCGCGATCTGAGCTTCGCAAGATGGCCTTGGACTCCTTCAGCGCCTCATACTCATCCCCTAACGGCGTAACGATTTCCAGTGATAGAGCATGGCTAGCATTTTTCCAAGGAACGGCATCAAGAAGCCGATTGATCTCGTAATCGCCTTTAGTTTCACGATGGCGGATCTTATTCTGCCCACTCAGGATGTCCTCGAATATCCACTCACTGAGCAAACGTGATTTTTCGGATGCAGACACCTCAACATGACCGATCTCTCGAGCAACATCGCGTTCCTCATTCGTCAGGAACGACCACAAGTCACCACTCCGACTGACAAGACGCTGCTGTTCCAGTCTATTCAAACTTTCCTGAATCTGACGCTTAAGCGCCAGCTTGTCTGCATCTATTTGGTCAACGCACAGCGTCGCGAGATTGTCGACACTCGGTTTTATGATGTCCTGAATATACCTAATCAAGAACAGAGCTTTGAGCAGTTTGACATCATAGGGCTCGAGTGATGGGTTGGTTGGTGCCTCATCGATAGAGCGCTTGGCGCTGGTATCAATAAAGCTCTCAATAGATGGATAGAAATCAAAGATAGGAATAAGTGTATCAATCCCCTTGTCAGCATTGCGAACCGCTGCAGACTGGAATGCGTCGAGCAAGGATCGCTCCCCTTTGGAGAGGTGCCTCCCAGTAGCACCAACCTTGCGTATAGATTCGAAAATCTTTTGCAACAGGGTGAACTGGTAGGGGGCAAATGGATAGCACGCAACGAACTCCGCAGCATCTTTGTACGAACGCATCGAGACCGAGTTGCCAACGAACGCCAGTTGATTATTGATGATGTCGCCTTTTTTCTCGAAGCAATCACGCAACTCAACGTGTCCGGCCTCAGTTTTCGAGAGCAAACGTTCGCTGATCACGTCATCGGTATTGGAGCTAGCCAGTGACAACCTGGTATGGAAGCGTCCTTGAATCTTTGAAAAATCCTGCGACTTGGCTTTATTAGTCTCGCCAATGGCCGCATCGATATCTTCCTGACTGGTAACAATGACCCACGCTCTACCCTGGCACAGAGTACCCAACTGTTCGGTAATAGTTTGCAAGGTCAACATAAGCTGGGTGTTATCACCGATGAACTGACCAACCTCATCCACCAAGAAAATCACTCGGTGCCCAGCCGGCTTGGTATCAAGATAGTCGCGAATGACTCGTGCCAAACCTTCAATATTGATCTTGTAGTCATCCCGCGAAGTATCGAACCAGCGCCCGGCGGAATCTTCAGACATCTTGAGTGCCTTGCCCAACGCAAAAACAACATCGTCACGCAGGAAGTCAACGGCATCTCGCTCTTTGTTCCAAAGGGAACCGTTTTTTTCTTGGAAAGCAGTCTTGAATACTTCGTACACGCCCTTCACTACAAGATGGCGCTCCATCTCGGCGATATGTGGCGCATCACCCGAATATCCCAGTTTTTCATTAAATACCCGCAAGAAAACCTGCAGAATGACATCGCGATCTGACTTGCTATCGGCTTTCGCATCGATATTGAACAAGATGACATCCGAGCTACCTTGGGCTGCTCGCTGTATATCTGCCAGGAGCATGGCATCTTTTATCTTACGTTCGTCAAAGAACGCGGCGGCTCTTTTGGTTTGCCCCGTGACCGGATCAACAGCTTCGATGTTTTCCAGAAGGTAGGACAGTATTTTAATAAAGTGGGATTTCCCGGAGCCGAAAAATCCGGATACCCACACCCCCATTCGAGATGAAACCACCGGGTCTTTCGGGTTGTCCGCAGCGGCCAGAAAGGCATCGAAAAACCGTCTGAAATACTCGGTCAGCTGCCTGGTGACGACATATTCATCCAGCTCCTGCCAAATACTTTCTGCATCTCGCTGATCCGCCTTGATCACCCCGTTGATTGGGCGGTCAATTGGTTTTGTGAAAAGCTCCCTGATTTTCATATTGTCGCCTTAGTTTGATTGTTCTTTTATGCAACTAGCCGAAAAGCGCGGTAGTAGTGATCTTCTGACATCTTGTTAAATAACCGGAATGAATAGCCGTCATATCTTCCCGGGTACAACATAAGCAAAGGAGTATCTTTCATCAGCGGATGCAAGGCAGACAGCAAGGTGTGGGTTCGCAAGATAGGGTACGCTGAACCGACGCCGGTCAGGATAACCAAATCTTGGTTTTCAACATCGAGTTGCGACACCAGCCGCTCGGCCAGCTTGTCCTCTTTTAATACTCGGCGTAATGACTCCAATGCTTTGTCATCACCTTGTGTCAGCTGCATTGTGAGCGCCTTGTCGAGCAATCCACGCTCTTCGAGCAACCCAATCGCCAGATCGAAAATATTTACAGTTACGAATCGAATTGGGGGATGAGATTTTTTCAAAGATGGCTCGATGACATCTCTCAGAAATGAACGCATCTCCAGCTCGCACTCTGGCGGGTAATCGAATACCCAGAAGCCGATCTCATTACTTAAGCCTTGGTTGGTCAATAGCTCTTTGGATGTGAGGCGCGGCAGTATTTGATTCAAGCGATCTTCAAATGCACTCATCTCGAAACCTTCATCGTTGAAAGTATGTCTGCGTCACCATGACGCTTTAGAAATGAAGTTACGGTCGGGTGCAAGATCGGGGGGGTCATATTCAACCTTCTGCTTGAATTCAAATATTTTGCCTCGACCAATATTCGAACAATGACTTCAAACAGTTTTCCCTTGGTAGTAGCCGACCATTTCTCAATATCGGGATCACGATGCGCACATTCGATCCAGAAGGTATCCCAATTGTGGCGACTCAGGTCCGCCTCCAATCGGCATAATTGTTTGGCATATACATCTTTGAGAAAGTCATTCAACAAGCGACTGTGTTTGCAGGCTGCCGCCAGCAATAGCTGGGTAGCAATCTCAAGATCACCGTTGGATATAAGCTTCCAAGCTTCAATATCCAACGTCGCCAAACGCTTCCTAATCAGTTGGGCCTGTCGGTAGGCCGTGGCTGGAGTATTCTTTTGAAGGATATTTTCAACCTTTATTGCATGTTCCCAGTCAGAATCACTCGGCATCGTCAGAAGCAAGGCCGCAATCTTCCTGCTTTCTGAAATCATAAGGGACCCTGCTGATATTTCTGCGTTGTATCGAGACATTAGATATTGAGTTTCAAGACATTCAGTGCTGCGCACTATTCATTACCCGAAATGTACAGTCTCCATCCAGCAAGAGCAACGAAAGATATAGTCTATATATCCCCCCCATCAGCGCACCTGATTTGCAACATTCCGAACTAATAATTCAAGCGCACGTAAGCACCAGCATCTGCACGACATTCCACCAAGCTCACCCTGCTCTTTTGAAAACCTGCCCAAGATCATCCGCAGCAACTTCCTGACGGGCTTCATTGATCAGCCTCCTTACCTCCTCCGGCGGCACATATTCGGACATTTTATGAGGGATCACATTCCGTGATGCGATTGCTCTCCAATCACGAACAGGATGCTTTTGCACCTGCCCTCCCTCTTTGTTCTCCAGCTCACTATTACTCACGATACATCTCCTTTTTTATGACGACTTTTCTCACAAACTTTAAATATCTATCAGATTTATGAGAATGCCGGATAGGGTTAGACGAGGTGGCATGCAGAACTCCATGCTGACCTTCATTCAGCTTCCCACCACCAACCCTCCCGTACGAATGCTGAGAAAAGTCCGTCGCATGCCCTAGCACACGAGCAATCTTGTCACTACTTTCACCGGACTCCTTCATGGATTTGCCGATGAAGTGCCTGTAGGAGTACGCACTAACAAGCGACTTTCTGCGCGGCCATAGCTCCCGAGACTTCTCTCGGAGTCTTTGAGAAATGCCGCCAGCATCATATTTAACAATAATGGCAAAGTTCGGCTGTACCGACACCTGTTCCAACAAAAACCTTCCCCAAGGTGTTTCCTGATCGATATCCAATAGGCGCAATGGCTGGCCACGACCCGCTTCTTCATCAACCTTCGATCCATGTATTCCGATACTCAATATCCCGGCTTTCAACCTGACCAGAATGCCACGCTCCAATTCAGCCGGCCTGCAACCGCTAGCTGACAAGACAGCAACTGCACGTTTTAGATGGATAGACTTGATGCTAGAAAATATTGATTCGCGCCAGTTATCAGCAAGCTTGGCAAGCGAATGTTTTTTGCTCTTACTGTGCTTTGTCATCATGCCACCTCAGCTTTTGCGTTTTCCACGCCACAAGTTTGTGATACATGATGTTAGCCACCCTCTTCTCGCACCGTGGATTTCGGGTTCAGCTCGCAATTCACCCATATTAAGATACATATCCGCCAACGCCTCCTTCGCTTGCTCTATCTCAATCGAGGATCCCTGAGGGCATGCGCTCTTGCCACTCCTGCTTGCTGAATACGCCTTATGGAAGGGCATAAGAATGCTCTCAACCGCAGAAAGTCGCGCAGGTTCATTAATCGAAAAATATACGACTAGAGACTGGGCGCCTGCTGTCCATTCCTCTTCAGACAGCCGGTTGGCTCTTTTCAACCAATTTCTTGAAACTGTTTTGGCGCGGGGTTTATACACGGAATATTCCCCCTGAAGAATCAGCCTCGATAGGGCGAGCTGAGTCAGACTCAATTGGTGTAATAAATTCTCATTCAACTGATGCTTCGTCATATATTCCCCCAGCTAAAAGTACCAACAATTTATTGATCAATTAAGCGGCGAAGGGTCATGGCCTGCGACTGCCCGCACCTTAAGTAACTGCGAATGCCCGCTACAGTTGGCTTACATTTCCCAGCTTTAATGGCATTTTGAAGTGATGGATACAGATCTGACTTGGATTGATTCAAGCTGTCGACTTTCAACAATCCACCAGATCGTGAGGTGACTTCAATCCACAGCAGGACCCCAAGGAGTTCGAGCAATACTGAAAATCCAAGCCAAATTACAAAATTCAGCTCACTTTCAGTCTTGTTAGTTACGGAAGCGAGTAACAGCGTTACAGGATCGGTATTATCAGTATCTTGAGCGGTAGTGACCAGTCCCTGCAGTCGTACCAGCTCATCGCGCAGCTTTGCCGCTCTTCGGCTCTCCCCAAGTTCAGCCTTCAATGACACCCTTAATCGATAGTTGTCGGCATTGGCCAAATCACGTGCAACCTGCGTTACTGGGCGAGCAGTGATTCCATTTAATGCACTTGTAACCGCGTCGATCTGTTGCTTGAACCCCTGGACATGAATTGAATTTTGAGCCCGCAAGTCGCCAGCCCGGTTTGACGCAATTGTCAAAAATGTCATATGCGAGTAAACGGCACAAAGAAGACACCCCATCCACAATACCAAGGCTGTCTTCCTTCGAGTAAGCGATGGTATGAGGTGGGTACCCAGGACAATTGAGATGGAAAGTGCCAGTAACAGCAAAGAATCCAATCTCGTCGCCCCACGATCCCAGGCCGCAACTCCAGCCATCGCCATCGCCGTTACAGAAACCATCACCGCTAGAACGATGAGCAGCACATTTGCCAAGGCCCGATGCATGCCTTGAGTTACCACACTCCCAGCCAGCCCTTTACGCACACAAACATCTCGGCTTATCAGCATCATTTCCCCGCCCAATTTGCATCAGCGACAGAGCCATTCTACCATAAAAAATATGATGTTCAATACTTTTTTCTTTTGTTATCAGTTGGTTACGTTTGTGTAAGTGCCTTCATCGCACAAATCAAATTTTTCAAATGTCCATAACATGGACGAGAAAGACTGCAGAATTGGCTCTATACGAGGCTCACTTTACCCAGCAAAATTACTGAACCGACACAACTCCAGCGGAGGGAAACCAGACATGCATGAGATTATTTGCCCACACTGTGGGAAAGCTTTCAAAATAGACGAGGCTGGGTACGCGAATATCCTCAAGCAGGTACGCGACAGCGAGTTCGAAAAACAATTACACGAGCGGCTTGAACTGGCTGAACAGGACAAGCGGAATGCGGTTGAGCTCGCCCAAAGCAAGGCCGCCAGCGAATCCCAAAAAGCAGCCGCATCCAAAGATACTGAAATTCAGGAATTGAAGGCCCGTCTCGATGCTGGCGAAGTCGCACGCAAGTTGGCCGTAGCAGAAGCACTGAGTGCTGTGGAAAAAGAGCGAGATGCGCTCGCTATCGAACTTGCACAATCGAAACATGACAAACAAGCCGCCTCCGATTTGGCAGAAGCTAAGCGTCTGAACGAACTTCAGAGAGCCGCTGCGACGAAGGACGCAGAGATTCAGGGCCTGAAGGCCACGCTCGACGCCATTGAGATTGCTCAAAAGCTAGCAATCACTGAGGCAGTCAGTGCGATCGAGAAGGAGCGTGATGAACTGAAGAACGGGCTTGATCGGGCAGAGCTTGAGAAACAGCTCGCCGAGAAGGCACTCAAGGACAAGTACGAGACACAGCTCAAGGATCGTGATGACGCAATTGAGCGACTCAAGGATATGAAGGCCCGGATGTCGACTAAAATGGTGGGGGAAACGCTCGAGCAACACTGCGAGACCGAGTTCAACCGCATCAGAGCAATGGCCTTTCCGAGGGCATACTTCGAAAAGGATAACGATGCGCGGACAGGGAGCAAGGGAGACTATATCTTTCGTGACTCGGATGAGGCTGGTACAGAGATTGTCTCTATCATGTTTGAGATGAAAAACGAAAGTGACGAGACAGCCACTAAGAAAAAGAATGAAGACTTTCTCAAGGAACTCGACAAGGATAGAACGGAGAAAGATTGTGAATACGCGATCCTGGTTTCACTTCTTGAGCCAGATAGCGAGCTTTACAATTCAGGTATTGTCGATGTATCGCACAGATTCAAGAAGATGTATGTCGTTCGCCCACAATTCTTCATTCCGCTCATTACACTACTGCGAAACGCATCGTTGAACTCTCTGAAGTACAAAAACGAGCTCGCGACAGTGAAATCTCAGAACATCGATATAACCAACTTCGAGAATGAGCTTGATGCATTCAAGACAGGTTTTGCGCGCAACTACGAACTGGCATCCAAGAAATTTAAGACAGCTATTGATGAGATAGACAAGACCATCGATCATCTTCAAAAGACCAAGGAAGCCCTGCTTGGTTCAGAAAACAATCTCCGTCTAGCCAATAATAAGGCAGAAGATTTGTCCGTAAAGAAGCTAACCAAAGGAAACCCGACAATGGCCGAGAAGTTTGCGGAGATAAACAAACAATAGTGACCCAACGTTAATAAAATAGAAACAACGGGCTTGTGATGCCCTGTATCTCTTGCGACAGAGCGCTCTTCGTATGCAGTTGGAAGCTGGGAATGTTGCCGCGAAGGTCGAGCAAAGGATACAACTTGATCGCTGCCTTGACGGTTAGGAGCGAAGCCCAAGGAAACACCGACAGACACAGATCGATAGTTTTGGTGTCCAGTGCTTAGGCTATCCGACAGATCGAGACCATGCGGCTCGTTGGTGTATAGGTTGCGTGCGATGTTGATGAGGCTCTGCCCAAAGTCTGCGTAGATGCACCAGTCTCGCACGGCGTTGGCATTGGAATTTGACAGCGTGTAGCGTGCCACGGCTCTGCGGAATCCCATGTAGTAAAACTTGGCCGACTGACAGTAAAAGTACGTTTCTATGTCGTGCAGACTCTGTGCAATACGTCAGTTGCGCGATTGCCCTACGTTGGGGTACTAATGATGTTAGATATGTAATAGGGATAACGACACTGTAATACCTATCCATTGAAAAATATGGTTCATCTGACATTTTCGTGGGTAAAAGCTAATCTACCATCTCTGTTCTGGATGGGAGACGAGCGATGGAAAGCAAAGAATTGTACCGGCACTTGCTGGGGATCAATGAGCCTTGGACGGTAGAA
>Ga0210038_1000482_pt1 | contig 24939 bp, 38 predicted proteins | sample CryGeyCG2114_020_FD_183970 | JGI IMG/M metagenome (GOLD analysis project Ga0210038, IMG submission 183970) | Groundwater microbial communities from aquifer - Crystal Geyser CG15_big_fil_post_rev_8/21/14_0.20 (SPAdes) (version 2) | ecosystem: Environmental > Aquatic > Deep subsurface >... | reverse complement strand
CGTCTTGTATCGAAAAATACTAAATCCCCAAATTTCAACTCATCTTTTTCACTAATATCCTTTCCCATATTATATTGATCTCTTGTTGTTCTGTTTAGATCTAAAGACACAGTATTTTTAAACATTATTTGTGTAAAAGCAGAACAATCGATCCCCTTTTTTGTAATACCGCCATATTTATAAGGTGTATTCATATATCTAATAATTTCCATTAACAGTTTTTCTTTTGAATTTATATTTTCAGAAGGGAAATTTGAAGGTGAACTTATCTTACTAACAAGATTGTCTATATCAACTAGGGTGTTATCTGCAGGTGCAATATCCGGATCATCAGAAGAAAATCTAATATCATTTTCTTTTTCAGGTTTATCTTCATTGTATGGTCTATTGTAACGTGTAGTATTAGATGAGGCAGAACACCCTGAATATATAAATAAACTTATTCCGATTAAAAGAAGTAAGCCTAAATTATATTTGATTAATTTACCCCAAATATGATCTAAGATTTTTACTCCTTGAAGCATGTCTTAATCTTCGAATAGCTTTTTCTTTAATTTGTCTTACTCTCTCCCTTGTTAGATTAAATTTTTCACCTATTTCTTCTAAAGTTAATGAATGCTCTTTCTTCAAACCAAAATATAATTTAATAACTTCAGCTTCCCGTTCTGAAAGCGTAGATAATGCTCTATCAATTTCAGATCTTAATGATTCACTCATCAATAAATTATCAGGTTCAGGCTGGTGTTCATTTTCAATTACATCTAATAAACTGTTATTATCACCTTGTGCAAAAGGTGCGTCTACAGAAATATGTCTTCCGGATATTTTCAAATTATCTGATACTTCACTAACATCCATCTCAAGTTCATTTGCTAATTCAGTTGCACTCGGTTCTCTTTCAAATTCTTGTTCTAAATTACTGTATGCTTTTCCTATTTTATTTAAAGCTCCAACTCTGTTAAGTGGTAATCTTACTATTCTGGATTGTTCTGCCAGTGCCTGAAGAATTGATTGTCTTATCCACCAGACTGCATAGGAAATGAATTTAAATCCACGGGTTTCGTCAAACCTTTTAGCGGCTTTAATAAGACCAAGATTTCCTTCATTTATTAGGTCTCCTAATGAAAGACCTTGATTTTGGTATTGTTTGGCAACACTTACAACAAATCTTAAATTTGCTTTAGTAAGTAATTCTAAGGCTTCTTGGCTTCCCTTTTTTATTTTTATTGCTAATTCAATTTCTTGATCTGCTGTGAGTAAATCTACTTTACCAATTTCTTGTAAATACTTATCCAGTGATTGGCTTTCACGGTTGGTAAATTGTTTAGTAATTCTCAAAAAAATATCCCTCTAATATGTTTCAGTTATTTATTGTATCTACTATTCCAACAATAGAGGCATCAACAGGTGCCATATCAACAGGTAGTGGTATAACTGCTTCTGATGCTGTAATATAAAATATTGTTTCACCCCATCCTGCACCAACTGTATCAACAGCAATTATTGGTTCCCCAACATTTTGATTATTTGCATTTATCGGTTGTACAAAAAGCATTTTAAAACTTTTTAAAGCTTCATACTTTCTGGTTGCCCAAACATTGCCTATAACTTTACCTAAAAACAATTTAAATCTACTTTTTATTTTTCTTTAATAATTCTTCTACCGGAACATCAAGTTTATCAACAATAGCCATAATAACAGCATCAACCGGTTTATTCTGTGTGAATGTGGTTTGTCTGGATGAACTACCTGTTGCAACTAGTACAACCTCTCCTTCACCAGCACCAACACTATCTACTGCAACAACAAAATTATCTTTTTCTTTCATCTCAAGATCTAAATGACGGACTATTAAAAATTTTGCGCCAACAAGATTTTCATCTTTTCTTGTAGACCAAACAGTTCCAATTACTTTTCCTAAAAACAAAATGATACTCTATTTTTATTATTCTTAAATCTTAATGGTATTAAATTTAGTTTGATGGAAATTAAAATACAAGCAATATTGTTATTATAATTTTATTGATGAAAGGAAACTTTTTCCATTTAAGGAGTTGTCAACTCCAAAATAATCGGCTACAGTTTTACCAACATCTGAAAAAGTTTCTCTGATACCAAGATTCTTTCCCTTACTTTTTTTACTATAAACAATTAAAGGAACAAACTCTCTGCTATGGTCAGTACTTGGAGTTGTAGGATCATTGCCGTGATCTGCTGTTATCAATACTATGTCGTCATCATTTATTTTTGAAAGAAATGAAGGCAGATAATCGTCAAAATCTTTTAAGGATTTATAGAATCCTTCCGGATTATTTCTATGACCGAAATAAACGTCAAAATCTACTAAATTTGCAAATATTAAACTGTTTTTAATTTTACCGGCATACTCACTTAATTTTTGACATCCTTCTTCATTAGATTTAGTTTTTTCAATTACATTTATTCCTCTGTAATTAAAAAGATCATTTACTTTTCCAATTGCAACTGTATTAATTTTATTTTTTTGAAGTATGTCTAATATTGTATCTTGTGGTGGATTAAGAGAAAAATCTTTTCTGTTAGTTGTTCTTGTATAATTTCCTTTCTCACCTAAAAAAGGTCTTGCAATAACACGTCCTACAAGTAGTGGTTCTGTTAGTACTTCTTCTCTTGTAACTTTACAAATTTCATATAATTTTTCTAAAGGAATAATTTCTTCGTGGGCAGCAATTTGAAAAACAGAATCTGCAGAAGTATAAATTATAGGATAACCTGTTGCAACATGCTTATCACCTAATTCTTTTATAATCTCAGTACCCGATGCAGCTTTATTACCTAAAAAACCTTTACAGTTAGTTTTAGCTAAAAATTTATCTGTTAAATCTTTTGGAAATCCATTTGGGAAATAAGAAAAATCAGTATCTACAAATAAACCGGAAATTTCCCAATGCCCCGTTGTTGAATCTTTACCTTTTGATATTTCTTTCATTTTTCCAAAAGATGCAATAGGATTATCAATTTTATTTAATCCATTAATATTTTCAATGTTTCCTAATCCCATTTTTTCAAGATTAGGTAAACTTATTCCATTAAGAACTTTTGAAATATTACCAAGTGTATTACTTCCCCTGTCGCCGTAGTCAGCGGCATCCGGCAGTTCACCAATTCCAACACCATCAAGTATAATAATAAAAAAGTTATTCATATTGATTAATAGAGTTGAATTAATAACATTATTAGATTAATTATGAGTTGTTCTTACAGTATTGCCGCCTTTTTCTAAAGCTTTTTGTAAAGCTAATTCGGCATTGTTAATAATATCATCAACTCCCATAGAACTGTTGGCAGAGGACACACCAATTGAAACAGTGTATGTGGTTTGTTTAGAAACAACTGAAATAGGAATCCTTGCAATTTTAACTCTCAATTTTTCAGCCCAAAGAAAAACTTCCTTGCTTGTAGAATTAAAGAAATAAACTCCAAATTCTCTTTCACTTAGTCTTCCAAATATATTTAGAGGTGTCATTTCTTTAGCAATTGTATCTGAAATTATTTCAAGAACTTTTGGGAATGGATTATTTTCAAAAAGATTTGCCTGATCTAAAAAATCATCAATTTTTATAATAGCAATTGCACCGGATGTTTTTGCATATTCTGCTTTAATTATTTCTTCGCCAAGTCTGTCTTTAAATGATTCTAATTTTAAAGCTTTGGTTTCAATATCAACATCTAAATAACTTTTTAACAATGATTGTGTTGAATAAGAATAAATTAAATAAGAAATAATATTTATAGCTTTTTTAAGGAATTGCAGATCTTTGTTTGTATATATTTTTTTCTTTAGACTTTCAAAACAAAGAACTCCGTAATTTTGTCCATAATAAACCATAGGAATAGCAAGAAAAGAGCCCTCAAAATTTATATCTTCTCTTTTCGCATATCTAACATATTCTTGAGTAGAAGTATCATCTATTTTTATCGGCATTCCAGTTTTAATTGATTTACCGGTTAAAGTTCCGGTTAATTCAACTTCAAGTCCTTCACCTATATATTTTAACGAAGTTTTATTTGTAATTCTTTTAACTCTGAATTTCTTTTCAATAGGATTAAATAATATTAATGCAAAAGAATCCCACTTAATAAAAGAATCTAATGTGTTTTGAAGTGCAATTAAAACATCATCAGAATTTTGAATTGGCTTTTCAGGAGAAATTAATTTTAATATTCCATCAAGTCTTTTTTGTGAAATGGTATCAGAGTATTTTTCTTCAAAAATAGTAATTAAAATTGTTATTACCCTGACAAAACTTCCCAGAGCATATATAGTTTCAATTCCAAAAACATCTTCTGATAAAGAATCTAGAGCCAAAATTGCAATGAGTGAATTTCCATAAAAAAGCGGTACACCTACAAAACTTTTTATTCCTACTGATGAATCATAATATCTTATAACATCAGCTTCAGCAGTGTTTGATATATGGGTAAGGTGTTCCGGTTCACCCTTCTGTATAATCTTACTTAAAATATCATCTTCAATATCAAATTTTCTATTGGCAATTTGTGTTGAACTTGACACATATTTTTCAACAGATAATTTTTCATCTTCTTTATTGTACCAAAAGAATATAGCTGTATGTGCTTCGTATGCTTCTTTTAGTACGGTTAATATTTTTTCAAGAGCAAATGAAAATTGCCCGTCGTGACCTACACCTTTTGGGGTTTCTTCTCTGGCTATTTGTTCATATCTTTCTTTTAAATCTGCAGGTTTTAAATTAGTGCGGGAAGCTTTGAATTCAGGTTTATAAGTATCTTGTGTAATTACTTCAATCTTTTCAGGTTTGTTAACTATTTCAAAAGATTCATCATGATTTGGAGTGATTGTACTGTCATGATCCGGAACTTCTTCAAATGCCTCGGAAAAGTTAGGCGTATATTTAGATGAATCACGAAGAAAAATAATGAAGGCTACATATACCACAATTAAAGATGCTGCAATTATTCTTATTATTAAGTCATTTGTTAAAAACAAGGATACAGCTAAAATAGGTACCAGAAGAAAGATCAATATCCTTTTGCGCTGAATTCTATCCATTTATAACTTCTTTTTAAACAAAATAAGAATTAAATATAGTTTTACTCAATTATAATATCAACCAATAAAATTTAAATGAATATTATGAGCTATAAAATAATTTGTTTAATAAGCTCATTAATTCTTTACGGCCATTTTTTGTAATAGAAGAAAATACAAACAAATTTTCTCCAAATTTTAATTCAGGATAATGTTTTACAATTCTTCTTTTTGTTTCAGCTAGTTGTGACTGATTTAACTTATCAACCTTATTTAATATTACAATATATGAAATAGATGATGATTTTAACAACAAATTTAATTTATCGTCAAGTTCTGTTGGTTTATGGCGGCTGTCAATCAGGTGAAATGCAAGATCGACAAAATCCGAATTACTTAAATAGTCCTGTACTAATTTTGCCCATTTTTCTCTTTCTGCAATACTTGTTTTTGCGTAACCGTAACCAGGAAGGTCAACAAGCTTGAATTGTTCATCAATCAAGTAATAATTAATAGAGCGAGTTTTACCAGGTGTTGAACTTATTTTGGCAAATTTTTTTCTGTTTAATAGTGTATTTATTAAAGATGATTTCCCAACATTAGATCTTCCGCAAAATATTACTTCGGGTAAATCAGTTTTATCAAACTGGTTAACTGTGTATGCTGATCTTAAAAATTCTAATTTTTTGAACATAGAAAAAAAAAGAGCAACAGGTATTACCGGTTACTCTTTTAAAATGTTAATTATTTAAATTTTATTTACTTTTTTTTGACTTAGCTTCTTCTACATTTTCTTCACTTACTACTTTAGCTTTTTTTTGCCCTTTTTCTTTTTTCTCTTTAGTTTCTTTTTTGTCAACATTTTCTTCATCTTGAACTTTTTCTTTTTCGGCTTTCTCTTTTTTACTTAACTTTTCATCTTTAACATCTTTTTTCTCTTCGGCTGCTTTGTTAACAATTTCATTGTAGTCAACTAGTTCTAATATAGCCATTTGGGCAGCATCGCCTTTGCGTGAACCAAGTTTAACTACTCTTGTATAACCACCAGGTCTATCACCAACTTTAGCAACAATTTCAGCAAATAATTCTTTAACAACTTCTTTGTCATTAATAACGCTCATTATTTGTCTATGGTTATGCAGATCACCTTTTTTTGCTTTTGTGATTAAGGTTTCAACATAACTTCTTGTTTCTTTAGCTTTTGCTAATGTTGTTTTAATTCTTTTATATTTTAATAAAGAAGTAGCAAGTGAATTTAATAACGCTGCTCTGTGACTTGCTGTTCTACTTAATTTCCTTCCTCTAACTCTGTGTCTCATTACTCAACCTTTTTTCAATATTTATTTAGATTCAACTTCATCATTTATATAACTATCAACATCCATTCCAAATTCCAACCCAAAATTTTCAACAATTTCAGTTAATTCTGCTAATGATTTTCTTCCAAAATTTCTAAACTTTAACATTTCTGATTCGTCTTTTCTTACCAGATCTCCCAAGATATTTATATCTGCAGATTTTAAGCAATTGTGTGAACGAACGCTTAATTCTAGATCATCAACATTTGTAAGAAGAATTTTTTTGATTCTTTCTTTCTCGCTGTCTTTTTTACTTACTGTCTGTTCTTCTTCCTGATCAATATCAAAATTTATAAATAATTGAATATGTTCTCTTAAAATTTTTGCTGCTTCTGTAAGTCCATCTTCAGGAGTAATAGAACCATCAGTCTCAACTTCAAGTACTAATTTTTCAAAATCATTTCTGTCACCTATTCTTACATTTTCAATTTCATATTTTACATTTGTTACAGGTGTAAAAATAGAATCTATTGGAATTACACCAATCGATTGTTCTGAAACAGTGTTTTGAATTGCAGGCACATAACCAAATCCTTTTCCTACAGTTAATTCAACATCAAATTTTGCTTCTTTGTTTAATGTAGCAATGTGTAATTCAGGATTTAATATTTCAATCTCCTGACTGCTTTTTTGAATATCCGCTGCAGTAAATTCAACTGCTCCATCAAAAGAAAATTTTATGGTTTCAGGTTTTTTCTCTAATAATTTGAGCCTAACTTGTTTTAGATTCAAGATTATTTCAGAAACATCTTCTACAACACCTTCAATAGTTGTAAATTCATGTAAAACTCCTGTAAATTTTACAGAAGTAATTGCAGCTCCGGGTAATGAAGATATCAGTACTCTTCTTAATGAATTTCCAAGAGTTACTCCATAACCTCTTTCTAAAGGTTGAAGAGAAAATTTTCCGTATGTATTTGTATAACTTGCCTCATCTAAAACTACTAAATCGGGCATTCTTAAACTTGTAGCACTCATTTATTAATCCTTTAACAATAATCTAAAAAATTTATTTTACTTTGAATATAACTCAACAACTAATTGTTCATTAGCGTTAAGCGGTACTTCTTCTCTTTCGGGTATTTGTACAAATGTTCCCGCCAACGCAGCTTTATCAACAGATAACCAGGAATATGTGCTGTCCTTAATTCTTTTTAATGAATCGTGAATAGCATCTAACTTTTTACTTTTCTCTCTTATCTGAACAATATCGCCTGGTGAAACAATATATGATGGAATATCTACAATTCCATTATTTACAGATAAATGTCTGTGTCTTATTAATTGTCTAGCTTGTTTTCTTGAAGAAGCAAATCCTAATCTAAAAACAACATTGTCCAATCTTCTTTCTAATAATTTAACAAGGTTTTCACCTGTTATACCTTTTTGTTTATTCGCTTTATGAAAATAATTTCTGAATTGTGTTTCGAGCAACCCATAAATTCTTTTAATTTTTTGTTTCTCTCTAAGCTGAATTCCGTATTCAGAAATTTTGGTTCTTCTAGAAACACCATGTTGTCCCGGTGGATAATTTTTATTTTCAATAGGACATTTTTCAGTAAAACATTTTTGACCTTTTAAAAAGAGTTTTTCCTTCTCTCTTCTACATAATTTGCATACTGAATCTTTATATCTTGCCATTAATTTAAATCTCCAAAAATATATTATACTCTTCTTTTCTTAGGTGGTCTGCAGCCATTATGTGGTATTGGCGTAATATCTTTAATAGAACTAACAATCAACCCTGCAGTGTTTAAAGCTCTTATTGCAGCTTCTCTGCCGGAACCCGGACCTTTAACAAAAACTTCTACTCTTCTTAAACCAAGGTCATATGCTTCCTTAGCTGCAGCCTGTGCTGAAACCTGAGCAGCAAATGGTGTGTTTTTTCTGGATCCTTTAAATCCATTTTTACCAGCCGATGACCATGAAATTGTGTTACCATAAATATCTGTTATTGTAACCATAACATTATTAAATGTTGCTTTTATATGTGCAACACCGCTTGCATCAACCTGCGATCTCTTTTTTGTTCTTTTAGTTATCTTAGCCAAATGTCTGCCTCCGATGAATCAAATATTATTTCTTAGTAGGTGCTTTCTTTTTACCTGCAACCGTTTTCTTCTTACCTTTTCTTGTACGTGAATTAGTACGAGTCCTTTGTCCTCTTACAGGTAAACCTCTTCTATGTCTAATTCCTCTGTAAGTACCAATATCCATTAGTCTTTTTATATGTTGTTGTACATCTGAACGCAATGCACCTTCAACTTTATAATCAGCTTGAAGTACTGCTCTGATTTGTGCTACTTCTTCTTCAGTTAAATCGGCAACTTTTTTATCAGGATCAATTTTAGCTTTTTCACAAACTAAAGATGAAACTGTTTTACCAATACCGAAAATATATTGCAGTCCAAAAAGTACTTTTTTATTTTTAGGTAAATCAACACCAGCTATACGAGCCAAAGTAAACTCCTTATTTTAATATCAGCCTTGACGCTGTTTATGTTTTTTATTTTTACAGATAACTCTAACAACGCCTTTACGTTTTATAATTTTACAGTTATCACACATTTTCTTAACCGACGCTCTAACTTTCACAGTGTCTCCACTATTTATATCTATAAGTAATTCTTCCCTTGGTTAGATCATAAGGTGACATTTCAATTGAAACTTTATCACCAACCAAGATTTTAATAAAATGCATTCTCATTTTTCCGGAAATATGAGCCAATATTTCGTGCCCATTATCAAGTTTAACTTTGAAATGTGCGTTCGGTAAAGTTTCTAAAACAACACCGTCTACTTTTATTGGTCCTTGTTTTGCCATTAAATTATTGTCAATATTTCCGGTTTATTTTCTGTTATAGCTATTGTATGCTCAAAGTGTGCTGAAGGTAAACTATCTTCTGTTAAAATAGTCCATCCATCTTCAGCTTGAATAACTTTGTAATCACCTATGTTTATCATAGGTTCAATAGCAATTGTCATATTCTTTTTTAATTTTGCTCCTGTTCCTTTTTTTCCAAAATTCGGAACTGCTGGATCTTCGTGTAAATATTTACCAACTCCGTGTCCACAAAGGTCTCTTACAACAGAGAATCCATTTTCTTCAACATAATTTTGAACAGCAAAAGAAATATCGTGAACTCTGTTTCCTTCTATTGCTTGATCGATTCCCAGATAAAGAGATTTTTCAGTTACTTCCATTAACTTTTGTTTCTCTTTGGATATTTCACCAACAGCAACCGAAAGTGCAGCATCTCCGTAGTAACCGTTTTTATAAACACCTACATCAAGAGCAATTATTTCACCACTTTTAAGAACTCTGTTTCCCGGTATTCCGTGTACAACTTCTTCATCAACAGATGCACAAATTGAAGCCGGAAAATCAATTGAGCTTCCGCCTTGAGAGTATCCTTTGAATGCTGCTTTAGCATTATTACTAAGGATATAATCTTCAGCAATTTTGTCCAACTCACCGGTTGTAATTCCCGGTCTAACAAATTTTTTCATCAGCTGTAATGATTCTGCAACAATTTTACAGCTTTCACGAATTAGGTCAATCTCTTTCTTCGTTTTAATTAAAATCAAAATTTAATCATTACCTACGGGATTTTACTTTCCCAGATTTCATAAAACCATCATAATGTCTCATTAATAAATGAGATTCAACCTGTTGCAAAGTATCAAGTGCAACACCAACAATAATTAATAAACTTGTACCGCCAAAAAATTGTGCAAACTGTCCTGATACTCCATAAGCTGAAACAAAAGCAGGTAGTATTGCAACTATTGCCAAAAAGAATGAACCGGGCAATGTAATTTTTGTTAGAATATTATCAATAAATTCTGATGTTTGTTTCCCTGGCCTAACTCCTGGTATAAACCCACCTTGCTTTTTCATATTGTCAGCAACATCTTTTGGATTAAATGAAATTGCCGTATAAAAATATGTAAAGAATATTATCATCAATGCATATATAAATGAATAAACCGGTGATGTATAAACAAAATATCTACTCAAACTTTGTAAGAACTCATTGTTTGGGAAAAATGATAAAACAGTATTAGGTATAAACATTATTGACTGAGCAAAAATAATCGGCATTACACCGGCTGTATTTACTCTTAATGGAATATACTGTGTAACACCTCCATAAACTTTTCTTCCCACAACTCTCTTTGCATATTGAACAGGAATTCTCCGTGTGCCTTGTGTTACTAAAACCACACCTGCAATAATAAAAACCATAAAGACCAAAATGACAATTTCAATTACCAAACTTCTTGTTCCTGCGGCAATTAGTCTGTATTCATCAAGCATTGCAAATGGGAATCTATTAATGATTCCTATAAAAATTATAAGCGAAATACCGTTGCCAATACCTTTATCTGTAATTTGCTCTCCAAGCCACATCATAAAAACTGTACCTGATGTTAGGATCAATACCGTGGTAACAGTCCACATCATTCCTTGAACACCTACCGGTACAATTGGTACACCTTGTACATTGATACTTAACAATCTTATAGTTACGCCCCAAGCTTGCAAACCTGAAATTAAAACAGTTCCGTAACGTGTAAGCTGTGTAATTTTCTTTCTTCCGTCTTCACCTTCTTGCTGAAGTTTCTGAAAATAAGGAACAACAGCTCCCATCAACTGAATAATAATTGATGCCGAAATGTAGGGCATGATTCCAAGTGCAAATATTGCTGCATTAGAAAAAGCTCCACCAACAAACAGATCATATAATCCAAAAAGATTATCTGAAGTTTGGTTCCTTGTACTTTCAGCCAATAATGAAGCATCAATACCAGGTAGTGTAATATGAGCACCTAATCTTACAATCACTAAAAGAGCCAAAGTGTAAATAATTCTTTGGCGAAGTTCGTGAATCTTAAATACGTTTCTGATTGAATCAGTAAATTTTGACATATTCTTCCGTATTAAACTGTTTTAATTGATCCGCCTGCGGCTTCAATTTTTTCTTTTGCTGATTTACTAAAAGCATTTACTTCAAATTGAAGTTTACTTTTTAATTCTCCGTTACCTAATATCTTAACAGGTTGTCTTTTATTTGAAACTAGTCCTGCAGAGCGTAGTGTTTCAATAGTTACTAAACCTTCTTTTAATTTCTTGTCTTCTACTAATTTTTGAATTGAATTAAGATTAACAGTTTGAAAGTAAACTTTAAAAATATTTGTAAAACCAAATTTTGGAACTCTTCTTTGTAAAGGCATCTGTCCGCCCTCAAACCAAGATTTATGTTTTGCGCCAGATCTTGATAATTGTCCGTTGCTACCTTTAGTTGCAGTTTTACCTCTGCCTGAACCAGGTCCTCTTGCAACTCTTTTTCTATTTCTTTTAGAGCCTTTAGCGTATTTTAGATTGCTTAAAATATCCATAATCTTCCTTTTCTAGCCTTTCTTAATTTCTTCTACGGTTACCAAATGTGTAACTTTTTTTATCATTCCTCTAATTTGAGGAGTATCGTTGTGAACTTTTTCCCAATTTGGTCTACCAAGACCCAAAGCTTCAATAGTAAGTTTTTGATCTTTTGGTCTGTCAATTACACTTCTTATTTGTTTAACTTTAATTTTGCTCATATCTTCCTCAATTACGCAGTGAATAATTCACTTATGTTCATTCCTCTTTTATCTGCCATTTTTTTAGCATCTGTTAAATTAAGTAATCCACTTAAAGTAGCTTTTACTTGATTGTGAGAATTACTTGAGCCAAGAGATTTTGTAAGAATATCTTGTACACCTGCTGCTTCCAATACTGCTCTAACTCCACCACCGGCAATAAGCCCTGTTCCGGGTGAAGCAGGTTTTAATAAAACTTTACCGGCGCCATATTTACCAATAACCTGATGAGGTATTGTTCCTTTATGTAAAGATATTTTTACCAAGCTTTTTTTTGCATCATCTATTCCTTTAGAAATAGCATCTGTAACTTCGTTAGCTTTACCTAAACCGACGCCCAAAATACCTTCACCGTTACCTACAACAACAATGGCATTAAAACTAAATCTTCTACCACCTTTTACAACTTTAGCTACTCTGTTTATTTCAACAACTTTTTCTTTTAGATTCTCAATTTCTGTTGCTTTAATTTGTTTCAATTTATTTCTCTGTTAATATTTTAAAATTAATTAATAAAGTCTTGCTGCCGGGAGAGGACTCGAACCTCTACAGACGCCTCCAAAGGGCGTAGTCCTGCCATTAGACGACCCGGCAAAAATGGAAGTACTACTCATTAAAACTTTAGTCCTCCTTCACGTGCACCATCAGCTAATGCTTGTACACGTCCGTGATATCTATATCCGTTTCTGTCAAAAACTATCTTGGATATTTTTTTGTCTAAAGCTTTTTTTGCTATTAAATTGCCGACAATCTTACTCTTTTCTTTTTTACTTTTAGCATTTTTAATTTCTTCAGTTATTTCTTTTGAAAGTGAAGAAGCAGATGCTAAAGTTTTACTTTCCGAGTCATCAACTAACTGTGCGTAAATATTTGATAAGCTTCTATAAACAGTTAATCTGGGTACATCTGAAGTACCAGATATATGTTTCCTTATCTTAATTTTAGAACGCAATCTTGTATTATTATTTTTCTTAAACATTTTTTAAATATTCTCCAAAATTTTAAGCACCGGCTGTTTTGCCTGCTTTTCTTTGAATTTGTTCATCAGAGTATTTAATACCTTTACCTTTATAAGGTTCAGGTTTTCTAATAGATCTTAATTTTGCTGCAACTTGTCCAACTAATTGTTTATCAATACCAGTAATTACTATTTGTGTTTGAGTAGGTGTTTCTATAGTAATTTCATCTGGGGGCATAAAATAAATTGGATGTGAGTATCCAATATTCATCAATAAATTTTTCCCCTTCATTTCTACTCTAAAGCCAACACCAACAACATCCAATGTTTTAGAATAAGATGAATTAACACCAGTCACCATATTTTGTATTAATGCTCTTGTTAATCCGTGTAAAGATCTATTCTCTTTTGAATCATTAGGTCTTGTTACTATTACTTCATCATCTTTTACTTCAATAGAAATTGCTGAATTAAAACTATTTTTTAATTCACCTTTTGGACCTTTAACTGTTAATGAATTTCCTTCTTTAACAATTGATATCCCTTTAGGTATTTCTACAGGTTTTTTTCCAATTCTAGACACTATTAAAACTCCATTAAAAATATATTACCATACGTGGCAAATAATTTCGCCACCAATTGTTTCTTTGCGTGCTTGTTTTTCTGTCATCAATCCTTTTGATGTAGAAACAACAGCAATGCCTAAACCATTTAACACTCTTGGTAAACTATCAGCACCTTCATAAACTCTTAAACCCGGTTTGCTAATTTTTTTCAAACCACTAATTGCAGGTTTACCATTTGTATATTTTAATTTAACTTCGATAATATTCTGTTTATTATCTTCTATTACAACATAATCTTCTATAAAGTTTTGTTGTTTCAAAATTTCAACCAAGCTTAGTTTCATATTAGAAGAAGGTATTTCTACTCTTTTCTTTTTTGCAGAGCTTGCATTTCTAATTCTTGTCAATAAATCCGCTATTGGATCTGTTACGGGCATTTTATTCTCCTTCTACCAACTTGATTTTTTTAATCCAGGTATTTCACCTTTAAGAGCCATTTCTCTTAAGACTAATCTTGAAACACCAAATTTTCTGTAATATGATCTTGCTCTTCCTGTAAACATACATCTACTTTTTAGTCTAACAGGAGAAGAATTTTTAGGTAACTTTTGCAAAGCATCATAATCACCTTTTTCTTTTAATTCTTTTCTTAAACTTGCATATTTTTTTACAAGTCTTACTCTTTTTGCCTGTCTTGCTATTAAACTTTTACGAGCCATTTATTCTCCTAATTAAGCTGATTTAACTTCTTTTTTTGCAAATGGAACTCCAAATGCCAATAATAATTCAAATGCTTCAGCATCTGTTTTGGCTGTACTAACAAATGTAATATCCATTCCTAAAACTTTAGTTACTTTATCTATATCAATTTCCGGAAAGATTATATGTTCTTTTATTCCAATAGTATAATTACCTCTTCCGTCAAAAGATTTATCAGATAAACCTCTAAAATCTCTTACTCTTGGTAAAGCAACATTGATCAATCTATCCAAGAACTCATACATTTTATCACGTCTTAAGGTAACCATTGTACCTATTTTCATACCTTCGCGCAACTTAAAATTTGAAATTGCTTTTTTTGCAGTTCTAATACTTGATTTTTGCCCAGAAATTGTTTCAATACTTTTTACAGCTTCATCAAGTACTTTTGAATCAGCAACAGCAGCACCAACACCCATATTGAGTACAATCTTAGAAAGTCTTGGTGCTTCCATAATACTCTTGTAATTAAATTTTTTTATAAGAGCAGGTATAATTTCCTTTTTATAAATTTCTTCAAGTCTAACAGGAATTTTTATTTCTGCAACTTTTTCTTTCACCTTAGTTTTTTCAACTTTTACTTTAGGTGTTTTTTCTTCTTTATTTTTTTGTTCTTTTTTCTGTGCCATTTTAAGATAAAAACCTTATTTGAATTTAAATCATTTCTCCGCTTACTTTACTAACGCGGGCTCTTTTCTTTTTGCCTGTTTTTTCATCCAGTATTATTTGTGCACCAATTCTTGTTGGTTCATTAGATTTTGGATCCAACAACATTACATTTGAAATATGAATTGGAGCTTCCTTCTCCATAATTCCTCCTTGAGGATTATTCTGAGTAGGTTTTGTATGTCTTTTTCTGATATTAACGCCTTCTATAATTACTCTTGATTCTTTTGGGAAAACTTTCAAAATTTTTCCGGTTTTTCCTTTATCATTTCCTGCAATTACAATTACATTATCATTCTTATGTATTTTAACTTTCATTTTTAATCCTTATAAAACTTCCGGTGCTAAAGAAACGATTTTCATGTATTGCTTATCTCTTAATTCTCTTGCAACAGGTCCAAAAATACGAGTTCCTCTTGGTTCATTTTGAGCATTTAAAAGAACAGCAGCATTTTCATCAAATCTTATATAAGAACCGTCTTTTCTTTTAATTTCTTTTTTTGTTCTAACTATAACTGCTCTTGAAACCTCACCTTTTTTAACATTTCCGTTAGGAATAGCAGCTTTTACTGAAACAACAATTAAATCGCCAATACTGGCATATCTTCTTGAGGTACCACCAAGAACACGGATGCATCGTACCTTCTTTGCACCTGAATTATCAGCAACTACTAAATTTGTTTCTTCCTGAATCATTTTATACTACTCCTTATTGACTACTTGGCTTTTTCAACAATTTCAACTAAACGCCATCTTTTTTTAGAACTTAAAGGGCGTGTTTCCATAATTTTAACTTTATCTCCAATCCTACACTCACCCTTTTCATCGTGAGCCATAAGTTTTGTAGTCTTCTTAAAATATTTTTTATAAATTGGATGAGGAACCTTCCTTTCTATTGTAACTGTAATAGTTTTATTCATTTTATCACTAACTACAGTTCCTATTCTTGTTTTTCTTAAAGTCCTTTGTTCCATAATTAAACAGTAACTCCTTCTTTGGTTCCAGCTAATTTATTTTCTTTAGCTTCTAATTCTTTTAAAATTGTTTTCATTCTAGCAATATCTGTTTTAGCTGATTTTAGTTTTGCTGTATTTGTTAGTTGTTTAAGTTCGTGTGCAAATCTTAAATCAATAATATTTTTTTCTTCTTCAGCTATTCTTTTTATTAATTCTTCTTTTTTTAATTCTCTTATTTCATGTGCTTTCATATCTATATCCTTAATTTAGAAATCGGGTCTTTGAACAATTTTAGTTTTAATTGGCAATTTATATGAACAACTTTTCAAAGCATCGTGTGCCATTTCTTTAGATACACCTGAAACTTCAAATAAAACTCTACCCGGTTTAACAACAGCTACCCAAAATTCAGGTGCTCCTTTACCTTTTCCCATTCTTGTTTCTAATGGTTTTTTAGAAACAGGTTTATCAGGGAATATTCTAATCCAAACTTTACCATCTCTTTTCATTTTTCTAGAGAGTGAAACACGACAAGCTTCAATCTGTCTACTGGTTATCCATTGTGGCTCCAAAGCTTTTAATCCAAAATCCCCAAAAGCAACTGAACTACCACGGACAGCTTTACCGGCCATTCTGCCTCTTTGCGATTTTCTAAATTTTACTCTCTTTGGCATTAACATAATTTTAATATCTCCAAGTAATTATTCTGTTACTCTCTTATCTAAAATTTCACCGCGGCATATCCAAACTTTTATGCCTATTGAACCATAAATAGTTTCTGCTCTTCCATTAGCATAATCAATATCAGCTCTAATTGTGTGCAAAGGTATTCTTCCTTTTTTGTATTGTTCAGTTCTTGCCATTTCAGCACCACCCAATCTACCTGAACACATAATTCTTATGCCTTCAGCACCCATTCTCATGCTGGATGTAATAGCCATTTTCATAGCTCTTCTAAATGACATTCTACCTGATAATTGGTGAGCTAAATTTTCAGCAACTAAATAAGCATCCAGCTCAGGTCTTTTAATTTCTGTAATTTGAACTTTAACTTCTTTATTTGTTATACTTTTTAATTCTTGCTCTAATTGTGTAATTTCTTTACCACTTTTTCCAATAACAACTCCAGGTCTTGAAGTATGTATTGTCAACAATATTTTTTTTGTTGTTCTGTCAATTACTAATTTAGATATACCAGCTTTTTTTAATCTATTTCTAATATATTCTCTAATCTTTGCATCTTCTTTCAACTTAGGAGCATAACTGTTTTTTTCAAACCAGTTAGAATCCCAACCTTTTATTATTCCAACTCTAAAACCTACTGGATGTGTCTTTTGTCCCAAAAAATATCCTCCTAATTTTCTGCCTTAGTAGCAACAACAATTGTTAAATGACAAGATCTTTTTCTTATTTTATAAGCTCTGCCCATAGGAGCAGGTGAAATTCTTTTAATAGTTGGTCCTTGATCAACATAAGCTTCTTTAACAAATAAATCAGCAGTATCAGTTCTTGCTGTATCTTTATTGTTTAACAAATTTGCTACTGCAGATCTTAAAGTTGTTTCAACATCATTTGAAGCATGCTTTGTATGAAAATGAAGAACTTCAATTGCTTTTTCTACAGACATACCACGAATCAAATCAACAACCAATCTCATTTTTCTTGGTGATGAAGGTATATATTTATTTATTGCTCTAGCTTCCATAATATTCAAAATTCCTTAATTCTTTTTAGCTCTTTGCAGCTTTTTCTGCTTTAGTTCCCGGATGTCCTCTAAAAATTCTTGTTGGTGCAAATTCACCAAGTTTATGCCCTACCATATTTTCTGTAATATAAACAGGGATCATTTTATTACCGTTATGAACAGCAATTGTATGCCCAACAAAATCAGGTGTTATTGTTGAAGAACGAGACCATGTTTTAATAATTTTTTTCTGATTAGTATCATTAAGTTTATTAATTTTTTCATTAAGCTTAATGTCTATATATGGTCCTTTTTTTATTGAACGTGGCATATAATTACTCTACTTTTTAGTTCTCTTTTTAACAATATATTTATTTGATTCTTTTTTATGTCTTCTTGTTTTCAGACCTTTAGCTTTTTGTCCCCAAGGTGATACCGGATGACCGCCACCTGAAGTTTTACCTTCACCACCACCCATTGGATGATCAACGGGATTCATTGCTACACCTCTAACTTTAGATCTTCTGCCTTTCCATCTCATTCTTCCGGCTTTTCCCCAAGAAATATTTTCTTGTTCAGAATTACCTACAACACCATAAGTTGCCATACATTCTAAGGGTACAACTCTAACTTCACCAGATGGCATTTTTAATTGAGCATTTTTACCTTCTTTTGCTAAAACTTGTATAGAAGTTCCTGCACTTCTTCCTAACTGTCCGCCCTTACCCGGTTTTAATTCAACATTATGAATCATACTTCCGAGCGGAATATCTTTTAAATACAAAGCATTACCAACATTTATATCAATTTCTTTTCCTGATAAAACAGTAGCTCCTACTTTTAGACCTTCAGGTGCCAGTATATATCTTTTTTCTCCGTCAGCATAATAAAGTAATGCTATTCTGCAAGTTCTATTAGGATCATATTCTATTGAATGAACTTTAGCTGGAACACCATGTTTATCTCTTTTAAAATCTATTATTCTGTATTTTCTTTTATGTCCGCCGCCAATATGTCTAGAGGTTATTCTTCCTTTGTTATTACGACCACCTGATTTTTTAAGAGAAACTGTTAATGATTTTTCAGGTGTAGTTTTAGTAATCTCATCAAATGATGAGCGAGTCATAAATCTTGTTCCTGAAGTTCTTGGTCTTAATTTTTTAATTGCCATTTATCTACCTAATTACAATATCTATACTTGTTCAAATAATTCAATAGTATCACCCTCTTTAAGGGTAATAATTGCTTTTTTATATTTAGATGTTTTACCAGTATATCTACCGTTTTTTCTAAATTGTGTTTTTGTTTTACCTGAATAATTTAATGTTTGAACATTAATTACTTTAACTTGAAATTTTTTCTCAATTGCTTTTGCAATCTCAACCTTGTTTGATTTTGGGTTTACTATAAATCCGTATTTCCCTTCATCAGCAGAAAGATTGGTCATTTTTTCAGTTATTAATGGTTTAATCAATACTTGATGCATCTTAATTAACTGCCTCAGTTTTTGTTCTAAAAGTATTTACAATATCTTCAACAGCACTCTTTTGAATTACTGTCATTTGATTGTTTACGATATCATAAGTTGATGCTTTTTCAGCTTCCAATATTTGTAATTTTGGAATATTTCTTCCTGATTTATAAACGCTGCTTAAATTACCTTTTGTAAGTATTAAAACTTTTTTACCTTGAATTTTCAAAGCATCTAATATTTTTATTAGTTCTTTTGTCTTTGGTGTATCAAAGTTAAAATCTTCAACAACCATTAATTGTTCATCTTTAACTTTATAGCTGTATGCTGATTTTCTTGCAAGACCTTTAATTTTTTTAGGAAGATCTTGTCTGTAATTTCTTGGACGAGGACCAAAGATTGTTCCACCGCCAACCCATAATGGTGATCTACTTGTACCAGCTCTAGCACCACCTCTTCCTTTTTGTTTAAAAGGTTTTCTACCACCGCCTCTTACTTCGCTTCTTTCTTTGGCTTTGTGTGTGCCTTGTCTTTGGTTAGCCAAATAAGATTTTACTGAAAGATAAATTGCATGATCATTTGGTTCTACGCCAAATATATCATCTGCAAGATCAATCTTTTCACCAGCAGATTTTCCATCTATTTTATAAACATCTAATTTCATAATCTATAATTGTTTCTTTTTGTATCTATTTTTTAATCAGTTCAACTATTGAATTTATTGAGCCTGGTACAGAACCATTAACTAATATTATATTTTCTTCAGGTAATATTTTAACTACTTGCAAATTAGTAACAGAAATATTTTTCCCACCTGTTCTTCCTGCCATTCTCATACCCTTCATAACTCTAGATGGATCTGAACTTTGACCAATTGAACCTGGTGCTCTTAGTCTATCGCTTTGTCCGTGAGTTGTTCCACCAACACCACTAAATCCATGTCTTTTCATAACACCCTGAAAACCTTTTCCCTTACCTTTAGCTCTAACTTTTATTTTTTCACCTTCTGTAAAAAAGTCTGCTTTTAATTCATCACCTATTTTATAATCAGTAGTATTACTAAAACGAAATTCTTTTAAGATTGAAGCCGGTTCAATATTATTTTTTTTGTAATAACCTAATAACGGTTTATTTGTATTCTTTTCTTTTCTAGTTTCAAAACCAAATTGTAAAGCTTCATAACCATCTTTTTCTTTAGTTTTAATATTTACTATTCTACAAGGACCTGCCTTAATTACAGTAACAGGTATCATTTGACCATCAGGGCCAAATACACTAGACATTCCTATTTTTCTTCCTAATATGCCAGACATCATTTCTCCGTTAAAGCTTTATCTCTATATCAACACCCGCCGGTATATCTAACTTACTTAATGAATCGACGGTTTTATTGTTTGAATTATGAATATCAATAATTCTTTTGTGTGAACGTGTTTCAAATTGTTCACGTGATTTCTTGTCTACATGAGGTGACTTCAATACAGTATACAACGTTCTCTTTGTAGGTAAAGGGATAGGGCCTGAAACCACTGCCCCAGTACTTCTTACAGTCTTTATAATCTTTTCAGTTGATTTATCAATCAATATATGATCATATGATTTCAATTTTATTCTTATTTTCTGTCCAGCCAATTAAAGTCTCCTTTAAGTAAACATTTGTTCAATAGAAAAGGGAGAAAATCTCCCTTTTCTTAATTGAATTATTTTTATGCAATAATTTTTGTTACGACACCAGCCCCTACGGTTCTACCACCTTCACGGATAGCAAAACGTAGTCCTTCTTCCATAGCAATATCAGTAATAAGTTCAACACTTAATTTTACATTATCACCAGGCATAACCATTTCAGTACCTTCAGCTAAAGTTGCTACACCAGTTACATCAGTTGTTCTAAAATAGAATTGTGGTCTGTAACCGTTAAAAAATGGAGTATGTCTACCACCTTCATCTTTTGATAAGATGTAAACTTCACCTTCAAATTTAGAGTGAGGTGTAATAGAACCTGTTTTAGCAAGTACCATTCCTCTTTGTATTTCTTCTTTGTCAATACCGCGTAAAAGAATACCAGCATTATCACCAGCCATAGCTGCGTCTAATTCTTTTCTAAACATTTCTACGCCGGTTACAACTGTTTTTTTATGTAAACCTAGACCAATCAATTCAACTTCTTCCTGAATTTTTACCTGACCTCTTTCTACTCTACCTGTTGCAACTGTTCCTCTACCAGTAATAGAGAAAACATCTTCCACAGGCATTAAGAAAGGTTTGTCAGTTTGTCTTTCTGGAACAGGAATATATTCATCAACAGCTTTCATAAGTTCCCAAATGCAATTATATCTTGGGTCTTCTACAGGAGCACCGCTAGTAGCAGCTTCTAAAGCTTTAAGAGCAGATCCTTTAATAATTGGTATTTCATCTCCAGGAAATTCATATTCATTCAATAGATCTCTTAACTCAACTTCAACTAATTCAATTAATTCTTCGTCATCAACCATATCAACTTTATTCATAAAAACTACCATTTTAGGTACACCAACTTGGCGTGCTAATAGTATATGTTCTCTTGTTTGAGGCATTGGACCATCAGTTGCTGCAACAACCAAAATTGCACCATCCATCTGTGCAGCACCGGTTATCATGTTTTTAACATAATCAGCGTGACCAGGACAGTCAACATGTGCATAATGTCTTGTTTCTGTAGAATATTCTACATGCGCAGTTGCAATTGTAATACCTCTTTCTCTTTCTTCAGGAGCGTTATCAATACTGTCAAAAGTTCTAATATCTGATAAGCCCTTAATAGCGAGAGCCATCGTGATGGCGGCAGTTAATGTGGTTTTACCATGATCAACATGACCAATAGTACCTACATTAATGTGAGGTTTGCTCCTGTCAAATTTTGCTTTAGCCATCTTATTCTCCTTTAAATGTTAATGCTTTATTTTTTTTAATTCTTATACTGTTGATTCTGATTTCTTACCTAATGTTTTCTCTGCAATTTCATCTGCAATTGATCTTGGAACTTGTAAATAATGTAAAAACTGCATTGAATAAATTGCTCTACCCTGAGTCATTGATCTTAATACTGTTGCATAACCAAACATTTCTGAAAGAGGTACTTCAGCTTTAATTACCTGAGCATCTTTACGAGCTGTGAAGCCTTCAATTTTTCCTCTTCTAGAATTTAGATCACCCATAACATCACCTAAATATTCTTCAGGTGTTACTACTTCTACTGACATAATTGGTTCTAACAAAATTGGTTTAGCTTTTTTAGAACCATTTTTAAAAGCCATAGAACCGGCAACTTTAAATGATAACTCATCTGAATCAACATCGTGATATGAACCATCATATAATTTTGCTTTAATGTCTACTACAGGAAATCCAGCTATAACACCATTTCTCATAGCTTCTGCAATACCTTTAGAAACTGCTGGTATATATTCTTTTGGAACTGTTCCGCCAACAATTGCATTTTCAAATTCAAATCCTTTGCCAGGTTCATTAGGCCCTAATTCAATCCAGACATGTCCGTATTTACCTCTACCGCCAGATTGTTTAACAAATTTACCTTCCACATTAACTGTTTCACTTATAGTTTCTCTGTATGCAACTTGAGGTTTACCAACATTTGCATCAACTTTAAATTCTCTTTTCATTCTGTCAACAAGAATTTCTAAATGCAATTCACCCATTCCACTGATTAATGTTTGACCCGTTTCTTCATCAACTTTAATTCTAAAGGTTGGATCTTCATCAGAAAGTTTTATTAGAGATTCTGAAAGTTTATCCTGATCAGCTTTTGTTTTTGGTTCTATTGCAATTTGAATAACAGGTTCCGGAAATACAATTTTTTCTAACATAACCGGTTGATCTTCTGTGCAAAGAGTATCGCCTGTTTTTGTAAATTTTAGACCAACTGCTGCAGCAATATCACCAGCTCTAACTTCATTCATTTCTTTTCGGTGATTTGCGTGCATTAATAATATTCTACTTATTCTTTCTTTTTTACCGCTTATAGAATTATATATATATGAACCGGATTTTAATGTACCGCTATAAACTCTAAAGAATGTAAGTTTACCTACAAAAGGATCAGTCATTATTTTAAATGCTAATGCAACAAATTTTTCATCTTTATCTACTTTTCTAATAACAGGTTCATTTGTATTAACATTATGTGCTTCTATAGCTTTTGCATCTAAAGGTGATGGAAGAAAATCAACCACAGCATCTAGTAATTTTTGAACACCTTTGTTCTTAAAAGATGAACCGCAAATAACCGGAATAATTTTTAATTGTATAGTCGCTTGTCTTAATACTTTCATTATTTCTTCAGGAGAAATTTCCTTACCGTCTAAATATTTTTCCAATAAAGTATCATCAACATCAGAAACTGCTTCAAGCATTTCAGTTCTATATTTATTTGTAATTTCTTTTAAGTCATCTGGAATTTCTATTTCTTCAAAAGTTGCACCAAAAGTTTCTTCATGATACATTCTTGCTTTTAAAGTAATAAGATCAATAATACCATTAAACAAATCTCCTTCACCAATAGGCAGATAAAGAGGAATTGCATTTGCACCTAATCTTTCTCTCATCATATTAACGGCAGAATAAAAATCAGCTCCAGTTCTATCCATCTTATTAACAAAAGCAATTCTTGGAACTTGATATTTATCAGCTTGACGCCATACTGTTTCTGATTGAGGCTCAACACCACCAACTGCACAAAACAAGGCAACTGCACCGTCTAAAACTCTTAATGATCTTTCTACTTCAACTGTAAAATCAACGTGTCCCGGTGTATCAATAATATTAATTTGATGATCATTCCAATAGCAGGTTGTTGCAGCACTTGTAATAGTAATACCACGTTCTTTTTCCTGTTCCATCCAATCCATTGTTGCTGCGCCATCGTGTACTTCGCCAATTCTATGCAGCTTACCTGTATAAAACAGTATTCGTTCTGTAGTTGTAGTTTTACCAGCATCAATATGAGCCATTATACCAATGTTTCTTACATTTTCTATATTTGTTATCTGTGCTGCCATTTGCTATACTTTAATTTTCCTTTTTACTTACCATTTAAAATGAGCAAAAGCTTTATTAGCTTCTGCCATTCTGTGAACATCTTCTTTTTTCTTTACTGTAGATCCTTCATTGTTTGCCGCAGCAATTATTTCTGCTGCAAATTTTTGAGCTGCTGATTTATCGTTTCTTGCTCTTGCATAAGTTTTTAACCAACGCATTGCTAATGCTAATCTTCTTTCAGGTCTAACTTCAGTTGGAACCTGATATGTAGCTCCACCAACTCTTCTGCTTCTTACTTCAATTATTGGTTGTGCATTGTTAAGTGCTTTTTTAAAAACTTCTAATCCATTTTCTTTAGTTTTTTTCTCAATAAGTTCAAATGAATCATAAACTAATTTTCTTGCAACAGCTTTTTTACCATCATACATTAAAGCATTAATAAATTTTGAAACTGTTAAATCGTTATAAACAGGATCAGGTTTTAAATATCTTTTCTCAGCTCTTTTTTTTCTCATTTCTTATTTTGCCTTAGGTTTTTTTGCACCGTATTTTGAACGGCCTTTTTTTCTATCTTCAACGCCACTAGTATCTAAGGTACCTCTGATAATATGGTAACGAACACCTGGTAAATCTTTAATTCTACCACCTCTTATTAGTACTATAGAGTGCTCTTGCAAATTGTGTCCTTCACCGGGAATATAAGATGTAACTTCCATTCCGTTAGTTAATCTTACTCTTGCAACTTTTCTTAAAGCAGAGTTTGGTTTCTTTGGTGTAGTAGTATACACTC